>Ga0247823_10000423_pt1 | contig 36258 bp, 34 predicted proteins | sample 13C_PalmiticAcid_2_FD_192426 | JGI IMG/M metagenome (GOLD analysis project Ga0247823, IMG submission 192426) | Soil microbial communities from agricultural site in Penn Yan, New York, United States - 13C_PalmiticAcid_Day30 | ecosystem: Environmental > Terrestrial > Soil > Agricultural land...
TAATAGACGTTGGCGGTGCCCGCCGGCAGGACGCCGGGGGCGAAGGTCGCGACCAGCGAATAGCCCCAGGCAGCGCTCGTCCCCAGCGTGACGAGCGAGTTCATGTCGGGGGTGCCACGCAGGATTGCGGGAATGCCCTTCTGGAAAAAGCGCAGCCCGGGGCCGAAGAGCACCAAAGTGGTCAGCGCGAACTGGATCAGCCAGCTCGTCTGCATTCCGATGCGGGTCATGACGAACTCATGGACCGCGGGGATGAGGTGCGAGCCCATCTCCAATATGAAGACAGGCAGCGCCAGAACCGCCGCTATAAACAGCGACCGGCGCAGGCCGATGAGCTCCTCTTCGCGCGCCAAGGCTTGCTGGTCGGACGATGCGTCGTCGCTTTCGATTCGGCGCGGCTCATAACCGGCGCCGCGGATCGCCGCTTCCAGTTCCCCAAGCGATGCAATGCCAAGATGATAGCGGATGCTGGCTTTCTCGGTCGCCAGATTGACGGTGGCGGTAATGACACCCGGCACCTTGGACAACGCTTTTTCGACATGGCCGACGCACGAGGCGCATGTCATGCCTGCGACGCCAATTTCGACCGCAGCTTCGGGCACCTGATAGCCCGCGCGCTCGATCGCTTGCACGACGGCCATCGGATCAGCGGCGCCTGCGAACGTCACATCGGCGCGCTCGGTTGCCAGATTGACGCTGACCTTGGTGACATTGGGCAGCTTGGCGATCGCCTTTTCGACATGACCGACGCACGATGCACAGGTCATGTCAGCGACGGCGACGCTTAACTGCGCCGCTTCGGTGGCGGGATCGTCGCGTTCGCGCTTTAATTGCATCACATCGGCCATCACAAATATCTCCGGTTTTCTTCGATTGACCGGATTGTGGGGTTTCCAACGATGGGAAGGTCAAGGGCAAAAAGTTCTTCCGGCTGGTTGATCTTGCCACGCGCCGACGCTGGCCCCGAGCTGGTCTATTCTGTTCGTGCGGGCGCACGCTTTTTGCGAGTGACAGAGGCAATGTGCGCGCCCCACGTGTCGAGCGCCTGGCGCTTTTCATCGGCGAAGGTGTAGCGCTGATAGACGCCCGCAACGCCGCCTTTGCTGCGATTCTGAACGGCTTCGATCCAGTCTCCCGGAATTCGCAGGCCTTGAAGTCCTGTGGCGACCGACCGGCGAAGATCGTGAAACCGCCACGGCGCTACCGGTGCGGCATCTTCTTCAAGCAGCTTGGTCACCCGTTCGTCGAGCTTCGCCTTGCACTTCGAGTAGCCCGATACACGTGTTTCACCAGTATCGGTTGTCAGGACAAAGCCTTTCGCTGGCCACTTCTTTTCACCTGCAATTCGGTCAAGTTCGGAGGTCACTTGCGGCGAAAGCGGAATGAGATGCTCTCGGCCATTTTTGGCGCGTGCGGCGGGCAATATCCATTCGGCTCTGGCACGATCGAGCTCATTCCATTCGAGCGCGGCGACTTCCTCTCTGCGCTGGCCGGTCAGGAGGAGAAGCCGAACGAGCCCGGTGAAAGCGATGCCGATGTCTTCGCTGGCTTCCCAGATCAGCTTGAGTTCAGCGTCCTTGAGCACCCGATCACGGCTGCGCGCGGCTGTGGGCACCTCGAAACCCTCCAGCGGGTTTTTCTCGATCATGCCTCGACCTTTGGCCCAACGCATGAGTCGCCGTGCGACGGCAAACACGTTTCGCCGGAGCGCCGCACTTTGTCCCGGGATGTCGTCGATTATCGCCACGATCTCGGAGCCCTGAATCGAGGGCAGGGAACGCTTCCCCAGTTTTGGTCGCAAATGCTTGCGCAGGATCGATTTCACGAAGTCTCGGTAGCGATCGCGCCCGGTCTCGAAAGCCAGTTTTTCGAATTTGTCCGCCACAGTGTCGAAGATCAGTTCGGTATCGACATGCCGTTTGCGCTTCTTCTCCTCGGCGGGGTCGATCCCCTGGCTGACGAGCATCAGCAGGCGCTCTGCCTCGGCACCCGCCAACTCCGGCGTCCAGCCACATCCGTGCTGACCGATCTTGTATCGCCGCGTCGGAGTGCCGCGACCACCCATTCGGTATTGAAGGATGTAAATCCGCCGACCGGCAGGCGTGATCTTGAGGCCAAAGCCCTTCCGAACACTGTCCCAAAGGAACTGGTCCCGAGCCCCGGGACAGACTCCATCGACGGTTCGTTTACTCAATCTGATGATCGACATAGCAATCACATAGCAATCACGGTGAAGAAAACCAAGGAAAACCCCATCGTGCTGTGGCGTAAGCAAGCTATTGAAATAAAGTGGTAAATCGTAGTTTAGGAAATTCTCGGATAGCTCCCGAAAAGCCCCAAAATCAGATTCCTAATCTGGGGGCCACAGGTTCGAATCCTGTCGGGTGCACCATCTTTTCGATGATTTCCAATGCGGAAAGGAACGGAGCCTCGCGGGGCGGGCGCGCCATCGTCGCCGCCACCATGCTGCATGGCTGCTTTGTGAAATCGATCCACCGTCAAACGATCCTCGACCGCAAAGGCGATATGCGTGCCGTTGCCCACGGTTGCAGCTTTTCCGTCAACGGGAACCTGGACGCCGAAGTGAAATGTGCCGCTTCCATACCCGAGCCCGCCCTCATCCTCCGCCATCGGCAATATGCCGAGAAGCGGCAGAACGGCATCGTAGAAGCGCTTCGAGCGCCCGGCGTCATTCGTTCCGACCGAGACATGGTGGATCATGGCTATCTCCGTTCCGGCTTTATCCGGCAACGGCAGCTTCGCGACATCGTTCCTAAGGGCTACCGCCGCCCGCCCGGTTTGGTCTCAGATCCCCGGCGCCTTGTCATAGACGAGGCGGAAGCCGACATTGCTCGTGCCGAGGCCCGGGTCGCGCCCCTGCCGTGAGGCCGGGCGGTAACGCTGGCAATAGTTGGGTGCGCATAGATAGCTGCCGCCCTTCACCGTCCGTGACGGCATTCCGGGGTTCAGCGGGTCATAGGCGTTGTTCTCGTCGGGACCCTTCGGATTATCCCTGTCGCCCGGATTGTGCCCGGGTTTGAAGAAGTCGGCGGTCACTTCCCAGACATTGCCGACCATGTCGTACAGGCCGTTGGTGTTGGACTTGTAGCAGCCGACCGGCGACACGCCCTTGAAGCCATCGGTTTCGGCATTGTAATTCGGGAAAGCGCCCTGCCAGCTGTTCGCTTCTGCGGGTTGGACATTCTTCGACCGCTGGCCCGCACTTGCCGCATATTCCCATTCGGCCTCGGTCGGAATGCGCCCGCCGGCCCATTTGGCGTAAGCGATCATGTCATCCCACGCGAGATGGACCACCGGTTCGTTTGCCACCTCGTCGGCGCCTGCAGGGCCATAGGGCTTTCTCCAGTTCGCGCCGGGCACATATTTCCACCAGTCGGAATAATTGCCCGACGGGAAATCGGGCGGCGTGAAAACCGCCGATCCGGCCTTCAGCATGTCGGGCGGGATCTGGTCGACGGGTACCTGAAACTGCTTCGGATCGACGGGCTTTTCCGCGACGGTGACGTAGTTCGTCGCTTTGACGAAGTCGGCGAACTGGCGGTTGGTGACTTCGTGCGGGTCGATCCAGAAGCCGGCGACGGTCGTTTCGCGGACGGGGCCTTCCTCGGCATAGACATCATCCTCTCCCATCGCAAATGTGCCGCCCGCGAGCTTGACGGGCGTATCTGCGATCGTCGGGCATTTGCGCGGCGTCGCAGCAGTAGCCGTGGTCTCCCTGGCCGTCTCGCCGTCGTTACATGCCGCCATAAGGCTCAGCAGCGCGACACCCAGAATCGGAAACAGGGTCGAACGGGTCATCATCTTCTCCACGCGGCCGCCGGAACATACGCCGGGCTACCGGCGCTGAACACCATCGGGCTGCGGGTCAATGGGTAAGTGGGGTGATGCCTGAGCGCTCCGGCATATGCATGTCGGCTGTGCCGTCATTTGAGCTCGAAGAGCGTCGGTTCATCGGGTGACGGGGTCTCAATGACCAGCAGGCCAAGGTGCATGGCCTGGGTGATCAGATGCGCGCGGTTGCGCGCATTGAGTTTCAGCCGCACATTCTCGATGTGCCGTTCGACGGTTCGTGGAGCGATATTGATTTCGATCGCGATCTGCTTGGCCGAGCAGCCGACGGCGACCAGCTCCAGTATTTGATGTTCACGAAAGGTCAAATGCGGTTCGACGTTCAAAGCGTTTTGATGCACGGCGCAATCCCCTGACACCCAAGGCGTAGACACTGTGCGACCGACGAGCATCTTTTGCGCGGCAATGCCGCAACCCACCTGCTCTGGCTTCGATGATATATGTTTGTGCGTTGTTTATCAATTAACCTAAGCTAATTAAGCATATGACGACACTGCGCATGTCAATATAGCTATGCTATTGAAATTCAGTCTTAATCTATCATCGAATGCTAAGGAAATTTACGTAAGTGATTTTCCTAGGCTGTTCATACACACGAATTCCTTGGTTTTTATGCGGATGGATTCAGCATCCGCAAAGGCAGATGAGACTCGCAAACGGGGTCGCCGCAAATACCAATTCCAGATTGGAGACGTGGCGTGCAAGGTCTGTCGGCAGAGTTACAACGCGGGTCCATTCCGCAGGATACCATCCTGAAATTCCGGAAAGGCGAGATTATTTTCTCGCAGGGCGATCCCGGCGATTGCTGGTTCGAAGTCATCTCGGGCACCGTCAGAACCTGCCATTTCCATGTCGACGGGCACCGTCAGCTGACGGGATTTTTCTATCAGGGCGACGTGTTCGGCGTCGAATATGGCGCACGTGACGCGGCCGCCGAAGCGGTGACCAACACGATCCTGACGCGTCGTCCGGCGCTGGGTGGCGATCCCGATTCGTTCGGGCAGAACCGCGCACTCGAACGGGCGCTGGACAGCGCAAATCAATGCATATTCCTGCTGGGCCGCCGCAATGCCAACGAGCGCGTCGCGGCGTTCCTGTTGATCGCTGCGAAGCGGCTGTCGGCGCTTGGCAGCGTTCCCCTGCCGATGACGCGCGGGGATATTGCCGATCATCTGGGACTGACGATCCACACCGTCAGCCGGACGATCTCGGGCTTTGTCCGCCAGGGCCTGATCGAGCTGGAAGGCCCCCAATTGTGCCGGCTGGTCGATCTCGACGGGCTGCGTGCCATCGCCGGCGAAGAAATGGGCGTTGCAATCGACAATCTCGGCACGATGCGGCCCCGGCGAACATTCACCGGACAAGGGGCAGGGGCATGAGCAACATCGTTGCTCCGCCCATGCTGCGCCATATGGGTGCAGCCGCTGTTGGCCTTTCCGCGGTTCTTGCTCCCTCGCAGGCCGAGGCGCATGAAATGCCGGCGCTCGAATGTCTGTGCGACGCACTGCCATTTCTGGATACCGCGCCGACGTGGAACGTGGCAGCGGCAGCGGCGCCGGCGGGTTCGGGGGGCGTTGCAGAAAGCCCGCCGGCCGTAAGTGTCGAGAGCGAAATCGAAGCGCTGCGCCGGATCATCGCCGAACAGCGCGCGCTGGTCGATCAGCAGAACGCGATGCTCGCCGAGCAGCGGCAACAGATCGTGAAGATGCAGGGGCAGTTGATTGCCCAGCAGGCGCAGATCGACCGGCTCTCCTCCTTCGCTTTGGCCGAAGCCCCGCTGGAGATGTTCCGCGGGACCGGCATGGGCGGGCAAGGTGTGGCAGGCCCCGCGCTTCCGGGCCCGGGAAGCGATGCGGTCGCGCTGCCCGATGCGCCGGTGGGCGAAGCGCCGCCGCCCGAAGAGCCAACCGAGCGACGCGTTGCTGCGGTGCCCGAGGGGCAGGGCGTATTGACGCGCGCCGGAAATCTCATCTTCGAACCCTCGTTCGAATATACGCGCTCGTCGACCAATCGCCTTGTCTTTCGCGGGATCGAACTGATCCCCGGTATCCAGATCGGGCTGATCGAGGCGACCGACGCCGACCGCGACACGCTCGTCGGCACCGCATCGCTTCGTTACGGAATCAGCGACCGGCTAGAGGCCGAGGTGCGCATACCTTATCTGTACCGCAACGACCGGATCGAGGTCGTCCAGCAGCGCGATGAGGGCATCGTCCGGTCGATCGCGTTGCGCGAGGACGGGATCGGCGATGCCGAATTCTCGCTGCGCTACCAATTCAACCGGCCGGTCGGGCAGAAACCGATCTTCGTCGGGACGCTGCGTGTAAAATCGGACACGGGCAAGGGACCGTTCGAGGTGGGCTATGACGAATTCGGCGTCGCGACAGGGCTCGCTACCGGGTCGGGCTTCTGGGCGGTGCAGCCGGGCGTCAACTTCCTGATGCCGTCAGATCCCGCGGTGATCTACGGCGGAATGGCCTATCTTTACCATATTCCGCGCGACGTAAACAAGCTGGTCGGCGACGTGATGATCGGGCGTGTCGATCCGGGCGATGCGGTCTCGGCCAATATCGGTTTCGGTTTCGCGCTCAATCCGCGCTTCTCCTTCTCGCTTGGCTATCGGCACAACTATATCTTTCCGACCAAGACCGAGATCGGCGATACGCGTCAGAAATCCAACTATCTGCACGTCGGTTCGCTCAATTTCGGTATGTCGTACCGTCTGACCGAGCGGGACGTGCTGAACCTCGGCTTCGAAATCGGGGTGACCGAGGATGCGCCGGACGTGTCGATCACGCTGCGTATGCCGTTCGGCGGCAAGATCTAAGCCCCGACGCCGCGGGTCTGGAACAACATATATAAAGAAAGAAGCCCCGCCTGAAGAGGCGGGGCCAGGTGAACCGTCCCAGTCGAAACGGGGCGGGGGGTCGTTCAATTGCCGAGTGCGCCGACCGTTTGAGCGCCCATCACAGATCCGATCGCGTCACTCATACGGGTGGAAGCAAGCGCGTCGCGGAAACCTTCGTAGCCGCTGAGGTCGAGTACGGCGTCGACCTGCTGGTTCAGCGAGACGTTGCTGGCGGTGTTGATGAGGACATTCTGGATGGCATCGGTGCTCTGGACGAGCGCCGTCTGTCCGTTGTTTGCGAGGAAAACCGGTTCGTCGCCGATTCGCATGGTGATGCCGCCGCTGGTCAGGATGCCGCCCTGAACCTGCGCCGCGCTGACTGCGGTCAGCGAAGGCGACACGAAGCGTTCGATCGTCTGCCCTTCCGGCGTCCAGCTGACGATCGTGCGGAGCGCGAGCTCGTCGTTCACGAAGCTCCGGATATCGGCACCGAACGAGATGGTCATGCCTTGAAAGGCGAAGCCGCCGCGCTGGATGGCAAGGATCTCGTCGGGCACCCTCGGCGCCTCGGCCAGCAGGGGTGCATCCTCCGGCTCGCTTGCGGCGAGGAGCGTAGGCACGAAGACGAGCAGGAGGATGCGTGGGGACATGGTCGATCTCATTTCACGGTACCGACGCGCACATCGAGCAGGATCTGCGGCGACAGCTGATACTGAGGAGGAAGATTGGTCGTCAGATCGCCGACCGAGACGTGCAGCGATCCTTCCCTTTCGAGGGGCGCCTGTGACCATGGACCCCAGTCACCGGCGAGATTGAAGGAGGGGCGCTTCTTACCGCCTTCGACGATCGCCAGCGCGATGCCATTCCAGTGCTTCTCGAAATCCTCGAGCGAATATTCATTGAGGCCGAGCACCGAGTCTCCGGTGAGTACGCGGTCGCCGCGGACGCCTTTGATGACCACGAAATGCTTGAATCCTTTAAGGTCCATCAGGACGATCGTCGGACGCTTCACCTGCTTCAGTTGCTCGGCAGTGATCCGGAAGCCTTCGGCGCGATAGCCGCGCGAGGCGAGATAGTTTTTCATGTCGAGCATCGAGAACCCGACCTTGCGGATCGCTTCGCGGTCGCCGAGTTTCCACATCTCGCGAAAAGGCATCGTTTCCGATGTCGGCGCACCATAATGATAGGTGAGCAAGGTCGCGACCGCGGCCGAGCCGCAGCTGAAATCATAACGCTGGCGAATGACCGAGCGGAAAGGAATATCCCACCAGGTCATGACCTGAAGTTGATAGTTGCCGCCCGTTTCGGGGCCGGTCAGCCGGACCTCGGCGGCGGCGGGCGCTGCGGCGACAGCGCACAGCAGGCCCGCGATCAAGGTGCGCAGGGCCCGCACGGCGCGTTCAATCGCCGAGGTTGATGGTCAGGTTCATGCCGCTCTGGGCACTGACCTGCGCGCCGGTGTTGATCAGCAGGTTGCCAACACCGTTAAAGTTGGAAAGCGCGAAATCGCTCAAAGTGACCGCACCCGCGGTATAGTCGCCCTTCAGGACGTTGCCGCTGACGATCGAGTCCATCGTCTGATTGGTGATGACGAGCGATTGGCCGCCGCGCAGCGTCTCGAGCTCGGCATCTTTCAACATCGGCGATTTGCGTTCCGGCCGTACCGCAATAGCCGCGGCCGCAACCGTCATCTCGGTGGGGGCGACTTCGGTAACCAAGGGAGCCACCGCATCGGGCGGCGGCACCTGCGCCGAGACGGGTACGGACAAGCCTGCCAGGGCCAGCAAGGCCGGGACGATCAGGGGTTTCATGACGCGTTCCTTGAAAGCGTAATAGTGGAAATGGCCGGCCCGCCAGTGGTAGCCGGGCCGGCCATCCGGGGGACTTCTTAGTCGTCGCCAGGTCCAGGAGCAGCAGCCGGGGCGCTGTCGCCGAAGCTGACCGTGCCTTGTGCTGCGATATTGGTGGCTGCCTGGGTGTTGGCGTTGATGCCGGTATTCCAGGCGGCGTTCAGGATGCCGGCATAGGCCGCGAAGGCGCTGCCGGTCACCGAATTGTTGCCGCTGTTGTAGCCGACAGCCGTGTCGCTGTCGTCTTCACCGTCCAGGTCGACGACTTCGTCGAGATACTGGTTGGTATTGGTTGCGGTAAGCGCCTGGATCGCAACAACGGCGTTATTGCCATTGCCCGAGCCATTGCCGTCATTGTCCTGATCGTCGTCCGAGAAGGTGTCGGCGGCATTGTCCTGAACGAACAGGTCGATCAGGTCGTTGACAACCACAGTGTCATTGTCGCTGTTGTTCCCCGACGCACCATTGTTGTTGGCGTCATTGTTGGCCTGAGTTTGCGCAAAGGCCGGTGCGGCCGAGACGGCAAGCGCCAGCGTCGACACTGCCAGCATGACTTTCTTGATCATGACTACTCTCCTTACAAAAAGGGGATGGCGCGCGATGCCGAACGGCATGGCTGATGCGGATCCTCCCCGACTCCGTCCGCATCGGTGCGAACAAGGCGATCATGGTCCGCCGCGGCATGACCCGCTTTGCGAATTGGCAATGTCGGGGGTGGAGAAATACCCAGATAATCTCGGTAGGGGGATTTGCTTCGGCGGGCCCCGCTAGGCGACGTCGGCGCGCATCGTCGTGCGTCCCGCCGCATCGCGCGCCCAGAGCCGCGTCGCGTTGCCGTCGTGCGCGAGACAGAGATCGAACGGCGCGCCGTCAAGCAGCGGGGCTTCGGCACGGAAGCTGAAATGTCGGGGTGCGGCGCGGGTCACGGCGCGCAGGAAGTGATCCATCAGCAAGGTTGCGATCAGCGGGCCGTGGACGACGAGGCCGGCGTAGCCCTCGACGTTGCGGGCATAGTCGCGATCGTAATGGATGCGGTGGGCGTTGAAGGTGAGCGCCGAGTAGCGGAACAGGAGTACCGGATCGGGCGACAGGCTGCGCACCGCGTCGGCGGGCTCGGGCTCACTTGGTGCGGCCGGAACGGCGGCGGGTGCGGGCGCCGCCGGTGCGGGTTCGCGAAAGACGATGTCCTGTTCCTCGCGGATCGCAGCGACGCCGTCCGCCGCGATGTCGTGGCGGAGCGTTACGAACAGCAGGTCGCCGCTCGCGCCGCGCTTGGGCTTGATCGCGTCGATCGTGGTGACGCGGGTCAGCGCGGCGCCGACGGGGATGGGCGACAGGAATTCGATACGGCTGCCTGCCCACATGCGGCGCGGGAGCGGAACGGGCGGGAGCAGGCCATGTTCATCACGGCGCGGATGTCCATCCGCGCCGATGACAGACTGGCGCGCGTCGGGCAGGAAATAGAGCCAGTGTCCGAGCGGCGGTACCGCGCCCGGAACCCACGGCGATACGTCATGATCGAGCAGCGCAGCGAGCCCTGCGAGCGGCGCCGCTGTCGCGATGTCTTCGCGCGTTTCGGCGCGGCCGACCCAGGCGGAATAATCGTCCATCAGAAGCTCTTGGGCAGGCCGAGCGCGTGGGTCGCGACATGGCTCAGGATCAAATTCGTGCTGATCGGCGCGACCTGATAGAGGCGCGTCTCGCGGAACTTGCGCTCGATGTCATATTCCTCGGCAAAGCCGAAGCCGCCATGTGTCTGCACACACATGTCGGCGGCGTACCAGCTCGCTTCGGACGCGAGCATCTTCGCCATATTCGCCTCGGTCCCGCCGTCCTGTCCGGCATCGAACAGTCGCGCGGCCTTGTCGACCATCTCCGCGGCGGCGGCGATCTGGACATAGGCGCGCGCGAGCGGGAACTGGATGCCCTGATTTTCGCCGATCGTGCGGCCGAAGACTTCGCGGTCCCTGGCATAGGCGGTGGCGCGGTCGATGAAGAAGCGGCCGTCGCCGATACATTCGGACGCGATCAGAATGCGTTCGGCGTTCATGCCCGAGAGGATGTAGCGAAAGCCCTTGCCCTCCTCGCCGATCAGATTGGCAGCGGGGACTTCGAGATCGTCGAAGAAAAGCTCGGTCGTCGCGTGGTTGAGCATCGTGCGGACGGGGCGGATCGTCAATCCCTTGCCCTGCGCGTCGCGCATGTCGACGAGCAGCACGCTCATCCCGTCCGAAGACTTCGCGCATTCCTCGCGCGGGGTCGTTCGGCAGAGGAGGATCATCAGGTCCGAATGCTCGGCGCGGCTGATCCAGATCTTCTGCCCGTTGACGATATATTTGTCGCCAACCCGCTTGGCGAAAGTGCGGATGCGCGTCGTGTCGGTGCCCGCGGTCGGTTCGGTCACCCCGAACGCTTGCAGGCGCAGCTCGCCGCTGGCGATGGCGGGCAGATAGGCCTGCTTTTGCGCTTCCGAGCCGTGCTTGAGCAATGTGCCCATCGTGTACATCTGCGCGTGGCAGGCGCCGCCGTTGCAGCCCGACCGATGGATTTCCTCGAGGACCGCCGTCGCGGCGCCCAGACCCAAACCGGACCCGCCATATTGTTCGGGGATCAGTATCGACAGGAAGCCCGCCTCGGTCAGCGTGCGGACGAATTCGGTCGGATAGATACGGTCGCGGTCGAGGCGCTGCCAATATTCGCCGGGAAACTCGGCGCACAGACGGCGCACCGCGTCGCGGATTTCGGGGTGGCTCTGCGACTGCGCTTCGGACATCGGCTTTCGGCTCTCCCCTGATCGTCGGGGAGAGCCTTAGAATGCGAAGCTGTTTCGGCGCAACTGAAACAAGCGTCAGATGCTCGGCAGATCGAGGCCCTTCTCGCGCGCGCAGTCGATCGCGATGTCGTAACCCGCATCGGCGTGACGCATCACGCCGGTCCCGGGATCGTTCCACAGCACGCGTTCGAGGCGCTTCGCTGCTTCGGGGGTGCCGTCGGCGACGATCACCATGCCGCTGTGCTGCGAATAGCCCATCCCGACGCCGCCGCCATGGTGGAGCGACACCCACGTCGCGCCCGACGCGGTGTTGAGCAGGGCGTTGAGCAGCGGCCAGTCGCTGACCGCATCGCTGCCGTCGCGCATCGCCTCGGTCTCGCGATTGGGGCTTGCGACCGAGCCAGAGTCCAGATGGTCGCGGCCGATCACCACGGGGGCTTTAAGTTCGCCCGATGCGACCATCTCGTTGAACGCGAGGCCGAGCCGGTGGCGGTCGCCGAGCCCGACCCAGCAGATGCGCGCGGGCAGGCCCTGGAATTGAATTTTCTCGCGTGCCATGTCGAGCCAGTTGTGGAGATGCTTGTTGTCGGGGAGCAGCTCCTTCACCTTCGCGTCGGTCTTGTAGATGTCCTCGGGATCGCCCGACAGCGCCACCCAGCGGAACGGGCCGATGCCGCGGCAGAAGAGCGGGCGGACATAGGCGGGCACGAAGCCCGGGAAGTCGAAGGCATTTTCGACGCCCTCGTCCTTCGCCACCTGACGGATGTTATTGCCGTAATCGGTCGTCGGTACGCCCGCGGCCTGCAGGTCGAGCATCGCCTGCACATGCACCGCCATCGATGCCTTCGCCGCTTTCGCAACGGACGCGGGATCGCTCTCGCGCTTCGAAAACCACTGATCGAGCGTCCATCCGGCGGGGAGGTAGCCGTTGACGGGGTCGTGCGCCGAGGTCTGGTCGGTGAGCAGGTCGGGGCGAATACCGCGGCGGACGATCTCGGGCAGGATTTCGGCGGCATTGCCGAGGAGGCCGACGGACACCGGTTTGCCTTCGGCATGGCTCGCTTCGATCATCGCGATCGCCTCGTCGATGCTCGATGCCTGCTTGTCGAGATAGCCGGTGCGCAGGCGCATCTCGATGCGGCTCGGCTGGCATTCGATCGCGAGGCAGCTGGCGCCTGCCATCACCGCGGCGAGCGGCTGCGCGCCGCCCATGCCGCCGAGACCCGCGGTGAGCAGCCAGCGGCCCGCGAGGCTGCCGCCATAATGCTGGCGCCCCATCTCGACGAAGGTTTCGTAGGTGCCCTGAACGATGCCCTGGCTGCCGATATAGATCCAGCTGCCCGCGGTCATCTGGCCGTACATCATCAGGCCCTTTTTATCGAGCTCGTGGAAATGATCCCAGTTCGCCCATTCGGGGACGAGGTTCGAATTGGCGAGCAGGACGCGCGGGGCGTTTTCGTGGGTGCGGAAGACCCCGACGGGCTTGCCCGACTGTATGAGGAGAGTCTCGTCGCCCTCGAGCCGCTTCAGCGTCTCGACGATCTTGTCATAGCTTTCCCAGTCGCGCGCGGCGCGGCCGATGCCGCCATAGACGACCAGCTCGTGCGGCGCCTCGGCGACGTCGGGGTGAAGATTGTTCATCAGCATCCGCATCGGCGCTTCGGTGAGCCAGCTTTTCGCGCTGATCTCTGTTCCGGTTGCCGGGCGGATCACGCGGCTGTTATCGAGGCGGGTGGTCATGGATGTCCTTTCGCAAAGTCTAGGGTCGCGGCGATGATCTGTTCGAGAACAGGCCGGATCGCGGGATTGGGGTCGAGGGGGGAGGGCCAGTTGGCGTGCGAGATTGTGTCGGGTTCGGTCATATAGCCGCGCTGCGCGAGCTCCATCTGGATCGCGTGGATGCCGTCGTCGGGGCGGCCGTAATGGCGCGTCGTCCAGCCGCCCTTGAAGCGGCCGTTGACGACATGGCTCTTGCCGCTCGCCGCACAGATGTTCGCGACGATCGTTTCGAGCTCGGGAGCGCTAGTCGCGCCGCCGTTGGTGCCGATGTTGAACTGCGGCAGCTCGCCGTCGAACAGGCGCGGGATGTGGCTGCGGATCGAATGGGCGTCGTAGAGGACGACGCGGCCGTGCGCGGATTTTAAGCGATCGAGTTCCTGAGTCAGCGTATCGTGATAGGGTCGGTGATAAGAGTTCAGCCGCTGCAGGATCTCGGCTTCGTCCGGCGCGTCGAAACGATAGAGCGGGTCGCCATCGAAGGTCGTCGTCGGGCACAGCTCGGTCGTGGCCTGCCCCGGGTAGAGCGACGCGCCGGACGGATCGCGGTTCATGTCGATCACGCTGCGCGAAATATTGGTCACCACCAGCGTTGCGCCGAGATCGACGGCGAAGGCGTAAAGCTCGGCGATGTACCAGTCGGTGTCGATCTGCGCGTGCCAGGGCGAGACGAACTGCTCGTCGAGGCCCGCAAGATCGGTCCCGCCGTGCGGGAAGGCGATGACGAGCGGCGCGTCGCCGCGATGGACGCGCAGCCAGTCCATCAGCCGATGCCCGGAAGGCTGGCGGGAACCGCGGCGACGAGGCTGCCCGAGCGGATCAGCGCGGTCGCAACCTCCATATCGGGATGGAAATGCCGGTCGTCTTCGAGCGTCGCGACTTCGGCGCGCAGATGTTTGTGCGCGGCCTCCAGCGCCTCGCTCGATTTCAGCGGTGCGTGGAAGTCGATACCCTGACACGCCGCGAGCAGTTCGATGCCTATCACCGCGCTGACATTGTCGGCCATCTCGAGCAGGCGGCGCGCGCCGTGCGCGGCCATCGAGACATGGTCTTCCTGATTGGCCGAGGTCGGGATCGAATCGACGCTGGCGGGATAGGCGCGCTGCTTGTTCTCGCTGACGAGTGCGGCGGCGGTGACCTGCGGGATCATGAAGCCCGAGTTCAGGCCGGGGCGCGGAGTGAGGAAGGCGGGGAGGCCCGAGAGCGCAGGGTCGACGAGCATCGCGATCCGTCGCTCCGAAATCGAGCCGATCTCGCACAGCGCCATCGCGATCATGTCGGCGGCGAAGGCGACGGGCTCGGCATGGAAATTGCCGCCCGACAGCGCCTCGTCGGTGTCGGCGAAGATCAGCGGATTGTCGGAAACGCCGTTCGCCTCGATGCCGAGCGTCGTCCCGGCCTGCCGCAAGAGGTCGAGCACCGCACCCATCACCTGCGGCTGGCAGCGGAGGCAGTACGGATCCTGCACGCGCGGATCGTCGACGGCGTGCGACGCGCGGATCGCCGAGCCCGCCATCAGTTTGCGCAGCGTGTCGCCGACCTCGCGCTGCCCCGCATGGCCGCGCAGGGCATGGATGCGCGCATCGAACGGCGCATCGGAGCCCTTGGCGGCCTCTGTCGACAGCGCGCCGGTGATCAGTGCCGACCGAAAGACGGTTTCGGCACGGAAGAGGCCCGCGAGCGCGTTGGCGGTCGAAAATTGCGTGCCGTTGAGGAGCGCGAGCCCTTCCTTCGGGCCAAGGTCGAGAGGCTTCAGGCCGGCCTGTGCGAGCGCATCGGCGGCGGGCAGGACTTTGCCGCCAACCTCGATCTCGCCGACACCGATCATCGCAGCAGCCATATGCGACAGCGGCGCGAGATCGCCGCTTGCGCCGACCGAACCCTGCGACGGGACAACGGGTGTCAGTCCCTTCGCGAGCATTGCCTCGACCATCGCTACCGTCTCGCGACGTACACCCGACGCGCCCATACCGAAGCTCGCGAGCTTCAACGCCATCATCAGCCGGACGATGGGGGTCGGCGACGGCGCTCCGGTCCCCGCAGCGTGGCTGAGCACGATATTGCGCTGGAGCGTCGCCAGATCGTCGTCGGCGATGCGCACGCTCGCAAGCTTTCCGAAGCCGGTGTTGATGCCATAGACGGGGGCGCCCCTGGCGACGATGCGTGCGACCGCGGCGGTGCTGGCGTCAATCGCGTTCCAGGCATCGGCGCTCAGTTCGGCGCTCGCGCCCTCATAGATTTCGCGCCAGTCGGCGAGTGTGATGTGCCCGGGCTCGATAATCATTGTCCGTCCTTGATGCGTTGGTGAAGCGGGTTGAAGCCGATCCGGTAAACAAGGTCGGCGGGGTCGGTGGCGTCCCAGATCGCGAGGTCGCACGCCTTGCCGGGCTCAAGCGTGCCGATCTCGCCGGAAAGGCCCAGCGCGGCGGCGGCGTTTACGGTGACACCGCGCAACGCCTCGACCACCGTCAGCCCGAACAGCGTTGCGCCCATGTTGAGCATGAGGAGCAGCGAGGTGGTCGGCGAGGTGCCGGGGTTATTGTCGGTCGCGAGCGCGATGCGGGTGCCGTGGCGGCGCATCGCGTCGATCGGCGGCAGCTTGGTTTCGCGCATGAAATAATAAGCGCCGGGCAGGAGCACCGCGACGGTCCCGGCCGCGGCCATCGCGCGGACATCGTCGTCGGTCGCATGTTCGAGATGGTCGGCGGACAGTGCGCCGTGCAGCGCGGCGAGCGCGCTGCCGTGGAGCGCCGACAATTGTTCGGCGTGGAGCTTGACCGCTAGGCCGTGCGCCTTCGCGGCCTCGATCACGCGCGTACATTGCGCGGGCGAGAAGCCGATGCCTTCGCAAAAGGCATCGACCGCGGTCGCGATCGGCGCGGCGGCGGGAATCATCTCGTTCACGACGACGTCGATATAGGCGTCGCTGTCGCCCCTATATTCGGGAGGCAAGGCGTGCGCGCCGAGGAAGGTCGGCTCGACGCGGATGTTGCGATGCCCGGTGAGCGCGCGCGCGGCGCGCAGCATCTTGAGTTCGTCGTGGGTCGACAGGCCATAGCCCGACTTGATCTCGATCGTCGTGACGCCCTCGGCGATCAGCGCGTCGAGACGGGGCAGGGCGCTCGCGACCAGTTCGACCTCGCTGGCTTCGCGCGTCGCGCGCATCGTTGAAACGATTCCGCCGCCCGCGCGCGCGATCTCTTCATAACTCGCGCCCGCCAGCCGCATCGCCCATTCGTTAGCGCGGTTGCCGCCATGGACGAGGTGCGTGTGGCAGTCGATCAGGCCGGGGGTGATCAGCCGGCCTTCGCAATCGGTGATCTTCTGCGCGGTTGACGGGGCGCCCTCGGCGGGGCCGGCATAGACGATCCGGCCGTCCTTCGCCGCCACGACGCCATCGTCGATCAGGCCGAGCGCGTCATCGGCCATCGTTGCGAGTCGGGCGTTCGTCCAGAGATGCTCCATGTAGACATTGTTGTCCGGATGCGTCATTATGTCTAGACATAATATGAGGACGAAAGATGATGGCTCTCTGGTTCGAACGTGCATGGATCGAAAGTCGCTGGGCAAAGGACGTGCGGCTGCACATCGCCGACGGCCGGATAGTGTCGATCGAAACCGGTGTTTTGGCGGGGCCGGGAGACGAACGCCACCGCGTCGCGCTTCCGGGCCTCTGCAATGTCCACAGCCACGGTTTCCAGCGCGGCATGGCGGGACTGTCGGAACGCCGCAGCCGGCCCGACGACAATTTCTGGAGCTGGCGCGAGATCATGTACCGCTTCCTCGACCGGCTGACGCCTGAGGATGTCGCGGCGATCACCGCGCAGGCCTACGCCGAAATGCTGGAGACAGGATTCACGCGCGTCGGCGAGTTTCATTATCTGCACCATGATCCGGCGGGCAGCGCCTATGCCGATCCCGCCGAGATGGCGGGTGCGATCGCGCGGGCGAGCGGCGAGACGGGCATCGGCCTGACCTTGCTCCCCGTCTTCTACGCGCACGGCAATTTCGACGCGGCGCCGCCGAGCCCCGGCCAGCGACGCTTCCTCAACGACGTCGACGGATTTGCGGCGTTGCTCGACGCATCGCGGTCCAAGCTCTCGGGCGACGCCAATATCGGCGTCGCGCCGCACTCGCTTCGCGCCGTGACGCCCGGCGAACTCGCGGCGTTGCTGACGCTCTCGCCGACAGGCCCGGTGCATATCCACGCCGCCGAGCAGGTGAAGGAGGTCGCCGACTGCGTCGCATGGAGCGGCGCGCGGCCGGTCGAATGGCTGCTCGATAACGCGGGGGTCGACGAACGCTGGTGCCTGATCCATTCGACCCACCTCGATGGGAGCGAAGTCCGGCGCCTCGCGGCGAGCGGCGCGGTCGCCGGGCTGTGCCCGATCACCGAGGGCAATTTGGGTGACGGGATTTTCCCGGCGGTCGACTATCTTGCGGCGGGCGGCCGCTTCGGGGTCGGGACAGACAGCAACATCCTCGTCGACGCGGCGCAGGAACTGCGCGCACTCGAATATTCGCAGCGCTTGGCGCAGCGCGCCCGGGCCTTGCTGGCAAGCGAAGAAGCGCCCTTCGTCGGTGCCAATCTGTTCGCGCGCGCGGTGCAGGGCGGGGCGCAGGCGCTGGACGTTCCTGCAGGGTTGGCGGTCGGCCATGCGGCGGACATCGTTTCGCTCGATCTCGATCATCCGACCTTTGCCGGAACCGACGACGCGACCCTGCTCGACCGCTGGATCTTCGCGGCGCGAGCTGGCGCGATCGACAGCGTGTGGCGCGCGGGCACCAAACGCGTGGAAAAAGGACGCCATGTCGAAGCCGACGCAATCGGCGCCACCTATCGCGGCTGCGTCGCGCGCCTGCTCGCATGAACCCCGCACGCCGCATCCGCGACGAGATCGCCGCGTCGATCCAGTCGGGGGAGTGGCGTCCCGGCGACCGCGTCCCGACCGAACAGGAGCTCGCCGCGCGCTATCGCTGCGCGCGTGCGACGGTGAGCAAGGCGCTAGGCGAACTCGCCGCATCGGGGCTGGTCGAACGCCGCCGCAAGGCGGGGACGTTCGTGGCGCACCCGCCGGTCCATTCGGCGGTGATGACCGTGCCCGACCTTGCCGAGCTCATCGCCGCGCGCGGCGAGGCCTATCGCTGGGAGCTGGTGTCGATCGAAACCGCCGAGGCGGGCGGCGATCTGCTTGCCGGGCCGGCGTTGCGCATTGAGGGCGTGCATATGGCGGCGGGCGAAGCCTTTGCGCTCGAACGCCGGTTCATCGCGCTCGGCGAAGTGCCCGAGGCGGCGGGGGCGGACTTTGCGAAGGAGGCACCGGGGACGTGGCTGCTCGGCCACATCCCCTGGACGCAGGCGCGTCATGTGATCCGCGCAGTGACGCCGACGCGCAAGGAAGCGGCGCTGCTTGCGATCGGTGCGAGCGCGGCGTGCCTCGAACTCGACCGCACGACGTGGCGCGCGGGGCGTGTCGTCACCCATGTGCGGCAGCTCTTCCGCGGCGATCGCTTCGACCTCGTCGCCGAATTCAACGCCGGTCCGTGAGTCAGCCGAAGGTGAAGGCATAGGCGCGCACGCCGGGATCGAGGAACTCGATTTCGAACGTCCGCGCCCGCGCGCCCGCCGACTGGCGCACCAGCTGGTACAGCCGGTCGCTCGTCACGCTGCCCATCCCGTTCGCATCGACATCGACGCCATGGTCGCCCGCGGGCGGAAGCCCGTCGAGCGTCACGCGAAAGCGAACCGGCTTGCCGTCGGGCCGCCCGCCCAGCACCAGATGCAGGTCGCGCGCCTGAAAACGATAACGGATACTGGCGGACGGCGCGTCGGCGCGGGCGGACTTGCCGCCGACGGACCACCGTCCGGCGAGATTCCACTGGTTCGGGCCGATCGACGCCGGGGCGTCATATTGCGCCGAGGTGTCGGACCGGAGCCGCTGCGGCGACGCAAGGTTCGTCGCCTGACGATAGCCGACATAAGTTTCGCCCGTGCCGAGGCCGTCCCAGTCGGGCGAGGCTTCGATGCCCTTGCCGATGTCGCCGGTCAGCGGCGCGTTCACGGGCCTTCCGCTCGCTTCGGCCAGCAAGTCCTGTAGCAGGCGTTCGGACGCCGCATAATCGCCTTCGCCGAGGCGGTGGTGGCGAACGCGGCCCCTGGCGTCGATGAAATAGAGCCCCGGCCAGCCGTCGTTGCCGAATTTTCTCCACGTCGCATAGTCGCTGTCGAGCTTGACGGGCCAGTTGACACCCAGTTCGGCGACGGCGCGCCGGACATTGCCGACATCCTTTTCGAACGCGAATTCGGGGGTGTGCACGCCGACCACGACGAGGCCATCGTCTTTATACTTCTCCGCCCAGTCGCGAAGATAGGGAAGCGGGCGCAGCGAGTTGATGCACGAATAGGTCCAGAAATTGACGAGGACGACCTTGCCGCGCAGCGCCTTTGGCGCGTCTTTGCCCAGCCATGGGCCGTCGGCTGCCAGCGCGGCGAGCGGCCGCGAAACCGCTTTGGCGGCGCCAGCGGCCGGAACATCGGCGAGCGGTCCGCCGGGAAGGTCGGCGACGCAGGTGATGACGGCCCCGATCGCGGCGAGCGCCGCGACGCCGGCAAAACCCAGGCTGCGCCCTTTGCGTGGCATAAGCAGGCTTTCCTTCGAGTGTGATCGATCCGGCAGATGCAGGATCAGTTGATCACGCGTCTGCCGCTATGACAGCTTCGTTTAAGCCTGTGGGAAAGTTACGCTGCGGAAGCTGCGTGGGGTTCGTTGAAGCGCATAAGACGTCAGAACTCGTCCCGTCGGGCGTGGCGCGAGGCGCGGATCGCGCCCGGCAGTTCGCGATGTCGGCTCCGCTCGACGCGTAGCGCGAGCGCGGCCTTCCTTCCTGCCACCAGGAGCAGGAGCCCTGCTGCGGCGACGAGGAGGCCGGTGATGCCGATAAGGTCGGCGGCGGCTTCGGTGGCGACGTGGGTCAGGACATAGCCCGTGCCGATCAGCGCCGCGCCGGCGGTGCGCCAGAAAAGATCGCGCCGGGTCACTGCCTTTCACGGCTCACTTTCGCGGCGCGGTCCCACAGGACGGTGTCCGCCGCGGTCCGCGCCAGCGCCGCGCGTTTGCTCCTATCGGCATCGGACGCCGAGCAGAGCAGAAGGTCGGCCGGATATTCGGCCTCTTCGCGCATCGCCTCATCCTGGTCGCCTTGTTCGAAGACGAGACCGATGGCTGGATCGCTCTGCCGCGCGGCGGCGGCGCGGAGGGCGCTCGCGATCAGGCGCGGATCGGTGTCGATACCGCGGGCTTCGATCGCGACGAAGCCCATTTCGCGCGCGCGCTGGGCGGCGTGGATCAGCAGCTCGCCGGCGCCGCAATCGGCGTCGACGATGCGGATGCTGCGGCGTCCGCGCCTGCGCAGGCCCTTGAGCTTGCGAAGCATTGCGGGCCAGCGGCGGTCCTTCTCGGCGCGGTTTTGCGCGCCTTGCAGTGATGCACCCTTCGCGCTGGCGGTGCGTGCCATCCACACGATGCCGGCTGGGTCGGGCTCCGCGGAAATCGCAGAAATCATGGTGAGATGCTCCTTGGCTACGCAATCGACGCCCGAAAACCGGGACTCGATGTCGGCAACTTACGGAGCCGCGCATAGGGATTCGAGATCGAGGAAGGGCGTCGCCCATTGTATTTTCATTTGTTTTCGAGGGCTCGCGCCTGCGCCCCGACAATCTGCAAAATCATATGCAAATACTATGCGAGCGATAGTTTCGGTCTCTCGAATTCAAACGCGTGCTTCACCTATTTGGAAGTCCGCAGACGACTCGTGCCACGTCCCGTGGCCAGCGCCATGCTGGAGCAAACCCATGCAGGATCTCATCTGGGTCGGCATCATCCTCGCCCTGCTCGCCGCGAGCCTCGGCTACGCGCGCCTGTGCGACGACGCATAAGGAATGATGTCCATGACACTCGACCTCTGGCTCGCGGGCGCCACCGCGCTCGGCCTTCTTGCCTATCTCGTGGCCGTGCTCGCACGGCCCGAACGCTTCTAACGGAGGCGAACCCATGACCTTTCAGGGATGGTTTCTCATCATCGCGTTCGTCGCGATCCTGCTCCTGCTCTGCAAGCCGATGGGGCAATGGTTGTTCGCTCTCTATGAGGGACGCCGGACGCCGCTGCACCGCATATTCGAGCCGGTCGAGACGGGCTTTTATCGCCTGTCGGGGATCGACCCGACCGAAGAGCAGGGCTGGCGGCGCTACGCGGTCCATATGCTGATCTTCAACGCGGCGCTCGCACTCTTCACCTATGCGATCCTGCGCTTGCAGGGCGTGCTGCCGCTCAATCCGCTCGGTTATGACGGTACGAGCGCGGATCTGGCGTTCAACACCACGATCAGCTTCACCGCGAACACCAACTGGCAAAGCTATGGCGGTGAATCGACGATGTCCAACCTCAGCCAGATGCTCGGCCTCACCATCCACAATTTCCTGTCGGCGGCGACGGGCATCGCGCTCGCTTTCGCGATGTTTCGCGGTTTTGCGCGCCGCAGCGCGAAGACGATCGGCAACTTCTGGACCGATATGACGCGCGTGACGCTCTACCTGCTCCTTCCGCTCTGCTTCGCCATCGCGATCTTCTACATCGCGAGCGGCGTGCCGCAGACGCTGGCCGGTTCGGTCGACGTGACCACGCTCGAAGGCGCGAAACAAACGCTCGCGCTCGGCCCCGTCGCGTCGCAGGAAGCGATCAAGATGCTCGGCACCAATGGTGGCGGCTTCTTCAACGCCAACAGCGCGCATCCGTTCGAAAACCCGACCGCGCTCACCAACCTCGTCCAGATGCTGTCGATCTTCCTGATCGGCGTCGGGCTGACGTGGACGTTCGGCAAGGCGGTCGGCAACACGCGTCAGGGCTGGGCGATCCTCGCCGCGATGATGACGCTGTTCCTTGCCGGCACTGCGATCGTCTATTGGCAGGAGGCCGCCGGCAACCCGATCCTCCACCAGCTTGGCGCCATGGGCGGCAATATGGAGGGCAAGGAGGTGCGCTTCGGCATCGCCGCCTCGTCGCTCTTCGCGACGGTCACGACCGCGGCATCGTGCGGCGCGGTCAATGCGATGCACGACAGCTTCACCGCGCTCGGCGGCCTGATCCCGCTGTTCAACATGCAGCTCGGCGAAGTCGTCATCGGCGGCGTCGGCGCGGGCATCTATGGCTTCCTGCTCTTCGCGATCCTCGCGGTGTTCGTCGCGGGGCTGATGGTCGGACGGACCCCCGAATATGTCGGCAAGAAGATCGAGGCGCGCGAGGTCAAGCTCGCGGTACTCGCGATTGCGGTCCTTCCCCTCGTTATCCTCGGCTTCACGGCGATCGCTTCTGTCACCGAGGCGGGGCTGGCGGGTCCACTCAACAAGGGGCCGCACGGCTTTTCGGAGATCCTCTACGCCTTCACCAGCGCGGTCGCGAACAACGGGTCGGCCTTTGCGGGCCTCACCGCCAACACGCCCTTCTATAATGGCATGTTGGGCGTCGCGATGTGGATCGGCCGTTTCTTCATCATCGTCCCGATGCTGGCGATCGCCGGCGGGCTCGCGGCGAAGAAATATACGCCGCCGACGACGGGCAGCTTCCCGACTACCGGGCTGCTCTGGACGGGCTTGCTGATCGGCATCGTGCTGATCGTCGGCGGCCTGACCTTCCTGCCCAGCCTCGCGCTCGGTCCGATCGCCGATCATTTCGCGATGGTCAATGGCCAGTTTTTCTAAGGAATTATCAAATGGCTCGGTCTGAAACCAAGTCTCTGTTCACCGCGGACCTGATCGTTCCGGCGATCGGCGACGCCTTCCGCAAACTCAACCCGAAGGAACTGAGCCGCAACCCGGTGATGTTCACTACCGCGGTCGTCGCGACCTTGCTGACGCTGTTGCTCGTCGTCGGCCACGATAGCCTCGCGACCGGTTTCAAGCTCCAGCTTGTCATCTGGCTGTGGCTGACGGTGCTTTTCGGCACCTTCGCCGAGGCGCTCGCCGAAGGGCGCGGGAAAGCGCAAGCGGCTTCGCTGCGCGCGACCAAGGCCGAACTCTCGGCCAAAAAGCTGAAGGGTGACGGGAATGCCTATGAAAGCGTTCCCGCCAGCGCGCTCCGGGTCGGCGATCTCGTGCTCGTCGAGACGGGCGACCTGATCCCGTCGGACGGCGAAGTCGTCGCGGGTGTCGCGTCGGTCAACGAAGCCGCGATCACCGGCGAAAGTGCGCCGGTGATCCGCGAAGCGGGCGGCGACCGTTCGGCGGTGACCGCGGGGACCCGCGTGATCTCTGACGAAATCCGCGTGCAGGTGACGGTCAATCCGGGGCAGGGCTTCCTCGACCGGATGATCGCACTCGTCGAGGGCGCCGAGCGGCAGAAGACGCCGAACGAAATCGCACTGACGCTGCTGCTCGTCGGCCTCACGATCATCTTCCTGATCGCGGTCGGCACGATTCCAAGCTTCGCATCCTACGCGGGTGGTTCGATCCCTGTCGCGATCCTCGCGGCGTTGCTCATCACGCTCATTCCGACGACGATCGCGGCGCTGCTTTCTGCGATCGGCATCGCCGGCATGGACCGTCTCGTGCGCTTCAACGTGCTTGCGAAATCGGGCCGCGCGGTCGAGGCAGCGGGGGACATCGATGTCCTGTTGCTCGACAAGACCGGGACGATAACCGTCGGTGACCGGCAGGCGACCGAGTTCCGTGCCGTGGGCGGCCAATCGATGTCGGTGCTCTCGGAAGCGGCGCTGCTTGCCAGCCTCGCCGATGAAACCCCCGAAGGCCGCTCGATCGTCGCTTTGGCGCGCGAGAAATTCGGGCAGACGCGGGCCGAATTGCCGTCAGGAGCCGAGATCATCCCCTTCACGGCGCAGACGCGCATCTCGGGGATCAAGCTTGGCGATAGCGTGATCCAGAAGGGTGCGGTGGATTCGGTGCTGAAGGCCAATCCGGGCGCGGGGGCAACCGCCGCCGCAACCGAACTCCGCCGCATCACCGACGAGATCGCGCGCGCCGGCGGTACGCCGCTTGCGGTCGCGAAGGACGGGCAGCTGCTCGGCGCGATCTTCCTCAAGGACATCGTCAAGGCGGGCATCCGCGAACGTTTCGGCGAGCTGCGCGCGATGGGCATCCGCACGGTGATGATCACCGGCGACAATCCGCTCACTGCCGCGGCGATCGCCGCAGAAGCCGGGGTCGACGATTTCCTCGCGCAGGCGACGCCCGAGGACAAGCTCGAGCTGATCCGCAAGGAACAGCAGGGTGGCCGCCTCGTCGCGATGTGCGGCGACGGCACCAACGACGCCCCGGCGCTGGCGCAGGCCGACGTCGGGGTCGCGATGAATACCGGCACGCAGGCGGCGCGCGAGGCGGGCAATATGGTCGATCTCGACAGCGATCCGACGAAGCTCATCGAGGTCGTCGGGCTCGGCAAGCAATTGCTGATGACGCGCGGGGCACTGACGACCTTCTCGGTCGCCAACGACGTCGCCAAATATTTCGCGATCATCCCCGCGATGTTCATCGTGCTGTACCCCGGATTGGGCGTGCTCAACGTCATGGGGCTGACCAGCCCCGAGAGCGCGATCCTGTCGGCGATCATCTTCAACGCGCTGATCATCCCGCTGCTTGTGCCGCTCGCCTTGAAGGGCGTCGCCTATCGCCCGATGGGCGCCGGGCCGCTGCTCGCCCGCAATCTCGCCGTCTATGGCCTAGGCGGCCTCGTGGCACCTTTTGTCGGCATCAAGCTGATCGACCTTGCGGTCGGCGGCCTGGGTCTCGTCTGAGGATATTGAAATGAACAAGGATCTTATCAGCTCGCTGCGTCCGGCGCTTGTCATGACTTTGCTCTTCGCGCTGCTGCTCGGGCTCGCTTACCCGCTGGCGCTCACCGGCATCGGGCAGGCGCTCTTCCCGAGCCAGGCGAACGGCAGCCTCGTCGAGGAGAATGGCAAGGTCGTCGGTTCGAGCGTCGTCGGTCAGGCTTTCGCGTCCGAACGTTACTTCAACACGCGTCCCTCGGCGGCGGGCAAGGGCTATGACGGGCTCGCCTCGTCGGGTTCGAACCTCGGGCCGACGTCGCAGGCGCTCGTCGACCGCGTGAAGGGCGATGTCGAGAAATTGAGGGCGGCCGAACCCGGCAAGGCTGTTCCGACCGATCTGGTCACGGCTTCGGGTTCGGGGCTCGACCCCGACATCACGCCCGAGGCCGCCTTCTATCAGGTCGATCGCGTGGCAAAGGCACGCGGGCTCGATGCGGCAGCGGTTCGCGGGCTCGTCGAACAGAGCGTCGACAAGCCGCTGCTCGGCTTTCTCGGCGAGCCGCGCGTTAATGTGTTCAAGCTCAATCGACGGCTCGATGCTTTTGGGGCTAAACCCGCCGCGTGACAGACAAGGATCGACCATCTCCAGAGGCCTTCCTGCGTCAGGCGGCGCAGGAAGGCCGTGGCCGTCTGAAGGTGTTTCTCGGCGCCGCGCCCGGCGTCGGCAAGACATGGGAGATGCTCACCGACGGGCGGCAACGGCGCGAGGCCGGGGTCGATGTCGTGATCGGCGTGGTCGAAACCCACGGCCGGCGCGAGACCGAGGCGCTCGTCCACGGCCACGAGATCATCGCGCGCCGCGACGTCGATCATCAGGGGCACAGCCTTGGCGAGATGGACATCGACGCGATTCTCGAACGCCGCCCGCAGCTCGCCCTCGTCGACGAGCTTGCGCACACCAACGCGCCGGGCAGCCGCCATCCCAAACGTTATCAGGACGTAGAGGAACTGCTGGGTGCAGGCATCGACGTTTATTCGACGCTGAACATCCAGCATGTCGAAAGCCTCAACGATGTCGTCGCCTCCTTCACGCGCGTCCGCGTCCGCGAAACGGTGCCCGACAGCATTCTCGAAAATGCCGAGATCGAGGTCGTCGACATCCCGCCCGACGAATTGATCGAGCGGCTGCGCGACGGCAAAGTCTATATTCCGCAGGAAGCGACGCGCGCGCTTACCCATTTCTTCTCCAAATCGAACCTGACGGCGCTGCGCGAACTCGCGCTGCGCCGTGCCGCGCAGGCGGTCGATGCGCAGATGCTCGACCATGTTCGCAGCCATGCGCTCGCGGGCAGCTTCGCGGTGGGCGAGCGGATTGTTGTCGCGGTCAGTGAATTGCCGGTTGCCGCCGAACTCGTCCGCGCGGGCAAGCGGCTCGCCGATGCGCTGAAGGCGCCGTGGAGTGCGGTCTATATCGAGACGCGGCGCAGTCAGGGCATGACCGACGACGATCGCCGGCAGCTCGCCGATACGCTCGCGCTCGCCTCCCGGCTCGGCGCCTCGACCGCGACCGTCCCGGCGGCGAGTGTCGTCGAAGGGCTGCGCTCCTTTGCTGCCGATGCGCGCGCGACGCAGATCGTGATCGGCAAGTCGAGCCGTCCCTGGTGGTTCGAGCTGCGTCACGGCTCGGTCGTCGACCAGCTCGTGCGGACGATCGACGATGTCGCGGTGCATGTGCTGCCCGGCGAGCCCGACGCGAAGGCGCCGCCGCGCGGCGCGGTTGTCGTTCCCGGCCGTTGGGGCAAGCCGTCGGACTATCTGTTGGCGCTCGCGATGGTGGCCGTGATGACGGCGCTTGGCCGTCTGCTGCTCGAAGTCATCGACCTCGGCAATATCTCGCTCCTCTACCTCGTGCCCGTGATGTTCGCCGCGGCGACCTTCGGCGTGCGCGCGGGCCTGTTCGCAGGTCTTGCGTCGAGTCTTGCCTATAATTTCTTCTTTCTGCCGCCGACCGGCACGCTGACCGTCAACAATCCCGAAAATATCATCAGCATCCTCGTGCTGCTCGGCGTCGCCGTGGTCACCAGCCAGTTTGCGGCACGCGTGCGGGCACAGGCCGATCTCGCCCAGTCGAGTGCGCGGCAGAATGCGGCGCTGGCAAGCTTCTCGCGCCTGCTCACCGCCGCGCCCGATCAGGACACGCTGATGCAGGCGATCTGTGCCGAGGTCGGCCGCCTTCTCGATGTCCGGACCGTGCTCCTCTTGCCATCGGCCGATGGCCCGATGCTGCGCGCCGCGGTCCCGCCCGAAGACCGGCTCGAGCAAATCGAGCGTGCGGCGGCGCAATGGGCGATGGACAATGAGCAGCCGGCCGGGCGCGGATCGTCGACGCTCACGGCGTCCGACTGGCTGTTCCACCCGCTGCGCACGACGCGCGGCGTGCTCGGCGTGCTCGGCCTCACCCGCGACGACGCGCGCGAGCCCGTCCGCTCGGATCAGGTGCCGCTGCTCATGAGCCTGCTCGATCAGGCGTCGATCGCGCTCGACCGCATGGAACTCGAAGAGGAATCGCTCCGCACCCGGCAGGTTGGCGAACGCGATCGCCTGCGGTCGGCCTTGCTGTCGTCGGTCAGTCACGACCTTCGGACTCCGCTCACGACAATATTGTCGGCGGCACAGGAGATGCGGCGCCATCCGTCGGAAAGTCTCGCCGAGACGATCGAGACCGAGGCGCTGCGGCTCAACCGCTTCGTCTCGAACCTGCTCGATATGGCGCGCGTCGAAGCGGGCGCGCTGCCGATGAAGGTCGAGGCCACCGACCTTTTCGACGCCGCCGCAAGTGCGGCGCACGATACGCGGGCGTCGCTGCTGGGGCATGAGGTCAAGGTCGACATCTCGTCCAATATTCCGCTGGTGCGCGTCGATCCGGTGCTGCTCCACCATTGCCTGATCAATCTTCTCGACAACGCCGGGCGCTATGCCGATCCCGGTACCCCGATCACCATTCGCGCCCGGCGCGCGGCCGACGCGATCTTCATGTCGATCATCGACCAGGGGCCGGGAATCACCCCCGGAAACGAGAAGCGCGTTTTCGAAACCTTCACCCGCCTCGAAGGTAGCGACCGCGTGAAGCATGGTACCGGCCTCGGCCTCGCCATCGTCAAGGGGTTTGCCGAGGCGATGGGGCTGTCGGTCGAGGCGAGCAACAACGACGATCCGCATGGTGCCTGTTTCACGATCAAGATCCCCGAAACGCTGATCATCACGACCCCGATCGACAAGGACATTCCATGAAAGTGCGTCACAAGGTCTTGATCGTCGACGACGAGCTGCACATCCGGCGGCTGATTCACGCTGCGCTGGCGCGCGCCGACTATGCGATCGTCGAAGCCGAGAGCGCCCGCGACGCGCTCGACATGCTGCGCGATGAGCGTCCCGATATCGTGCTCCTCGATCTCGGTCTGCCCGATCGCGACGGGCTGGAGCTTGTGCCGCTCGTCAAGCAGCAGTCGGACACGACGCTGATCGTTGTCTCGGCGCGCGATGCGACCGACCAGAAGGTCGCCGCGCTCGACCTCGGCGCCGACGATTATCTGACCAAGCCGTTCGACACTGACGAGTTGCTCGCGCGCGTCCGCGTCGCGCTGCGCAACCGCATGACCCGCGACGGCGGGATGCTGGCGGTGACCGCGGGCGATGTGACGATCGACCTGATCGCGCGCACGGTCCTCAAGGCGGGCCGCGAGATCCACCTGACGCCCAAGGAATATGCTGTGCTGGCCCAGCTGGCGCGGCATCCCGGGCGCGTCATCACGCACAACCAGATCATGACAGAGGTCTGGCCGCGCGAGGTCGAGCATCATGTCGAATATCTGCGCGTCCTCGTCCGCACTTTGCGCCAGAAACTGGAGAGTGATCCGCAACAACCGCAGATCATCAGCAACGAACTTGGCATCGGCTATCGTCTGCGATCGGTGCGCGAGGAAGGCGGACAGGGGCAATAACCGCACAAATACTATGCCGATCATATGAAGTCGGGACCGACCTGCTCTCGATTTCAAACGGCGCGATCGTTTATCTAATCCCCATGATAGGCGACGATTTCAAAAACCCGTCCGGTGCTTCGCGACACGACCGCGTCATCGACTGGCTGGGCGCGCAAGGGCCCTTGATCCTCTCAATCTATATGTGCGCGGCGGTGGCTCTGGTCGCCTTTGTCGCCGACAAGATGCGCTGAGGCCGGAACTCCATCCGGAGGCCGCCAAAACATACGCAATCTCAACGCGCCGCGCTGTTTCCCGATCTCGAATTCCTACGCGATGATGCGTAATTGGATGGCCTCCGTGCTGGAGGTTGTACGATGAAGAAATGGCATGAAAACCGCGCCGCCGACATCGGCCTGCGCGCCGGGGGCGCGGCGCTGCTCGGTCTCGGCTGGCTGCTTGCGCTGAGACTCCATCACATAGCCCAGGCGGTTGCCCCGCGCGACGCGAGCGCGCTGATGATCCTGTTGTCGGCGATGACGTTCCTCTGCGCGAGCGCGGGCAGCGCGCTGCTATTCGTCGGCGCGGGTCTTTGGGAGAGCGTCGAGGTTTCGGCGCGCTGGAAACGCGTGCCGCCGCTGACTTCGAACAAGGTGTTTTCCACCGATCGCGATCCGGGGAATGATGTCGAGCCGTCGGTGCAAAGTCGATCCGCCGCATAACGAAAACTCTATGCCTTTGCGCTTCCGTCGCTCTCGATTTTCAATGCCGCGCTGACTTAGTTGGGCGTCCTCGTCAGCCTCTCCACTCCCGGAAAGAGGCCCATTCAAGAGGACAATATGAAGACCATTATCTCCGCCGCCGCGCTTCTCGCGGTGCTTCTCCCGGCCGCCGCTTTCGCGCAGGACGAAGCGGCGAAATCCGTCACGATCACGGGAACCGCGGCCATCGCGTCCGATTACCGCTTTCGCGGCGTGTCGCAGTCCGACAAGGAAATGGCGGTTCAGGGCGGCCTCACGCTGACGCATGAGAGCGGTCTCTATGCCGGTGTATGGGGCTCCAACCTCGCGGGCTGGGGCACCTTCGGCGGCGCAAATATGGAACTCGACCTGATCGGCGGTTATAAAATGCCGCTGAGCGACAAGGCCGCGCTCGACGTCGGGCTCGTCTGGTACATGTATCCGGGCGGCGCCGACGAATCCGATTTTGCCGAACCCTATGTGAAGCTGACGGGCACTGCTGGTCCAGCGACCTTGACTGCCGGCGCCGCCTATGCGCCCAAACAGCATGCGCTCGCCAATGTCTCGAACGCTCCCAACAGCCGCGGACAGAATGATGACAATCTGTACCTGTGGGGCGACGGCGCGGTCCCGATCGCGGGAACGCCGTTCACCGCAAAGGCGCATATCGGCTATTCCGACGGAAATCCCGGCCTCGGCCCCAACGGCACCAGCGTCGCCCCGACGGGGCGCTATTGGGACTGGTCGCTCGGCATGGACGCCGGCTGGCGCAATCTGACGCTCAATCTTTCCTATGTCGATACGGATATCGGCAAATCCGAGGCGGCGCGTCTGCAGCCCAATTTCAGCAAGGGGGGCGATGGCACCGGCTCGATCGCCGACGGCGCGGTGGTGGCGAGCGTAACAGCCGCCTTTTGACCGAATAATGGCTCGGGCGGGCCACACCGCCTGAGCCATTTTGGCCCGCATTGCGGCATACCAAATGGTATCCGCACGGATCACCTTGTATCCGGCACGTGCCCGCGCGGTCCGCTTGTATTCCTTGGCGTTCAAGACATGTTGCATTGCAACAACATAACGCGAACCCCCCAGGGAGCTCCCCATCCCATGACCAAAATCGACTTGGCGCTCCAAGGCGCACCCGTGCGAACGCCGCTTGCGAAGGCGGCGCGGCGCGACGCGAAGATATGGCTCTGTTTGGGGCTGATTGCGCTGGACGGTGCGGCGCTCGCGGTCGGCTTCGCGGTAACGCTGATGATCGAGCAACCTCGCAGCATCTCGGAAGGCCTGTTGACCGCGATGCTGGGCGCCTTGTTTGTCCATTTCGCAGTCGCTTTCCAGAATCAGGCCTATAACCCGCGGTGTCTGACCCGTCCGGTCAAGAGCGTTCGCCAGACTTTGCTGTCCTTCGCGACGACCTTGTTCGTCTTTCTGCTTGTCGCCTTCTCGTTCCGGCTGACAGGCAAGATGCCGCGTCTGGCGGTCGGCATGGGCATGGTGACCGCGGTGACTTTGTTGGTGTCGCAGCGGCTCCTGCTGTGCCGTATCGTGCGCCGGGCTTTCGGCGACATGACCGCCGAACTCGTGATTGTCGACGGCGCGAACCTGCCCACTGCCTACTTTGGCCGCGAGATTATCGATGCGCGCGCGTCGGGTCTCCGTACCGATCTGGACGACCCCTATATGCTCGATCGCCTCGGCACCGTGCTGCAGGATTACGACCGGGTGACGATCGTCTGCGCGCCCGAGCATAAGGTCGAATGGGCACGCGCGCTGAAGGGCGTCAACATCGTTGGCGAGATTGTGATGCCCGAAATTGCCGCGCTCGGCCCGCTCACCACGCGGCAACGCGGCGGGGTGACGACGCTGGTGGTATCGTGGGGCCCGCTCAATCGCGCCAACCGCGTGAAGAAGCGCGCGCTCGACCTCGCCGTGACGCTTCCGGCGCTCATCCTGCTGTCGCCGCTGCTTGTGATCGTGGCGCTGGCGATCAAGCTCGACTCGCCGGGCCCGGTCTTCTTCCGTCAGGAGCGGATGGGGCGCGGCAACCGTATCTTCCGGATCCTGAAATTCCGTAGCATGCGCGTCGAGACGACCGATGCCAACGGTGCGCGTTCGGCCAGCCGCGACGACGACCGGATCACCCGCGTCGGGCGGTTCATTCGCGCGACGAGCATCGACGAACTGCCGCAGTTGATCAACGTTCTGTCGGGCGAGATGAGCCTCGTCGGGCCGCGCCCGCATGCGCTGGGTTCGACCGCGGGGGACGAGCTGTTCTGGCGGGTCGACCGGCAGTATTGGCATCGCCATGCGCTGAAGCCCGGCATCACCGGCCTCGCGCAGATCCGCGGCTTTCGCGGGGCGACCAACACCAAGCGCGATATTCTCGACCGGCTCGAATCCGATCTCGAATATCAACATGGCTGGTCGTTGCTGCGCGATGTTTCGATTTTGGCGCGCACTGCGCAAGTGCTCGTGCACCGCAACGCCTATTGAGCGGCGCCCCGTGGACGGCGTTCAGCCGTCCACGATCTGCGGCGCGCGGCAGGCGAGCGCGGTATCAAAGGCCTCGGCGCGATGCGCCGCGCGCATCAGCCCCGCATAGTCGCCCGTCCATTGATCGGCGAAGCCCGCAACCTTGCCGTAGTTGTTGTCGAGCAGCACGTGCGGGATGTCGAGCAGCAGCGACAGGATGTGCGCGTGCAACCGGTCGGTGACGACCAGCTCGCCGGTCGACAGCATCGCGAGGCCGCGCTGGAACCGCCATTCGGCCAGACGCTGCTGCCGCGCGGCGCGCTGCGCCATCGGATCGCGGGTGAGAAGGCGGCCAAGCCCCAACGACAGGCGCAGACGGCGTTTCTGACCGGCATCCTCTTCGAGCCAGTCGTCGGCGACGACGCCCGCAGGCAGATCGGCGTTGCCAGCGGCGCGTTCATGATCGGTGCGCAGCAGCGCGAAGACCGGCGCAGAGGCCGGATCGCGCCGCTGGCGGCCGAGCATCAGCGCGGCGTCGGGGCAGAGCCGGATATCGCATTCGAAATGCTGCTCGGCAAAGGCGAGCGAGCGCGCGTCGCGGACGAGCAGGGTGAATTGCCCGTGCGCGCGGATCGCTTCGGCCATTTCGACCGCGGCGGCGGGGTCGGCATAGTGGAGCGACTGCGGCATCTGGACGATCGGGTGGCCGCGATGCGTGCGCAGGAGGTGGAGGCGGAACGCTTCATGCTTCGGCCAGAGCGTGCCCATATTGCCGCCGCCATGGATCAGGATCGGCCCGTCGCCGATCGCCGTCCGGCACGCCGCATCGTCGAAATCGGCAATCGCGGAATAGTAAGCGGGAAGCCGGCTCGACTTGCGCAGATACGCCATCTCGCCGAGCCAGATCGCCGAATCGCCGACATTGGAGTGGTCGGGGAAGTCGACCAGCGCGAGCGGACCCGAAGGGATCACGGCATCGAGCACGCGCGCGAAACGTTGGGCGAGCTCGCCGACGAGCTGGTCGGCGGTCTTCTTGGTCATATCGGGCTCTTTCTGAAGCGTTGGAACAGGAACAGGAAACGGCTGCGCCACGCGCCCGAGATGGCGAGCAGCGCGATTCCGTAGAAGAGCGCGCCGATCGCGGTGAGCAACAGCAGCGATTGCCAGCCAGCAAGGTGCGTATCGAGCAGCCGCATCGCGATCGCCAGCGCGACGCCCATCACCGAAGAGGCGATCAGCGGCGCACCGACCGCACGCAAGCTGTCGACCGGACGGATGCCCGAGGCGCGGCGGAGCAGCCAGATCTGCAGCGGCAAGGTGAGGTAGGCGCGCCCGACATAGGAGATCGCGACCGCGAAAAGCCCGTAAGGGAGCGCCGCGAGCGTCAGGATGACGCCAAGGACCAGCTGCGTCGTCGAGAGCGAGATCAGGCTGCGCGATGCGCCGAGTACGCTGAGCGAGGGCGAGGCGAAGAAGTTGAGCGTGAAGGGCACGGCCATGAAGGCGAAGATCTGGGCGAGCTGTCCGGCTTCGGCCCATTTGGCGCCGAACACGGTGGGGATCGCGACCGGCGCGAGCGCACCGAATCCGACGAGCGCCGGAAAGGAGAGCGCCGACGCGCGTGCAATCATCCAGCGATAGGCTTTGCGCAGCTCGGCGGGATCGTCCTTGACCCGCGCGAGCGTCTGCACCGCAACCTGTGTGAAGGGCTGGATCGCGCCGCGCCCGATCAGCTCGACGGTGCGCCACGCTGTGCGGTAGACGCCCACCGCGGCGAGCCCGATCCCGGCGCCGATCGCCATTTCCTGCACGCGCACCGTCGCGAGGAAGGCGAGCTGGACATAGATCAGGCTGGCGTTGAGCATCAGGTTGCCGCGCAATATGGCCCAGTCGAACTGCCAGCCCGGCTTCCAGTCATAGGACGCGCGCGACAATAAGACCCCGACGATCTCGGTGACGAGGCGCTGGATGACGAGGCTCCAGAGGCCGAGGCCGGAAAAGGCCGCGGCCACTGCGCAGGCGCCACCGATCAGCCCGCCGACGACCGAGCGGAGCGCGGTCGTGCGGTGCCCGAACTCGCGCAGCCGCAGCGCCATATGCGTGGCGCCGAACGATGAAACCGGTAGCGAAAGGCTCATCACCGCGAGTGGCAGGGCGATGTGCGGCGCCTCCATCCATTGGGCGATCGGCACCGCAAGCGCCATGATCAGAATCGCCGACAGGAAGGAAAAGGCCTGCTGGGAGCGATAGATGGTGTCGAGAAAGGCCGGCGTGATTTCGCGCTTGCGGGCGATCGTCTGCACGAGGCCCGCGGTGGCGATGATGCGGAAAGCTTCGGCGGTCACCGCCATCACCGCGAAGGCGCCGATGTCCGCGCGCGTGAGCAGGCGCGCGAGAATCACGAAGACGACGAACGAGAAGATCTGGTCCGACAGGAAACGCGTGATCGTCCAGCCGATCGAGCTGCGACTGCGCGCGCGTAACCCGTCGTCGAAGCGGGCGGGGAGGTCAGCGCTCAAGCAGGCGTCTCGCTTTCAGCATCCGCATGCGCGCACGTTCGACTTGCCGCCAGATTCTTTGCCTGGTCGAATGATAGAGCGGATCGGCCTTCGGGCCGAAGCGCGAGTTGCCGATGTCGGAGACGATCGCGGCTTCGAGGATCGGCGCGGGATAGAGCGCAAGATTGGGCAGGCCGTGCGCCCACGAGCGGTCCATCTCGTCATCGATCGGACGGCGGACGGTGCGGCAATGCGCGGCGAGCCGCCGCGCCCCTTCGAGCGTGATCGCATAGCCCTGCGTGCCATAGGCGAGCCCGACCAGCTCGACGACCGCGCGCGAATGCTGAAGGAAATCGCGCCGCACCACCCGCTGCCAGGTCGGTCGCTTGGCGTAGAGCCGCAGATAGTCGATACCCTCGGCATGAAGATCGGTGCGCGCGAGCGGTTCGAGATAGGCCCAGTCGACCACCGTATCATCCTCGAGGACGATCGCCTGCGGCACGCCGCGCGCGACCATGTCCTGCCAGATCGAGAAATGGCTGGCGTAGCAACCGATCTCGCCCTTGCTCATCGGCCGGCCCTTGTTGCTGCGGATTGCGGGTTCGTCGATCGCCATACCGGGCGCGGGGCCTGTGCAGGCATCGAAGAAGCCCCACGCAAGCGACGTGTCCGCGGCGCGCGCGGCAAAGGCCGCCCGGCGGGCCTCGGCTGATTCGAGGGACACCACCAGAACTTCGGTAGTCATGCCCGATTCGGGTAGGGAAACACCCACTTGGATCGCCTTTTTGCTTGCGGTTGCGCATCACTGCGCGGTTCAGAACCAACGACGGGCCCGACGCGATCCTTGGTAGCGGGCAATTATTTGAGAGCGAAGGCGCTGGCGCTCCAGTCGTCCGGCCAACGGGGCAACTCGTCTTCGCAGGTGCAGCATATTGTTGACCGGGACACCGTGGCAGGCCGATTGGGCCGGTGCGGGGGCACTGGACAGGCGTATCTATGTTTCAAGTCGCAGTCGTCATACCCGTATGGAACGGCGAAGCCGTGCTGGGCCGCTGTCTCGACGCACTCGTGCGCCAGACGCTGCCGCGTAACGCATATCAGATCATCGTCGTCGACAACGGATCGAGTGATTCAACGCGCAAGATTGCCCGCAGCTATGCGGGCGTCGAGCTGCTCGAAGAAAGCCGTCCCGGCTCTTACGTGGCGCGAAATCGGGGGATCGGGTGTGTGCGGGCGCCGATCACCGCCTTTACCGACGCGGATTGCGAGCCCGCGCTCGACTGGCTCGAGCAGGTGCTTCGCGCAGTAGCGGCGAATCCGGGGTTCGGCGTGCTCGCCGGCAAGATCGAGCTGTTCGACGAGATTGCGCAGGAGCGCGAGGTGTTTGGCGATTACGAGCGGCTGTTCAGCTTTCCGCAGGCGCACGCCGCGCGCGGCAATTGCGCAACCGCCAATTGGGCGAGCGAGACGGCGGTGCTGAGGGCGCTCGGCGGGTTCGATGCGGCGCTGAAGTCGGGCGGCGACCGGCAGATGGCGCTGCGCATCCGCGACGCGGGCTATCCGCTCGTTTATGTTCCCGCGATGGTCGTACGACATCCGGTGCGCGCAAGCCGCGCCGAGCTGGTGCGCAAGCGGCAACGGCTGAGCGGCGGGCGCTGGGATCGCACCA
>Ga0247823_10000426_pt1 | contig 36183 bp, 58 predicted proteins | sample 13C_PalmiticAcid_2_FD_192426 | JGI IMG/M metagenome (GOLD analysis project Ga0247823, IMG submission 192426) | Soil microbial communities from agricultural site in Penn Yan, New York, United States - 13C_PalmiticAcid_Day30 | ecosystem: Environmental > Terrestrial > Soil > Agricultural land...
TGAACATGCCCGCATTGGCGGTGCTGAACGTGTAGGTTGTTGCCTCGTCCGATACAGCGGTGAAGCGGACGACATCACCCCCTGCCTTTGCCGCGTTAAAAGCTGTCACCACATTGCTGGCACCGGTAGGCGAACCGAACGTCAGCATGGTCGGGCGGAGTGCGCTGTCAACAAACGCATCGCCGTAGATTATTTCGTCTGCGTGCGCGTTTTCGATCGACCCGGGGTCGCCCTGGTCGCCTTTGTCGCCTTTCAGTGCCGTCCCCGGGACATAAGGATCGATGTCATTGCCTAGCTGCGTGCCGGCGGCGTTCGTGACACGCACCCGATAGGTCACGGATTCGTTGATGTAGATGTTGGCATATCGACCAGTGGCATCCGCGATTACCGGATTCGCCAAGGGCGTCGTCATTCCGGCGTCAGCGTAGATCGGGGCCTTCGTCGTCGTGCCGGTGTAGTAGAAATATAGTCTGGCCCCCGCGACCGGGAGGCCGTTCGCGCTGAACGTTGGAATGAACGGGGAGTAATAGACCTTAGATGCCATAGCTGTTACCGTTCGTGTTGAATGCGCCGTACCTTTCGCGATCCTCGAACCTTTCGATTCTGGCTCTGCCTGATCGCCATGTATTGGTGGTTCCCATCACTGGCGTTCCTCGTCAGCGGCCGCTCGTGTGGGTGTTGAAGAAAGGGCTTGCTGCAGGTACCGCTGCAGCCCGAGCGCATCCTGAGCGATGGCTGGGTCACGGGTAGCCACCGTGCGAAGCCGCGCAACATGCCGCTCGATCTTCTGCGGCGTCGTCATGCGGGGAGCTTGCCTGAGCCATTTCGACATGTCTGGGGACATGAGTGCGCGGGCGGAGAGATGGCGAAGGCCGGCCCCACCGGCAGTGCCCAACGCCGTGCCGACGACAGCACCTGGCACGCCGCCGACTGTCGCGCCCACAGCGCCACCGATGCCGCCACGGGTAACCAGATTCCTGATCTCGCTGCCCCAATTCATGACCACGCCAGAACGCGAGTTGTTCAGTCGTGCAGCGGTATCACGATACGCCTCGGCAACGGCGCGCAGGTTCGTGATCGATTTTGCACCTTCCGGCCCAAAGATCGTGCGGCGTGCAGCCGGAGACAGTGCGCGAACACTGCTGACGAATAGTGCTGGAGAGAAATCTTCTTCAGGTGACCTGCGCCCGAGCCTCGCCGCGATCGTTGCCGCAGCGTCGGCCTGCTCTTCCGGCTCCAGTTTCTGCCACAGTCGATCGAGGCGTTGACTATCACCGCCCTCGCTTGCCATCGTCTTGATGCGGCTCCAGACGGCCTCGCCGCCGAGCTTGTCGTTCTTGTTCCCGATGACGCGGCGAACGACCTGATCGATCTCCGCCTTGCGCTCGCGCCAGAACTTGTCGGCACGGTCGTACTGACGAACCGCAGCCGGAGCCGTCTTGCCCAGATCGCGCTGGATGTCGGTTTTTGCCGCGTCCAGCACCATGCCAACACGGCGCTCAGCATCGGTTGCTGTCAGGTTACGATTGTTGATGTTGCCGCGCAGTTGGGTGCGAAGATCCCGAATGTCGCCAATCGTCTTGGCCTTGAGGTTCCCGCCTTCATCGACAAAGTCGCCGCGGATCTCCTGAAGGTACTTGATCAGCGGCGAGTTCGTGTTTGCGTTGCCCTGAAGTTCGGCGATTTGCTTATCGAGAACCTGGACAGCGTCCCGGCCAGTAACGGGGGTGCCGCCTGCCATCTGGTCGGCGCGATCGTACATCCGACCGCCGACGCCACGGGACTTCTCGATATAGCGCTCGCCGGCATCCTGGATGCGCTGCCCGATGACACCGCCCTCTTGAGCCATGCCGCCGTTGCCCAAGCCTCCCGCGCGAGCTTCAAGTGCGTCGGCGGTTCCCTTGAGTGCCTGGCGAACAGGGCCACCGCCACCGATCGAGCTTTCCAGATACGCCATCGCATCGCGGCGGCGTGGATCGACCACCGGACGGCTGACCGGGATATTCTCCTCAGCCGCAGCCTTGGCGATCTCGACACTTTCATCCGTTCCGCGTGGCGGCGGCGCACCGTTCGGGCGATTGCGCAGCCGGTTGCTGAGCGCGCCGAAACCCGCTCCCAACGCACCACCAAGCGCTGCGCCGGTCGGAACCTGCGCTAGACGATCGGTAAATCCGCCCTCGCCCGAATTGAACGCATAGGTTCCGCCAAGCGCGGCACCCTCACCGCCCGAGCGCAGCGCACTCCGGGGGACGGCAGGCCCTCCACGCCCTAGCACGCGCCCCCAAGGCAGCAGTGCGCCGCCAGCTTGGCCGGCGAAGCGCGCAAGTGGGTTCACACGTTCGTCCGAACTGTCGATAGCTCGCTCAGCACGAAGGTTATCGCGCATAGTGCCGTCGCTGAAGATCGTCCTGCCAGCAGCCGCTAGTTCATCAGCGGCCCCTAAAGTGATCGTGTCAGCAGCACCGCGCACCGCGGCATCTACGGCACCCATCGTAGTGTCACGGCGAAGGTCTATCGCCGCTGGCGCTTCCTCGGTGATGTTGACCGAAAGCGCGGGCTCGGTGCCGAACTTCGCACGGTAGGCCGCCGCGTATTCGTCGCTGTTCAGGATATCGGGCGACGCGTTTATCGGCTCGCCATTGTACGATAGCCCGGTTTCGGTGACCTCGTACTTGCCGCCGCTGAGACCAGACGCAAAATCAGTAAGGTTGCTGATTGTGAGGGTGTTGGCTTCCTTCGCGATCGGCGCAGCATCATCAAGCGCCTCGCCCCTGAGTGCCTTGTCGATGTCCGGTCGGAACCCATCCAAAATTGCTTTGGTTTCCGGCGTCAAGGCACGCCCAGCGGAGGCCTCAAGCCCAGCGATAGCGCGAAGCCGAGCGGCCCGCTTCTGCGCCACCGCCTCCGGCCCTTCGTTGGGCATCGGGAAATAGATACGGCGCTGGCGTTCCAATTCCTCTTCGGGAATGGCGGCTCCGGAATCCTGCCGAAGCGAAGCAGCGATGAACTCGTCTTGCGCGCTGTCGGCGACCTGCCGCTGGGGGCTATTTCCCACGGTTGCAGGAAGCGCATTCAAAAGGTCGGGTGCCGTGTTCGCAAGCGTCTGGCCAACCAGCGAGCGTGGCCCGACGCCGGTCTTCTCATACGAGACGTTCGCACCCAAAGCTCTGCGAATGAACGCGCTGGCCTTGTCCTCCCCTTCACGGGTCTGGGGCTTATTGTTCGCAGGTGCGACGCCTTGCGCGCGGTAAACCTCAAGTTCCTGCTGGTGCTCCGGCTTGATCCGACCAGTCGTCTCCAACTCGATCAGCTTGGCAATGCGGGGATTGGCGACGGCTGTGGGCTTCTTCGCCATCGTCAGTAATCCAGGTCGCTGAGATCGGTGCGCACGCCAAGACGGGAAGCGGCGATAGCCGCACGATCCTTGTCCCGCTCCTTGAAGCGAACAGCCGCTCGCCCCTCTGCCCGCTGGGCACGGCCTTCGGCGGCGGTCGCGCGGCGCTCAGAAAGCTGGAACTGGCGCTCGGCGCGCTCGGCCGCGGTGTCCGCGCGTGCATTGTCGGCCGCAGTATTCTGTTCACTGAGGCGTTCGGAGAACGACATCCCCATGATGCGGTCACGGTTGAGGATGTTGTCGCTGAGATCGGCCTGCGCCAACTCAGCGTCCGTATAGCCAAGCTGCAACAGGTCGCCGCGCATGGCTTGGAAGGCGGCGGTACGTTCAGGGCCCGCTGGCACCTTCAACAGATAATCGGCAATGCCGGCCTTCTGCTCTAGATGCTTCTGGGCCTGCTCGATCTGTGCCTTTTCGCCCTTCTGCGCGAACTCGTAGAGCTTCATCGCCATGTCGCTTTGGCCAGGAATCATCGCGAGATCGCGAATGGCGTCCATGTTGATGTTGAGCCCGTCGGCGCGGCGAACCGTTTTAGGTATTGCGACCGCATACTGCTCGGCTTGCTCCGCGTGGAGCTTCTCAGCATAGGCTGTCGCCTCCTCTGGTGTGCGGAAGACTCCTAACTTTCGCCCAGTCCGACGGTATTCAGCAACAGCCTGCTCGTCAGAAAGCAGCCGCCCATCATCTGAAACTGTTGGTATGAGCACCTCACCTTCATCTGTTCCGATGGAAATGCTGCGCACGGTTGATATCGAGCCATCTGCGTTCGGCACTGAAGGGCGGTTATTCAGATTGATGTTGCCCCCTGCGGGTCCGTAAGCCCCCTGCTGCTGTTCATCAGCTGCGAGGCTGCCCAGAGCTTGGCCCGGCATGAAGCGGTCAACATCGCTGCCTTGAGCGACAGGGAAAATCCGGTGAGCGTCCCCACCGATCTCATTCACGGCCTCGCCCATCGTGCGATCCGGGTTCGTATCGACAAAGCCTCCGCCGAGCGCAGGCTTCGTCGCACCGCCTCCGAAGGCCTTCGCAACCAGCGCCGCCGCCTGCTCTTCGCGTCGATCCTTGCGATCTTGAGCAGCATCCTGCGCCTGTTGGCGGCGGATCTGGCGCCCGGCCTCGTAGCCGCCCAATGCGGCCTGTGCGAAATTAGGGGTCTCGAGAATACTAAAATCCGGCATCACCAATTCCTCGATGGATCGTTGAAACCGCCGGGATTATAGGGTGGCGCCTGTCCTGATTTTGCTCCGTAGGAGCTGCCCATGCCCTGTGAGTAGCCGTAGGCAGTGAGCCCAGATTGCAGGATGCCGTTGATGCTGTTCGCGTTCGATAGGGCCGCGTTGCCGACAGCGTTCGCGGCTTGGTTGTTGTTGATCGAAACGCTGTTCGCGAAATTCTGACCAACGCCGGCAAGGGCCGAAGCGGCACCTAGACCGATTTGCTGCTGGCCGGCCAGATGGCCCATATACTGACCGAGCGACTGGTTCGATTGCGCGTGCCCATACCGGGTGAGCGCCTTCTGGGCGGCGCCGCTATCGAGCAACCCACGGTTGCCGAGTGCGCCAGTTACCGAGCGCTGGCCCTCATTGAACTGGTCCTGATAGCCGGTCGCGTTGCGGAAGGTGTTAAACGCCCCTTCGGCTGCCGCTTTGTCTCCCCCAAGCCCAAGCAGCGCCTGTATCGCTGACGTGGCAGGACCACCGGCATTCATAAATGGCGTGAGCGCGGCCTTGTTCTGCCCGTAGATTTGCTGCTGCAGAGCGTTGTTCTTGTCGGCCGCAGAGGTCGCCGCTTTGCTCGCCTTACTTGAGGCAGAGCTTGCCGCGACGCCGCCGACGACAGCCGAACCGACTATTGCTACGGCGACCATCAGGAAGCCCTCTCGCCGAGCCACATCTCGTAATACCGCTCAACTTCCCGGTACCCGAGAAACTGAAACAGAAACGATGCGTCCTTGTGGCACTTGGAGCCGACGAACATGCGCTGCACGCCCCGACGACGAGCCTCGGCCTCTACCGCCTTGAACAGCATGACGCCGCCAGCCTGGCCGCGGTGGTCGGGGTGGACATAGAAGATGTCCATCGTCAGCGTGAGGCACGTCTTGTAGTGCAGGCCCGGCGCTACGAAGCCGACGAAATACCCGACCAGTACGCCGGCATCGCGCAACGCAACCGTCATCACTTGCCCTGCGGCGTCGCGCTGCAGATACAAATCGTACTGCGGGTCTAGTGGAACCTCATCCTTGTCGAGCGCCAGCTCCTCCCAATGCAGGGGCAGGATCGGCTTCACCTCTTCGAGGAACGGAGGGAACGGCTCTGGCTGGGCGGTCAACATACACGGATGTCCACGACGATGACGATCCGGTCGTCGGCGGAATTGTTCACAACCTCATGCTCGACGCGGTTGTTGAACCAATACGCCTCGCCCGCAGCGAACGTGATCACCTCCTCTCCAGAACGAGTGACGCAGCCAGGGAGCGACTGCAAAGCGATGTGATAGCGCTGGTAGAAGGTCGCCGGTGCGCCTTGGTCCTGATGGGGCGCAATTGATGCACCGGGGGCGAGCCGAGTGATGATCGCTCGCCCGAGCTGCACGCCGTTGACGCGCCGCATAAGATTGAGGAGGAGATCCTGAACCGGAAGCTCGTACCAGCCGCGATGCGGGTGAGTCTGAATGTCATTGACGACGTCGCCATCGCACTCGTTGAACATCAGCCAGATGTCATCGACCTGTGCGTGGGGGCTACCGGGATAGGTGGTGCGAAGATCGTTCTCGTTCCACAGATCGGCGCGCGCAGATAGCGCGGCCATGATCGGAACGACGTCGATTCCATCAGCAATTTTGAGGAAGTTCCTCATCGGACCCGCCCCATCCACTCTACGACGGCAAGCACCTCCTCATAGCTTCCGTCGTTCTTGATCGAGTTCGCGCGCGCGCTGATAACAGCGATATTGCCCGGGACGTAACCGAGGACTGGGACTATCCGGTCCAAGCTAGGGCTATGAGCGTTTCTACCCTGCCTCTTGTCGGCGCACTCGATCGGGTAGTGCAGGTCGATGCCTAGCGCAGGGCAGACGCCCACGCATTCAGCTAGAACATCTTCAACCGTTATGTCGAATGGAACGCCAGACGAAGCAGATCGGGCTTTCGCGTTCGAATACGCTGTCCTCGCCCACGCGAGCATAGGGTCCTTTGCCCGCCGAAGAGCAAGTGCGGCCCTCTTTGCATCCCTTGAGTTGTAGGGCCGCTGCGAATAATCGCGCCAGGTTTTCGTCTGTGGCGAGCATTCGTTGCAGGACGCGTGGATGCGTCCGCCCCAACGAGCGAAAGCGTTCGCGCCTTTTTCGGCGCCGCACAGAGTGCAAATTTTAGAAGGTGTCAGCAAGCGGGCCTCGATGTTTTCGAGATCGCCGCTGCGGCGAAAATGTCTGACTGCAGCTATTGCCTACTTTTTAGGCAAATGCAAGAACCCTCGCGCTGATTCGGAGGGTGACATGCGCAAGGGGATTTTGATGATCGCGGTACTGGTGGCGGCGTGCGCGCCCAAGCTGGTGCAGAACGGTCCTGCTGGCGGGATGATTTCGATGACAGGGGTGATGGGCGAGAAATCAAAAGCCGCTCAGATCGCGAATGCCGAATGTGCAAAGCATGGCCGGGACGCTCGCATTACCCGCTTCGATGTAATCTCCGACACTGCCTCTTACGAGTGCGTCGCGCGCTAGACCGGCGCCTCAACAAAGCCGGGGGGCCTGACGTAATTCCCATCCTCGGTACCAGCCACGGGAATCGTGGCCGCGCCGACCGAATGTCGATCACCAGTCTGGACTGGCGGGGAGGCCGGATCGACAGTGAACTGGTAGGCGACGGCCCCGCCTGTGCGCGTCGGGTCATCATAGAACACCCGAACAACCCCTCCGGAAACAACGCCGGTTGCGATTACGCCGCCGACCACTGAGACGGTGGGGTTCATCACGGGATCGCCATAGACGCGGTCATGATTGGCAATCGTGACATTGCCCAAATTATCGGCGGTGATCAGCGGAGCGGTGAAGTTGGCGATATAGCTATTTACCAGCGACGATTCAGCGGTAGTGCCGTCCGCCGCATCCTGCGCAGCAGCAGCCGCGGCCAACGCTACGTCGGCAGCGTCCAGCGCGATACCTGCGGCCTCCAGCGCGAGAACGATGCCATTGACCGACCGCTCGATATTATCGGCATTTTGCTGCCACCACTGGATGAACAGCGCAGACGGCGTACCGTCGCGATTGATGATCTTGAGACCGGGGCTTAGCCTGGGCAGCTTGAGCGCCATCAGACGCGGCTCCGTCCGCCCATCGCTTCATTAAAGCGGATCGACGACACGCGCCAATAGGTAGGATCGGTCATGCGGAAGTCGAGCAATCCCCCCTCCCCATCGATCATGCCTAGCCGGCGCCATGCAGGGCGCTTGCGATACTGACCTTGCTCGCCCACCGCCGCTTGCTGCCATTCCCCATAGGTATTGCCGCCATCGCGCGAGATGCGAACCTCGGTGATAGGGTCGAAATCCAGAACCGGCGCTTCGCCGACCGGCACGTCAAGCGAGAGATTGTCGAGAAACAATGCGGTCGGGAACAGCGCGGTCCACCGGCGCTCGATTGGGTCGGTCCCGTCAAGCAGGATGTCCCCGTTCAGCTTCCAAATCCGGCCCGTTTGATCGTCGCCGGCATATACCGTATCGTTGAGAAACACGCCGACATGCGCGCGCCAGTTATTGCGCTGGTACGAGCCAAACTCGCTCCACTGCTGACTGGCCGCGTTATAGGCGAACGTCCCCGAGCTGGTCGAAAGCACGTAGAACAGATTGCCCTGCCAAGGAAACGCCCATGCGGTAAGATCGGCGGGATCTGACGACTGAATCGCTTCCTCGATCCCGTGATCAGACACGCGCATCGGGATCGTATCCCCTCGATAGACCTTGAAATCATGCCCAACCCAATAAATCGAGTTGTCAAGCTTCGCGATCGTATCACGCGAGATGCAGCCTTGGTCGTACAGCCGCCCATCAATGCGCTGAAACGGGACTTCGCCATCGCCGGTCGTTACCCAAACCTCAGTCGTGATCTCGCCAAACAGCCAGATTTGGTCGCTGACGATCCAGATCGCGACGAGACTATCCGGCGCGCGTTCAGCCGAGGCATAGTCGAGCGCATCCCAGCTTTCCGCATCGAGGATGCCAGACCAGTAGAACCGCTGGCTATCTGCCCGCGCGGCGAGAAAGTATCCGTTGATGTACGCAACCGAGGTCACGCCGGCATCATCGGGAAATGCCACTGTATCGACCGTTACGCCGTCGCTGACATAGAGCGCCGTGTCGTTCGCGATCAGCATTTGCGAGCTCGAAGCAGCGATGCTTACGCGAGCGGTGCCGGGTATCGTCCCGAGATCGTCCACAGCCTTGTAGAGGGTATCCCCGGAAACCGCGAAAAGCGCCCCGCCGAGCGCACCGGGTTGCCCATACATGCCTCGGATCGGGCCGGCGCCGATATCGTACTCAATCTGCAGCGAGGGACGCGACAGGAGGGCGGTCTGCGCCCGCGAGGCTGGCGTTGCCTCGACATAGAGATTGGACAGCCGAACCTTTGGCAGATCCGCCCGTTTGTAGGTCTGGATGCCATAGGGGACGATCACGGCACCACGGGAGCCGTGTTCGTGGCAATCGCCTTCAGAATGGCGATAACCGTACCGGACCCCGTCCCACTCCAAGCCGCATCGTCGGGCGATCCGATTGCTGTCACCATTGCCGCGGAATCGACTGGCTCACCGTCACTTCCGACTGACAGGAAATGCTGCACCCAAGCAACACCTCCCGATTCAGCGGCTACCGAGGTTCCGGCGATGCGATCGCCGCCACGAAAGTTGTCACCCATAGTCGTATCTCCCGTAGGAAGGCCCCATGAACACCGACGCGGGGCGATCGAAGTCCAGCAGCTTTTGCTCAAGGTTTGCTGCGCGCTGAACGACCATCTGCACGGCAGCCGGATCAAGCCGCGTGACGCCGAACATCGTGACGCAGCGAGCGGCAAGATTGGTCCAGACCGTCTCCATCCACTCTTGCGGGATATCGACGGTCTCATTGAGGTCGGTCACGTCGTCGATCACGCGCGAATAAGAGTAGCGGATCTCGGTCTCCACGAAGGGAACTGGCCACAGCGTCATGCTGATCTGGCTCGCGCCCTTCTGGAGATAAAACGCAGAAGGCATCCCCGACTGGTCCGGGTTCGGTAGCTGGCGATATTCGCCAAGCTCCCAACGCTGTAGGGGGCGAAGAAAGGTATTCGCCTGAACCAACCTAGCCTCAAGCACGTCCAGGCAACGAGGATCGAGCACCACCGTCTTCTCATCGATCGCGAATGTCGCGGTAGCCTCGGCCTCGCGCCACAGATTGACGCCATCGGCCTGCCAGCTTTTCAGCATCCAGGTCAGGCGGACCATCATGTCTTCGCCATCAGCGGCAGAGATCGTTTCCCCGGCGCTATAGACGCCTAGATCCTTCGCCGCCGCGTCGCACAGCTGGCGCGCCGTCATCGTGCCGGAAATGACGCCAGATGTAGCCACTACAGATCCTCAGGAGTAATCGGGTTCTCAGGGTCGATGAACACGACCGGCAACTGCGGGGATGCGTTCGGCACGGGCAACCCTTCCGGGTAAACGTTGGGAGGAGACAGTTGCGGTGGGCGCGGATCCCAGCAGCCGTTCGGGCCGTTGGTCTTCGTACAGACCCTCAAACCGGTCCATTCGAGGCGAAGTTCGTCCGTGAACCGGGTCCTTGCACACCTTTGGCAGACGCCAAGCGCCCGCCCCGCATGATAGCCCTCAGGCCGTGTCTGCGGAGCGGGCATGGGGACTATGCGCCGGGGTTGCCGAACACGTTCCGCCAGTCACCAACGCCAGCGGCGAAGCGCATGTAGCTCGACGCACGGGCGTTCTTCGTGTCGAAGTCGTTGTCCTGTTCGAGGTTCGGATCGTTCCGCCACATCGACATCAGGCCATCCGGCACGTTGGTCTGAACGTACCAACTGTCCGTGTCGGTCAGATAGTAGTTCGTCACCACTTCCGGCACCGTGCCCATCGCATTCAGGGCGTTGATGTCGTTGTTGGGCGTGCCGGCGCGCAGAACCGAGTTGAGGATGCGTGTCGCGTTGAACGAATCCTCGGGCGTGATGATCAGCCGCTTGATGCCGCTGCCCATCGGCTGACCGCGAGCGCTCTTGATGCGCCATACAGCCTTTGCCGCGTCCTCGATCGCCGTTTCCGACAGATCCGCCGAAGCCAGGAGGTTCGACTGATTGCCCGAGACGGTCGGATGCGACGCCGAGAACAGCGCCGCGCCATCGCCGATCGCATAGTTCGTGTCGAACCCGCGATTGAGGACGTTGGCGTGGACGATCTCAGCCGTCCAACGCATCGAACGAGCAAGGTTGGCCGAGCGTCGCGTCGAGATGATCTTGTACTGACCATCGGCTAGCTCTTCCATCGTGACGATGTAGCCCAGCGCATAGACCACATGAACGAACGTGCTCTTGTAGCCCTGCTGATCGGAGTCGTACTGGATCGGCGCGCCTTCGGTCTTGACCGGGGCGATGCCGAAGCCGGTCGCCTCGACCACGATCTCCTGATACTTTTCAGAAGTCTCGCGCTCGAAGATCTTCGACCATTGCGGTTCCAGCTCCTTGTAGGTGAGGCCGAACCAATCCTTCACACCGGGCCAAAGGGCGTCGGGGTGGGCGGAGCGTGTGATGATACCTGCGGGCATGTCCTATGCTCCCCCTTAAACGCCAGTCGAACCGACGGCGCCGGTTTCGGTTGGAAGGTTGATGGCGACGAGCCATTTGGCGTAGTTGCCAATCTCGTTGTCGGCGCGGCGCTCGAGCTCGACGATGCGAAGCTGAAGCGTAGCGGTGACGGCGGCGGTCGAGCTGTCGAGCATGAAGCCAGACATCTTGGTTGCGGCCGAGCCGGAGGCAGCGATCAGGTCGGCGTTGAGACCGACCGAGGTTGCGGCAAGAGCGCCGCCGACGCTGTCCTCCTGTATCTCGAACAGCACTTCCGGATCGTCACAGACGAGCACATAGAAGCCGGTCGAAGCCGCGCCATAACCAACCGCATTGATTGATGCGTCGGGCTGGAAGCCGCACACCACGCCGGTAATCCGGCCAGCGGATGCGGCGGTTGCGCGAGTGACCGTTGGGACGCCGTCGGCATCGGCCGAACCAGCGATAATCACCGGGTCGCCGATGAACAGCGCAGTCGCGTCGGTTGCAGGGTGGTAGTAGGTACGCAGCGGACCCACCCAGGGTGCCCCGTTGCGCAGCCGGCGCGGCGTAAGGCCGGTTGCCGAATTGGTGTTGGCCATTGTCTAAACCCCTTGGTCGAGGGGTCCAGACAGACGCCCTCAGGAAATGCGGTTTTGCGTGCCCTTGGGCTGGTAGATGCCGTCGTGGGCCACGCTTTCGGAACCGCCTTCGCCAACCAGTGAGCCAGCCTTCCCGTCGATCGCCGATCGCTCACGCGACCTGTTCAGCTCTTCGATGGGCTTGCGGTCCTCACGGTACCAATCTTCGTATTTCGCCATGAGGATCAGCTGGCCGTCCTCTGAACGAGAAGCGGCAACAGGCTCTACGCCTTCGACTCTGTCCCAATCATCCGAGATCATCTGCTGCATGCGGCCCGCATCGTCGCGGACCCATCGCGGGGTCTTGCCCTCGCGCTTCAGCTTGTCCTGGATTTCCTTGGGAATCGCGAGTTTCATTCTGGCGCTGTAGTCCAGATCGCCATCGCTACGACGGCGGCGCTCGCGGCGCATCTCTAGCGCACGGGCCGTGACCGGAGCCTGTTCCGGGGCGCCTTCCGCAACTTCTTCGCGGACGCGCGGGATACCACGAGGCATGTGCTGATCTCCTTGTGCCTAATTTTTAAGCAGTTCGCAAGCGGTTTCTACGCGGCCTGCCCGGTCTCGGTGAAATAGGTCTTAGCGTAGTCTTCGATCGTGTACTTGCGGCCCTTGGCCTCCGCCATCTTGACGAATTCCTCGCCAGCCGCGCGAACATCCCGAGGCAAGTCAGCCGCGGACTTCTCGCGCTTTTGCGGCGCGGCCTGGCGGGTGCCGGGAGCGTTGACGTTGGGCGCTTGGCGAGACTTCTGCTTCTCGTCTTCGAATAGCTCGGGGAATCGCTTGCGCACGCCTTCAGCAGCGGCTTTCAGCTGATCCTCAACGGATTTGCCTTGTGCGGCTAAGCGCTGGCTGATGCCCACCGCATAGGCGGTCGCCTCGTCATCCTTCTCGTACCACGGGTTCTCGCGGGCGAAGTCGGCTTCCGGGTTCGATGCCTCTCGTTGGCGGTCGATCGCGGCAAGGTCGCGCGTAGCCTTGGCGGCAGCGGTCTTGTCGCCATCCTCCACGGCCTGCTCGAACTTTGCGACCAGCTCGGCCTCCTGCTCGCGTAGCATTCGTTCGGTGGTGGCAGCTGAGGTTCGGACAAGCCGCTCAACCTTATCAGCGAGTGCATCCGTCTTCTTGCGCAGATGGTTGCCGATGTCTTGGCCGGCGCGGATGAACTCCACGGCACCGCGCCATTTGGCAGGATCGCCCTTGTACTGATCCTGCGGCTTCCACCCTAGATCCGCGGCAAGATCCTCGATGCTCTGCGGCGACGCTTTAAGGTCGGCGTCCTCCTGAACCTCATCGATCTGGTCAGCACCCTGTGGTGCGGCGTCGTCTTCGGTGCTCATGCGGCTTCCTTCCAAATATTCCCGCGCCGAATGTCACTGACATTGCTCTGCGAGATGCCAAAAAGGCGAGCGGCTTGGACCTGAGTTATCGGGGCCGTGCGGATCGTGCGGACCTTGTCCCACGTCAGTTTGGCGCTTGCATGTTCCTCTCCGCGCTTTAGTCGCTCGGGCATCCGTCGCGACGGATGATTATCGCCCATCGGGACCGTGCCATGACGCCGCTTGTCCGCCATGTTTTCCTTAGCCGTCGCCCAACGCAGGTTGCTCGCAAAGGAGTTCAGCTTATCGCCGTCCCAATGCGCAACCTGATGTTGCTCGGATGGTTTCGGGCCGTGAAAGGCAATGGCTACAATCGTCGCAACGTTGCGCGAACGATGGACGCCGTTGCAACATAGCGTAAGGGAAGGACGCCCAGCGGTGTTCAGCGCCTGCTTCAATATTCTGCCATTGTACCGGCCCTGGCTATCCGCTCGGATTCTTTTAACACGCCCAAATTGGGAAACCGCGTAATCAGGAGCCTCGGCGACAACGCGCCATTCTTCATCGCTCGGGTTCATCGACAATCCCCCAGCAATCCCTATCCTGCAAAATTCTGTACTCGCGTCCGTCCTCACCTTGGGTCACGATGCCCACGTGGCGTGCGAAAACGATGATCTGCCCCTCCTTGGGGGCCTCACCGCCGAAATCAGCGAAATCGAACGCAGCGGGCGAAATAGAGACGATACGCCCCCTCACCTCTGCCATGCGCTCCCGATCCTTCACCTGATCCGGTAAAAGCAGCGACGTCTTACGCCCGTTGATGGTTGCGAAATCGTCATCTGGTGGAAGCGCGACGATCAGCGCGAAGCCCGTTGCCCGAATGCCGGGCTTGCATTCCTCAAGATCAGGCAGGTTCATGCATCAGACTCCATTGGTCGAATGTGGTCTCGAAAAGGGCGCGATAGGCATCAGCGCGGGTGCGCAGCTCCATCAGGACCAGAGGGCTTACGTCGCCGGCCTCCCAGGATTGTCGTTCCCATTCAGCTTTCTGCGCTTCAGCTGCGCGCTCGACTGCGGCAAATACCCAGCGGCTTACTGGATGGTCCTGCCATGCTAGGAAGTCGTCTTCGGTGATGTTACGCTGCATCGGTCATCTCCGGCTCAGGGCCGCCAGATTCGGCCGCGCCAATCTCCTTGCCGACGCGCGCACCGATTTCGGCCTCTTGGGCTCGATAGAGCGATGCCTGCGCATCGTTGCGCGCCGCCTCGCTGAGGGTCTTCACATCGTCAGGTGACGGCGGCGCATCCGGGTTTGGCGGTGGAAGCAGCGTGTCGAGATCCTCAACATCCGCCGCCTCGAAGACACGGCGCTTCAGTTCGCGCTGATCAACGTTCGGATCGCCGACCCCAGTCTGTAGTAGGAACTGAGCCCGCGCGACCTTCTGCAGGCGCGTAATCGACGTGGGATCGGAAACGGGCCGGATATCCATGTCGGAGGCGTCGAAATCGGCCCGAAAGTCCGCTTCCACGTCATCCAGAACATCGAGATAGTCCTTTGCCGTCTTCTCGCCGCCGTATCGACCGACCAGCTTGAAGATCAGGCCAAACTCTTGCCGCTCGGCACGATAGACCCGCTTGTAGATGGCGGTGAAGACCTGCAGCCCCTGCTCGATCAGTGCGAGCGTGGTGCCTACCTGGCCATTGTTCGAAGCATCACCGCTGGTGACGTCCTTAATCGCAGCGACATCCTTCGCAGCGCCCAGCATCATCTCCAGCACGGAGAACATGATGTTGGAGGCGGGTGGAAGCGTGCGTTCGAAGATCGACCCCTGCAACAGGCCTGGCGCTACGTTGACGTTCTTGTACTCACCGGGACGCCAGCGCAGCGTGTTGGTCTGACCGTTGCCTTGAAGGCGAAGGCCCGACGAAATGAACCCACCGCCCGCGATCTGCGCATGGCCGGCATCGATCATCTGGTTGATCGCGGTGTTGATGACCGCGCTCAGCTCAGACAGCAGGTGGCCAAAGCCGATGCCGTAGAACTTGCCCTCGGGATGAGGCAGGAAGTCGTATTTGATGTAGAACGCCGAGCGCTCCACATTCTCGACGCCCTCTTGGCCAAACTCGATATCATCGACATCGAACGCCGCGACGATGCTCAGCACCTCCCGCGTTTCCCGGTCCACAGTGATGATGTACGGCTCTTCGTAACCGTCTTCGTCGAGGTCGATCAGGCGGTGCTGCTCAAGTAGCATGCGCGCCGCTTCATCATCGCCTGAGTTGCCTCCGCCGCTCGGGCCAAGATCGACCCTGCGATATTCCCCCCGCGCCATCCTCTGGCGGATTTGGTACGGGAATACGTCTGGCATTTCCTCGGTCGCGCGTGGCGTCGTCGCTAGGCTCAGCGCATCCATCGGCACGACAAGGCGCAGCGCGGGCACGTACCGCGAGCACGGCATTTGCTTGCCGTTATCCCACCACACCTTGCGGAACGCGCAACCGACGATCGGCAACTGGTATAGCAGGGAATCGGTGTCGCCTTCCCAATCGTCCATGCGGTAGTTCAGCAGGACGTTGAGATATTCCTTCACGCGAGCCGCGCGCTTCGTCTTGAAGCCCGGTGGACGCTCCCATGCTGGCTGAGCCGGGGGGATTTGCTGTCCGGACTGCTGAGCAATGGCCTCAGCTTCCTGAACGCGCGCCATCGCTGTTGACGCCTCAAGAGGCTCCCCGCCGAACGTCACCATCTGCTGACCGTCTTGGCCGATCAGAGGCCGGCCCTTGTCTGAGCCGATCACCTTGACCTGTACCGTCTCATCACCCTTGACGATCGCAGGATACGAGCGCGCGTTGAACTCTGTCGCTGCAATGGTGAGGATCGGATATCGAATGTCCGACGCTCGCTCGAATGGGTAGTTCTTGGGTTCAGTCTCGCCCTCTTGCGAGGCGGCTTTCTGAGCCTCTTCGACCTTGGTTGCCCAATCCCCCCGCGAAGTCTTGTCGCGTTCGTAATCTTCCACCACCTGGCTACCGATCGTGGCCAACTCGATGGAATCGAAGAACTGCGTCAGATCCCCGCCGTGCTGAGCGAGGCGAATGATGAGCGGCGCTTCGTCCTGAATCTGATCTTCAATGAACGGGGCGGTGGCCATCAGGTTTCCATCCAATCAAGCGTTTCGCTGGTGAGCTTGGTCATCCCGAGCGACAGCATGCCGGTTGCCCGCATCCCGTCGATGTTGCCCCAACCAAACAGCTGAATTCCGCCATCGATCTCGGCAACCGCGACCATGCTTTCGATGTGGCTGATTTCACCGCTGTCGATCTCATCAGCCATGCGGCGGAACTGTGCGGCGATGTCAGCGGCGCTCACGTCGCGCAGCGGGACCACAGACAAGCCCGTCTTTTCGTTGCCCGTGGTCGCCGCCTTATGCATCAGCCGCGAGCCCCGCCTTGGCCGGGTTCGCGCTTCTCGCCCTTCTTGGCGAGCGCCTTGTCTTCCTTGAGGCCCTCTGCGACATCCTTGTTCGCGCTGTTCTCGGCATCGTCACTGCCGTCATCGCCGCTGATTTCCTTGATCTTGGCTTCAGTCAGCTTCGCCGGATCCGGAACCTCAGCCAGCTTCGCCTTGCGCTGCGAAAGCACACGCTGGGCATTGCCGACCGGATCGCCCGAACCGAGCACGCCTTCCCATTCGCTGAACTTGCCTTCCAGTTCCGTGACACGCTTTTCCAGATCACTCGCCATCTTCACTCTCCTCGGGTTCCCCGCCCATCTCGGTAAGACGCGCCTCGATCGCGCGTGTGTTGTCGGCATAGCCAGCGATCCCGGCTCGCTTGTTCAGCTTGGCGCGCAGCTTTTCAGCGTCGCTCAACACCTTGGCGGAGCGATTGGTCACAGCGTCGATGCGCGCCTGAAGTTCGGGATCGAACGGCATTGTGCATGCCGAGTTAGCAGCCGCTAGGGGTGCTGAAAGTATGCGTTCAGTAGCCTGTGCGGGCAGATCTGCCCGTGGCATAAACAGGCTCATCATCATCGGCAGGACCGTATTGCTGATCGACCAGCAGCGGCTTTGCTATCGCCATCAACCCGAACGCGTCGGCACCGTGTGACGCCCAATCATGCTCAGGTCCAAGCCCCACGTTGCGGTGCTCGTCCTTTTTCTCGTGATATGCGCCGAGCGCCTCTAGCCCTGCCTCGCAGTGCTCGGGATCGATCCAGATCGAGGGGAACAAGCGCCGTGCAGCCTCCACCCGCTGCATTGCTGCACCCTTGCCCTGGTTCTTCACGACCTCGGCTCGAAAGCCTGCCTGCGTCACATGGTCGATGTATCGCTGCGCGCTCATGGCATCGACGCTGGCACCGTCATGCGGAAGGATGCAGATGGCGTTGGCGTATCCATTGGTGCGCAGCCATTCGAGGTGCGTTCCAAGCGGCTGGCCGGCTGCTTCGTAGTAATCGAGGCAGTTGATGCGACCGGCCGCAAATTGCACAACCCATATGGCGGTGTGATCGCGCACCCCGATGTCCCAGAACGTCCAATATTCAAGCAAGGGATCAACGGTCAGCGGAGTGATGCGGCGATCGGCACGCGCCTTCGCCAGTGATCCAGCGTAATAGGCGCCCTCCATGACCTGCATGTAACCGCCCTCCCAGACGTGCTGATAGCGCTCTGGGAAGGCGTGCAGATCATACTGGCGCTCCGTATCGAGCGCCGCAGGGAAGAACGGGTTCTCACTCCAGTTGGCCTCAACCACCACTGCGCCAGGAGGCGGCTCTTTGCCGCGCAACAATTCATCGACCGGATCGATCTTGCGCGCCGGGTTCCAGCTGAACCACATCTCCGCGCCAGCTGGATAGGCCTCGGACGCCGGTTTGCGCATCGTCGGCCGCAACAGCATCATAGACCGCTTAGACAGGCTCTGCGCCTCTTCCAGCCACGCTATGTCGAACCCTTCATAGGATTTAATGCTGTCGGCTGTATGATCCTGCAAGCCAACGAATACGATCGTCCCGCCACCCGGGGTCTTGATCTCGGATTGCAGGCATTCAAAGTGCGCCCCAACGCCCATTGACTGGATCTTGTCCTCGATCAGCCGTTTGGCGGACTCCTTGAGCGACTTCTGAACCTCTCGACCGCAGAGCGCTCGGGTTCCAGGATTTGCGAGGCAATTTTCGACCAGCAGCTCAGCGAAAAAATGGGATTTGCCCGAACCGCGACCGCCGTGAGCGCCCTTGTATCGAGCCGGCTTCAACAAGGGCAGGAATACGCGCGGTGTCTGGATTTGCAAAACGGTCAATCGACCACCCGCCGCTCAATCCGCGTGATCCGCATCTCGCCATCGACCTCGACTTGTAGCGGGAGAAGCTTGCTGGCGATCTTGTAGAACTCGGTGGGATTTTCTTCGGCCCACCCGATAAAATGTCCGTGCGCCTCGCCCGTGTCGATCTGGAGCTTGTCATAAACAGCCTGGATAGCCGCCTTCATCGTCGCGGTGGACTTGTTCGGCACGCCCTTCTTGCGGCCCTTACCCGCATTCGGCGGCTTTTGCCGAGCAGCAACCATCACTAGTTTGCTGTTAGCGCCGCAGCAGGATCACGACCTGCAGCACGGCGATGATAATGAGCAGTCCGGTGTTGATCGACATGACTTAGCTCCCGACCTTGATGGTGGAGCGAGGGCTGGTCGTGGTAGACAGAGCCTTGTGCAGCGGCATACCCTGCTTGATTGCAGCCTGAGTGCGCGCAGGGATGGGCTTGGTCGCTTTGCCGTCAATGGTTGCGTCGGGCATGGGAATATCTCCTTTGCGCCAGTGTAGCGTTAGGCCGAGGCCCCGAAAGTATGCGTCAAGGCAGCCGGATCCGGCGCACTCTCCCCGCCCCCGCCCGTCTCAGCAGTCCCGCTTTTTCAAGCGATCCGACCGTGCGCGCTACATCCGACTTGCTCCACATGCCAAGCTCGTCCCGGATCATGCTGTAGCTCGGGGCCTCTCCATCCCGTTCGAACGTGGTTTGGACGTAGCCGAGCACTTGCTGGGCGCGATAACCGAGGTGACGCGACCTTCCGGCCCGAAATGGACTGGATCCCATCTATTCCCTCCCCTGCGTGCAAGTCAGACATTCGCCGACCAGTCGGGCAAGCCGGCGACCACGAACGATGCTCGATATCGCGATGATATTATCGCCTTCAGCGCATGAGAGACGGCGGTCCAGGATCAGGTCAGCCATCGCACCAGGTCCCGATGACGAGACGCCCGGCCCAGACAGGGACATCGCGCTCGAGGCGATCGTCGGGGATGGCGGCGATGGGGTGCCACGTCGGCGCGTCTGGGATTGTGGCGAGGGCGTTCATGCCCCACCTCCCGACGCTTTCCCGGATTGTCGGGGTTCTACGGGGTTTGTTTCAACCGGCTTCCCTGAAAATACACACTGCGAAATCTCCACACATGGCTGAGAGAACCCCGTAGATACCCGTACAACCCCGTAAATGTTGCCGCTCATGCTCGCACCGCCTTCCAGACCTTCTGCTTCAAATCGGAATTTTCCTCGGACATCAGCTTGAGACCGGAGACGATCCGGCCCTCGTACCGTTTGAGGTAATGCCCGAGCTTCTTGGAGTTGACGCCACCGCGGCCATCGTCCGCGACCTCGATCAGAGCCTCGCGCAGGACCGGGTTGAGCAAGCCGCCAAAAGTGTTCTGCTCCGCTGCAACTTCCTTGATCTGTGCCGTCGTCCTGGCCGAGCCCTGCACCGCGTCGTGCCACGACGTCAGCAGGTTCCCGAGCTGCGTGGTGATGGGATCCTCGGCCCTGGCCTTGTTCATAGTCTCGCAGGGGTCGGCGCGACCGAGCCAGACCAGCGCGGACCGAACCATGCGGCTCCAGTCCTCGAATGAAGCCAGCGACGGCAATTCGCCGGGATAGCCCGCCACGACATAGGCGCGGACCACGATGAGTGCGGCAGCGACATACTTGCCGCGATCGGCGAGGACCTCCTCGAACGGGTTGTGCGCGAAGTTGCGCAGTTCGGGCCGCTCCATGTCGGGGTCGAGCGAGCAGAGCACGACGCGACGCGTCATGTCACCGACGAGCTGGATGTTGTTCCCCGTGGCGAAGCAGGTTGCCCGGCTCTCGACCTTGACGAAGACGGATTGACCCAGGGGGCGCACCGCAACGACGGGCCGCTCGATCATCTGGCAAAGGAAGTCGCCGCCCAGCGTACCGTTGACATTGTCGATCGAGATGATGGTCTGGGCCGAGAGGAGTGCAGCGACGAGGCGCTTTTCGGTTTCCTCTTCGGTCCGGCCAGCACTCAGCACCGGGGCCCGCTCGCCGCTGTTGATCGCGGATGCGAGGTCGATGATGTAGCTCTTGCCTGAGCCGGGAACCGGCGCGGTGGTGGCATGCATCGGGGCCGTGGTTACGGCGCCACGGACAACGGGCGTGATGAGCGCGGAAAGCGCAACCGAGCGGCTGGCGTCGTCGACGAAGGGGAATTCGTTCAGCAATGCGTCGAGTTGCTCGAGCGCGGTCAGCGCGTCCTTGCGCGTCGGGCTTGCCGGCATCCGGGGCAGCGCCGGCGGTTCCAGCAGCAGCAGCTGCGTCGCCGCATCGTAGCCGCCCTTCGACAAAATGGTGCCGTCGGGGCGCAGCGTCGGGGTGGTGATGACCCCGGACAGCTTGCGCATCCGCCACTCGCCATCGCGAGACAGCACAATCGACGCGACTTCACCCGGTGGGTCGGTGCGGACATAGCCTTTCTTCCGGGCATTCCACTTGATCCAGCGCGCAGAGCGGGACAGCCGGTCGATCATCACGGGCGTCGTCACGTCGGTCAGTCTCGCAACCTTGGTCCTGCGGCCGCGCGCCGCCGGCATATCGTCGACGACCGGACGCACGAGACGCTCGCCGCGAACGAAGAACGGCGTTGACGCTGTGATCAGCGCGGATTCCGCAGCGGTGGCAAGGTTGTGCAACTCGCCAGCCTCCAGCGTGATGAGAGGCAGATCCTTGCCGCCCGCAACGGAGTTCATCTCCTCCTTGCGGAACGGCAGGACGTTGTCGCGCAGGTTCTCGGGCGGCCCCTCGTCGCGGGGGATGCTGTCGAGGTAGGCGTTGATTTCGTCGGGATCGTTCACGTCATCCATCTCCACGACCCGACCAATTCACCGCGCGTTCGAGATGGCGCGCCGATTCGAGCAGACTCGCCAGCGCGAACCGCGTCATGTGCAGCTTGCCAGTCGGCATCTGGGCATAGACGGCGTGCGTCGCGAGCCTCGACACCTCGGCCAAAATGCCTGCGGCTTCCGGCGAGCAGCGGCGCAGCCCAGCACTGGCCTGGTCGCGGATAACGGCGATCGCGACCCTGCTGGCCATCTTGTATTCGCCCTCGTTGGGGCAGTGGATCGAGATCGACGCGCGGTGCGCCGCCTCAAGGCCGCTGGTATCGGGGCGAATGCGGGCTGGCGCGTTCATACGATCACCGTCACGCGCTCGGCGGCGCGGGTCACGGCAGTGTAGAGCCAGTTTGCTCGCGCGTCGCGGAACGCGCCGCTTTCGTCGAAGACAACAACATTGTCCCACTGGCTGCCCTGCGATTTGTGGCAGGTAATCGTCCAGCCGAATGTAAACTCGTGGGACTCGCGGCGCTCGCGCCAATCGAGCTTGCGCTCCGTGCCGTTGAAGAACTCATCGCGCACCCCGAGCCACACCGGGTCGCGGTCCGGTTCGTCGATCGAGTGAGCCATGATATCGAACCGGCCGAACTTGTCCTCAACCACGCGGGCGTGCCAGAGGCCGCCGTTGAACAGCGCCTTCTCGCGGTTGTTGCGGAGGCAGATCAGCCGGTCACCGACCGCCGGGTGCCACATCGCTCTCTCACCCGCGAGATCCTTGAGCGCGCGGACGCGGCGGTTGAAGGCCGTGCGGGTCCGGTTTAGGCCGCAAAGCACTTGGTCAGCGCCGAGCACGAGCTCGCGCAGTTGAGCGGCATCGACATCATCGCGCGCCGCGACGAGGCTTTCGCCGTGAGTGCCACGCTGCAGCGGCCGACCTTCACGGATGTCCATGCTCAACCGGATAATTGGATTGTCTCGGGCCTGGCGGTGGACCTCGGTCAGCATGACGTCGGGCGCGGAGTTGATGAAGAAGCCCTCACCCTTCACCGGCGGGAGCTGCGCAGGGTCGCCCAGCACGAGGATCGGCACCTTGAAGCTCAGCAGGTCGCGCGCGAGTTCGTCATCCACCATCGAGACTTCGTCGACGATCAGCAGCTTCGCGTTAGCGAGGTCACTCTCGCGATTGAGCTTGAATGACGCCTCGCCTGTCTCGTTGCAGACGTCGACCTTGTAGATCAGCGAGTGGATCGTCGATGCCTCGTCGCAGCCCTTCTTGCGGAGCTGCAGCGCCGCTTTGCCGGTGAACGTCGCATACAGGACCGTGCCACGAACCGAGGCCGCCAGTTCCTTCGCCAGCGTCGTCTTGCCCGTTCCGGCGTAGCCGAACAGGCGGAACACTGGCTTGCGGTTCCGCGACTTGATCCATGCGCGCACGTCGTCGATCGCGCGCTCCTGTTGCGGCGACCAGCTCATCGCCCACCCCCATCGACAAACGGCGCACCCAAGCCGCGCAGCCACGCAAGAAAGCTATCCTCGCGCCGGAACACCCCGACATGGAAGCCGCGGTCGAACAGCATGTTGAGCCGGTCGCGCTGGTTCGGGTCCGGCACATCCTTGCCGTCCTTCCACTCCACGAAGGCGACGCCGCGGTCTCCGGGTCGTGGTCGCCATGTCACGACCCAATCCAGCGCGCCGGCCTTCATGCCCTCCTTCTTGCGCTGCTGGACCTCCCAACGGGTCCGGCGCGCAGCGTTGGGGATGGCGACGATGTCCACCGCGGGGCAGATGATGCGGGCCTTGCGGAGCGCGGCGAGTTGGCGCGCACCCTCGTCGCGCGGGTCGGCGTCCCGCGGGTCGCAATGCCACGGTAAATTTTTGGCGGGCGCCTCAAGGCTGGCGAAGAAGTTCACGCGGCCTCCCGCTTTCCGCTCGCGATATTGCGGCGACAGTGCTCACAGGCACGAAGACGCTCACTCATCTCTGCGCGCGCGGCTCGGGCGGCGATAAACACGACCGCGGGTGGCGCATCGACTTCCTGCATGATCCGAGGCGTCGACCAACCAGCCTCGACCGCAGTCCAGACGAACTGCCAGTCATCCTGCGACAACGCGAGAAGTCGACGGTCAAGGTTGCGGTCGAAGTTCACCCGCGCGCCTCCCCCGCCCGCCGCTGCCGAGCGATGGTCAGCAGGTACTCGACCTCCTTCCGCGGCACCTTGCTATGCGTGCACAACAGCTCGTCGACGGTGTACCGATCGAGCATGTGCGGCCGGCACTCGTAGAGCAGCCGGGTCAGCTGCGCCTTGTGCTGCGCGCCGGTCATTTCGGTCGAGCCGTAGCGCGCCGTGGCCTGTGGTCGCCCCCTGCCCCGCATCACGCCATTCCCAGCGCGGCGCGATAGGTTTCGAGGAGCGCATCCTGCTCGTCGAGCTGGTGCTTCTCCATCTTGCGGAGACGCACGATCGTGCGGATCGTCTTGGCGTCGAACCCGGTCGATTTCGCCTCAGAGTAGACGTCCTTGATGTCGTCGCTGATGCCGCGCTTTTCCTCTTCGAGCCGCTCGATACGTTCGATGAGCAGCCGTAGCTGTTCCGCGCTTATGCTGTCGGACATGGTGCCTCCTTGGCCAAGGAATTGAGGTGAGCGGAGATCGTGGCGACATGCCCGTCGATCGCGCGGGCGCGGCGTTCGAGCGCTGGCAGGACGCGACGAAGGTCGGCGGCACTGACGCCGCGATCGCCCGACAGCTTCGCACGCAGCGAGCGCTCCTCGATGTCGAGCACTTGCGCGACCGAGGGCAGGCCGAGATAGACCGACGCCCACATCAGCATGCGATGGCGCGAGACTTTGTCATGAGGTGAGCCGTTTTCCGGCTCGTGCGTCACGTTCTGCATCATGCCGCGATGACCTCCCGCCAAGCATCGGGCCGCCAGCCCTGACGCGTCGCCCGCTCAATGATCTCGGCATCGCTCAGCACGAAGCGGCCGCCGCGCAGCCAGTGCGTGCCCTTGGGGTCGATGCGACCGTCGGCGTCGCAGCGCACGACCGATCCGAACTTCTGCAAAAACTGTGCGGCCATGCCGGCGCGGCTGATATCGCGGGCATCGGGCAGCGGGCGGGGTCCGGGCTTGCGCCAGAACGATCTCGGCTGGACCTTGCGAGGCGCGGCGACGGGCGTCGACACGGCGCGGGGTACGAGCTTCGACAGCCGGGAGCCCCGATCCCGCACGATCCCGGCTTGAGCGAGCCAGCGCTTGGTCGTGCGCTCACCGACCCCGTAGTGCTTCCCGATTTCCTTCGTGGTCCGGGTCGCGGCGATCTCGGTGAAGTCGTCAGGTAGCGGCATCAAACGATCGGCGCGGTTGCGCGCGATACCGCGACGCACGACCGCCGAGCATTGACGGCACCGCAGCGACTGACGGAACACCTGCTTCGGACAGTCGAGGCAGGTTCGCGCCTCGGTCTGTGGGCCGCGCTTGACCTTGGGGCTGGGGTTCGCCCGTTCCGCCGCGATGAAGCCGCGCACCCGCGCCTCGATGCGCGGTGTCGGCTCGCGTCCAGTGCGCATCCGCGGCACCATCTGCGGATCGTTGACCGACAGCTTTCCGAAACGGCTGGCGGACATCTCGGATGCGACGAGGAAGGCCTCGATTTCGGCTAGGAGCGTCATGCCGCGACTGCCTGGTCGAACTTGCCGACCTCATTGCCCCATGCCGACCAGCCCGGCCGCGTCGTTCGAGCGAACATCTCAAGATACGGCCCGGCGACGAGTTGCTCGACGCGCTGCCGCGCGACCTCCGGCTTGCGGCTATGCTCGCGCCTCGGCTCGATGATGGCCTGACGCACGCCCTTGCTCAGCCGTCGCGGCGAGCCCCGGGTGAACAGCCAGCACGGTTCGACCTGCTTCCTGGTCCAGTACCCGAAACCCATGCGCGGCTCGGGAATGTCGTCGGTGAACATGTCAATCTGGTCGGCGCCATGCAGGCGCTGCTTCAGCCAGTAGAAGGCGTCGGTCTTGAACTCGAAGCCCCAGGCGCGCGCCAGCTCGATCGACTCAGCAAGGTGCGAGCCGACGATCCACATGAACAGCGCGCAGTCCTTCGCTGCCCAGTCCCGCACAGGGAGCGCCGACATCTCGTCGAGCGTCATCGTGCGGTAGTGATCCTCGGCACAGCGATGCGGGGTCATGTTCTCGCCCGAGAAGGTGCGGAACGCCCATGGCGGGTCGGCATAGATGCAGCCGAAGCCGCCGTTGGGAACGGTGAGGTCGGTCATCGCACCAATTCCCGCGAGTGACGCGACGGGTTCAGCGATGCCACCTTCGGCTTTCCCGCCGACTTGATGCGCGCGATCGTCGCGGCATCGTCAGCCTCGACCAGTTTGCGGAAGGCGCCAGACTCGTATGACCGCCCGCTGATCGCCTTGAAGGTCAGCCATATCGCGCGGACGCCTTCGGGAGCGGTATCGTCGAAGACCTCTGCTACGGTTAGAACGTCGCCCGGCTCGGGGTCGCACGGGTCGGCTTCATGCCAACCGGCAACGACGCAGATGGCTCGTTCGCCGACCTGCCAGATCGAACCGTCGCGGCGGTCATCGATCGTCGGCTTGCGCTTGAACGGCCAGATCATTGCCCCACCGCCTTCAGCGCCGGTCGCCGGATTTCTTCGATGCGCGAGAGCCAGGTGCCAAGCGTCCGGTAGCATTTGCGCAATCGGTTCTCGTCCTTGAGCAGCAACTCGTGGTCGGTGGTCGCGACGCCGCCTGGACTATCAGCCGACTCGGCCTGGGCGGTCTCGTGCGCCAGCGCGATCAGGTCGATGGTCAGCGGGTCCGAGGTGCAGACCGCATCGGCTCCGACATTCTTGAGGCCGAATTCGCGGTCGAGCTCGTCGTGCGCGCTGTCGTCATAGGCGAGCAAGTTCCAGATCCGGTCGGCCGAGGGCAGCGACGTGCCAGCCTTGACGTTGCGGAGGTGGCGCTCGCTGATCCCGAGCCACAGCGCGACCTGGCCGTCGTCATGCTTATCGCACAGGCGGGACAGTGCGCGGAGCCATTTCGCCCGGAACTGCTGTTCCGTGAGAGGTTGCACACGCGGAACGATGTTGCACTGCGTCACGCCTAGAGACCCCTTCCATGGAACGACCCGCCCGCATCAGCGCCGAGCCAATCGGCATGCTCATCCGCCGCTGCATCGCGTCGATCGGTGACGGCGATGGCGCGACCGACCAGAATGCCGAGGACGAGACTGAACAGCAGACAGCCGGCCGCCATTGCGGCGATGTGCCAGGCGGTCATGCCGACACCTGTGAAATTGCGACGGGCCCGGACTTCGCGGCTATCACGCCGTTTCCCGCCATCGCCGCCGCGTTTACGCAGGACGCAGCCTGGGCAGGCCCGGTGCCGTCGCGGTCACCGGTTGGAATGGGCGGGCAGGAATTCTGATGCTGACCCGGCTCGCCATGGCATTGGCGCAGGAAGCGGTCCCAAGCGCCGGGTTCGGACTCGGTGTCGATCGTGACGGTGGCTTTGGGGGTCTGGCCGGCCCACTCGTCGTCGCGGTGACCGCAGATCGGCTGTCCGCACGCGGCACAGCGCTCGTTGGTGATCGCGGTGGCGCGCTGGACCGAGACGTTGAACACGCGGGCGAGCAGCGCCGGACTGGCGCCTTCCCAGCCGTGGCGGCGTTCGACCATGACGCGGCGGGTGTTGGTGTCGGTCATGCGGCGGTGACCTGCACTGGCTCCGGCACGTAATCCGCCATGAAGTTGCGGACCTTATCGACCGTGCTCAGCTTGAGATCGCGACCGGCCTTCACGTCGCGCACAAAATGCGGGTCGTTCATGGCCTTGCGACCGAACGTTACCGGCGACATCTGATGCGTCTCGATGAAAGCATCGATCGCATCGGCGAGCGTCTGGGGCGTCGTATCCATGACGGCGCAGGATATGTAGGGCGCGCCCTACCGTCAAGCGAAATTAGTAGGGCAAACCCTATCCTATCAGAGGACGGGCGTGTGTGGGACACGGCCCACATGGCCGAAGCCGAACGCTCGCAACTGCAGAACCTGCTCGCGGACCTCGTCGCGAAGTCGGACCGAACGCGCGATTACTTCGACGCGCGATTGCGCGAGCGCCTAGAAACGACCGGCAAGCCGCTATGGGATATCGAACGCGGCAAGGTGAAGCGACCAAGCCCGCGGGTTCTTCGCGCTATCGAAGAAGTGCTGGGCTTGGAGCCGGAACGCCTCGTTGATCTGGTTCATCCTCGTGAAGATCCGCCCGTTGCCAAATCGGCTCGTCCGGTCGCCGGTGCGCGCTCCGATCACCCGCCGGTCCGAACGGCCGATGGTGGCGAAACTGCCTCAGTGATGCGCATGGACCTTTCCTATGCGATGGGGCCCGGCACCAACATCGACGACGACTATATCGAAGGCGAGCCGGTCGAGCTGGATATCGGCTTCCTGCGCCGGCTAACGCCGTCCGCCCCTTCGATGCTGCGCTTGGTCAGCGGCATCGGCGATTCGATGCAGCCTACCATCCACGATAGCGAGGATCTCGTCCTCGACCTGGGCCAACGCGTTGTTAATCTGCAGGATCGGATCTGGGCAATCTCCCTACTCGGCGCTGGCGCGGTAAAGCGCCTGCGCACTGTCGCCAAGGATCGCGTGCTCGTGATCAGCGACAATCCGGACGTTCCTGATACAGAATATAGCACCGAGGATATAGCGATCGTCGGGCGGATCGTGGGGTCGATCAAGAGGCATTGAGCGCTGAGGGGGAAGTGATGGGGGAAGGTTACGAAACGTCCGAGGCGCCGCGGGGGCGGCTATCGGACACGCAGCGCATGCTGATCGAGCAGCGCATCACGAACGACAAGCCGAGCACCGGGGCGGCGTACATTCTCTGCATCTTCTTCGGCGTGCTCGGCGTGCACCGCTTCTATCTAGGTCGCATCGGAACCGGCATCGTGATGCTCATCTTCACGCTGACGTTCTTCGGCCTGATCATCTCTGGGATATGGGCCTTCATCGACCTGTTTCTGATTCCGTCGATGATTCGCGAGCGGGTCGATACGCTGCGGCACCGGCTGACGCTTGAGGCGATTGCCTAACCGGGCATGCCCCTCCCCACCCAATCCCTCGCCGTCGTCGGCACCCAGTTCGATAACAAGAAGGGTCCGACGCGCCGTTTCGAGATCGAGCTGTGCCGACCCGGCGAGCCGATCGAGCTGCGGCCGGAGCCGAAGAATCCTGCGGACGAGCATGCCGTCGCGGTCTATTCCATACGCGGCCTCCAGATCGGCTACATCAAGGCCGAGCGCGCGGCATGGATCGGGGGCATGATCCGTCAGGGCCGTGAGATGGCGGCGATCTTCCAGGAAAGCACGAGCTGGGGCGCCGTCGTGCGAGTCGCGTTCGATGGTGAGGTACCGACGCTTCCGACCAAGCGTGACAGCGGCGATAGCGTCGTTGGCGCCGATGATTCGGATATAGGATTCTGGCCAGACGAAGAGTGGCCCGAGTAACGTAGGGCGCGCCCTACATTTTCTTGTTGACATAGTAGGGTGCGCCCTACATAAAGAGCCCATCGCCGCACCCCGCGGCATGGGAGCAACCGGATGGCCAAGAAGCCGACCAAGGCGAAAGCCGAGACCGCAGCGCCGGTCGTCATCACGTCGATCAAGGGGTTCGACCAGGACCTGAAATGCCGCGGCTACCAGTTCGAAGTCGGCAAGACCTACGAGCACACCGGCAAGGTCGAGCAGTGCGCCAGCGGCTTCCACGCCTGCCCGATCGAGCATCACCCGCTTTCGGTCTTCGAGTTCTATGCCCCCGCCGGGAATCGTTTCTTCGAGGTGCGACAAGGCGGCAAGACCAGCAACGGCGGAACCAAGCTGGCATCGGCGACGATCACGATCGATTTCGAGCTGACGATCGGCGATTTGGTCAAGCGGGCCTGGGACTATGTCTGGTCGCGAGCCACGAAGAGCGTTGATGCGCATGTCACGGTTGAAGGTCACGCGGCGAGCGCGACGGGAGACCTGGGCGCGGCGAGCGCGACGGGATACCAGGGCGCGGCGAGCGCGACGGGAGACCTGGGCGCGGCGATATCCTCATACGAAGGCCGAGTCATGGGCGCCGAGGGCAATGCCCTGTTCGGCATCGAGCGTGACGACAACCTCGACATTCTTTCCGTAGCCGCCGGCATTGTCGGCCGAGACGGCATCAGGCCCAACGTCTGGTACAAGGTCGTCGGCGGCAAGCTGGTGGAGGCCTGACCATGGCCCGGCCTTGGCATCACAGCCGTGACGCGCAGGCGCTGCTCGCCGACTGCGTCGCGAACCCGCCCCGTTATCTGACCCGCCGTTTGGCCTCGCACGAGCGCTGGACCCGCGATGACGAGACGGTCAGCAGCTACGACTGCAACGACGATCGCGTCGATGCGCTGATCCGACTGTCGGACAAGGCGTGCGAGGCTGCGATGCGCGCCTGTGGCGAAGACCGCGACGCGCTGCGCAAGCTGATCCACTCGTGGCCCCATGTCGACCATGTGATTCAAAAGGCGATCGATAGCGCCGCAGCGAAGGTCGCCGCCTGATGCGCCTCTTCGCCCTCCGCACCCGCTGGACCGCCGCATCTGTGCCGCTGACCCGCGAAGAAATCGAATGCGCCATCTTCGGCATGCTTGTCGCGGTCGCGATGACGGGAGCGCTGTTGTGACGCATCGGCATCCCGCAGGCGCGGCAACCGTCGAGGTGAAATGCCAGCGCTGCAAGCGCCCGTTCACTGCGCGCGTCGCTGACCGCCAACGCGGTTGGGGCAAGTTCTGCTCCAAGTCCTGCAAGGCGATCAAGCAGACGCAGCGCACCGGCTACGCGGGTCCTCGCGCCCATGACGACCGTGGCCGCCATCGGGACGATTGGGATCGCTACGCTGACACCGTCCACCCGTTCAGTTCGGAGGCATTCGAGCAATGACCCGCGCCCGCCAGTTCGCCAACTGCCTTGATGCGGTTGCGCCGTCCTTCCCGGCACGGATCAACGCCGCGACCGAGCGCATGATCGCGACCCAGATGACGGCGTACCCCGCCGACTGGTCCGACGCGGACAAGCGCGAGATGGCTGAGCGGCATCTGTTTGGGGTGCGGTCGTGAACGCGCCCGCCAACCTCACCGACGCGGCCTTCCGCGCGGCCCATGTCGGCGCCAGCGAGGTCGCGGCCCTGTTCGATGCCTCGCCCTGGCTCACGCATTTCGAGCTGTACCACCGCAAGGTCGGAACGATCGCGACGCCGGACTTCAACGCGGTGCGCGACGACGGAACCCCGGAGAACGAGCGGATCCATTGGGGCGTCATCCTCGAAGACGCCATCGTCGCCGAGGCGTGCCGTCGCTGGGGCTATGTCGAACGCGAGCCGGTCAGGCACCTCTCCAATGGGAAGGGCCTCGGCGGCCACCCCGACCGTCGCGTCATCTGTCCGGAGCGCGGCCCCGGCGTCCTTGAGGCCAAGATGGTCGATTGGCTGGAGGTCAAGAAGTGGGGCGACGAACCGCCGGTCCACTATCTGCTCCAGAACCAGTCCTATCAGGGCCTCGACGGTGTCACCTGGGGCGACATGATCGTGCTGGTCGGCGGCAACGAGTTGCGCCGGTTTCAATACGACTTCCGGCCCGGCCTGTTCGCCGAAATCGAGCGCCGCGTCGGCGACTTCTGGGACCGGGTGCGCGCGAACAATGCCCCTCCGGTCGATTACAGCCGCGACGGCGCCTCGCTGATCGAAGCCATCGGCGCTCCTGATGACAGTCTGGCGGACCTTCGGGACTGCCTCGAAGCCGAGCAGGAAGCGATGGACTGGCTCGACGCACGCGCACGCCGCGACGCCGCGATCACTGACATGGACATCGCCAAGGCCCGGCTGATCGAGCGGATTGGCGCCGCCGGCACTGCCCTTCTGCCATCGTTCCGCATCGGCTGCGGCGAGACCAAGGGCTCACCTGACAAGGAAGTCACCGCCGACATGATCGGCACGGTCATCAAGGGGCGGCGGGGCTACCGGCGCTTCGATGTGAAGGAGATCAAATAGTGGCCACCCAACTAGCCGAGCGCCGCGACAATCCTGTTGCAGTCATCCGTCAGAACCTCACGGCCATGGCGCCGGAGTTCCGCGCCGCCCTTCCGGCACATGTCCCGGTCGAGAAGTTCACCCGTGTCGCGATGACGGCGATCCAGAACAACCCGGACCTTCAGAACGCAGACCGCCGCAGTTTGTTTGGCGCCATCGTCAGGCTCGCCCAAGACGGGCTGCTGCCCGACGGACGCGAAGCGGCGATCGTCATCTTTAATGCGAAGGACGGCAACGGCTGGATCAAGAAGGCACAGGCCATGCCGATGATCGCTGGGGTGCTCAAGAAGCTGCGCCAGTCCGGTGAGGTCGCGAAGGTCTCTGCGCATGTCGTTTACGAGAAGGATCACTTCGTCTGGTCGCTCGGATTCGATGAGACAATCGAGCACACCCCGCCGGCGCTCAACGCCGAGCGCGGCAAGCCCATCGGCGCCTATGCGACCGCGGTCCTGAAGGACGGCTCTCAGCTGTGCGAGGTGATGACGCTGGAGGAAATCGAGAAGGTCCGGAGCGTCAGCCGTTCGAAGGACAAGGGCCCTTGGGTCGAATGGTGGGGGGAGATGGCCCGCAAGACGGTGATGCGCCGCCTGTCCAAGCGCCTGCCCATGTCGACCGACATCGAGGACGCCGTCGATCGAGCCGCCGGTGTCGACCGCGACGACCCGCCGGCCATCGAGCACGAGGCAACCGCCGTGCACGTCTCGCGCCTCGACGCTCTCGAACAGCAGATCGCGAATGACGGTGCCCTCGACGATGACAACCCCGGCGCCGCCGAGGGCCGTACCGACGCCCAGCACGGCGACCAATTCCCCGGTGACGAGCCGGTCAACGAGGAGGACTGACCCATGTGGAATCCCTTTGCCAAGAAGCCCACGCCCGCGACGATCGACACCGTGACGCTCGCCTACCACCGTGAGGCGATCGACACGCTCAACGCCGAAGTCATCCGCCTCCGGGCCGAGCGCAACAACGCCCGGTCGGCGCGTGATGCGGCGGAACAGCGCGTTGCTCGCCTTCAGCACGTCGGCAAGGTCAAGGGCCAGCTGGCCGACGAACTCCTGACCGAGCGCGACGCCGCCCGCGGCATCCTCCGCGAGATCGATGCGATGCTTACGCCTTCGACCGCCAGCATCGGTCGCCGCATGGCTGCCAAGGCGCGCGAGGGGTTGCTCGAGTTCGCGACCGGCGCGCCTGTGCGGGAGGTGGCGTGATGCGCACCATTCTCGCAGCGGCGGCAAGCATGGCCCTCATGAGCGCAGCATCCGGCACGTCGGGGCATGGTTCTCCCGCCATCGTTCTCCCGAGCGGGCCGCGCCTCCCCCGTGCGCCTCGGACCGACAGGAGGCGAGTTCCAACCAAGACCCTTGATGGCCGAGCCCGAGGTAGCGCCTCCGACCCCTATTTCGGCATCAAGTCGAAGGGTCGCACCGGAGCGCGTGCGCGGCAGGCTGCGATGGCAGCAGCGAAGCCAAATCGTGCGTCGCCGGGGCTGGTCAATCCGTTCAAGGAGGACAGCCGTCGGAAGGCTTTCGAGGCAGCGCTAAAGACGCTCGCGCCGATCATCCGCAACCCCGAAGCGCGACGCCGCCAGGCAATGCGCGTCGCGCGCCGGGTCACCGTGGCCGCGCGCACCTAACCCCCGAGGGCGCCTCCACCGCAGCTCCCGCGGTGACGTCCATTTTCCCCCGCCAGCGTCGTGAGGCCGGCGCTGGCAACCACCGAAAGGCATGACCATGGCCTACAACGACTATCTCGCATCGCGCGGATATCAGCGCGCCGTGTTCGTGCCGACGAAGAAGCGCGCGGGCGACTTCGAGGTCGTCGACGCCAACAAGCCGGCGGTCGAAGTGGCGCCGGTGGAGCGCAAGGTCGTCGAGATGAAGCGGAAGGCGGCCAAGTGAGCCGACCGCTCCCCTATTGGCCATCTGAAGCCGAGGCGGGCAAGCCGCTGCATCCGGTCAAAGTTCAGAGGCCTCGCGAATGCCGGAGGTGCGGGAAGGCCTTTCTGTTCTGGCACCAGCACGAGGGGCGGCACCTACTCCACCACTACGCGGATCTCGACGACGGTCGCGGCCCGCGATTCATCCTGCACCGCTGTGGCTTTACCTCCGCCGGCGTGCCGATTGCTGGAACGCCCGCATGAGCGACAACACCAAGATCGAATGGACCGACGCCACCGTGAACGCGGTCAACGGCTGCTCAGTCGTCTCGCCGGGCTGCAAGCACTGCTACGCGATGAAGCAGGCCCACCGCTTCCCGGTGCGCCAAGGTCTGACCATGAAATCGGCCGGCGGCATGGTCTGGACCGGCGAGGTGCGCTTCAATGAGAAGGCGCTGCTCGAGCCGTTGGGCTGGACGCGGCCGCGCCGCATCTTCTGGAACGCGCATGGCGATCTGTTCCACGAGAGCGTGCCGGACGAATGGATCGACAAGGTGTTCGCGGTCTGCGCGCTGACGCCGCAGCACCAGCACCAGATCCTCACGAAGCGGCCCGCGCGGATGCGGCAATACATGGAGTCGATCGACAACGCCGACGGTGAGCGGCTGGAAGGTTTCCGCTCTGCCTTGGTCGAGGGGATGGCTCAAAGCATCTGGCATGCGCGGACCGGGGACGATTCCGTTGACGAGTGGCTGGCCGTGCACCTCCCGCTTCCCAACGTCTGGCTCGGCGTGTCGGTCGAGGACCAGCAGCGCGCCGACGAGCGCATCCCTGATCTGCTGGCGACGCCGGCGGCGGTGCGGTTCCTGTCGTGCGAGCCGCTGCTCGGGCCGGTTGATCTCCAGTCGGTGTGCAACGGCCATTACTTCCAGAATCCGTTGACCGGCGACCGCTGGCACGAGCCGCCCGAAGGCTTCCGCGGCGCCAGCGATCGGGAAGGCACTCGCATTTGCTGGGTCATCGTCGGAGGCGAGAGCGGCCCCGGCGCGAGACCGATGCACCCGGACTGGGCGCGGTCACTGCGCGACCAGTGCGCCGCCGCCGGTGTGCCGTTCTTCTTCAAGCAGTGGGGGGATTGGGTCGACTATCGCCAGCTCGGCGCCGTCGGTTGGCGCAATGTCACGCCTCAGAGGACTTCATACCAAGGGCCGCCGCGAGGAGTGCTTTACGGCGCCAAGGGCGGAAAGGAGGGGCCGTTCGACACACGCTTTGACCTCGGTGGCCCTAACGGCCCAATTGTCGTCCGCGTCGGCAAGAAGGCCGCCGGTCGCCTGCTCGACGGCGTGCAGCACGACGGGATGCCGGGATGACCGCCGCTGCACGCTTCAAACAGGAGGATATCACTCGCGCCGTCCGCGGCGTCGAGAAGGCGGGCATCCGCGTCGGACGCGTCGAGATTGACCGCGACGGGCGCATCGTCATTCTCAGCGAATCGGCCGCGCCTCCCGCTGCGGCTCCCAACCCCTGGGATGATGAGCTGAAGCCATGACGAATCGCCGCCAGCTGAAGAGCAATCGCTTCCTCCCCGAGTTCGTGAGCCGGTTCAAGGACCGGCATGGCAAGGAGCGGCTGCGCTTCCGGCGCAAGGGCTACCCGGCGGGCTACTTCAAGGCACCCCTCGGGACCGAGGCGTTCCGAGAGGAATACCACGCCTTCAACAACCCCGGCGCGATCGTCGCGGCTCGAGAAGCCGCTATCGAGGCACGTATCGCGCCGGGCTCCGTCGCGGATCTGCAACGGCGCTATTACTCCGTGCCGGAGCGCCTGGGCCCGACGGCGACCACGCAGGGCAAGGTTCGCTCAGTGCTGGACCGGGGCTTCTTCGCCGGCCGCGCCGCTCACCCGGTCGCGTCGATCCGGTTCGAGCACATCGAGGCGATCGTCGCCAAGCGCCGGACCAAGTTCAAGAATGACGAGGGCCGCTGGGAAGGCGGAAACGAGGCCGCGCGAAAGCTGCGCAAGGAGCTGGTCCGCCTCTTCGATTTCGCCATGAAGTCGGAGATGGTGCAGATCAATCCGGCGGCACAGTCCGAGCGCGTCAAGATCGCGCCGGCGGACCGGTCGAAAGGCTTCCATACCTGGACCGAGCCCGAGATCGCCCAGTACCGCGCGCGGCATCCGCTCGGCACCAAGGCCAGGCTCGCGATGGAGCTGATCCTGTGGACAGACCAGCGCGGCTGCGATTCAATCCATCTCGGGCGCCAGCATATCCGCGACGGGCAATTCCACATTACGCAGAGCAAGACCGGTAAGGCGCTGATCATCCCCATCGCGCCGCAGCTGCTTGCCGCGATCGCCGCCAGCGACGCACTGAACTCGATGTGCTTCCTGCTCAACGAATACGGCAAGCCATTCACCCGCAAGGGCTTCGGCAACAAGATGCGGGACTGGTGCGACCAGGCCGGACTTGCCCACTGCACCGCCCATGGTCTCCGCAAGGCGACGATGCGCCGCATGGCCGAGCTCAACCTCGGCAACCAGACCATGAAGGGCCTGTCCGGCCATTCGAAGGATGATGAGGTCGCGCTCTACACCGCCGCCGCTGATCAACAGCGGATGGCGCTGCAGGCCGTCGAGCACCTCGCGGCATGGGAGAGTGCCCCCCGTGAGCAGAGCCAGGATGCGTTCGCCAAGGCGGCGATCGTCGCTTTTCGAGACCCGGTGGTGTCTAACCGTCTTCCGGAGTTAGACACCACAGAGCAACAAGAGGCTGCAAATGCACGGTAATATCGAAGTGGTGGCGCTCCGGCTCGGGCCTCCACTCCCCAAGCTGCGGCTTTCGGGAGCAAAACAACACCCTCCCCCGCCAGCTTCGCCCGCATCGCGAAGGCCCGTGCGCAGCCGCGTCGATCCGGCTGTCATGCGCTGAA
>Ga0247823_10000427_pt1 | contig 36146 bp, 25 predicted proteins | sample 13C_PalmiticAcid_2_FD_192426 | JGI IMG/M metagenome (GOLD analysis project Ga0247823, IMG submission 192426) | Soil microbial communities from agricultural site in Penn Yan, New York, United States - 13C_PalmiticAcid_Day30 | ecosystem: Environmental > Terrestrial > Soil > Agricultural land...
GTGTGGGCTCGCACGCCGATGGGCCGTGGCAAGGCATCTGTCTCTCCCATTCCCGCTGTTTTGCGAGTCGATGCAAAGGCTTATCATCGAACAAAGAATTTCACTACAAAATAAACTAAGATATAATTGCCATATCAAATGTCGCTTTTTCAGGCAATTTACCGGGAATTTTCGGCTCAAACCTTGGATCTTTCATTTATTCATTCATATATGAATGACTGTTGACATCAGGAAATATTGGTCGCAAATCTCCCTGCGAAGGACGCCGCAGAGCGTTTTGCTGTTGGGAGAAGATATGATGAGGAAGCTGCTGCTGTCCGTATCGGCGGTTGCCCTGCTCGGGCCCGGACCGGTTTTTGCTCAAACGACGACTGCACCTGTCGACGAAGCGACCGACGGACCGTCGGCCACTGAGATCGTCGTCACCGCCGAACGCCGCACCACCAGCCTCCAGCGCAGCAGCGTCGCCGCGACCGTGCTCACCGGCGAAGATCTGGTGCGCAAGAGCGTCAACAGCGTTGAAGGGCTGCAGTTCGCCTCACCGTCGCTGACGGTGAATACGACGGGGCAGGGCAATGCCTTCAACATCCGCGGCATCGGCAAGACTGAACAGACTAGCGCGATCGGCGTCGGCGTCATCACCTACCGCGACGGCGTCGCGACCTTGCCAGGCTATTTCCAGAGTGAGCCCTATTACGATATTGCCAGCGTCGAAGTGCTGCGCGGACCGCAGGGCACTTTTGCGGGCGGCAATGCGACCGGCGGCGCGGTGTTCATCACGCAGCAGAACCCGACCTTCGACCGCGTCGGTGGCTACGTGCTCGCGCAATATGGCAATTACGACCATATGAAGCTGCAGGGCGCGCTCAACATTCCGAGCAGCGAAACGCTCGCGATCCGCTTCGCGGGCAATATGGAACGACGCGATACCTTCTATGACGTGTCGGGTCCGTGGACCGGCAACCCCGGCAACCGCCGCGACTATAGTGCGCGCGTCAGCATCGCGTGGGAGCCGTCGCCCGAACTGCGCATCCTGCTCAAGGGCGATTACAACAATATCGAATATGGCGGTTTGCCCGCGAGCCGTGCGACCGAAACGGGCGATCCGCTCAAGGTTGCGAACAATGCACATCTGAGCGGTCGCGATGAATTCGGCCGGGTCGTGCTCAACATGCGGTATAAGTTCGACAGCGGGCTGACGCTGCGCTCGATCAGCGGCTTCCAGCGCGGCACGACACAGATTGCCTATGACGCCGACGGAACCGCGGCGGCTGGCACCGCTGCCGCGCCCGCGCTGTCGTTCCGCGATAATATCAGCGAGGAAATCTGGAGCCAGGAATTCAACATCATTTCGCCCGACACGGGTCCGTTCACCTGGATGCTCGGCGGCTATTACCAGCATGACAAGATCTTCATCCCGGAAAATGGCGGCTATTATTCGGACGCCACGCCAAACACGCCGACCGCGCTCGATATCGAGATCGTCGGCGTCAATCCCAAGACCGCGCTCGCAGCCTTTGGCCAGGTCGGTTACGAACTCACGGACGGGTTGCAGATCACGGTCGGCGGGCGCTGGTCGCGCTCGACCTCGGCCAATGATGCCGAAGCGCGGGCCTATTTCACCGGACTCCCCGCCCCGATCCTGACGCTCCCGCAGGTTGACCGGACCGTCAACAAGAAGGTCAACGGTAAGATCGCGCTGAACTGGACCGTCGATCCCAACCATTTCCTCTATTCCTTCGTCGCCACCGGCAGCAAGGCGGGCGGTCTGAACGGTCCGAATATCCTTGGCCGCACGCCGCTGGCGTTCGACGCCGAAGACGTGACCGATTTCGAGGCGGGCTGGAAAGGCACGTTCTTCGACGGCCATTTGCGGACGCAGCTTGGCGGCTATTATAACATCTACAAGAATTTCCAGGTCAGCATCGTGGATCCGATATCGCCGAGCATCTCGTCGATCTTCAACGTGCCGGGCAAGACCAAGCTCTATGGCGTCGAATTTTCGGCGCAGGGGAGCTTCGATGCCTTTTCGATCGATCTGGCAGGGTCGGTGTCCAATTCGAAACTCGGCACATTCTTCGCGGCCGATCCCCGGCTCGGCGGGGCGCCCGCCGTGTGTAATCCCGAAAACGGCCCGGCAACGCCGCGCTGCCTTGAGCTAAGCGGAAACGCACAGGCCTATGCGCCCAAGCTCACGCTGAGCGCTGGCGCGCAATATGCCATTCCGCTCGGCGGCGACGCGACGCTGACGCCGCGCGTCGATTTCGCCCATATCGCCGCAAGCTGGGGCAGCCTGTTCCAGAACCGCATCTTTGGCGACCGTCTGGAGGCGCGCAATATCCTCAACGCGCAACTGACCCTCAAAACCGGCGACTGGTCGATCGCGGCCTATGGCACGAATGTGACCGACCAGCATTATGTCGCGGCGATCAACGGTGCGCGCCGGCTTGCGGGGGCGCCACGCCAATATGGCCTGCGCGTCAGCCGCAACTTCTGATCCTCCCTCGCGGGCATGGCCAAGTCCCGCCATGCCCGCTTCTTTCTCATGGAATATAAACCGCGATGCTGGAAGTTTTGTCTCCGTCCATTTCTCCTCCCGGAGGGCAGCGCGATCGCTATCGTTGGTTCGTCCTCGGGGCGCTCTGCTTCGTTTATGTTCTCAACTTCCTCGACCGGCAGCTGCTGTCGATCCTCGCGAAGCCGATCCAGGACGATCTGGGCATTAGCGACGGCGAGCTCGGGCTGCTCGGTGGGCTCTATTTTGCGATGTTCTATTGCGTCCTCGGCATCCCCGTCGCCTGGCTCGCCGACCGGACGAACCGCGTGCGCGTGCTGTCCGTTGCTTGCGCGCTGTGGAGCGCCGCGACGATCGCGTGCGGCATGTCGACGACCTATGTCCAGCTCGCCGCGGCGCGCATGGGGGTCGGGATTGGCGAAGCGGGCGGGGTGCCGCCATCCTATTCGATCATCTCCGACTATTTTCCGCCCGAACGGCGCGGGCTGGCGCTCGGACTGTTCAATCTCGGCCCGCCGCTGGGTCAGGCGCTTGGCGTCGCCTTCGGCGCAAAGATCGCCGCGGCATATGATTGGCGCCTCGCGTTTCTGCTGCTCGGCGTCGCGGGGCTGATCGCCGCCGCCGGCGTCTGGGCCTTCGTCCGCGAACCGCGGCGCGGCGCGACCGATGTCGTGCAGGCCGTCGAGCCTGCCGGAGAGCGGGTGACCTTCGGCGCGACGATGAAAATGTTCTTCTCGCGGTCCGACCTGACGCTTGTCTCGCTTGCCGCGGGCGCGACGCAATTCGTCACCTATGCGACGCTCGGCTTCACGACGCTGTTCCTGATGCGCGAAAAGGGCATGACGCTCGACGAAATCGCGATCTGGTACGCGCTCGTCCTCGGTATCGGGGTCAGCGCGGGCATCTATCTCTCGGGGCGGCTCGTCGATCGCTATGCGGCAAAGCGGCCGGAGGCGTACGGGCTGATCCCCGCGATCTCACTGTTGCTCGCGGTGCCTTTCTTCATCGGCTTCGTGCATACGCCGGCGTGGCCGCTCGCGATGCTCTTCCTGCTCGGCCCGACCTTCTTCAACTATTTTTACCTGACCCCCGCGGTAACTCTGGTCCAGAATGCGGTGCCGGCGCGCCAGCGCACGCTTGCGGGTGCGGTGCTGCTGCTGATCATGAACCTGATCGGCCTCGGGCTCGGGCCGACCTGGCTCGGCGCGGTCAGCGACTGGCTGAAACCCACGCATCCCGACAATTCGCTGCAACTCGCCTTCTATAGTCTCGTCCCCTTCTATTTCGTCGCGATCGCGCTTCACCTCGCGCTCGCGCGGGTCCTCAGGCGCAACCATCGAAAGGAAATCCTTGACGCCGGTTAAGCTCTTCGCTCCCGCCCTCTCCACAGCCGCGCTGCCGCTCGCCGGACAGGCGCAGTCGGTCACCGCCGCACATGGCAAGCTTGCGCGTGAGGCGCTGACCGGCCGGAGGCGCGCCTGTCGGCTGAGCCTTACGCTCAGGCGGTGGTCGGCGAGTTACGCTGACGTCCGCGCGATTTGGCCGGCGGCTGTAAAGAACGCGCGACGCGACGAAATTCGGACTGATCTGCATGCCCGTCGCGGGCGCGCCGGGGACCGACAGTGTGAGTCAGCAAGACGATCTTCAATCACACGCGCCGCGCGATTGTTAGACTGGCGGCAATGCCGCTGGCGCTGAACGAAAAAATCGACAAATAGTGACGGAGGGCCGAACATGGCTGAAACACTGACGATGCGGCCCCCGGGGGACTGTTCTCGCGGGACGAAGGGAATGCGATGAACAAGCCGGTGACGCAGGTGAAACGCAGAAGGCGGCCGACGAAGGCCGACCAGCGCGCGGCGACGATGGAACAGATTTACGACGCTGCGGAGGAGTTGTTCTCGAAGCGCGGCCTTTACGGCGTGACGCTGAAAGAGGTCGCGGCGCAGGTCGGCGTCCACCAGTCGCTGCTTCACTATTATTTCAAGGATAAGAAGGAGCTGTTCGACGCCGTTATCGCGCGCCGCGCGCCGGTGACGATTGAACGGCGGATGAAGGCGCTCGATGCCTATGAGCGTGCGGTTGAGGGGCGGCCGACGGTCGAGGGGGCGCTACGTGCCTATCTCGACACCGACCTCGAGACGCATAGTGAGGGCGGCATCGGCTGGCGCCATTATGGTCAGCTCGGCGCCCAGATGAGCAACACCGCCGAATGGGGCGCCGAATTGATGGACACGCATTTCGATGCGGTGGTGCTGCGACTGATCGGGATTCTCCAGCAGGCAATGCCGGACTGTCCACGAGAAGATCTGTTCTGGGGTTATCATTTCGTTTCGGCGGCGCTGATGCTCACCCTCGGCCGCACCGGGCGCATCGACAAATTGTCGGGCGGGCTCTGTAAATCCGACGATTTCGAAGCAGTCAGAGAACGCATGGCGCGCTTCATGGCGGCAGGCTTCGTCGCGACGTGCGAAGCGCGGCGCGCGACACGCGAGGCCCAGCAATGAGCGCAGCGGTGGCGTCGGGCTGGCTGCGCGGAAAGGTAGACAGTATCCACAAAAGGTGAAAATAGTCATTAGGATCGCCATCCTGCTCGCGTTGCTGGACTTGAGGCCGAGGGCATATGGGTTTGCGACATCATGGTCGCCTATGTCGCCGCGCCGATGGTGAACCGCCCCGACCGCAAGGCCAAGTGGGTCGATATCCTTGGTATCAACGTCGCTGCCGATCAGGTTGCCGAGATTGTCTGGGCGGCGGACCATCAGCGCCGCGTCCACTGGTTTGTGACCGAAGCCGATGCCACGATTGCAGCGCAGGTCGATCAGACACCTTGGGAAGAGCGAGCGGCGATCACGCGGTCCATTGCCCGTTTTTGATCGCGCTTCGCGATGAGCTGTCCAGGTCAGGCTCTGGCTTCCGATCGTGCGGCGGTCTGTTATCTGCATTTAGCCTTCCGAAGCAGGCCGGCGCCAAACTGCCGACCGCCGCCGATCGAATTAGGCCTGACGGCGCCGTGCGGACGCGACGAGAACCCCGGAAGCGAGAACGCAAAGCCACGCAAACAGGTCGCCGATCCTGCCATAGAGCGTCGCCGTACCGCTGACCGGGACGTCCGCCATCATCATGTGGGCGCCGCCTGTTGTCGTATCCTGCCGTACGACGATCCGGCCCATCGGATCGAACACCGCCGACGTGCCGTTATAATCGACACGGACGAGGGAATAGCCGTTCTCGATGGCGCGCAGCCGGGCCATGTGCATCGTATGCGCGATGGCGATCTCCGGCCAATCCCACGCCGGGACAATCAGGATATCGGCGTCGATCCGGGCAAGCGCGGGGAAGTCGGCGTCGAAGCAGATGATGTTGGACAGTGTCCCGAAAGGGGTCGGCTCCAGAGGCGGCGCGTTGGCAAAGGGCGAGACCGGTTCCATGCCGGGCACCGGATGGTTCTTCCTATAGTGCCATTGTATCTTGCCATCGGGCGCGATCAGGAATGTTTCATTGCGCTCGAAGGCAACGCCCACCGCGACGTTGAGATAGATGCGCTCCTCGCGCGCGAGCGCTGCCGCGCGGCGCAGCAACGCGGGCTTGTCCTCGGCTATCACCGGCGCCGCAGTCTCGGACCAGATGACGATTTGGGCGCCGGCCTTCGCGGCCTTGCGGCTGTCTTCTAGCAGTGTGTCGAGGATCGCGGCATTGGCGGTCCGCGCCGCGGGTGTGCGTGTCGCTGCTACCGCGTCGGCGGACGGTGGAAAGCTTGACATCGAGACCAGTCCGTTTGCCGCGTCGCGCAGCGCCATGGGCGGGGTGATGCCGGCGATTTTTACTGTCGGCGCGCCGATTTTGGCGCCGAAGGTGAGGCGCGCCTGACCCGCCGCGAGGATCACGAGCAGCGTTGCGGCGAACAGGCCTCCCTTGCGCAAAAGCGCTTGCGGCGTTCGTGCTTCCCAGATGTGATTGGCGATCGTCGCCGCGCAGCCGATGAGGAACGCGATGACATAAGGTCCGGTCAGGCTGATGATTTGAAGCAGCGCGAGATTTTCGCTCTGGGTGATCGCACGCATCCCGACGCTTGTCCCCACCGGGAGAATAGCGCCGACCGCAAACTCGGTCGCCGCCATGGCGGCAGGGAGCAGAGCGGTGCGCCTCCACGGACCAAGGCTTGGCCCGGCCACCCGGTCCAGCACAAACGGGATCGCATAGAGCAGGCCGATTGCGACGGTCAGCGCACCCGAACTCGGGCTCGGCGGGACACCCGTCTCCAGATTCCACCACGCGATTTGGACACAGGATATTGTGATGATCGCCGCAATCGCGACACCCCGTTTTCCAGATCGATAGAAGCGCAGCAACAAGATGGGCGCAATCCAGGCAGCGAGCGCCACGTTCCACCGCCCGCCTGAGGCGAGCAGCGATATGGCTACACCTATGGCGAGCCAGAGCCAGGGCCTGGTGGCCCCTGCTGTCGTCTCGGAAGGGCGCGGTAATACGGATGCGGAGCTTGTTTCGGTCATGATTTTCTTTCGATTCACGTGGATCGAAAAGGCTGATACAGCTTCAACCATGGTTGAAGGTCAAGGGGGCGGAGATGCGGATTGGCGAGGTTGCACGGCGGTCAGGATTGTCGGCATCGCGGATCCGCTTCTATGAGGCGAGAAACCTCATCCCGCCATCCGCGCGGCAGGACAACGGGTATCGCGACTATCCGGAGCCGATCGTCTCCACCTTGCAGTTTATAGCCGGGGCGCAGCGCCTCGGATTTTCGCTATCCGAAATCCGGCGGGGACTATCGCCGACGGGCGGGGCGATGCCGTCCGAACCCGAAATGGTCATCGCTTTGCGCAAGAAACTCACCGAGGTCGAGGCGCATATCCGGGAAGCAAAAGCGCGACGCTGTGAAATAGTCGCTGCCATCGATGAATTGACCAATTGCCTCGAGAGTCGCCCATGAAAACCGCCTCGTCGGGTTTGTGTCGCGTCGAGCTTCGCGACGCGCAGTACAGCGTATCACCTTTTGAGATATCGTGTCGGCGTCATGCCCATCGCCTTTCTGAACATGACAATGAAAGCGGAGGGTGTCTCATATCCGAGGATGTTGGACACATGCTGTACACTCGCGCCGCTCGCGAGTTCGCGTAGCGCGACGAGCAGGTAGAGCTGTCGCCGCCACTGCCCGAAGCTCAGCCCCGTTTCCTGAACCATGAGCCGCTTGAAGGATCGCTCACTCATGGCGACATGTTTGGCCCATTCGCGCAAGGGGCGCCAATCTGCCGGGTTCGCCGCAAGTTGCGCGGTCACCGCCGCGATCTTGGGATGCGCCGATGTGGGTAGCGTGAGACCGCTTCGCGGCATCAGCGCCAACTCGTCGAGGAGCACCCTTGCAAGGCGCCCGAAATGGTCGTCAGCCACTGAAGCCGCTGGTGCGTCCGCAAAGCGCAGAATCATCTCGCGGACCATCGGTGAAATCGAGAGCGTGCAACAAGTCTCGGGCATCCGCGCCGCGCCGGGTTCCACAAAGAGGTAGGCAAGACGTGCATTGGGGGTGGGATGGTTGCTGTGCGGTACGCCGCCTGGAATCCAGACCCCGCACGCAGGCGGGACAATCCACAGCGCATCGGCGGCGGTGCAGGTAACGGCGCCATGCAACGCCAGGATAAGCTGGCCCTGCCGATGATGATGGTGGGGCATCTCTGCCTCATAGCCAGCGAAGTCGAGGTGAACCGCCGTCGCTGAAAGGCCTGTCCTATCCGGCACCACGACGGCGTGGCAGCTCGTGTCTTGCCCACGCAATTGGCCCAAATTGATGATCATATGGCATTGTCGCGAATTTATTCCCGCCTTGCAACTCGGTAACCACCGGCGCGACGAAATCGACAAGTCACGAAATGGAGAAAGCGATGCGAATTGCTGTTGTTGGCGCAACCGGACGGATCGGTGCGAATGTTACGCGAACCCTGCTGGCAGCCGGACATCAGGTCAGGGCATTGTCGCGCGGGGGGCCGGCCCTCGACGCCTTGGTCGAGATCGGCGCCGAGCCGTTCATCGGGAGCTTCGACGCCGGGACAGGGAACCTCGATCACTTCTTCCAAGATGCCGATGCCGCGTTCCTCATGGTTAAGACCGACTGGGGCAACATCCACGGCCACTACTCGGATGTTGCGCTCCGGTTCTTCGATGCGCTGCGCCACTCCCGGGTGAAGCTCGCGGTAAGCCTGACGGCCATGGGGTCATCGGTCAGAGGAAGCACCGGTCACTTCCAGCCGTTCTACCAGCTCGATCAGATCCTCAACCGGCTCAGCGACATCGACCTGGTGCATTTGCAGGCCGGCTGGTTCATGGAGAATCTGGCCGGCTTCATCCACGCTGTTGTGGAACATCGCCGAATTGCCTGGTCGTTGGGCCCCGACGTCAAGGCGCCCTGGGTGGCCACGGAAGACATCGCCGAGTTCGCCGCCGGTCAATTGCTGAATCCGAACGGCCAGCACCGGACGGTGCATGAACTGGGGGCCGACTACGCGATGTCGGACATCGCCGAGATCATGAGCCAGGAGATAGGCCATCCGATAGACTATCGCTTCATTGACAGGAACAGACCCGAGGTCGAACGGAGATTCCTGCAGCGGTTTGGCTCATTGGAGCAATGGCTGGACGATACGCAGACGCTTGACGCGTTGAACGATGGTAGGGTCCGCTTCCATGATGATCGTCCGATGCTGCCGACAACCATGAGAGCTTTTCTTCGTGCATCGTTCGTGCCGCTTCATCGACAGGTGATTATGCAGCGAGCGAAAGGATCTGAGCAGTTCTTCGAATGGATGGCACGCGACGACCTCGCGTCGGCGTGAGGGCCGTAAAAAATTCCGGCAGAGCGACGGGACCAACACCATAAGCTCTCGCGACCGCCATTTTCTATGTCTCGAATTTTCTTCAGTCTCGAGAGGGCGGTTACGCACGCGGCGGCTTCTCCATTCCACCGGTAATATCACCCTCCCGCTGGCGCTCGCCAGCGATATTCGGGATGCGGGACGACGTCTCCATGGCTGCGCCACTTAACAAAAGTGCTTTGAGCAAAGCTGGCGCTTCGGCTTGGCGCTAACGGTTCGCCGCCCGCGCCGCTTTAAAAGAACCACGGACATATGGCGGAACCGATCGACGGCAGTGCTGGAGGGGAACTGAACGGAAATCCCCTCGCGCGTTCGACCTTCATTGAACCTTGCGAGCGATATATCCTCCTACCGAATGAGCAATGATGACGGGCGACCCCGCGAGCGCAAAGCGCGTCGCGACTAAATTGCTTCGTCCTCAGCAAGTATATCGGCCAAGCGATGGTAGCCGTAGAGACGCGCCAGCCCAAGCGGTGTCAGCCCGGTGTGGGTTCGAAGATCGCGGCGGGCACCGGCGCGTACCAGCGCTGCGGCGGTTTCGAAATGGCCGTGCCACACGGCGTCGTGGAGGGCGGTCAGGCCGTTGTAGGGGCCCTGCGCATCCAGATCCGCTGTCGGTTCGTCGCGGCCGCGCTTACTCGTCAGGATGTCGACGTGATCCGCGAACCCGAAATAGGCCGCATCATGTAGCGGCGATCCCCGCATTAGCCCGATCGTGCGACGCGGGTCGGCTCCGGCGTCGAGCAACCGCCGTACCAGCACATCGTGCCGCTCGCGCACGGCCAGCCCCAAAGGGGTATAGTCGTCATCGAACGAACCGGTAACGGGTACGCGGACCTCAATGTCGGCTCCGTCGGCGATAAGCTGCTCGACCGCAGCAATGTTCCCATCCTTGACAGCCGACACCAACGCCAATCCGTTGATGTGGTCTGCATCCTTGGCATCTCGCTCCTCGATCAGCGCAATGATCTCCGCGAGATGATCCTCTCGCGCCAGGTCGAGGGCGTTCTGCCCCCAATAGTTCCTGATTGTCGTGCGTGCCTGTCGGGAAAGCAGTAGCCGAACCGCATCGGTGTGCTTGTGCAGCACGGCATCCATCAGCGCGGTATTGCCAAGCACCGGCGACTGCTGATCGATGAAGGCGCCATGATCGAGCAGCAGGGCAAGGACGTCCGCGCTCCCGGATTGCGCGCCCTTGTGCAGTGCGGTCGCACCCATTCGCGGCTCGACAGCCAAGGCATCCGCGCCAGCGGTCAGAAGCAGGGCAACGGTTTGTGCCTGACCCAGCGCAGCGGCGATCATCAACGGGGTGAACCCGTCAGGCCCGCGCGCGTGCACATTTGCGCCGGCGTTGATCGCCTCCGTGGTGGCCGCCAGATCACCTGAGCGGATCGAAGTTGCGAGTATCATGGTCTATCTCCGGAAAAGTCGATGGGCTTAGGCAGCGCTTAAGCGCTGATGCCGCGCAAGAAGTTGACGATCTCTGCGTTCACTCGGTCGCGCGCCTCATGGTGCGGCCAATGGCCGACGCCTTCCAATTTAATCACGTCGACAAGTCCGGGCGCTGTCTCGCGAAGCTCTTCAACGGACGGGGCGGTCGGGTGGAACAGGTTGCACAATCCGTCCGCATCGCCCCAGATGTACAAGGACGGTTGCTCGATAAGTACATCCTTCCAGGCGCCGAGTTGATCGAACGTTGCCTGCACGCCGCGATACTGGTTCAGTCCGCCGTGGAAGCCGGTACGCTGAAAGGTCTCTATATTGTGTCGGACATAGGCTGGATCGGCCCAACTCGGCAGCGACACCGGCGCGGGGCGGAACATGTGCCGTGACGCATCGATCGGATCCCACCTGCTGCCCTCCGGGGGGCTGCCGGACAACCAATAGAGCGCGCTGGGAATGCTCCGCGACGCGTCGCGAATGCGCGCGTCCATCTCGGGCTTCATCATATCAAAGGCGTAGTAACGTTCGTTGAGACCCCTGCTGCGGAGCATATCCCAGGTGCTCAGTTCACCACGCGGCAAAAAGGGGATGCTGAGACTGACAATCGCGCGAAACCGATCGGGACGCATGACCATCGCCCGCTGACCATGATCGGCGCCCCAGTCGTGCGACACGATCGAGGCAGTCGCTATGTTCAGCGCATCGAGAACACCGATCAGGTCGCCGACAATATAGGTTGCGCTGTAGAGGGCCGGATCCGCCGGCGCGTAGCTGTCGCCGAACCCGCGCATGTCAAGCGCGATGGCCCGATAGCCAGCATTGGCCACGGCCTGCATCTGGCTTGCCCAAGTCTTCGCGGTATCCGGGAAACCATGGAGGAACAGGACCGCAGGCCCTTGGCCCTGTTCGACAACGTGGAAAGCGCCTCCATTGGCTGCCACCTGCGCGTGGCGCACGGGATGATCGACGACTGGCGCGTCGCCAGTCGGCATGGATCTGTCGTTCATGAGTTTTAGTCCTTTTGCGTTAAGCGCGATCGCGCATTGCGGAGCGCGGTTCGAGATCGATGATTTCGCCGCCCGCCTGCCTCAGGCGATCGACATAGGTTTCGTGGTCGATAAGCTGGCTTGGGAAGTAGAGCCCCGGCTGCGGAGGATCGCCGACGAGTCCTGCCAGCCTCTCCAGCACAAGCGCCACGCCGAGACCGGTAAGCGGCATTTGTCCTTCCGGATGAACAATTGCATGCCGGGTGCGGAGCGGCCGGCCGGCGTGATCCTCGCCCGAAAGATCGATGATGATCTCGGTCGACATTTGGCCGCCTGCGCGGCGCGTCGAGCTCGCACCGAGCGCCAGGTCGAACCGAACATCGCTGGCGCCGGTAGCATTGGCGAGCGACAGCACATCGTTCGGCGTGTAGGCCGCCGCGGGCATCTCGGCGCCGTCGACCGCGAAAATATGCGTAGTCGCCTGATCGCCCGCGAGCCATTGCCATGCTCCCTTGCGGCGCACGAGTGCCGCTGGTGCCGCCTTTATCTGACGCTCCAGGTCGTCCTGCGCGGCAGGGCCAAAATCGTCCTTCTCATCGAGCACCGCGCCGATGTGCATCGTGCGAACTCGACGGAAGGCCCGCGAAAACAGCTGAGCTGGAATGCTTGTCGCACCCACCAGCCATTCGGTGCCGAGGACAACCGGCGCGTTCGCGGGAGCATGCATGAAGGAGCTCACCTCCGGACCCAATTCGGCAATCGCGGGGGAGATGCTGACATGTCCTGCTCCGCGACGTTGAGCCCAGCGCAGGATCGCCCCGCTTGTATCAGTGAACAGGGTTGCGACGGCCGCCACGGGCGTATCACCCAGGCCAAGATCTGCCGAGGTTGGATCGATGACGGCCGGCATAGCAAGGTCGATACCGGCCGCGGCCTGTTCCGTTCGCTCGCGATTACGACCGGCCACGATCAACGGCACGCGTGGATGGCTCTCGCGCAGGAAATGTGCGGCCCAACATCCGACGATGCCGGCGCCACCGATTAATGCTATAGGTTTATGCGTCATGAAGATCCGTCACCAACATTGTAAATCTCGCTGTTCCCTGCTACCTACAGATAGTAGGTTACGTTTGGTAGGTTTGCAAGGATGAGTTTGAAAAATACTGTCGGCGAGCGGCGGTCGAGCCGCCTCTCCAAGGCCGATCGCCGTCGACAACTCCTCGATACGGCGATGCAAATCGTCCGTGAGGAAGGGGCTGACCGGCTGACCCTCGGGCATCTCGCCGTCCGCGCGGGTGTTTCTAAACCAGTTGCGTACGACCATTTTCAGACCAGGGCAGGTCTCCTGATCGAACTTTACCAATGGATCGATACCGAGCGCGTTACGGCATTCCGCGCGATGATGGCGGAGGGAACGCGAACGCCGCAGGATACGATCGCGACTTTGGCCGACGTCTACATCGCCTGCGCGAGTGATTGTGAGGACGAGTTTCATGCCGTCGGCGCGGCGCTTGCCGGGAGCGGCGAGAAGGCCGCCGTGTATCAGGATTTGCAGGATAATGTCGTCAAAATGTTCGAGGCTGTATTGCAGCCGATCACACCCTTGGCTGGTGCGAAATTGACGCAGGTCTGCATCGGATTGGTCGGAGCCGGCGATGCCCTGTCCAGCGCGGTAGGACGAGGGAAGTGCTCCGCAGCCGAAGCGAAAGCGTCGCTTGCGGCTCTGCTTTGGGCGGCGCTTGAACCATCCGGGCAGGAAGGCGAAAGCGGCTAGAACCCGAAACATGCGCAGTTGCGCGCAGGTAAGAGGCCTGCGCCGGGACGGCGAGCGACCAATGGTCTTGAGAGTCGTCCAGAGGGCGGACTTCCGCCCGCACCAGGCTCTTGAGGACGTATCGCCGTCGCCTCTTGAGGATCCCGCCTCAAAGGATTGACCCACCGGTCTCGCTCTAAATAGGCGCGCCTCGAACGCGTCGGCGATTGTCTGACATTCGTGTCGGTGATGCGCGCCGCGCTCTCCCTCAGCGAGAAGGTCGAACTGCTGCTTTTGCTCTTCCGGCGATTTCGCACCTACCCCGGTGAAGGCCATTCAACGCTCACCTCCTTATAAACTAATTTATTAATAAATGAAGGTTGACAGAGGCGGCCGCTGATGGTGAATCCGAGGTACCGGGATCGACCGGAGGGAGAGATGAGCTATGCCGATATCCAGACACGACGGCGCGACCCGGCATCGGGATCCCCATGGCGAAAGCGCACCAGCGCGGCTGATCATGGGCTCGGAGCTGCGGCACGAAGCTTCGACCGACCCAGTTTCGCGCCTCATCGGGTGCCTCGATGCCCAGGCAGCTCTCAAATGATCCGCGCGCGCGTTGCCGGTGTCGGTATGATCCCGTTCGCGAAGCCGGGGCAAAGCGAAGATTGGGATGTGATGGCCGAAAAGGCGATCCGCCTGGCACTCGCGGATGCTGGGATCGGCTATGATCGGCTGCAGCAGGCTTATGCGGGCTATGTCTATGCCGATTCGACCGCCGGACAGTCGGCTGCCTACCGTGTCGGCTGCACCGGCATTCCGATCGTCAACGTCAACAACAACTGCTCGACCGGTTCGACCGCGTTGTGGCTCGCGCGCGCCGCGATCGAGAGCGGCATGGCCGATTGCGTGCTCGCGTTCGGTTTCGAGCAGATGCTGCCCGGCGCGCTGGGCGCGGTGTTCAACGACCGCAAGCGGTCGCTCGACCATCATCTCTCGCTTCAGGAGCGCATTCAAGGACAGGATGACACCTCGCCGCTCGTGGCGCAGCAATTCGGCGGGGCAGGGCTGGATTATCAGCAGCGCTATGGCGCGCCCGACGAAGTGTTCGGGCTGATCTCCGTCAAGGCGCGTAGACACGCGGCGAAAAATCCGATGGCCTTGCTCCGCGCGCCGCTGACGCTGGACGAGGTGATGGGATCGAAACATCTTTACGGCCCGCTCACGCGCTTTCAGGCGTGCCCGCCGACCTGCGGGGCAGCGGCTGCGTTGCTGGTGTCACCTGCGTTCGCGGCAAAGCACGGGTTGAATGCAGGTGTGGAGATCGTCGCCCAGTCCATGACGACGGACTATGCCGCTACATTTGAAGGCGCGTCGATGATGAGCGCGGTCGGTTACGAGATGACACGCGAGGCGGCGCGCGCCGTCTATGAGAGCGCCGGCGTCGGCCCCGATGACATCCAGGCGATCGAACTGCATGATTGCTTCACCGCGAACGAGCTCATCAGCTACGAGGCGCTCGGTCTTTGCGCTGGGGGCGGCGCGGAGGCGTACATCCGCGATGGCCGAAACAGCTATGGCGGCGATCATGTCACCAATCCGTCGGGGGGCCTGCTGTCAAAGGGGCATCCCCTGGGGGCCACGGGCCTCGCGCAATGTTACGAGCTGACGCATCAGCTGCGCGGCACCGCAGAGGCTCGGCAGGTGGACGGCATGCGCTTCGGCTTGCAGCACAATCTGGGGTTGGGCGGCGCGTGCGTCGTCACGCTGTACGGTCGCGCCTGATGGGCACGCTGGATACCAAGGTCGCCATCGTCACCGGATCGGGTCGCGGCATTGGTCGCGCCGTCGCACTGAAGCTTGCAGCGCATGGCGCGGCGATCGTGGTCAACGATCTGGACGAAGCACCGGCGAACGAGGTCGTGGACGCGATCCGCGCCGTCGGCGGCAAGGCGATCGCCTGCAATGGCAGCGTGACCGCGGCCGATTTCGGAGAGCGGATCGTAAAGGCGGCGATCGATAATTTTGGCACGCTCGACATCATCGTGAACAACGCCGGCTATACGCGCGACGGCGTCATCCAAAAGCAGACCGACGAGCAGTTTCAGGCGATGCTGGACGTCCACGTCAGTGCTCCGTTTCGCATCCTGCGTGCTGCCGCCGAACCATGGCGCACGCTAGCCAAGGCGGAGGCCGCCGAAGGGCGTGAGGTGATCCGCAAAGTGGTCAACATCTCGTCGATCTCGGGCGTCAACGGCAACGCAGGGCAGATCAACTACGCGGCCGCCAAATCGGCAGTTGTCGGTATGACCAAGACCCTCGCCAAGGAATGGGGGCGGATCAAGGTCTGCGTCAATTGTGTTGCGTTCGGCTTCATAGAAACGCGGCTCAACCTGCCGGCTGGACACCCCGATACTATCGCGAAGATCGAGGGGCAGCAGCTGAGCTTCGGCGTGCCGGACAGCTTTCGTGAGGCCGTGACCGCGCAAATTCCATTTGGCCGTGCCGGGACGCCCGAAGAAGCAGCTGGCGGGGTCTACTTCTTCAGCGCGCCCGAAAGCGATTATGTGAGCGGGCAGACCTTGCTGGTGGCCGGCGGGCTGGGCGTCTAGTCAAGCCGCGCTTGGACGGTTCCGTCTAGACTTGCCGGTTCCGGCCGATGCTCCAAGCCAGCAGGCCGCTCGCAGTAACCGCGACGGGAGAGGCCATCATCAAGATACCGATCCCGATGTTCGCACCCACGCCTGCATAATGGATGAGATTCCACAGGTAATAGCACCAGAAGGCGGCCGTGGCGCTCAATGCCGCGATCCAGGCGCGCCGCGCATCGATCCCGCAAACGGCGAGCACGAAGTATGGAAGGCCCGCCAACGCGACCTGGATCGCGCTGTATTCGCGCCACATCGTCGCGATCGGTGCGCCGGTCACCATTGCCCAGGCGGTGTTGCACATCGCCACGACGACCAGCCCGATCGCTATCGAGAGAATAAGTCCAAGAGCAATGCGTTTGGGATACCCCGTCGCCATGTTGGAAAGCTCCCTCTTCTGAATTTCGCGGGCCGGTGAGGGCGCTGGCGGTCGGTGGCTGATGTCCCGTGCCCCACGATAGGGTGGCGAGGCCGTGAGCGTGACGATGTGTGCGCCGCGCGCCCTATCAACTTGTTTTTCGCGGTTTTGGCATCTTGTTAAAACCGGAAATAGCAGAATATTCATAAGTTCACTAGAAAATAAATAAAGATTGACGCACCGGGGCGAACGCTGGCATCTCGGCGCCAACAAGATGTGGTCCGGGGGAGTTTCGAGATGGCAAATTTGCAGCAAGCGGCAGGTTCGTCTGCCATGGAGCCGGAACGCGGGATAGATATTCAGCGGCGCCCATATGAGCTCACACTCGACAAGTTTATCGAGCATGCGGGGAAGTGGCATCCGGCGCGCGAAATCGTAACCGGCGGCGGGGTCGGCGTGCGCGCAACGCGGGTCGCCTATGCCGAGTTGCGCGAGCGTGCCAACCGCCTTTCGGGCGCATTCATGGCGTTGGGGCTAAGTCGTGGCAATCGGATCGCCTCGCTCGCGTGGAACAGCCAGGGTCACATGGAGTGCTGGTATGCTGCGTTCGGTATGGGCGTCAGCTGCCATACATTGAATCCCCGGCTCAAGGCGGAACAGATCGCCCAGATGGTCAACCAGGCCGACGATCGGCTGCTCGCGATCAGTCCGGATCTTACTGAATTGGCGGAGCAGGTCGTTGCCCTTTGCCCCGGAATTACCGCGGTGCTGGTGCTCGACGAGCCCGGCGCGGCCGACCATCCGCTGCCGTCATGCGGCGAGCTTCCGATCTGGACGACATCACGGCTCCTGGCTGAACATGGCGAGCTCCTGACTTGGGGCGCCGCCGAAGAAGATGAAGCCGCGCTCTGTTTCACGTCCGGCACCACCGGGGCGCCGAAGGGCGTGCCCTATTCGCATCGCAGCAACTATCTTGTGACGCTGGCCCTGCTCCAGCGGGACGTGCTGGGGATCGGCGCAGACGACGCGATCCTGGTGGCCGTGCCAATGTTTCATGCCAATGGTTGGGGCTTGCCACTTGCTGCGCCGGCCACGGGAGCAAAGCTGGTCTTTCCGTGCCGTCACAATGATGGCGCGAGCCTGGCAGAGCTCATACGCGCGGAAGACGTGACGCTTGCCGTCGGCGTGCCAACCGTCTGGCTCGGTCTGATCGAACATCTCGAGGCAACAGACACGACGCTGCCATCGCTCCGACGCGTGATTTTGGGCGGATCGGGCGTACCGCAGGCGTTGATCGACCGGATCGAGGCGCGATTAGGTGTCGGTGTGCAGACCAGCTGGGGCATGACCGAATTGTCGCCGCTGGGCACGATCACGCCGCCCGGATCGACCGGGCGCGCCACGACCGCGGGCCGACCCGCCATCGGCGTCGATCTGCGGGTTGTCGATGCGTCGGGGGACCCGCTTGTGCAGCAGCGGGATGCGGAGGGGCATCTTCAGGTTCGCGGCTCCAGCACAATCGATCGATATTTCGGGCAGTCGGACGCGGCCACGCAGGACGGCTGGTTCGACACGGGCGATCTCGCCGTGATCGACGCGGACGGCAATTTGTCGATAACGGGGCGGGCGAAGGACCTTATCAAGTCTGGCGGCGAATGGATCAACCCCGGAGAGATTGAGGCGATCGTCGGCGACCTGGCAGGCGTTTCTCTGGTTGCAGTGATCGGCCGTGCACATCCCAAGTGGAGCGAGCGGCCCATCATCATCATGGAGACAAGCGGAGACCCGGTGACCGATGCGGAAGTCCGCAATGCCCTGGAAGGGCGTGTTCCTCGCTGGTGGCTGCCCGACGAAATCTTCCGCATCGACAGCATGCCGCTCGCGATCACCGGCAAGATCGACAAGCAGCGACTGCGCCAACTCTACGCCCAGTGATATAATCTTGATTTATTATTTAATGAAATTAGTACGGAGTCGTGGGTCGGACCGATCCGCATAAAAAGCATCACCAGAGGATGCAGATTTTTGGGAGGGTATAATGAAAGCATTCTGCTTCGTGTCGGTTTCGGCATTCGCCTTGCTCCAATCGGGCAATGCGCTTGCGCAGAATACGACCGATCCCGCTACGGCGGCGCGGCCTGCCGAGGCGCCTGCCGCGACCGACGAGATCGTAGTGACGGCCGAACGTCGCAGCACGAGCCTCCAACGGACCGGCGTTGCCGCGACCGTATTGAGTGGTGACGATCTGGTGCGCAAAAGCATCAACACCGTCGAGCAGCTCCAGTTCGCGTCTCCGTCTCTGACCGTCAACACGACCGGTCAGGGCAACAATTTCAACATTCGCGGCATCGGCAAGGGCGAACCCGGCAGTGCGATCAGCGTCGGTGTCGTGACTTATCGCGACGGTGTCGCGACCCTCCCGGGCTACTTCCAGGCCGAGCCCTATTACGATATCGCCAGCATCGAGGTCTTGCGTGGGCCGCAAGGTACGTTCGCTGGCGGCAACGCGACGGGCGGGGCAGTGTTCATCACTGAAAAGAACCCCGATCTCGAAAGCGTCAATGGCTACGCGCTCGCCCAATATGGCAATTACGACAACATCAAACTGCAGGGCGCGATCAATCTGCCGATCAGCGAGACGCTCGCTGTGCGCGTCGCCGGCAACATGGATCGGCGTGATACGTTTTTCACGGTGACCGGTCCCTGGACCGGCAACCCCGGCAACCGTCGGGACTATAGCGGCCGCGTGAGCCTGTTGTGGCAACCCAATACAAATCTGCGTGTGCTGATCAAGGGCGACTACAACAACATCGAATATGGCGGCATTCCCGGAAGCCGGGCCTATTTCGGCCCGCCGACCGCTCCGGTGCGCAACACGACCGACCCGCTGCTGGTCGAGCATGACGCCTTTCTGGCGGGACGCGATGAATTCGGACGGATTGTCGGAAACATTTCCTATACATTCGACAGCGGCCTGATCCTGCGCTCGATCAGCGGTTTTCAGCGTGGCACGACTCAGGTCAGCACCGACAATGACAACACCGCGGTGCCCGGCACACCGGCAGCGCCGGCGAAGCAGGGCAGCAACAAGATCTCCGAAGAGATCTGGTCGCAGGAATTCAACATCGTCTCGCCTGACACCGGCCCCTTCACCTGGGTCCTTGGCGGCTTCTGGCAGCACGACAAGATCATCATCCCCGAAGGCGGTCTTATCGAAGATGTCACGCCGAACACCTTCGTGCCGCTCAACATCGACACGACGACTGTCGGTACCAATCCCAAGACTGCGCTCGCCGCGTTCGGCCAGATCGGTTACCAGCTGAGCGATGCGCTTCAGGTGACGCTGGGTGCGCGTTGGTCCCGCACGACTTCGGCCAACCGCGCGCGGGCCAGCACCCCTCAAATCCCTTCGCTGGTGCTGACGCAAGATGATTTCACATCGGCCAAGCGCCTCAACGGCAAGGCCGCGATCAACTGGACAATCGATGCCAGCAACTTCGTCTATGCGTTCATTGCGACCGGATCGAAAGCCGGGGGACTGAACGGGCCCAATCTGTTCGGTGTCCCGCCATTTGCCTTCGATGCCGAGGACGTCACCGATTACGAACTGGGATGGAAAGGCACATTCCTGGATGGTCGCCTGCGCACCCAGCTGGGCGGCTATTACAACGTGTACAAGAAGTTCCAGGTCGGCATCGTCGACCCGCGCTCGCCGAACGTTTCGTCGATATACAATATGGCTGGCGACACCAAGCTGTACGGTATCGAGTTCTCCATGCAGGGCAACATCGACGCATTCAGTTTCGACTTCGCGACTGGGATTGCACGGACCGAACTCGGCACCTTCTTTGCGTCCGACCCGCGGCTTGGCGCGGCACCTGCCGGGTGCAATGTTGATAGCGGGCCGGCGACGGCTCGCTGCATCGCGATCGGGGGCCGCGACCAACCCTATGCGCCCAAACTGACACTGAGCGCCGGCGCGCAATATGCGATCCCTCTAGGCGGCGGCGCGACGCTCACGCCGCGCATCGACTATTCGCACACCGGTGCGGTCTGGGCGACCTTGTTCCAGAACGAAGCGTTGGGCGATCGACTGCCCGCGCGCGACATCCTGAACGCGCAGCTGACGCTGACGACCGGGGACTGGACGATTGGCGCCTATGCCACCAACCTGACCAACGAGCATTTTGTCGCGGCAATCAATGGCACCAAGCGGCTCGCCGGTGCGCCGCGCCAGTATGGCGTTCGCGCGAGCGTTTCTTTCTGAACCCAGAGGCGGAGAGCCAGCGCTGGTGGCTCCCCCATATCGGGCACCGAATACGAAACTCTCGTGTTCGGTGCCCGTTTTTTTGTCTTGGTTGGCAGCCGGGCCCGACACGCCGCGCCCGTCAATACCTCGCCAGTGCCAGTGATCGAGCGGGTCAGCCGGATTGCCGGGGTTCGCCGCGCCAAGAGCGCCGGATATTCGGGCAGGTGCCGATGCCTACCAAGGCCGACGCCAAGGTCAGTTTTGTCGACTCTAAAAGAACGATGAGTGCGCCCGACGTCAGGTCGTAGCGCGGTTACGCTCCGCCGCGCGGTCTTGACAGACACCTTCGAACCCAAAGGCGAGAAAACGCGCCATCCGAGCCTTGATCGCGCTGAAATCGTCGGACCGACACAGACCGCTGGACAACACATCAATTCGGCCTGTGCGGGCGAGCGTGTTCACCAGGGCGCCTGTAACGAAATGATAGCCCCAGAAAATATCCTCTTCCGGGCAGTCGGGCAACGCCTGCTTCAACAGGCCGATCATCTTAAGGACGACCGGATCGAAATGCGTGTCGAACAGTTTCGCGCCCCATTCCGGTGCCATCGCGACCTGCGCGCCGAGGGCCGCATAATTTCGCCAACCCTCGCCGCCCGTCATGTAGAGGTCGAGATCGGTGTCCAGGTAGGCGCGTAGCACGCCCTCCACCGTCGGCGGATCGCTTCGTCCTGCCATATAGTCGTCAAGCGCCACCGATCGTCGTTCTGCGGTCACGCCTGCGCGGCGCGCGAACACTGCGTCGAACATCGCCTTCTTGTCCGCGAAATAATAATGAAGCAGCGACGTGTGCACATTTGCCAGCAGGGCTACGTCCTTCAGTGTCACGCCGTATAATCCGCGTTGCCCGAAGAGATATTCCGCTGCGTCCAGAATCTGTGCAAGTGTCTCCTCGCGCTGTTCTGCTTTGGTTCGGCGGGGTGGCTTGCCTGTGGTCGTCATCAATTTTCCCGGCGTGGGCCGACGATGCCCTTCACCGGCGTGCCGCACGCTTTGTAAGCCTTGTGCAGATGCGCGACGACCTTTTCAAGGGTTGCCGTCAGCGGTGCATCGCCCTGACCACAGGCTGCGGCCCGCACGAAGCTGTTTACGAACGAGAAGTGAAATTTTTCGAGGCGCTGCCCGCGATGGTGTTTGAGATCGGCATGACGTGACAAGCCTTCAGCTGAAGCCCTCGCATCTTGGTTGCTGCCAGTTTCAAGAATCGAGGCGGCGCGAAACAAAGTCGCAGCTTCCCCCTACCTTGCCACATGAGCTCGGCAGACTTTCGGGTTTGCGCATCTGCAATGTTTGATCGCACCAAACCATGGTTCGAATAATAATGCCTAATCGCCCAAAATGTGGGGGAATATGTGGGGGGATAATTTGAAGACGGATAGCTAAGTATTGATATTAAAAGGCAGAATCTCATCGTTCGATACAAGCCCTGCCACCAGGGGTTTTTCCCCACACAACCGAGAGCATCGACAGAAGGCCAAGCGCTTGCGCTGCTTTCAGGTGATCCGTGTCCGCCAGTCCATGCCGATCCGGACGTGTCAAATTCCTCCTGAGGGAGGAAATGTGGGAAAAAACTGATCATTCCAAACCTAACTGCAGCGACGGCAAAATTGGAAGATCGGCCGGGTCGCCGTGGCAATGGCGAGGGCCTTTTTTCGTCGTGTCACCGAGCGGAGCGAAGTTCGGGGTGGGCGGTGTTCAGAAATTCGGTCGCCGACACGAATTCGATCTGGGGCGCGCATCGCTCTACGGTCAGAACGACAGGCCGTTGACAATTTCTGTTCGGCGCATTTATGCTCATATCAGAAAATATTTTCAAAATGGAAATTTCTTGCGGAGGGGCATACAGCGTGGTCTCGAATAAACGATTGAGGCATTTTGTCGTGTCTAGCGCGAGCCTGGCCCTGTTCGCCGGTCAGGTCTTCGCTCCGGCTTTGGCCGAGACGCCCACTCCAGCGCCGGTGATATCGCCGGCGACGCCGGAAGCGCTCATAGGGCTCGACGCATATATCGAGGGCGCCCGGCAGATTTGGCAAGTGCCGGGCCTGTCCATCGCGATCGTCAGGGATGACCAAATCATATATTCCAGAGGTTTCGGTGTCCGCGAGGATGGCAAGCCGGGCAAGGTCGATGCCGATACCGTCTTTGCGATCGGATCCGCGACCAAGGCTTTCACCGCCGCGGCGCTCGGCATGCTCGTCGATGAGAAGAAGATCGAGTGGGACGGCGCGGTGCACGATTATATGCCGTCGTTCGAACTTCAGGACCCCTATGTCACCCGCCACGTGACCGTACGCGATCTGCTGTCGCATCGCACCGGCGTCGTTACCAACGGCAGCCTCTGGTATGGATCGGGGTTCGACCGTCAGGAAATCATCCGGCGGCTACGCTTTCAGACCGAGACGCTCGGTTTTCGCAACCAGTTTCAGTATCAGAATGAGATGTTTATCGTTGCGGGCGAGATCGTCACCGCAGTGAGCGGCACCAGCTTTGACCAATTCATTACCCGCCGCATATTCGAGCCGCTGGGAATGCGCCGGACCAGCACCAGTATTACCGCTCTCAAAGCGATGAACAATGTCGCAACGCCGCATGTGCTGCTCGAAGGCAGGATGATACCGGTCGAATATCGCATGATCGACAATGTCGGCGGCGCCGGGGTGATCAACTCCAGCGCTCGCGACATGGCGCAGTGGCTGCGCCTGCAATTAGGTGGCGGCACTTTCGAGGGCAAGCGGCTGATCGCCCCCACGACGCTGGCGGAAATGCATAGCGGTCAGATCGTCCCGCGCGGACGAGCCGACCCGCTTTTCAAGTTCAGTGAATACGGCCTTGGCTGGGGCGTGCAGGAATATCGCGGTCAAAAGATTGTCCAGCATTCCGGGGCGATCGACGGGATGCAGAGCATGGTTGCAATGATACCTGAAAGGAAGCTCGGCGTAGTCGTGCTGACCAACGGCCTGCGCACAAAGCTGGCTGCGGCCGTCGAATTGCGAGTGCTTGATGCGTTCCTTGGCGGGCCTGCGACCGATCACAGCGCCGCCATGAAGCAGGAGAATGATGACGCGGTCCGAATTGCGCGAGAAAAGGCAGCGGCGATGTCGGGTCCAGAGGCGATTGCGCCCGCGCGACTGCCGCTCGGTCGCTATGTCGGCACCTACTCGAGCGACTTGCTCGGTAAGATATCGATCACGCTGGCCGACGGCAAGCTCAAGCTAGCACGTCCGCAGGCAACGGCGATGCTCAACCATGATCGCAACGATATGTTCAAGGCACAGTGGGATAGTCCTGGCCAGATGAGCATAATCGGCCAGACCCCCGTCGGGTTCACCTTTGCCCCGGATGGAGGGATCGCCACTCTGGAACTCGATGGCGACAAATTTGCGCGCGAATAGGTGTTCTTGAAGGGTGCGCATCTTCCACCGTCGATGGACAGCTTATGAAGTCCGAAGCCAATAAGCTGGTGGCTATTGGCCGGGAAGCTGCGACCTGAGCTTCCTGCGTTCATTCAATTCGTTGGAGCCTAAGAAGCGGAACGTTTCCAATTTTCGTGAGTCCCATCACCCACTGTTACCATGAGCGTGTGGGAATGGCGAAGTGAGCGCTGTTGGTATAATAGGAGGCGACCGGCTTTTCGTCCGCGTCGAGCGCCGGCTGGAACCGGGCGCGTGCCATGATCTTGTTGCACACCGCGTCGTCGAAGTCCTTCGGCCGAGTCGAGAGCTGGATATGGCAGCTCTGAGGGACTCCCCGTTCATCGACAATCAATCGGAAATGTACCAGCCCTTGGTAGCCAAGGAACCTCATCCGAGACGGATAATCGCTGCTCCTCAACCATTTGCGGGGGTCGCCGTTAGGCGTGACGCGGCGCGACAGCCTCTTGTCTACCTCGGCATCGATGCCCCAACCGCGAAGCAGATCGTCGTTGCAGGCTGTCAGCGCCTGTTCGGCGGCCATCATTGATCCGGTTTCGAGTACAACCGACCGCTTGCCAGCAATGCGCAGTTCGAGAAATTGGATCGCGGAGTAGAGCGCGGGATCGATGGGCCGTCGCCTATTTGGCTCTCCCTCATCTTCCAGAGCCGCCTTTTTGGCATCATAGCCCGTGATCCACACGTTCCCGCCGACGACGATCGCGGCTTTTCCGTTGTCGAGGGTGCCGGGTGCAAACCTTTTCTCGAATTCGGCATCGTTCGGACCGAAGCGAAGAACGATTCTGCGTACATCGCTACGCACGTCGACCGGACTACCGACAAGTGTCATATGGACTCTCGGGCCCGGCCGAAATCGGTCGAGGACAAGCGTCACCTCTTCTTCGCCACTACCGAATGAACGCGCCAGCCGGCAACTGTCGTCGGCATAGTTGACGTGCCAGTTTGATGACGGCTGGAGGCGCATCGGCTCTGCTGCGTAAGCTTGCGGCATGAAGGCGAAAGCTAGGAAACCGGTTAAAGTTGAAAAGTGCCACATGAACTAACCTAATCAAGCATCCGCCGAGCTGAGGAGGATTGCGACTTGGATAGCCCATTTTTGGTTTTATTCTATAAAATACTTTCGCTTAACTAATGCGGCCGCGCCATTTTTTCGGAATCGTGATTTTGTCATCATTCAATAGTTACGTGGCCCTTGGTAAGGCTGCCGTTTTCAGACCCACCTGTCTTGGAAGCTGCCGCGACCAGCCGATTTAAGCCGCCGCTCATCAGGAGGTCGACCTACGTCGGCTTGCGCTATTGTCGCGCCAAAAGCTGTCCGACCGCGAATGGCCAATGTGGTTCGGTTGCTGCTACACGATTGCTTAAAAATCTCATCCAGCGAGCGGGATAGCCGCTCCGGCCGCCTTTTGGGCAGTCAGCCATGGTTCAATGCGCCGTATCGCCTCCTCGACGAGGTCGGTGGAGACCGCGAAGCTGAGGCGGATGAAAGCCTTGCCATCGACCGGATCGAAATCCAGCCCGGGCGCCACCGCCACGCCCGTGTCGCGCAGCAAGGCTTCGCAGAAGGCGAGGCTGTCATCCGTCAAATGGCCGACATCGGCGTAGATATAGAAAGCGCCATCGGGCGGAGCGATCCGCCGAAGCCCCATTTTGGGAAGCGCTTTGAGTAAGAGTTCGCGATTGCGCGCATAGGTTTGGATATGACCTTCGAGCTCTTCGCGGCAGTCGAACGCGATCAGGCCGGCATGCTGAGCGAGAGACGGCGGCGTCAGGAACAAATTGCCCATGCGGGCACGCGCCGCGTCGATCAGCTTCTCGGGAACGACGAGCCAACCGAGGCGCCAGCCCGCCATGCTGAAATATTTCGAAAAGCTGTTGACGATCAGCGCATCGGGCGCGTGCTTCAGCATAGTTTCAGCGGGACGGGTATAGCTTAGCCCGTGATAGATTTCGTCCGAGACAAGGGCTATGCTGCGGCGTTCGCAGACCTCCGCCAAAGCCCGCAATTCCTCCGGCGGAATGATCGTGCCGGTGGGGTTGGCCGGGCTCGCGACGATCAGCCCATCGGGCGCGGGCTCAAGCCGTTCGACCGCTTCGGCCGTGATCTGGAACCGTTCCGCTTCGCCGCAGGCGAGCTCGACCCGCTCGAGATGAAGGGCTTTCAGCGTATTGCGATAGGCAACATAGCCGGGGCGCGCCAGCGCAACCCGGGCGCCGGGGGAAAACAGGCAGGAGAGCGCAAGGACCAGCGCCGGTGACGCGCCGCAGGTGAGGATGACCTGTTCGGGTTCGACGCCGACCCCATAGGTTTCTTCATAGTGCGCCGCGATACGTGCCTTCAGTTCCGGACTTTCCCAATAGCCCATGCCGTCGGTATCGAGAATATGGTGTGCCGCCTCGATCGCCGCCGCGGGAGCGCCGGTCGAGGGTTGACCGAACTCCATATGGATCACCGACCGTCCCTCGGCGCGCATCCGATGCGCAAGACGGCTGATCGTGATGGCATGAAAGGGATCGATTTCGACCGGCATGGTAAACTCCACATAATATCGACCAACACGTCGCGCCGGACTGATAGGGACACCCGTGCGATTGTCCAACGCAGCTTCTTTTGCCGGCATTCTTGTACATGCCTGAGCGACAGTGCCTAGGAGCACACCAACAGTTCACGCGGCAGTCTTCACGACATGCTGCGCCACCACCTCCTGCACCTGAGAACGCATCGTCCCGGACGTTGGCTATCGTCACGAAACACTGATAATTTTCAATACTCTCCGGCACTGACTCCCGAACGTCCACATGTGCACGCGATGCACCGCAAACATGCGTCTGCCAACGGTCAGCCCCAGTCGGTTGACACGACACGAACAGTTCGACGTCCATCGGAGAAAACCATGCAGTTTGGAGAAATGCAATCCTGATTGGAAAATTATTTGGAGTTGATCGGCGAATCCGCCATGGTCGAGCTCCCAGACACGGCAACAGGATTCGCGAGCATGCGCATAGGTTCGATCCGTCACAGTTTTGCCTTGTCCGCGTTGTTACTTGGTCTTCTCGTTGGCGCGCCTGCGATGGTTCAACCGGCGGCGAGTCCGCCGATTGCCGCCGCTCCAAGCCTCTCCGGATATGAAGCGCAGGATGTGATGATCCCGACGCGCGACGGCATCCGGCTGCACGCGCAAGTCTGGCGTCCGAAGGGCCATGTCGGCGAACTTCCCATTCTCATGACACGGTCGCCCTATGGCTTTACGCGTGATCGGATCGACCGAAACCTCAGCAAGGCGGGGGCCTATGGCGAGGTGGCTGAGGACAAGTTCATCTTTGTCTTTCAGGACATTCGCGGCCGCTTTGGCTCCGAAGGTGAGTTTGTGAACCTACGCCCGCTGAAGAAGACGGCCGACGGAATCGACGAGGCGACCGACACCTACGACACCATCGAGTGGTTGATCAGGAACCTGCCTGAAAATAACGGCAAAGTCGGCGTGTTCGGCGTCTCCTATGGCGGCTGGACCGCAGCTATTGCGACAGTGAATCCGCATCCCGCGCTCAAGGCGGTCACATCGCAGGCGTCGCCCGAAGATATGTTCATCGGTGACGACTTCCTGCACAATGGTGCCTTCCGGCTCGATTATGCGTGGTCGTGGGTGTCGGCGCTGGAGACCGACGGGCGGACGATGAACGCGTTCGATTTCGGCACCGACGATGCCTATGGCTGGTATCTGAAACAGTCGGACCTCGCCAATATGGATCAGCAATTGCTCGGCCGTTCCATGCCAAGCTGGCAAAACTTCGTTTCACATCCAAACTATGACGGCTTTTGGCGCGCCAGCCGAACCTCGCACATGATGCCCAAAAAGGTCGCTGTCCCCAATCTGATCGTTGCCGGCTGGTGGGACCAGGAAGATTTTTATGGTCCCATGACAATCTATGCCAATCAGGAGAAGGGTGACGACCGGGGTCTGAATTATCTGGTGGTCGGGCCATGGAACCATGGCGGCTGGCGCGGCGATGGAAGCAAATACGGTCCGTACGAACTGGGCGGGCCGACGGGGGAATGGTTTCGCACTTCGGTGGAGCTTCCCTGGTTTCGCCATTGGCTCAAGGGCATCGGCAAACTCGATCAGCCCGAGGCGCTCGTTTTCCAGTCGGGTAGCAATCGGTGGCAGCGCCTTTCGCGCTGGCCCGCCGCCGAAGGCAGGCAACGCAACCTGTATCTCCATCCCGAAGGCAAGCTCTCCTTCGACGCGCCGCAGTCGCGCAAGGGCTCCAGTAGCTTCGTTTCGGACCCGGCGAACCCGGTTCCTTATCGCGATCGGACCATATTGAAGCCGTCCATGCGGCCGGGGTCGGACTGGTCAACGTGGATATCGGACGACCAGGCGCCCTTTACGCAAAGAAAGGATGTGTTGTTCTGGCAGACCGAGCCGCTGGCAGAGGATGTTACCGTCGCTGGCGACATTGCGGCGCGCTTGTTTGCCAGTACGACTGGCACCGATGCTGACTGGGTGGTCAAGCTTGTCGACATCTATCCGTCCGATGCGGCGATACCCGAGGGCTTGCGCGGCCGTCAGCGCATGATTGCGAACGATGTGTTCCGCGGCCGCTTTCGCGCCAGTTATGAAAAGCCGGCGGCGCTCAAACCGGGTAAGGTTCTGGAATATAGGATCGACCTCCATTCGGCGTCGCATGTTTTTCAAAAAGGCCACCGTATCGGCGTGCAGGTCCAGAGCAGCTGGTTCCCGCTGATCAACCGCAATCCGCAAACATTCATACCCAATATTCTGAGGGCGAAGTCAGGGGATTATCAGGCGCAAACCCATTCGGTCTTCTATTCGCGTGACTTTCCTTCCTCGATCTCGATGTCCGTGGCACCAAACGGTAAATGATCAGCCCGCGAATGAACCCCGTGGGCTGGGAATTCCTTTCTCTTTGCATCCGACGAAGCTTGAAAGAACAACCGGCCCCGATGCTTAAGCGTCTCCTCTGGGTCGGCGAAATGGCAAGTTCCGAAGCGTTGGCCGACCGACGTCGCGAGTATTCCCTCGGCAACGTACATATGCCCACGGACGAGCGTTGATTTATCTGCCAGGCTTGCGGCTCCAAATCCTGAAAGCGGTGTCGGTTGCTAGCGCTCGCGCCCCGCCGTTGCGCGAATCTCGTCGATCGGGCTCACCAGATAGGAGGCGAGCGAACGGCGGCCGGTGCGTATGTCGGCGGTGACGGCCATGCCGGGGGTAAAGGGGATCGTCGCGCCGTCACGCCGGATCGTCGCATGGTCCAGCGTGATCCGCGCGGTATAGATAAGACCGCGCTTTTCATCCTGTACCGCGTCCGAGCTGATATGTTCGAGCCGGCCCGGCACAGCGCCGTAACGCGTGAAGGGAAAGGCTTCGACCTTGAGCGCGACGGGTTGGCCAGCGCGGACGAAGCCGACATCCTTGTTGGCGATGGTCACTTCTGCGACCAGCTTCCCACGTGTCGGCACGATGACCATGATTGGCTTGGCTGCCTCGACCACACCGCCGACAGTGTGGACGGCCAGTTGGGTGACCGTGCCGTCGACCGGACTGACGAGGCGCTGAAGGCTGCTGCGTTTCGTGGCCTTGGTCAGTTCTTCCTTGCGCAGCCGAGCGTCGCTCTCGGCTTTGGCGAGGTCGGCGAGGATGCGGGCGCGGGCCTCGGCGGTGGACTGGCGCGAATTGCCGCCGGCGACTGCGATCTGCGCCTCCGCCTTACGTGCGGTGGCAAGGGCGGCATCGCGGTCGCGCGCGGCGACGAGCCGTTGGCGGCGCATTTCGATCACACGCAGCTTCGACACATAGCCTTTTTCAAGCAATTTCTCGTTGGCAGCGATCTGCTCGTCGAGCAGCGGGAGGGTCTCGGCGAGCTTGGCTGCTAGGATCTGTGCCTCGGCCCGCGACGCGCGCGCGGATTCGGTGTCGGCGGCGCGCGTCTGGCTACCCGCCCGGATCTCCGCGAGTTGGGCGCGGGCGAGCGCGATTTGGGTGTCGGCCACGTTGGCGGTGGTTCCGGCGGGCGGCGTGAAGCGGAGCCCCTGACCGTCCAGCGAGGACAATATGGCGCGCAGCCGCGCGGCGTCGAGCATCGCGGCCTCCAACGCCTTGCTCGCCTGTGCCGTATCGGCGTCCGAGACGGTGGGATCCAGCTCGACGAGCGGCTGGCCGGCGCGGACGCGCTGGCCGTCACGGACCAGGATGGCGTGCACGATCCCCGCCGCGCCGGGCTGGATCAACTTGACGTCGTCGGCGGGGACGAGCTTGCCCGGCGCCGACGCGACGACATCGACCCGGCCAAGAACCAGCCACAGCACGGTAACGGTGAGCAGGCCGAGCAATAGCCAGGCTGTGACCCGCGCGGTCGGCGACACGGGGCGCTCGATCACTTCGAGCGCGGCGGGAAGGAAGTCGGCCTCCTCGGTGCGCAGTACCCCGCGCGATCGCGCACGTTCATTGTCGAGCGCGTCGCGCACGGAGGTCCAGTGACGCGTTAGTGCGTTCATGCCGCAGCTCCGGCTTGCACGCCGATCTGGCGGTGATGGAGCGCGGAATAGCGGCCGCCGAGGCGGAGCAACTCGTCGTGGGTGCCGCTTTCGACGATGCGCCCCTTGTCGAGCGTAAGGATGCTGTCGCACTGGCGGATCGCAGAGAGGCGGTGTGCGATGATCAGCACTGTGCGGCCGGCGGCGATCGCCTTGAGGTTGCGCTGCACGACCTCTTCGCTCTCGGCATCGAGCGCCGAGGTCGCTTCGTCGAGAATAAGGATGCGAGGATTAGTGATCAGCGCACGGGCAATGGCGAGGCGCTGACGCTGACCGCCCGAGAAGTTGACACCGCGCTCCTCCACGATCGTGTCGTAACCGCGAGGCAACTCGAGAATGAAATCGTGTGCGCCGGCGAGGCGGGCGGCGGTCATAACGCGCTCGATCGGCGTAACGGGGTCGGCGAGCGCGATATTCTCGCGGATCGAACGATTGAAAAGGATATTCTCCTGCAACACCACCCCGATCTGGCGGCGTAGCCAGGCGGGGTCGATCTGGGCAATGTCGACGCCATCGATCAGCACGCGGCCGCTTGCGGGCAGATAGAGGCGCTGGAGCAATTTGGTGAGCGTCGATTTGCCCGAGCCCGAAGCCCCGGCGATACCGAGCGTGGCGCCGGAGGGTAGGTCGAGATCGATGCCGTCGAGTGTCCAGGGACCCTCGGCGGCATAACGGAAGCGGACATTCTCGAACCGGACATGACCGGCGAGCGTGGGCAAGGTGGTACGCGATCCGGCGCCGGGCTCCGTCCCGGCGTTCAGGATGTCGCCCATCCGCTGGACCGAGAGGCGCACCTGCTGAAAGTCCTGCCAGAGCTGCGCCATGCGGATTACGGGCCCCGACACGCGCTGGGCGAACATGTTGAACGCGACCAGTCCGCCGATGGTCAGCGCGCCGGCGATGACCTGTTGCGCGCCAAAGAACAGGATAGCGGCGAGGCTGAGCTTCGAGATGAGCTGGACCGTCTGGCTGCCCGAGTTGCCAAGGTTGATCACGCGCTGGTTGGCGGCGCTGTAAGCGGCAAGCTGGCGCTCCCAGCGGTCCTGCCATTGCGGCTCGACCGCGGCGGCCTTTAGCGTCTGTATGCCCGAGACGCTCTCGACGAGCAGCGCGTTGTTTGCGGCGCCGCGTGCGAACTTTTCGTCGAGCCGGCGCCGCAAGGGGCCCGTGACGACGAGCGAGACGATCACATAGGCGGGGAGGGTAAGCGCGACGATGACGAAGAGGAGCGGCGAGTAGAGCCACATCGCGACCATGAAGACGATCGTGAACAGCGGGTCGATCAGGACGGAGAGCGAGGCATTCGTCATGAATTCACGCACCGTCTCCAGCTCGCGGACGCGCGTGACGGTATCGCCGACGCGGCGATTTTCGAACCAGCCAAGCGGCAGGCGGAGCAGGTGGCGGAAGAGGCGGCTGCCAAGCTCGACATCCAGTTTCTGGCTCGTTTCCGAATAGAGCCGGGTACGCAGCCAGCCGAAGGCGACTTCCCAGAGTGAGACGACCACCAGCCCTATGGCAAGCACCTGCAGGGTTGCGAGGCTGTTGTGTGCCAGCACCTTGTCGACGACATTCTGGAAAAAGAGCGGCGCGGCGAGGCCGAGCAGATTGAGCGCGAGCGTGATCAGCAGCACCTCGCCGATCAACTTTCGGTATTTGACGACCTGGGGGACAAACCAGGTCATGTCGAAGGCGGGTGCTGCCACCTGCGCGGCGTCGCGGGTGGCGACGAGGAGCAACTCGCCCGACCAGCGGGCCTCGAGGTCTGCGCGGTGCCAGCGCTCGATTTCGGCGCCGGGGCGCTGAATCGCGACGGCATCCTCGCCCACGCGGCCGATCACGAACCAGCCCCCGGCGCCGTTGGCCAGTACGGGCATGGGAAGGCGTCTCAACCGATCGAAATCGCCGCTCGTGACGCGCGCGCGAACGCCCTCGATGCGCTTTGCGAGACGCACCAGATCGGATGCGGCGACCGGGGCGGAATGGCCAAGGCTGTGACGCAACTCGGCCGGGTCCGCGACGATGCGGTGCATGGCGAGGATCTGGGCGAAGGCCGCGAGCCCGGTGTCCACGGGCGGCTCCGATGTCCCGGGGGACAGGTCCTGCTGCACGGGTGGGTCTCCGATCGGATTATTGAAGCGTTGACAATCTGCGGGGTGCGGCACCGTGACTCGTCCGGCACGAACCTTGGTAGCGGCCAAAGTCTGGAGAGCGAAGGCACTGCGGCTCCGGTCGTCGGAGCAAAGGGGCAGCTCGGCTTTCGCAAGTGCAGCATATGGTTGACCCGGGTGCCGGCGCGGGCTGTCTGGGCGCCATCAAGTGGGGGGTATGTTTTCAGGCTTATGACGGGAGCCCTGCCATGCCCACCCTCTACATCTCGCCGACCGGCAGCGGTTCGGGCGATGGCTCGAGCGCTGCGAACGCTGCGACGCTGAAAGATTTGCCGCAGCTCATCGCGGCGGCGGGGCCGGGCGGGCAGGTGCTTCTGCTCGCCGATCAGGGTGACTATGTCGCGCCGACCGGGGCGCTCGCGATCGTCGGGGGAGGGACGGCGAGCGCGCCGGTAACGATCCGCGGCGTGGACGGCTCGGGCAATGCGATGGCGGCAACGATTGCCGGCACGCGGATTGAACCATTCGATCGGGCCAATCCCTCGGGAGAGGAAGTCTTCCGGCTGTTGAGCGGCGCCGACAATCTCCGCTTCAGCGACATTGCCTTCGAGAATGTCGGCACGGCCTTTCGCGTCGGGGCAGACGTGCGCAACCTGACGATCGAGCATGTCGACGCGGCGAACGTCTCGCGCTTCTTCGACAATATGGTCTCGGGGGCGAATGCCAGCGCGACAATCTCTGGATTGACGATCCGCGACGTCGCCGTGGACGGATATTCCAAAGGCGCGATCCGTATCCAGTACGACACCAATAATGTGCTGATAGAGGATGTTCGCGGCGACAGTCAGTTTCAGGACGGCGACAATTTCGCCATCGGCGTTCACATTACCGGCACCGCGCACGACGTGACGATCGATCGCGTCGCCATGCGCAACACGCTCGACACGGTGAATGATTATCGCAACGGCGACGGATTTGCGACTGAACGCGGCACCTATGATATCACGCTTCGCAACGTGATTGCGACGGGCAACAGCGATGGCGGGCTCGACCTCAAGAGCGACAACATCGTGGTCGACGGCGCGATCGTCTCGGGCAATGGCCGCAACATCCGGCTCTGGGGCGCGGGCGCTCATCTCAGCAATGTCGTCAGCCTTGACGCCGGTGCGCCGCTGGCGGGCGGCAATCGCGAGCATATCTGGCTGGCCCAAGGCGCAAGCGCGACGATCGACGGGGCCTTCTTCTCCGATCCAGGCTCGCCGACCCTGTTCAACCTTGCCGAAAGGAATGGCGCGTTGACCGTGCGCGATTATGGCCTTGCTACCGGGGGCGGCACGCTTACCTGGAAGAAGGGTACGGGATCGGTGCTGACCTTGGACGGGCAGCGCGTGGTAATTGCGGCGGGAACTGCGGGCGATGACCTGATCGGCGGTACCGGGGGCGTCGATTTGCTGATCGGCGGTGCAGGCGATGACATGCTGGTCGGCAATGCCGGCGATGATGTGCTGAGCGGTGGTGCGGGCGCGGACATAATGGTCGGCGGCGCCGGGCGCGATCTGCTGAGTTATGCGGGCAGCGGTGTCGCGGTGCGGGTCGACTTGATTCGGCTCACCGCCAGCGGCGGTGATGCCGGGGGCGATCTGTTCGACGGGTTTGAGGATGTCGAGGGCTCGGCCTTCGCCGACACCCTCGCCGGCGACGCAACCGCGAACCGGCTGTTCGGCGGGGCGGGCGACGATGCGCTTTCGGGCGGTGCCGGCGATGACATGCTGGATGGGGGAGTGGGCGCAGACCTGCTTGACGGCGGGGCCGGGGTCGATCGGGTCGATTATGGCAGCAGCGGTGCGGGCGTCGTGGTCGATTTGGCAGATGGCGCGGCGAGCGGCGGCGACGCGGCGGGCGACCGGCTGATCGATATCGAAGGGGTCGAAGGCTCGACGTTCGCCGACACGCTTTCGGGCACCGAAGGGGCGGACTGGTTCGGCGGCGGTGCGGGCGATGACCGGATCGACGGACGGGGCGGGGATGATTTGCTGGTTGGCGGTACGGGTGCCGACACGCTGATCGGCGGTACGGGGTTCGACTGCGCGGACTATTCGGCCAGCGGTAGCGCCGTGACGATCGATCTTGCGACCGGCACTGGCAGTGGTGGAGACGCACAGGGCGACCGGCTTGAGGGGATCGAGCGGCTGATCGGCTCTGCGTTCGGCGATGGACTGACCGGCGACGCGTTCGACAACATGCTGGCCGGCGGCGCGGGCGCGGACCGGCTGACCGGCGGGGCCGGGATCGATACCGCAGACTATTCGGCGAGCGGCGCCGCGGTAAACGCGGTGCTGGGCGGGACTGGCAGCAGCGGAGATGCCGAGGGCGACGTGCTGGCGGATATCGAGAATCTGATCGGTAGCCGATTTGGCGATGTGCTGGTTGGCGATGGGGCCGTCAATGTCCTATCAGGCGGCGCCGGCGACGACCGACTGGTCCTCAACGGCGGGGCGGACCGGCTCGACGGCGGCGTGGGTGTCGATGTCGCCGACTTTTCAACAAGCGTGAGCGCGGTGGCCGCGGATCTCGCGACAGGCACGGCCTCTGGCGGGGTGAGCCTGGTTGCGATCGAGGGACTGATCGGCTCTGCGTTCGACGACGTGCTGAACGGCGACGCCGGTCGCAATTTGCTGGTCGGCGGCGCGGGCGCGGACGTGATTGACGGGCGCGATGGCCTCGATACGGCGGACTATTCGGGATCGACAGCGGCAGTAGAGGTCGACTTGGCCCTGTCGGTGCAGGGCGGCACCGGCGACGCCGTGGGTGACCGGCTGTTGAGCATCGAGGCGCTGGTAGGCTCGGCCTTCGACGATGTGTTGGCCGGTGTAAGCGCCGACGAGGCGCTGTACGGCGGCACGGGCGCCGACCGGCTCGAAGGACGCGGCGGCGACGATCTGCTTCAGGGCGGCGCGGGCGCCGATGTGCTGATCGGCGGCGAGGGAATCGATACGGTTGACTACAGCGCCAATGCGAATGCGATCTCGATCGACCTCCAGACCGGCGTAAGCAGCGGGGGCGATGCCGAGGGCGACCGGTTCGATGGCGTTGAGCGTTTCATTGGCACCAACTTTGCGGACACGCTGATCGGCGATGGCGGCGATCAGATC
>Ga0247823_10000428_pt1 | contig 35882 bp, 34 predicted proteins | sample 13C_PalmiticAcid_2_FD_192426 | JGI IMG/M metagenome (GOLD analysis project Ga0247823, IMG submission 192426) | Soil microbial communities from agricultural site in Penn Yan, New York, United States - 13C_PalmiticAcid_Day30 | ecosystem: Environmental > Terrestrial > Soil > Agricultural land...
GGGCTTTCGCGACATCTACGAGATCGGCCGCGTCAACCGGCCCGACGCCTACAACCTGTTCTTCAACAAGCACGAGCCGCTGGTCAAGCGCTCGCTGCGCTACGAGGTGGCCGAGCGCCTGCGCGCTGACGGCAGCACCCACAAGGCGCTGGACGAGGCCGCCGTGCGCGAGCTGGCGCGCGAACTCGGCGGCAAGAACATCGAAGCCGTGGCTGTGCTGCTGCTGCACTCCTACCGCAACCCGGCGCACGAACAGCGCGTGAAACAGATCCTGCAGGAAGAGCTGCCCGGCGCCTTCGTCTGCGCCTCGCACGAGCTCAGCCAGGAGTACCGCGAGTTCGAGCGCGTCTCCACCGCCGTGGCCAACGCCTACGTGGGTCCGCGCGTCTCGGCCTACCTCGGCCAGCTCGAAGAGCATTTGAGCAACAAGGGCTTCGAGGGCGACTTCTACGTGGTGCAGTCCACCGGTGGCCTGTTCCCCAGCGAACACGCGCGGCGCGACTGCGTGCGCATGCTGGAGTCCGGCCCGGCGGCCGGCGTGATCGGTGCCCAGGCCATCTGCGCGCAGCTCGGCATGGGCGACGCCATCGCCTTCGACATGGGCGGCACCACCGCCAAGGCCGGCGTGATCAGCGAAGGCCGGCCGCTGACCACCGGCAGCGCGCTCATCGGCGGCTACGAGCGCGCCCTGCCGATCCAGATCCCGATGATGGACATCCACGAGGTCGGCACCGGCGGCGGCTCCATCGCCCGCGTGGAAACCGGCAACGCCCTGCGCGTGGGCCCGCAGAGCGCGGGCTCCATTCCCGGCCCGGTGGCCTACGGCCGCGGCGGCACCGAGCCCACCGTGACCGACGCCAACCTGGTGCTCGGCCGCCTCGACGCCGACCACTTTCTCGGCGGCGAACTCAAGCTCGACTTGGCCGGCACGCAGCGCCAGATGGAAGAGCGCGTGGCCAAGCCCCTGGGGCTGGACGCCACCGCCGCCGCCGACGGCATCCTGCGCATCGCGGTCACCCAGATGTCGCACGCCGTCAAGGCCGTGACCACCGAGCGCGGCCTGGACGCCGGCAGCTTCACCATGGTGGTCTACGGCGGCGCCGGCCCGCTGCACGCCTCGGCCATCGCGCGCGAGATCGGCATCCGCAAGGTGCTCATCCCGTACGCGCCGGGCTACTTCTCGGCCTATGGCATGCTGTTCTCCGACCTGCGCTACGACTACGTGCGCTCGGTGTTCCGCAAGCTCAACGACGTGTCCTTCGACGAGATCGAGGCGCTCTACAAGGGCATGGAAGACGAAGGCCGCGCCGCGCTCGCCGCCTCCGGCATCACGCCCGACGGCATCGTGATCGAGCGCGCCGCCGACATGCGCTACGTGGGCCAGGAGCACGCCGTCACGGTGGACCTGCCCGGCGCCTTCTTCGTCGACAAGGACCGCTCGGCCATCAAGAACCACTTCGACCAGGTGCACAAGGTGCGCTACGGCACCTCGGCGCCCCAGGAGGCCGCCGACCTCGTGAGCCTGCGCGTGACCGTGCTCGGCACCATGAAGAAACCGCCGCGCCACCATGTGGACGAAGGCGCGGCACAGCCCGAAGCGGCCGCGTTGCGCGGCACCAAGCCGGTGTACTTCCGCGCCGGTGGCTGGGCCGACACGCCGGTCTACAAGCGCGACGCGCTGCGCGCCGGCAACCTCATCAGCGGCCCGGCCCTGATCGAAGAACACGCCTCCACCACCGTGGTCCAGCCCGGCGACGAACTGCGCGTCGACGGCCTGGGCAACCTGCAAATCGCCATCGGGAGTGACCGCTCATGAACGCACGAGACATCCAGAACGCCACGGTCGACCCGGTCACCGTCGAGATCATCCGCAACGGCCTCTTCGCCGTGACGGAGGAGATGAAGACCAACCTCACGCGCACCGCCTACAACCTCATCATCTACGAAGCGCTGGACTTCACGGTGGGCCTGTTCACGAAGGAGGGCGACACCGTCTCCATCGGCCTGGGCCTGCCCATGTTCATCCGCGGCATGGCCGAGACGGTGAAGGCGAAGATCAAGCACTTCGGCTACGACAACATCAAGCCGGGTGACATCCTCGTCACCAACGACGCCTACACCACCGGCAGCCACCTGAACCACTTCACCTTCACCATGCCGGTGTTCCACGAAGGGCAGCTCGAAGGCTTCACCTGCTGCATGGCGCACTGGCTGGACGTGGGCGGCACCCTGGGCAACGTGACCACCGACATCTTCAGCGAAGGCATCCAGATCCCGATCGTGAAGTACCAGCGCGAAGGCGTGGTCAACCAGGACTTGATCGACATCATCGCCATGAACGTGCGCATGCCCGAGCGCGCGCTGGGCGACCTGCGCGCGCAGATCACCGCCATCACCACCGGCGAGCGCCGCTACGTGGAGCTGCTGCAGCGCTACGGCGCCGACGCGGTCAACGGCTCGATCCGCCAGATCATGGATTCGAGCGAGGCCGTGGCGCGCAAGAACACGCTCTCGATCCCCGACGGTGTGTACGAAGCCGAGTCCTACATGGACGACGACGGCCTGGAGATCGGCAAGCGCATCCCCATCCGCGTCAAGGTCACCGTGAAGGGCGACGAGATGACGGTGGACCTCTCCGACGTGAGCAAGCAGGTGCGCGGCTTCTACAACTCGGGCTTCACCACCGGCATCGCCTGCGCGCAGGTGGCCTACAAGTGCCTCACCACACCCACCGACTACCCGGTCAACGACGGCAGCTTCCGCTCGCTCAAGGTCATCATGCCCATGGGCACGGTGATCAGCGCCGAGCGGCCGTACCCGATGCGCGTGTGGATGACCTTCCCCATGACGGTGATCGACACCATCTTCAAGGCGCTCGCGCCCGCGATTCCCGACCGCGCCATCGCCGGCCACCACGCCGACCTGGTGTTCCCCAACATCCACGGCATCTCGCCCGAGGACGGTCGCCTGTTCATCGTCGGCATCGGCCCGCTGGGCGGTGGCTGGGGCGCCAAGAGCACGGAAGACGGCGTGTCCGTCACCGTCTGCATCAACGACGGCGACACCCACAACAGCCCGACCGAGCAGCTCGAAGCCAAGTACCCGGTGCTGGTCGAGAAATACGAGATCCGCAAGGACAGCGCGGGCGCTGGCAAGTACCGGGGCGGCCTGGGCGCCGAGATGGTGGTGCAGGCGCTCTCGCCCTTCACCGTCACCACCCGCATCGACCGCGTGCACTGCAAGCCCTGGGGCCTGGAAGGCGGCGGCGACGCCATGGGCAACGGCCTGGCCGTGCGCCACAAGGGCGAGTGGAAGAGCGACCACCTCAACGCCAAGATCTTCAACGTGCGTCTGGAGCGCGGCGACGCCTACAAGATGCTCTCGGGCGGCGGCGGCGGCTTCGGCAGCCCGCTGGAGCGCGAGGCCGAGAAAGTGGCCGAGGACGTGCGCGAAGGCTATGTGAGCGCCGAGGTGGCGCGCGAGGTCTACCGCGTGGCGCTCGACGCGCAACAGCAAGTGGACGAGGCCGCCACGGCCCGGCTGCGGGCCTGACATGGACGCCGCCACCGTGGCCGCCGACCCACGCGCCGCCCACCTGCTCGGCCTGTGGAGCCGCCTGAGCGCCCAGCACGTGACGCTGGGCTCGGGTTGCGGCTGCGGCGTGGGCGGGGTCAGCGTCTCGCTGCAGGACTTCGAGCTCGACATCGCCGACTACCTCTGGGCCGAGAGCGAGCGCCTGGGCGTGCGCAGCGTGGAGGCCTTCCTGCTGCTGCCCGGGCCGATCGCCGAGCAGCGCCAGCCGGTGATGCACCTGCTCGGCCGCCTGGAAGCGGGCGAGGCCGACGAAGCCGATACCGACTGGCTGCTCACGCGGCTGGCGCGCACGCTCGAATCCTTCGCCAAGCTGCACGGCCCCATGGGGACCCCGGCATGAAGGCGGTGCCCGTCACGGTGCTCACCGGCTTCCTGGGCAGCGGCAAGACCACGCTGCTCAACCGCCTGCTGCGCGAGCCCGGCATGCAGGGCACGGCCGTGGTCATCAACGAGTTCGGGTCTGTCGGGCTCGACCACGACCTGGTCGACCACACCGAAGAGAACATGGTGCTGCTGGCCAACGGCTGCATCTGCTGCACCATCCGCGGCGACCTGGTGGAGGCCTTCGAGCGCCTGGCCGCCACGCCCGCCGCGCAGCGTGGCGAGCTGCGCCACGTGGTGCTGGAGACCACCGGCCTGGCCGACCCCGCGCCCATCCTGCACACCCTCATGGGCGACCCGCGCCTGCAGGGTGCGTGGCGTCTGGCGGGCGTGGCCTGCACCGTGGACGCCTGCCACGCCATGGCCACGCTGGACCAGCACCCCGAGGCCGTGAAACAGGCGGCGGTGGCCGACCGCCTGCTGCTCACCAAGACCGACCTGCAGGCCGCGCCCGAGGCGCTGATGCAGCGCCTGCGCGACATCAACCCGCTGGCCGAGATCCGCACCGACGCGGAGGGCGCCCTGTCTGCGTTGCAGGCGCTGCTCGCACGCCCGGCCGCCGCCTTCACCGCCTTGCCCGACACTGGCCGATCGAGCTTCTTTCCCGCGCCCGGCGGTGACGGTGCCAGCCGCCACGACGACCGCATCCGCTCGCACGTCATCGTGCGCGAGCAGCCGCTCTCGCGCGAAGGCTTCTTCGCCTGGCTGGACATGATCGCCAGAATGCGCGGCGACGACCTGCTGCGGGTCAAGGGCCTCGTGCAGCTGGACGACGACCCCGAACACCCGCTCGTCATCCACGGCGTGCAGCACCTGTTCCACCCGCCCGAAACGCTGGCCCGCTGGCCCAGCGAGGACCGGCGAACCCGCATCGTGTTCATCACGCGCGGCATCGATGCCGAGGAGATCGACGCCACGCTGAGCGTTTTCGAGCGGCGCCGTGCGCGCCGCACTCCCGCCCCTCAACCCGATTGATCACAACCCGAAGGAGACAAGCATGAAGTGGATGAAGCACTGGATGACCGGCGTGGCCCTCGCCGCCGTGGGCGTGGCGCCCGCCCTGGCCCAGGGGAAATTCCCCGACAACATGATCAAGATCATCGTGCCCTTCGCGGCCGGTGGCGGCGTGGACGGCGCGGCGCGCCTGCTCGCCAAGCAGCTGCAGACCGACCTGGGCGTGACCGTGGTGGTGGACAACCGCGCCGGTGGCAGCGGCACCATCGGCGGCAAGGCGGTGCAGACCGCGCACCCCGACGGCTACACCCTGCTGTTCTCGGCCGCCACCCACGTGCTCGCCAGCCACGTGATGGCCACGCCGCCCTACGACCCGGTGACCGACTTCACCGCCGTGGCCCGCACCGGCGAGGCGCCGCTGCTCATCGTGATCCCGCCCACCGCGCCGCAGAAGAACCTGCGCGAGGTGATCGACGCGGCCGGCAAGTCCGGCAACAACTGGAACGCCGCCATTCCCGCGCTCGGCGCACCCAGCCACCTGGCCACGTTGCTGCTGGCCAAGCAGGGCAAGGTCAACTTCACCATGACGCCGTATCGCGGCACCGCGCCCGCCGCCACCGACGTGGCCGGCGGTCACGTGCAGGTGCTGGTGGACTCCATCATCTCGCTGCAGCCCATGGCCAAGGGCGGCCGCGTCAAACCCATCGCCCAGACCGGTGCCAAGCGCAGCAGCGTCGCACCCGACGTGCCCACCGCCGCCGAGAGCGGCTACCCGGGCCTGGTCTACGTGTCGTGGTACGGCGTCTGGGCGCCCAAGGGCACGCCGGACGACCGCGTGCAGTTCCTCAACAAGGCCATCAACAAGGCCACGGAAGAGCTCGCCAAGGCCGGCTCGCTCGCTTCGCTGGGCGTGGAGCCGGTGGTGGAATCGGTGGACACCTTCCGCAAGTACATCGCCACCGACGTGGCGCAGAGCGCGGGCCTGTTGAAGGAGGCCGGGTTCAAGCCCGAGTGAGCGTCCGCCAGTCCGTCAGTAGCCCACGGCCTGCCCGTCGCGCCGGGGGTCGCTCGCGGCCACGTAGCCCGCGCCTTCGCCCTCCAGGCGCCAGATGAACTGCCCGGCGCCGAAGTCCTGGTAGGCGTCGTCGATGGTGGTCACGCGGTGGCCACGCCGCTGCAGCTCGGCCACGGTCTGGCGGTTCATCGCACCTTCGACGTTGATGTCCAGGCCCTGGTCGAAGCGCCAGCGCGGCGCGTCGCAGGCGGCCTGCGGGCTCTGGCCGTAGTCCAGCATGCGCGCCAGCGTCTGCATGTGGCCTTGCGGCTGCATGTTGCCGCCCATCACGCCGAAGCTCATCACCGGCTGGCCGTCGCGCGTGAGGAAGGCGGGGATGATGGTGTGGAACGGCCGCTTGCCCGGCAGCACGGCGTTGGGGCTGGCGGGGTCCAGGCTGAAACCATGGCCCCGGTTCTGCAGGCTGATGCCGAAGCCCGGTTCCACGCAGCCCGAGCCGAAGCCCATGTAGTTGCTCTGGATGAAGCTCACCATCATGCCGTTCTCGTCGGCCGCCGTGAGGTACACCGTGCCGCCGCGCACCAGGTTGCCGGCGCCGAAGGTCTGGGCGCGGCCCATGTCGATCAGCCGCGCGCGCGACGCGAGGTAGTGGTTGTCCAGCATCTGCTCGGGGGTGACCTGCAGGTGGCGGCTGTCCGCGACGTGGCGGTACACGTCGGCGAACGCCAGCTTCATGGCCTCGATCTGCAGGTGCTGCGAGTCGGCCGAATCCACCGGCAGCGAAGCGAGGTCGAACTGCTCCAGGATGCCCAGCGCTATGAGCGCGGCGATGCCCTGGCCGTTGGGCGGGATCTCGTGCAGCGTGTGGCCCCGGTAGTCGCGCGAAATGGGGGTGACCCACTCGGGCTGGAAGCTGGCCAGGTCCTGCTCGCTCAGCACGCCGCCGGCCTCCCTCACGAAACGCACCAGGGCCGCCGCCACCTCGCCCCGGTAGAAGGCTTCACCCCCGGTCTCGGCGATGGCGCGCAGGGCGCGCGCTGCCGCGGGAAAGCGGAAGCGCTCACCGATCTCGGGCGCGCGGCCGAAGGGCAGGAAGCTCTGCGCGAAGCCGGGCTGCGCCGCCAGCTCGGGCGCGCCGGCTTTCCACTTCTGGTGCACCACGGGGGACACGCCGTAGCCGCCCTCGGCCGCTTCGATGGCGGGTTCCATCAGATCGGCGAACGGCAGCTTGCCGAAGCGCGCGTGCAGGGTCGTCCACGCGGCCACGGCGCCGGGCACGGTCACCGCGTCGATGCCGCGCTTGGGGGGCGCCTTCGGGTCCGCGCCGTACTTGCGGCGGAAGTAGTCCACCGACCAGCCGGCCGGTGCCGGGCCCGAGGCGTTGAGGCCGTGCAGCTTCTGGCCGTCCCACAGGATGCAGAAGGCGTCGCTGCCCAGCCCGTTGCTCACGGGCTCGGTGATGGTCAGCGCGGCGGCGGCGGCGATGGCCGCGTCCACCGCGTTGCCGCCCTTGAGCAGCATGCGAAGGCCGGCCTGCGCGCCCAGCGGCGTGGAGGTCGAGACCACGTTCCTGAAAAAGCCCGGCAGGCGCACGCTCGCATAGGGGTTCTGGAAATCGAAAGGCAGGTTCATGTCAATCCCGATTCGGGGCCGGCGACCACTTGGCCGGCCTTGATGACCAGGCGGTGGTTTCGCCGGTCCGCGGCTTGTTCGATGTGGGTGGTGGGGTTGCCGCGCACGATCAGCATGTCCGCGATGCGGCCGGCCGCCAGCACGCCCCGGTCCGGCAGGTTCAGCAGCTCGGCGGCCAGCGAGGTGGCGCCGATCAGCGCGGCGGCCGGCGACATGCCGCAGGCCACCATGTAGCGCAGTTCCTGCGCGTTGTGGCCGTGCGGGTTGCACAGCGTGCCGGTGTCGGCCCCCATCACGATGCGGCCGCCCGCGCGGTAATACATGCCCACCGATTCGCGGTGCCGCGCGGCCACGCGCTGCGCCTTGGCCAGCGACGCGGGCGACACGGCCTGCGGGTTGAGCAGCACCTGCTCCACCGCCGCCAGCGTGGGCACCAGGTAGATCTGGCGCTCCAGCATCAGGCGCACGGTCTCGTCGGTCATGAACATGCCGTGCTCCACCGAGGTCACGCCCGCGCGCGCGGCGTTCAAGATGCCCTGGGTGCCGATCGCGTGGGCGGCGGTGGGCTTGCGGAAGCGCCGGGCCTCGGCCACGCCGGCGGCCAGCTCTTCCTCGGTGTACTGCGCGTCCTCGATGTCGGTGCCGGCGTGCAGCACGGCGCCGGTGGCCATCAGCTTGATGCAGTCGCAGCCCGCCAGCAGCTGCTCGCGGACCGCCTTGACGACTTCCTGCGGACCGTCGGCCACCCGCGCGATCTTCCATTTGGTGCCGCCCGTCATGCAGATCACCTTGCCCGACACCCGGATGAACGGCCCGAGGAAGCGGCCGGCGTTGCAGGCATCGCGCACCGCGAACTCCACGTGGTCGACGCCGCCGCAGTCGCGCAGCGCCGTGACGCCGCCGCGCAGCGAGGCCTGCGCGTTCTCCAGCGCCTGCAGCGTCAGCGCCGCGTGGTCGTTGCCCTGGCCGGTGACGGTCTTGCCGTCGCCCGACATGGTGAGGTGCACATGGCAGTCGATCAGCCCGGGCAACAGGGTGTCGCCGCCCAGGTCGAAGCGCGGCCCCGGGTAGCCGGCGAAGCTGTCGGCCGGCCCCACCGCGTGGATGCGGCCGGCTTCCACCAGCACCGCATGGCCTGCGGGCAGGACCTCGCGCCCGTCGAAGACGGTTCCGTTTTCATACAGCATGCGTCAGTCGGCCTTGATGTTGGCGGCCTTGACCACCTTGGCCCACTTGGCGTACTCGCTCATGACATAGGCCTGGGCTTGCTGCGGCGTGCCGCGCATCACTTCCACACCCAGGCTCTGCCACTTCTCCTGGGCTTCCGGCGTGTTGACGGCCTCGTCCACGAGCTTGTTCAGCTTGAGCACCACGTCCGGCGGCGTGGCGGCGGGCGTCATGATGGCGTACCAGGCCTCGAAGTCGAACCCGGGCACACCGGCCTCGGCGATGGTCGGCAGGTCCCAGCCCTTGCTGCGCTGCGCGCCGGTCACGCCCAGGCCGATCAGCTGGCCCGACTCGATCGACGGCTTGATCACCAGCGGGCTCACGAACGCCACCGGCACGCGCCCGGCCAGCAGGTCGGGCATGAAGGCGCCCGTGCCCTTGTAGGGGATGTGCTGCATGTTGACGCCGGCAGCCAGCTTGAACAGCTCGGCCGCCAGGTGCGGCGAGGTGCCCGGGCCGCCCGAGGCGTAGTCCACGCCGGTCGGCTTGCTCTTGAGGTAGGCGATGAGGTCCTTGACGTTCTTCACGCCGAGCGACGGATGCGCCACCAGCACCAGCGGGCCCTTGGCCACGATGGAGACGGCGGTGTAGTCACCGACCTTGTAGGACGATGCGGCGCCGAAGATCGACGGGTTGACCGCGTAGGTCATGCCGTGCAGCACCAGGTTGTGGCCGTCGTGCGGCTGCCGCAGCACCGAGGCGGTGGCCAGGTTGCCCCCGGCGCCCGGAATGTTCTCGATCACCAGCGTCTGCCCGAGGCCGGCGCCCAGCTTCGGTGCCAGCGTGCGCGCGAACGTGTCGTTCGGCCCACCCGGCGCCACGGGGACCACCAGGCGCACCTGGCGCACCGGAAAGTCGGTGGCCGCCGCGCCGGTCACCAGCGCCGCCAGGACCGCACCCAGGGTCGCGTGGACCCATGTCTTCACCATCTGATTCATGAAAGTACTCCAATTGCCCGTAGAGAATCCTGCGCACCCGGTGGCAAACCGGCGCGCATGCACACCGCGCTTGTTTCTTGTCTTCCTCTACCGACCGCCGAGACGTTTCCGGGGTGGAGCGTCCTGTGCCTCAAGCACAAGTCAGGCCTGCCCGTGTTCCACTTTCCAGGCATGGCCGCTGGCGTCCACATGCACCGTGTCGAAGTGCAGCGGCACGATCACCTGCGAGTCGGGGGAGGTGGTGTTCACCTCCTGCACAAAGGTCTCCGCCTGGGCCAGGGCCTCGGCCTGCGAGGCACCGTAGGGCGCGGTCTGCACGTCCCAATGGGTGGCGATCACCAGCTTGGGCAGGCCCACGCGGCGCAGCAGGCGGTCGGTGTAGTCGCGCACATGCAGGCGGGGGCGCGCGGCGGGCACCAGCGCGATCGTGGCGTCGACGTCCAGCAGATCGCGCTCGATGAAGTTCATGGAGCCGAACACGATGATGCGGTGGCCACCCCAACGGATGTAGTAACCCATCGTCCCGCCCTCGCAGTAATCGATCATGCGCAGCGGCCGCTCCACATCGCGCGGCACATCGCCGAACTCGAAGTAGCGCTTGGCCGCCAGCGGCGAGTGCAGGCTGTTCACCACCCGGATGGCGATGTCGTCGAACTGGTAGTCCTCGCCGCCCTTCACCGTGATGAGCTGCTGGTCGTCCACGCCGTTGGCCCGCGCGATGTTGGTCGTGCTGTACGTGCCGATCACCAGCGAGCCGGTCTTGCGCGCGATGTGCGGCATGTCCATGCAGTGGTTGAAATGCGAGTGCGAGATGACGATGTAGTCGGCGCGGTCGATGTGGCGGTCGACCAGCTCGGTGTCGGACGACAGCACGTCCTGCGGGCGGAAGATCGGGCGCGTGTCGCCGGGGGAAATCGGGGCGTCGGGGTCCCCGAAGGTCTTGCCGGCGTAACGCACGCGGGAGAAGTAGGGATCGACCAGGAGCACCGTTTTTCCGTCGGTGATCCGCCAGCCCGCAGCGCCGAAGTGGGTGAGCTGCAAGGAGGGCTTCGCACCGGATGTTTCTGCTGTCATGACCGTTTCTTTTGGATGGATGAGCACCCATTCTGCGGACGGTTCAGTGATACTTCTAATACTGTTTTGCTATTTATTGATATCTGAAAGATCTCAGCATGATCGAGTTGCGCCAGCTGCAGCAGTTCGTCGCGGTTGCCGAAGAGCTGAACTTCCGCCGCGCGGCGCTGCGCCTTCACATGTCGCAGCCGCCCTTGTCCAACGCCATCAAGCGCATCGAGGAAGCGGTTGGCAAGCCCCTGTTCGACCGGGGCCGGCGCCATGTGCGGCTCACCCCGGTCGGCGAGATCTTTCTGCGCGAGGCACGCCGCACCCTCGCGCAGGCGGCCCACGGCATGAGCCTGGCGCAGCGGGCCACCGACGGCACGGCCGGCAGCATCCGGCTGTCCTTCGTGGCCAGCGCCGCGCTCGGGCCGCTGCCCGATCTGGTGCTGAACTTTCGCAAGGCCTACCCGGGCGTCGAGGTCCTGCTGGACAGCGACACCACCGGCGGGCAGCTGCAGGCGCTGCGGCGCGGCGCCACGGACATTGCGCTGATCGTGGCCCCGTTGCAGGACTCGAAGGGCCTGATCGTCGACCCTTTCAAGGAAGAAAAAATCGTCATCGCCCTGCCGTCCTGGCACCCGCTGGCGTCACGCAAGTCGATCCAGCTGAGCCAGGTGGCCACCGAGTCGTTCATCTCGTTCCCGTTCTCGGCCGGGCCCGGCTTCGAGAGCATCTTCCTCGCCGCCTGCCAGCGGGCCGGCTTCTTCCCGAAGGTGGTGCAGGAGGTTTCGCAGATGGTGACCAAGGTCATGCTCGTGGCCAGCGGTGTCGGCGTCGCGCTGGTGCCGAGCTCCTTCGCCGCGATGCAGATGCCCCACGTGACCTACGTGCCGGTGCTCGAAGGCCGGCGCCCGCTGCGCTACAGCCTGGCGTTTGCGACGCAGGCGCGGCGCGACAACCCGTTGGTGGATTCTTTCCTGGCGCTGGCCTGCGGCAGATGATGTCTTCGGTGACGGTCGGTCAGCCGGCACCCAGGGCCGTCGCCAGATGCGGCGCCGTCGGGCTGGCGGGACAGGCCGCCACCGCCTCGGGCGCGCCCGCCACGACGATGCGGCCGCCTTCATGGCCTGCCCCCGGTCCCACGTCGATCACCCAGTCGCTGGCGGCCACCACCCGCATGTCGTGCTCCACCATCACCACCGTGTTGCCCGCGTCCACCAGCGCATTCAGCTGCGCCATCAGCCGATCCACGTCGGCGGGATGCAGGCCGGTGGTGGGCTCGTCGAGCACGTAGAGCGTGTCGCCGCGATGGGGCCGCTGAAGCTCCGTGGCCAGCTTGATGCGCTGTGCCTCGCCGCCGGAGAGTTCGGTGGCCGGCTGCCCCAGCCGCAGGTAGCCCAGGCCGATGTCCTGCAGCAGCTTCAGTGGCCGAAGGATCGCCGGGTCTTCATGGAAGAAGGCCACGCCTTCTTCCACCGTCATGGCCAGCACCTCGGCGATGTTCCTGCCGCCATGGGTGATCTGCAAGGTCTTGTCGTTGTAGCGTTGCCCGCCGCAGGTGGCGCACGGTGCGTACACGCTGGGCATGAAAAGCAGCTCCACGTGGACAAAGCCTTCGCCTTCGCAGGTCTCGCAGCGCCCGCCCGCCACGTTGAACGAAAAGCGCCCGGCGCCCCATCGCCGCGAGCGGGCCGCCGGCTCGGCGGCGAAGCGTTTTCGCACCGCGTCGAACAGACCCGTGTAGGTCGCGAGGTTGGAGCGCGGCGTGCGGCCGATCGGTTTCTGATCGACCCGCACCAGGCGGCGAAAGGCATCGGCGCCGGCCGCGATGCGCCCGCCGCTCACCACCGTGCCGCTGACCTCGGTGTCCTCGGTCTCGCCGGTTTCGCCCGGGGCCGGTTCATGACCGAGGTGGCCGGCCATGAGGTCCACCAGCGCATGGCCCACCAGGCTCGACTTGCCCGAGCCGGACACACCGGTCACGGCGGTCAGCACGCCGATGGGAAACGCCGCATCGAGGCGGTGCAGGTTGTTGCAGGTGACGCCGATCAGCTTCAGCCAGCCTCGGGCTGGGCGGGCCTCCGGTCGGCGCGGCGGCGGCGCGGCGAAGAGGTGCCGCGCAGTGTGAGAGTCCGCCACGCGGCGCAGGCCCTCGGGCGGGCCGCTGTACAGCACGCGCCCGCCGCGCTCGCCGGCTTCGGGGCCCACGTCCACGATCCAGTCGGCGTGCTTCATCACCGCGAGATCGTGTTCGACCACGAAGAGCGAATTGCCGGCGCGCTGGAGGCGGTCCAGCGCCGCCAGCAGCGCCACGCCGTCGGCTGGGTGAAGGCCGGCCGAGGGCTCGTCCAGCACATAGAGCACGCCGAAGAGATTGGCGTGGATCTGCGTCGCCAGCCGCACCCGCTGCAGCTCGCCCGACGACAGGGTGGGTGTCTGCCGGTCGAGCGACAGGTAGCCCAGGCCGATGTCCTCCAGGGTCGTGACGCGCTCCAGCACGTTCTGGGCGATGCGTTGCGCGGCGATGCGCTTTTCCTCCGAGAGGTGGGGCGTGCGCAGCACGTCGGGCGCGCCTTCGTGGCCCGGGCGCGAGGCCGTGGCCCGGCGGGCGCGGCCCTGGGCTGCGGCCTTGGGCGCCGAGGCGGGCTCGAGCTGGCCCGTGGCTGCCGGCGCCAGCACCTGCGCGAGCCGCGTCAGCGGCAGGCGGGAGAGTTCGCCGATGTCCAGGCCGGCGAAGGTCACCGAGAGGGCCTCGGCTTTCAGCCGCTTGCCCTGGCACGAAGGGCACACCGTGCCGGACATGAAGCGCGCGACGCGGCGCTTCATCAGCTCGCTGGAGGTGGTGGCGAAGGTCTGCAGCACGTACTTGCGCACGCCCGTGAAGGTGCCCTGGTAGCTCGGCTCCATCTTGCGACGCAGCGCCGCACGCGTTTCGGCTGGGGTGAAGCCGGCGTACACCGGCACGGTGGGCTGCTCTTCGGTGAAGAGGATCCAGTGCCGGTCTTTCTTGGGCAGGTCGCGCCACGGCGTGTCGACGTCGTAACCCAGCGTGACCAGGATGTCGCGCAGGTTCTGCCCATGCCAGGCGGGCGGCCACGCGGCGATGGCGCGTTCGCGGATCGTCAGCGTGTCGTCGGGCACCATGGCTTTCTCGGTCACGTCGTAGACCGAGCCCAGACCCTGGCAGACCGGGCAGGCGCCCTGGGGCGTGTGGGGCGAAAAGTCCTCGGCGAACAGCATGGGTTGACCGCGTGGGTACCAGCCGGCGCGCGAGTACAGCATGCGCAGCAGGTTGGAGATCATCGAGACCGAGCCGAGTGTGGAGCGCGAGCCCGCCGAGCCCCTGGGCTGCTGCAGCGCCACGGCGGGCGGCAGGCCTTCGATGCTGTCCACATCGGGGGTGCCGACCTGATCGATCAGCCGGCGCGCATAGGGCGACACCGAATCGAAGTAGCGCCGCTGCGCCTCGGCATAAATGGTGCCGAAGGCCAGCGAGGACTTGCCCGAGCCGGAAATGCCGGTGAAGACGACCAAGGCATTGCGGGGCGCGTCCACGTCCACGTTCTTCAGGTTGTGTTCCCGTGCGCCGCGCACGGCGACGAACTCGGCGATCTTGGTCACAGGCGCGCTCTCGAAGTTGCCGGGTTGGCAAGCCTTGAAGATTGGCACGGATCGGGAGGCGACAACAGCGGTGCTTGGCCACGTCGTTTGTCGGAGGGGTCCGACGCGGACGCCTCCGTTCACCCGCCCCAATGGGCTTTTGGCGCCGCAGCCACGCGGTTTCGTCGCAACCCGGTCGCCAGGCGCGCCCCCGCCCGGCACAGTGCGGCCTCCATCCACCCCTCTCGCGGAGCCCACCATGCTGCTGCAACTGCTCGCCAACCACCCCGAAGCCGTGGTCCCTGTCCTGCGCCAGACGCCCTTGTGGGTATGGGGCCTGCTCACTGCCTTCCTTGCGCTGGGCGTCAGCCAGCTGCGCGACCGCAGCGCCAGCCTGGCCCGCGTGTCGCTGATGCCCGTGGCGATGACGCTTTTCTCGGTGTCGGGCACGTACTCGGCCTTCGGCGCGACGCCTCACCTGGGCCTGGCGATATCGGCCTGGCTGGTCGCTGCGGTGCTCGCTTTTGCCCTCGTCGCGCGTGGCCGTGCCGATGGCGCCCAGTACGACCCGGCGCAGCGGCTGTACCTGCTGCCGGGCAGCGCCGTCCCTCTGATGCTGATCGTGGGCATCTTCCTGGTGAAGTACGTGGTCGGTGTGGACCTCGTCATGGCGCCGCAGCTGGTCCAGGACACGCAATACGTGCTGTGCATCGCTGCCCTGTACGGCGCGTTCACCGGTTTCTTCGTCGGTCGAGCCGCGCGCCTGTGGCGCCTGGCGGTGCGCCCCAGCAAAGCCCTTTATTCACTTAATGGTGAATAAAGGGCGGCGCGAGGGAGTTCGGGTACGCTCTGGCGGCATTGCCCGCCCCCGTTTTCCCCGCACAAGGACCCCTGCCGTGACCGCCAGAAAGGCCCCTTCCGAGCCCAAGATCCGCGACTCCGAGCGCTCCAAGGCCGCCATCCTGGTCGCCGCGCGCGAGGAGTTCGCCCGCACCGGCCTGGGCGGTGCGCGGGTGGAGCGCATCGCCGAGAAGGCGGCGGTGGACAAGAAGCTCGTCTACTACTACTTCAAGGACAAGGACGGCCTCTTCGCCGCCGCGCTGGAGAGCGTCTACGCCGAGATCCGCAACGCCCAGCTCTACCTCGATCTGCAGGGCATGCCGCCGCTGATCGCGCTGCGCCGTCTGGTGGAATTCACCTGGGACTATTACATCGCCCACCCCGAGTTCATCACCCTGCTCAACAGCGAAAACCTGCACCTGGCGCGCCACCTGCACGGCTCGCAGCGCATCCGCGAGCTGAACTCGCCGCTGGTGCAGTCGCTCGGCGACATCCTGGAGCGCGGCCAGAAAGCCGGCCTGTTCCGCGCCGGCATCGACCCGGTGCAGCTCTACATCACCATCGCCGGCTGCTCCTACTTCTACCTCTCCAACATCCACACCCTGTCGGCCGGTTTCAACCGCGATTTCAAGGCGCCCAAGCAGCTCACGCAGCGCCTGGCCCACATCACCGAGGTGATCTCGGCTTTTGTGCTCGCCTAGCGGTTTTCTTCACCGCTCAGGGAAAACCAGGGGCCTCGCGCCCCTTTTCTTTGCCCTACAATTCTCCAAATGGTGAATAAAGAGCGAGAAAAGCCCATGCGAAAGATCGACAGTTACGCCCACATCCTGCCGCGCAAGTACTTCGAGCGCATGGCCGAGCTGGCCAAGGACAAGGGCGCCATCAAGCGCTGGCTGACCATCCCGGTGCTGTACGACCTGGACGCGCGCCTGAAGATGATGGAAGGCTTCCCCGAGTACCAGCAGATCCTCACGCTGTCGAACCCGCCGATCGAGCTGATCGCCGGCCCCGAGGACTCGCCCGCGCTGGCCCGCCTGGCCAACGAGGAGATGGCCAAGATCCGCGACGCGCACCCCGACAAGTTCCCCGCCTTCGTGGCCTCGCTGCCCATGAACAACCCGGCCGCCTGCCTGGAAGAGATGGAATACGCCATCAAGGTGCTGGGCGCGCGCGGCATCCAGGTGTTCACCAACGTGAACGGCCGCCCGCTGGACGAGCCCGAGTTCTGGCCCATCTTCGAGGCCGCCGTGAACACCTACGACGTGCCGGTCTGGATGCACCCCGCGCGCGGCGCGAACATGGCCGACTACGCCTCCGAGAAGAAGTCCAAATTCGAGATCTGGTGGACCTTCGGCTGGCCCTACGAGACCAGCGCCGCCATGACGCGCATGGTGTTCTCCGGCTTCTTCGACAAGCTGCCCGAGCTCAAGCTGATCACCCACCACATGGGCGCCATGATCCCGTTCTTCGACGGCCGCGTCGGCCCGGGCCTGGACCAGTTCGGCAGCCGCACCTCGGACGAAGACTACGAGGGCCTGCTGAAAAGCATGGCCAAGCGGCCCATCGACTACTTCCGCATGTTCTATGCGGACACCGCGCTGGCCGGCGGCCGCTCCGGCCTGCGCTGCGGGCTGGACTTCTTCGGCGCGAAGCAGGTCGTGTTCGCTTCCGACTGCCCCTTCGACCCCGAAGGCGGCCCCATGTTCATCCGCACCATCCCCGAAGCCATCGACTCGCTGAACCTGCCTGAAGAAGAGCGGGAAGGCATCTACTTCCGCAACGCGCTGCGCCTGCTGAAGATGCCTTGCTGCTAGTCGCACCCCCATCCACCCTCCAGGAGACAGACGATGAAGAAGACATGGATCGGCGCGCTGCTCGCCGGCCTGCTGGCCGCGACCGGCCTTGCTGCGCATGCACAGGCCCAGACCTACCCCAACCGCCCTGTGCGCATCATCGTGCCGTACGTGCCCGGCGGCACGGTGGACCTGGTGGCGCGCGTGCTCGCGCAGCGCCTCACCGAGCAGATGGGCCAGCCCTTCGTGGTGGAGAACCGCGCAGGCGCCAGCGGCGTCATCGGCAGCGACCTCGTGGCCAAGGCCCCGGCCGACGGCTACACGCTGCTGGTGCAGTCGCCCACGCTGATCGCCAACCCGCTCATGGTGCGCAAGGTGCCCTACGACGTGGTCACCGACTTCACGCCGGTGTCCTTCCTCGGCTCGGTGCCCATGGTGGTGGCGGCGCACCCCAGCGTGCCGGCCGACGACCTCAAGCACTTCCTGGAAGCCGCGCGCGCCAAGCCGCAGGGCTTCAGCCTGGGCACCTCGGCCATCGGCTCGCCCATGCACGTCTCGCTCGAAGCCATCAAGTTCGGCGGCAAGCTGGAGATGCCCATCGTCGCCTACCGTGGCACGGCGGCGGCCCTGAACGACCTGCTCGGCGGCCAGATCAGCGTGATCATCGACGCGCTGCCGTCCACCGCGCCGCACATCGCCAGCGGCAAGCTCAAGGCCCTGGCCGTGACCACCAAGGCCCGCCTGCCCAGCATGCCCAACGTGCCCACCGTCGCCGAGTCCGGCATCCCCGGTTTCGAGATGGTGACCTGGTACGGCCTGTGGGCGCCGGGCAAGCTGCCCGAAGCCATCAGCAAGCGGCTCACCGAAGAAAGCGCCAAGGCCATGCGATCGGCGCTGGTGACCGAGCGCCTCGGTGCGCAGGGCTTCATCGCCGCGCCCATGGGCCCGGCGCAGTTCGCGCCTTACATCACCAAGGAAATCGCGACCTACGCGCGCATCGTGCGCGACGCGAAGATCCAGATCGACTGAGCCCCGGTCCCGCGCACGCTCAGCGCCGCGTGTCTTCCAGCCACACCAGCCGCACGCTGCGGTTGGCCTGCTCGGGCTTCTGATCGGGCGTCACGCGCGGCAGCCCGGTCTCGGGAAGGTAGGACACCATCACGCGCTCGGGCGCCACGCCGCCCTGCGACGTCAGCAGACCGAGCACCACGAGCGCGCGCTGGTGCGCCAGGCGGTCGTTGTGGCTGCGCGAGGCCATGGTGTCGGTGTGCGCCTGCAGCAGCAACAAGGTGCGCGGGTTCTCGCGCAGCGCGTTGCGCGCCAGCTCGATGGCCGCGAGGCCTTCTTTCGAGAGGGTGGCCCGGTCGGGCGCGAACAGCACCGCCGGCAAGGCCGGCAGCGGGGGCGGCACCGGAGGCTTGCCGTCGCAGGCCTGGCCGCAGTGGTTCTGGATGTTGATGACGTGGTCGGTCGGGTCGTCTTTCTTGTCGGGCACGGTGGAGACGATGGCGAAGGCCAGCAAGGACGCCAGCGCCAATGCGCTGAACAAGGTCATCTGGAACTGCGCGTCCTCGAAGCGCCGGTGCAGGCGCAGGTACTGGGCCAGGGGAAGCAGCCGGGCGATCACGGCCCAGTGCTTGGCGCGCACGCTCATCCCCTCCTGGATGGACTTGGCCCGCTTCGCGCTGTCGGGCTCGGACGACGGCGTTGCGCGCAGCGCTTTCAGCCGCTGATCGATCACGGCCAGGTTGTCCGTCAGCTGTTTCAAGCTGGGGTAGTTCGGCGGCAGCAGGTCGGCCCCATGGGCATCGATGTCGCTGCGCAGGGTCTGGAGCTCGTCGAGCTCGTCCTTGTCCAGCAAGTTGTCATGGGTGCCGAGCAGGCTGGAGCGGTACAGCACATCCGGCTTGAGAATGCGCAAAGAGCGCCACAGGGCCAGGCAGATCAGCGCGAAGCCGGCCACCAGCAGCAGCAAGGCCAGCCACCAGCGGCCGCTGAAGAGATCCAGTTTCCCCAGCCCCGACACCGGGCTGTTGCCGATGATCAGCGCGGCGGTGGCCGCGAACGCCGTGGCCAGCCATTTGATGGTGTCCCGCAGCGTTGTCGCACTCGACGCGAAATCCGGCTTGATCGCATCGGCCTCCTGGCTCATGGCAGTTCAACCTGGTGGTACGCGCCCAGCGGCGTTGGGGCGCCCCTTTCGACGTAGATGTGCAGATCCACCCGCCGCGCGTTCCCTCGCATCGCGCGAGCCGCGTCCTTGAGGCGCTCCAGATCGAACGGTTGTCCTGCGGGCACCTGCAGCTCCAGCACCAGATGGCCGCGCCGCCCTCGGCGCGAATGCAAGGCCACGCCAGGGATGGCCCGGGCCAGCGCAGCTGGCGGCACCACGAATTCCGGCAGCAGCTCGGTGAGCGGGGCATCGAAGGGGTTGGCTCGGGGCCTGAGGCGGCCCAGGTGCAGGTATGCAGTCACGCCGCCCCCGTTTTCTTCCGGGTCGGGCCAGGGATCGTCGTCTGGTGGGTCTGGTGGCAGCGGGGTCACCACAGGCTGGGGCCCGCCCACCGTCACTTCGGCATCTCCGCATTTGACGGTGTAGGAGCCGTCAGGATTCGGTACGACAGTCATGGTCATGATCAACCCCCGCCCGTGAAGCTTTTCGGACGTTAGCTGAAGATCGATGGCTGTTCAATCCCCGAAGGGCACATTTCAGCGGTTCAACAAGCGCTCGGCCAAATCGTCCAGCTCGGTCTTGCGGGCCGCCCAGTCGGGCAGGGCCGCACTGAGCAAACGGTAGAAGCGCGGGCTGTGGTTGTGCTCGGTCAGGTGGCACAGCTCGTGGGCGACCACGTACTCGATGCACGCCCTGGGGGCCTTGACCAGGTGCGGGTTCAGCAGCAGTTCGCCCTTGGGTGAGCAACTCCCCCACTGCGTGCGCATGCTCAGCAAGCGCCAGCGCGGCAGCTGCGTCTTCGGCAGGCGCATGCGCTGCGCCACCTCGGTCAGCACCCGCGTGAACACATCGCGGGCATGCTCGCGGTACCAGGCCTCCAGCAACCGGCGCACGGTGGCGGCGTCGCGTTGTGGCACGGTCACTTCCAGCCGGCCTCGCCACAGGCGCACCCCTGAGCCGTTGGCCACCGGGGTCAGCTGCACCTTCAGCATGTGGCGCCGCCCCAGGTAAAAGTGGGTCTCCCCGCTCACGTACTCGCGCGGCGTCACATGGCGCTGCCGCTCGCGGTGGGCCTGCAACTGCTGCCAGATCCAGCGCGCGCGCTGGCGCACGGCGTTCTTCACCTCCAGCAGATCCGTGCCCTGCGGTGCGTCCACCTGCACCGCGCCATCGGGCATCACATGAATGGCCACGCTGCGTTGTGGGCGTGGCGGGAAGCGCAGGGTGAAATCAATGCGCTCTTCGCCATAGCGGATGGACTGCCGAGTCACCTCAGAGGCTCCCCCGCGCAATGCCCACGCGCGTGACCTGAATCACCTGGTCGATCGCGCTGCCCGCCTTGTCCAACCCCATCACCTCATACAGCCGGGGCAGCAGCACCCGGCGCACGGCCGCCTCGATGTTCTGCGGGTTCAGCGAGTGCTCGGCCACGGCCTGCCGCACCACCTCGTCGATCTCCTTGGCCAGCAAGACCAGCGCCGCCGGCTCGGCCGCCTGGAACGCCGCGTCACCCAGCACCATGCGGCAGATGCCGAAGTAGGCGCGGGCATGCCGGTTGTCGCCAAAACCGTCGGGCATGCCCTCGATCTCGCGCGCGTCCACCTGGGCCTCGAACTTCCTGAACAGCGCGTACTGCTTGAGCGGGTGGTCGAACATCGCCTCGGCCTCTGCAATCGCCTGCTTCAGCAGCTCGGCAAACACCTTCTGCGCGTACGGGTCCTCGGCCAGGTCCTGCTCGATCGTCTTCTTCAGCCGCGTGCGGATCATGTCCGTCTCGTTGCGGGTTTTCTCCTGCGTCCAGTTCTCGGGCTCGTCGGCCTGACCGAGCTTGTGCACCAGGTACACGCCCTCGGGCTCGCGGATCTGCGTGCCGATGACCTGCTTGTCCACCATGCGACGGATCTGCGCTTCGTACGCGCTGTAGTCCACCGTCTCCTGCGCATCGCGCCCGGCCATGCCGCGCACGGTGGTGAACAGTTTCAGGTCCGTCTTGTAGTTCTCCACATCCCGCTCGGAAAAACTGTGGTCCTCGAAAAAACTGCGTGAAGACAAAGCCGTCTGCAGGCACAGGCCGAACTTCGTCAGTGCCTCGTAGAAATCTTCGCGCAGCTTCTGGCGCGTGTCGTGGCTCTGGCCGTCCTCGTCTTCCACGAAGCGGGGCATCAGCACCTGCCGGTACTGCTCCAGGTCCCGGCGGTTCTTCACCTCGGCGAAGATCGCCCACACCGCGTCGTGCAGGCCGGGCAGGCGCTTGTACTCCGTGCTGAACTGCTGGTACAGCCCTTCGATGTCCGCCAGTTCGTAGCCGCCCTGCGTGCGCGCCTCCAGGTCCTGGTACGCACGCACGGCCGTGTCCAGCTCCTTCAGGATGCCCCGGTAATCCACCAGCACGCCGTGGCGCTTGGCCTCGTGCAGGCGGTTCACCCGTGCCACCGCTTGGATCAGGTTGTGCTCCTTCAAAGGCTTGTCGATGTACAGCACCGCGTTGCGCGGTTCGTCGAACCCCGTGAGCAGGCGGTCCACCACGATCAGCAGGTCCGGGCCACCCTCGGTCGAGAAATCCGCGAGCACCTGGTCTTCGTACGCCTCGGGGTTCTTGCCCACGTTCGCGTTCCACCAGGCCTGCACCTCGGGCACTGTGCTCTCGTCCACCTCGGTGTTGCCCTCGCGGCTGTCGGGGGCCGACATGATGACCGCGCTGCTCACCAGGCCCGTGTCGTCCAGGTGGCGCTTGTAGCGCACCGCGTCCTGCTTGCTCGAAGTGGCCACCTGCCCTTTGAGCCCCAGGCCCAGCTTCTTCACGTTCTCATTGAAATGCTGGGCAATGTCCCAGGCGATCAGCTCGATGCGGTTGGCCGCGCCGTACACCGCGCGCTTGTTCGCGTACTTGCGTTTCAGGTCTTCGCCCTGCTTGGGCGAAAGGCCGGCCGTGATCTTGTCGAACCAGCGGTTCACCGCCGCGTCGTTGATCTCCAGCTCCGGCACGCGCTCCTCGTACAGCAGCGGTGCCACCGTTTCGTCCTCCACCGCGCGCTGCATGGTGTACGCATGCACGATGGAGCCGAACTTGTTGGCCGTCTTCTCCTTCTTCAGCAGCGGCGTGCCCGTGAACGCCACATAGGCCGCACGCGGCAGCGCCTTGCGCATGCGCTCGTGCGTCTCACCGCCGTGGCTGCGGTGGCCCTCGTCCACCAGCACGATCAGGTCTGACGACGGGTTGTGGCACTCCGGCAGCTTGGACGCCGTGGCGAACTTGTGGATCAGCGTGAAGATGATGCGCTCCGTGCCCTGACCAATGCGCAGCGCCAGCTCGCGGCCCGAGCCCACCTTGGCCTTCTCGCCCTCCTTCTTGGTCGCCAGCGCCGAGCCGAATGCCCCGCTGCTCATGAAGTTGCGCGCCAGCTGGTCTTCCAGGTCCAGCCGGTCCGTCACCACCAGCACGCGGCAGGCCTGCGTGCTCGTGTGCAGCACCAGCGCCTTGGTCAGAAACACCATGGTCAGGCTCTTGCCCGAGCCCGTGGTGTGCCACACCACACCGCCTTCGCGCGCGCCATCGGGCCGGCGCTGGGCGATGCGCGCCAGCAGCGCGCGGATGCTGAAGAACTGCTGGTAGCGCGCCACCACCTTGCCGACCTTGCGGTCGAACAGCACGAAGAGCCGCAGAAACTCCAGCAGCCGCTCGGGCTTGAGCAGGGCGGCGATCAGGCGGTCCTGCTCGGTGGGCAGCACCGGCTGCGACCACAGGCCTTCGAAGTACGCGCGCAGCTTTGGCGGCTTGCCCTGCCACAGCGCGGCCTGCACCGGCGCGGCCAGGGGCTGGTTCTTCCACTCGCCCAGCTGTGCATCGGTGAAGGTCTCTTCGCGCCAGCGCGCCCAGAACTTCAGCGCCGTGCCCGTGGTGCCGTAGCGCGCTTCGGTGTGGCTCACCGCCAGCAGCAGCTGCGCGTAGGCGAACAGCTGGGGAATCTCGTCGTGGCGCTGGTTGCGCAGGTGCTGGCTGATGCCCTCGTTTACCATCAGCTTGGCCGAGCTGCCGTGGTCGGGCCGCTTGGCCTCGATCACCACCAGCGGCAGGCCATTCACATAGCCCACCACGTCGGGCGAGCGGTGGTGCGTGCCCTGGGCCGAGAGCACCTCCAGCTCCTCCGTCACGTCCCAGCGGTTCGCCTCGGGGTGCTGCCAGTCGATCAGCGGCACCGTGGGCTGGTGCTTCTTGCCGTCGGGCATGAACTCGGTCACCGTCACGCCCAGCGTGAGCATCTGGTACAGCCGCTCGTTGGCGGGCAGCAGGCCTTCAGCGAGGTTCAGCGCCTGCACCTGGCGCACGATCTGGTCGATGGCGCTGGGCGATAGCGGGTGGGTTTCGCCCTTGTACTCGAAGCGGTGCGCCTGCAGCACTTCGATGAGGCGTGGCTTGAGGATCACCTCGCGCGTGCTGCCGCCGCGCAGGGCCAGGGCTTCGGCGGTGGGCAGGAAGTTCCAACCCAGGTTGATGAGCATGTGCAGCGCCGGGATGTGGGCGCTGAACTGTTCGCGGGTTTGGGGCGTGGGGTGGGGGTGGCTGCTGCTCATGGGGGAGTCGCCACGGTGTCGGTGGAGGCGTGCAGCTTGACGCGGCGTTTGCCGGTGAGGAGGTCTTGCATGAGGGCTTTCTTCTCTTGGCGCAGGCGGTCGAGCTGTGCTGCGATCGACAGCTCTTCGGCTTCTGCTGCATTGATGACTTCTGCAATTCGGCGCTGCGTTTCAAGCCCAGGCACATGCAGGCGCAGTTTGAAGAAGTCCGTGACGCTGACATTGAGGAGCCCGTGATTCCTCGCTCCTTCTTGCGCGATGCCAGAAATCTCCTCATTGAGCGTGCCGGCCTCGAAGTAGTGCCTGAAGAAATCGGCATCTGCTTGCGCGTCAGGCCTGAGCCGGAAGCACAGGTAGAGGCTCGACACCACCCCAGCGTCGTAGGCGAGCAAAGGCTTGATGGCGCCCAACGGATAACCAGCGGAATAGCTCTTGTTGTAGGCGAAGTCCCCGCGAGTCAGCAATGTGTAGCCCTGCAGGTTTTCGCTGGCCACACTCTTGTTAAAGAAGTCGCGTTGACCAACCAGCCCGTGCTGAGCGGAGATGGTGAGCACATTCTGATTGCCTACGGTGTTCTTGCGCGTGATGCGTTCGAACACCTGGTCGAAATCGCAAGGCGACCAGGTGGCCTTGTCTCTCAGAAAGTGTCGTCGCCCAGAAAGCAAGACTTGCATCAAATCCTGTTTTTGCCTTCGGCTGTTCGCTAAGAGCCTTTCGGCGGCTGCAACGGCCTCATTCCAAGTTGCCAAAACATCAGTGATGCGGTGTTGTTCGCTAAGTGGTGGTAGCGGAAATTGCATCTTCTCGTAGGTGGATACGTTGAGATGCTTCTGTGCTAGACCACTTTGACCATTAAAAACCTGCCGCCTGCCGACCTCCGAGTTGGTAAGTTCGCACAAGTATTCTGGAAGCAACAAACTCGCCTTGGGCCGGGCAAACAGAATGTCGATGCAGTTGACGCCATCTAGGTGTGGCGGAACAACGCATGAAACGCCTGCGAAGCCTGTTCGCACAATCGCGACGTCCCCTGCACGGAGCGCGGACTTCGCATTCTTTCGATGCCCCTCACTAGAGATGTAGGCCCAATTGCTTTCGTTGACTTGGTTCTCACGAACGTTCTGTGAGCGAAACGCTTTTACGCCAGTACCTTCTTCGACGTAGTAGTGACTTGGATTCACCACAATGCCAACGCTTACTGTTTCGCAAGCGTCTGAGACCGTCGTAGCTTTCCATCCTTCAGGCAGCATGGTTCATCCGTCGTGCAAGGTGTTGCGCCGCGTCGTGCGGCGAAGAAAAACGGATGAAGGCCACGGCCCGCGCCTTGGCTTCGGTTTCCAGGAAGTGCAGGGAATTCATGTAGCTTTCGCGTTCGCGTCTGGCCAGGTAGCCGAGTGACTCCAGGGTCGGCCCTCCCACCAGCACTTCGGCGTTGTCGATGGGGTGGATCTGGTCGCGGCGGATGGCTTCGAGGTCGAACACCTTCACCTTGAGCGAGCGCGTGTCGCCCGAGGTGTGCCCGGGGCGCATCACGCCGAAGTTGGCCGCGTAGTGCTGGCGCAGAAAGCCGATGCGCACGGCCTTGTTGCTCAGCTTGATGCGCACGTTGAACTCCTCGGGCTGCGGCATCAGCGTGATTTGCTTCATCGTCATGGTGAACAGATCGGTGCGCACCTGGTCGGCCCAATCGTCGAAGGCGCGTTGCGAGGTGTTCTCCACCTCCTGCCTGGCGCCGAAGTTGGATTGCCCGAAGGCGGCCGAGAACTTCACGGCGATGTCGAACACCTGGTTCATGTCCCGCGCCGCGCAGTCGCGCTGCTCGCCCAGGGCGAAGCCGCCAAAGGGCATGTCCAGGCCTTCGATGGTCACGCCCTTGTCGAGCTGGCCTTGAAGGTCGATCACCGTGGCGCCCACCATGGAGGCGATGCCTTTGCCCGCCGTGCCGAACAGGCCCGACAGCACGGCCGGGGCCACACTCTGCCGAATCTGGGACTGGCCGCTGGCGGCCCGCACCATCACCGCCACGGTGATGGCCTCACCGCTGCCGGGAATGGTTTCCATGCGCACGGGCCACCAGGTGGCCTGGAATTCGGGGAGTTCGATCTCGATCATGCTTGTCCTGCCTCTTCGCCGGTGTCGGGCGTGACCTGTTCGTTCAAATACATCTGTTCGGGGATGACGCGCTGCGACAGCAGGCGGTCCAGATGGTCCAGGCGGGCGATCATGAAGTCGACCAGCGATTGGTACATCGCAGTGCCGTCCTGCAGATAGCCGGCGGCCAGGGGCATGGCATCGAACGACACCCGCCTGAACGCCGCCAGTCTCCCACGAAGTCGGCGCAGCAAGAGGGCTCTTTCGTCGTCTGTCAGCCCCTGCATGAGCTTGGCGGCCAGCCAGTTGGTCAGGGCGGCGTCGGGCTCTACGCCTTCTGCCATGGCGGCTTCGTGGTCGATGAGGTAGAGGCGCGATTCCGGGCAGACCAGGATGTCGCTCGGGCTGCGTACGTCGTTGGCGATCCACTCATCGAACGCGCAGGCGAGGTCGGCCAGTTTGAGCTTTTCCAGCAACGCGAAGAGCTGGTCCAGGCAGCGCGCGGGCCGCGCCATGGCGCGCGTTGACACATCCAGCGTGCCGAAGGCGATGAGATTTTTGGTGCCCATTTGCCCCACGTGAACGGGCTTGACCGTCACGATGTACGGGTCAGGGGTCGGCAGCCCCACCGCCTGGGCCACTTGCGCCGCGAGCGTTTCCACCATGATGGCCCGGTGGGTCATACCGATCTTGATGTACAGCGTGACTTGCTGGCTGTCTGGCCCGTAGGCTGGGCAGAACCAGATGTTGGAGCGCGAGCCGCTGATCTTGTTGCCCTGGCCGCAGGTGGCTGCCACGCCGATGTGGGGGAGCTGGAGGCTTGGGAGTGGGATGACGTTGGTGGTCAAGCGCTTGTTCCTTTGAACCCTCTCCGAGGGGCTGCGCGAGCTATTCGGAATTTCAGAATAGCTGCGTTGGTCCACAAAGCCGTTGCGGTTGTCTCAGACCATTTTGACGAGCGCATCAAATTGGTCCTTCATTGAAGCGGCGGCCAAGTTCATCACAGCAACCGTTGCAATATTTGCAACGGTTGATCAGCGCTATGGCGTCCAACCCTATCGAGGGAGTGCTCCGCAGTTGTCCGGAATTTCCGGATAACTGTGCGTCAGGCAGTTCTCCGCTGAATCGAGACCGCCGCTCACTCATACCCCAACTCCTTCAAATACCCCGCCATCTTTTCCTCCAGCCCAGCCAGCTCCGCCTTGAGCTTCAAGCGCTCCGCGCGCACCGCCATGAGGTCGATGGTCTCGGCCTCTTCGAAGGTGTCCACGTAGCGCGGGATGTTGAGGTTGAAGTCGTTCTCGGCGATCTCGCTGGGGCTGGCGAGGTGGGCGTACTTGGTCACGTTCTGGCGGGCCAGCGCGGTGGCGATGATGGTGTCCAGGTCGCTTGCACGCAGCAGGTTCTGGTTCTTGCCGTCCTGGTAGGCGCGGCTGGCGTCGATGAAGAGCACCTTGTCGTCGGTTTTCTTCTTGCGCAGCACCAGGATGGCGGCCGGGATGCCGGTGCCGTAGAAGAGCTTCTCGGGCAGGCCGATCACCACGTCGAGCAGGTTTTCCTCGATGAGTTTCTGCCGGATCTTGCCTTCTGCCGCGCCCCGGAACAGCACGCCGTGGGGCACCACCACGGCCATGCGGCCGGTGCCAGGCTTCATGGTTTCGACCATGTGCAGGATGAACGCATAGTCGGCCTTGGTGCGCGGCGGCACGCCCCGGCGGAAGCGCTTGTAGGGGTCGCTGTCGGCGGTTTCGAAGCCCCATTTCTCCAGCGAGAAGGGTGGGTTGGCGACCACGATGTCGAAGTGCTTGAGGCCGCCCTGGCCGTCGAGCAGCTTGGGGTTGCGCAGGGTGTCGCCCCATTCGATGCGGTGGTTGTCTTCCGCGTGCAGGAACATGTTCATCTTGGCCAGCGCCCAGGTGCTGCCGATGGCTTCCTGCCCGAAGAGCGCGTAGCGGCGGCTGCCGGTCTGGGCGCGGATGAGCTGGCCGCATTTCATGAGCAGCGAGCCCGAGCCGCAGGTGGGATCGCAGATTTCGTCGCCTTCCTGCGGGGTCATGAGCCGGGCCATGAGTTGCGAGACTTCGGGCGGCGTGTAGAACTCGCCGGCCTTTTTGCCGCTGGTGGAGGCGAAGTTCTTGATGAGGTATTCGTAGGCGTTGCCGATCACATCGAGGTTGCCGATGCGGCTTTCGCGCAGGTTGAGCTCGGGCTTGGCGAAGTCTTCCAGCAGGTGGCGCAGGATGTCGTTTTTCTGCGCCTCGTCGCCGAGCTTGGTGGAGTTGAAGCTGATGTCCTGGAACACGTCGCGCAGCTTGCCGAGGTTGGCTTCTTCGATGGCGTGCAGGGCCTTGTCGATGCGCTCGCCGTTGCCGGGCCGGTGGCGGGCTTCGTGCAGCGCGTAGAAGTTGGCGCTGGGCGGCAGCACGAAGCGTTCGTTTTTCAGCAGTTCCTTGATGAGCTCGGGGTGGTCACCGTGTTCCTTCTTGTAGCGGTCGTAGTGGTCTTGCCAGACGTCCGAGATGTACTTGAGGAAGAGCATGGTGAGGACGTAGTCCTTGTAGATGCTCGGGTCGACGGTGCCGCGGAAGGTGTCGCAGGCGGCCCAGACGGCGGCGTTGATGGTGTCCTGGTTCAGGGTGGCGGTGGTGTCGTTCATGGGATTCAGGCGGGGAAGTTCGGGGTGCTCAGCAGTTCGTGCGCGAGGGCGTCGAGCTGCTGCTCGCGGTTTTGAATGAGGGCTTCGAGGCAGCGTCTTTCCTGGCGGGCGGCGGCGGCCAGGGCGACGAGATGGCGCTGCCGCTCCAGGCTGGGCAGGGCGATGGGCATGTCTTCCAGCACACCCCGGCGGATGCTGAGCTGGTCCGTGCCCTCGGCGTTGCTGGCCAGATAGCGCTGGCAGGGCGCGCGGTTGATGGTCCAGGCCAGGTACTCGGGCAACAGGCCGGGCGACTTGCAGCGCAGCACGAAGAAGTATTGGGAGCACACGGTGTGGGCCGGCACGCCGGCCAGGCAGACCGCGTAGTTGCGCCCGCCCCGGGCGGCAAAGAGCACATCGCCGTCGTGCAGCCAGTCGGTGGCCTTGCCCGGTGGCAGGTCGGTGCGCGGAAGCTGGGCCCAGGCGACGGTGCCTTCCGCGGACACGTCGCGCATCTGGATGACCCGGGCGTTTCCGTCGTCGGTGGCAGGCACGCTGCCCCGAAAGGGGTGGCCCGCCCGTACCTCAACAAGCGCTTTCAGCGAAACAGTCATTTGTGCATCAATTCGGATGATGCGACATCTTGCTTGCGTGAGGCTGCAAAAGCAAGTAGCATCAAAGTATTAATGCATCAAGTTGGATGATGCGAATTTTTTGGAAATGCCATGAACCGATTTGAAGTCAGTTGCATCAACCTCGCGGTGAAAGAGGGGCTGGGCGAAGTGGTCACCCACATGGGCAATCGAGCGCAAGGGTGGTGCATCAACGAGGCCACTGCCATTCAGTGGATCACGCGGAAGCGCGAGGTGTACGTCGTGCTGAACTGGTCGACCGGTCTGCGGAGCCTGGTCGGCGTCGCGCGCCCAGAGGGCAAGGCGCCGCTGTTGCGTGCGCACGTCGATGGCAAGTGGAACGACGATCTGATGACCCAGGCCCGCTGTGGCGGCAAATGCCGTTTGAACTCCTGAGCCGGCAGAGGGGCGATGCATGGCCCGTAAACTCCCAGCCATGTCACTCAAAATCACCGTCTACTCCAAGTCCGCCTGCCCGCAATGCGAGTCGGCCAAGATGCTGCTCAAGTCCCGCTCGCTCGACTACGAAGAGATCAGGATCGACGACGAGGCCGAGCGCCTGGCCTTCTACGAAAAGTGCGGGCCCTCGGTGCGGCAGATGCCCCAGATCTTCATCAACGACCAGCGCGTGGGTGGCCTGCAAGGCCTGCAGGCGGCGCTGGCGCAGCTCGCGCGCTGACCGACCCTGCCGCTGGTCCCGATGGGGCGTTGTCCGACAGCCAGGGGGCGGCCGGGCGCGCCCAATGGGAATCTCCAAGGAGATTGCCATGAACACCACCCACACCCCTACGCCGACCACGCCCGTGGTCGACGCCGACCTTGAAGCGCAAGCCCACCCGGGCTACGGCATCCCGTCGCAAGACCTCAGGCCGGTGGCGCAAAGCTCACTGAGTCCCGAAGAAGCAAAACGCGAAGCCCACTCGGTCGCCATGGGCGGCGGTGTCATGGTCGGCGCGGCTGCGGGTGCCGCCGTCGGCGTGGCGGTGGCGGGCCCGGTGGGCGTCGTCGTGGGCGGTGCGGTCGGTGGCGTGGCGGGCGCGATCGGCGGGGCCGCCGCCGGTCAGGCCGTCAAGCCTGACACGTCCGAATCACCCGAAGCGCTGCCGGACAACCTGCCGTGAAGCTCGAAGGCTCCTGCCATTGCGGCCGTGTGAGCTTCTCGGTCGAGTCGGCCGAGCCCGTGCCCTTCATGCGCTGCTATTGCTCCATCTGCCGAAAGACGGCGGGCACGGGCGGCTACGCGATCAACCTCGGTGCCGACCACCGCACGCTCAAGGTGAAAGGCAAGCGCCACCTGCGCGTGTACCAGGCCACCATCGACGAAGGCGATGGCGAGGTGAGGCACAGCACCGGCCAGCGCCACTTCTGCGGCGTGTGTGGCACGGCGCTCTGGCTGTACGACCCGAGCTGGCCCGACCTCGTGCACCCGCACGCGGGCGCCATCGACACGCCCCTGCCGAAACCGACGGAGAGCGTGCACATCCTGCTGGGCTCGAAGGCCGAATGGGTGCGGGTGGAAGGCCGCAAGGGCGACCCGCGGTTTGAGGGCTATCCCGACTTCTCGCTCAAGGAATGGCACCAACGGCACCGGCGGAAAGACCCCGCCGACTGAGCGCTCAGGCGCCGAGCTGCTCGATGCGCTTCTCCATGTCCAGCAGGCCCATCAAGCCCAGGGCGCCGGTGGAAATGCCCAGGTAGATCAGCGCGTCCCAGGGAGATTGACCCTGGCCCAGGGCCACGGCGAGGTGAAGGAGAGAGGCGATGGCCGCCATGCCGGCCACCGTGATCACGCACAGCTTGAAAAATTCTTTCATCGCCACTCTCCTTGAATCAACGGGAACGCACCGTGTGACAGCAAGAGGCGAGTGTGGAATCGAAAGCGGGGTGGAAGTGTAGGAAGAGCAAAGTTGCGCGTGTAGGAGACGTCCCACACGCGAAAAAACCCGCGGTGCTCAGGCGGCGAGCACCCAGCGCGGGGGGCTGCTGGGCTGTTGGGGCGTGCGTTCCTCGACCGTCCCGAGTTGCACCACGCGCAGGCCCTGAGGCAGTCGGGAAGATGAGCGGGGATACAGGTACGGGCACTCGTCGAGCCACAGGTCGGGCTGGTTCTGCAGGTTCTTCACGCAGCTGTTGAAGATCAGCCCTTCGGCAAAGCCGGGTTGTTCACCAAAAATCTTGTAGATAAACACGAAAGCACTCCCAGAAGCAATGAACAAGGGGTGGGTCGCATGCACTTGGAAACTTCTTTCGCACATGCTGCCACCGTTGCGTGGCAAGCATATGACGTGAAACGCGATCGGTTTGTAGGAGTTGTGGCAATTTTCACGGGGAGGCTTGAGAGGCGGCGAGCGGCGCATGCCGGGTCAAGCGCCCCTCGCCACACCGAGGGCCGGCGCGTCGGTTACAGTCTCGCTATATTCGGTTGTATATATCGAAAGTGACCGCCGCATGCCGTCCTCCTCCTCCGCCGCGCCCCGTTTGCACTGGGTCTGTCTCGGTCCGCACCTGCAGGGCCTGGTGCTGCGCACCTGCCTGACCGCGCCCGGTTTGCGCCGGCTCATGGCGCCCTTCTTCGATGTGTTCAGCCCGTCGGATTTCGAGCTGCGCAGCGAAGCCGCGCGGCTGGCCCCGTTGCACGCGGGCCTGGCCCGCGCGCTGCAGGCCGCGCTGGACGAACAGCACCGCGACGCGGTTGCGCAGTCGTCCCGCGCGCAGACCGAGGACGACCTGCTCGCCCTGTGGGACGCGGCCACCCGCGCGGGCGACATCGGCGGCGCCTGCTGGGCCCTCGTCACCGATGGCCGCAGCGCGCCCCGGCTGAGGTCGCTGATCGCGCGCGACGTCGAGCAGCTCACGAACGCCGCCAGCGCCCAGCGCGAACGCGAGCGCGATGCGGCCGAAATCGGCGCCTTGCGCACGCAGGTGTCGGCCATCGACGAATCGTGGCGCATGAGCGCCACGCTGCTCGAGGCCGCGAAGGCCGCGAAAGAGCGTGCCGACTCACTGTCTGCGGCGCTCATGTTCCAGGTCGGCCGCCGGGAGCAGGCCGAAGTCGCGGCGCTGGCCGCCGAGGCCCAGGCGCTGCGCCAGGAGCAGGAGGCGATCCAGCTCAAAGTCCAGCTCGGCGAACTCGGGCGCGAGCTGTCCGCCATGGAAGAACAGCTGCGGGGCTGGATGAAATGCGAGGGCGCCGGCCCCTCGCCGCTCGACCCGCTCATCCGGGGCCGCAAGCTGCTCTACGTGGGCGGCCGCCCCAGCGCCAACCCCGCCATCCGCGCGCTGGTGGAGCGGCACGGCGGCGAGTACCGGCGTCACGAAGGCAGCGTCATCGCATCGGCCAGCGAACGGCTGTCCGACGAACTCGCCTGGGCCGACCTTGTCGTCGCGCCGCTGGACTGCGTGGACCGCGAATCCGCCGTGGTGCTGCAGCGCGCCTGCCGGCACAACGGGCTGGACTACGTGCCGCTGCGCACCGCCAGCATCGCCAGCTTTGCGGCGGGCCTGTGCACCACCCTGGCCATGCCCCGCTTGCCGCTGCCGGTCAACGGGCTGTGCCTGCGGCACGGGTGAGCCGGCCTCACGCCATGCGCTCGTCCGCGCGCGTGGCGGGCAGGTCGGCAATGTTCTTCGCGAACCAGCCGATGCGCGAGGTCTTGCGCACATCGAAGCGCGGCACATAGGGCTTGATGTCCAGCAGCGGCGTGCCGTCCAGCATGTCGTTGCCGGTGAAGCGCAGCACGCGGCCTTCCACGCTCACCAGCCGCACGATGGAAAAGCCGATGCGGTTCGGCCGCGCCGGCGCGCGCGTGGCGAACACGCCGTGCGACTGGTTGTCCAGAAACGGCACCACCTCCAGGCGCTGCGCGGCCTGGTGCTGGTGCGTCATCAGGATCAGGTACTCGAAACCCTCGATGTCGCGCAGCCCGGGCAGGAACGCGTCGAACAGCTCGACATGCCCCGGCTCATGGGCCGCGCCCGCCGTCTGGATCGGCATGCCGGCGGTCTCGGTGAACCGGCTGCGCACCAGGCCGATGGGGTGGTAGACGATGGGTTCCAGCGGGATGGTTGATGTGCTCATGGCCGAAAAATGTACGGCACATCAGGGCGACGTGGCCGGCCCTTTGGTGAGCGCTTCCAGCACCGTGGTGGTGTCGCTCAACTGGTTCACCATCTGCTGCAGTTCCGCATTGACGATGCGCAGCAGCGAACTCAGCTCTGCGCGGGAAAGGCCGATGCCCTCGTCTGCATCGACTGCGTACTCGGGTGTGGTGAGCTTTTCCACCGCGAGATAGGCATTGAGCGTCATGCTCAGGTGCATCACCTGGTCGGCCGCCTGTACGGCGAGGCTTCGGGTTCTTGGGTGTTGGGGTTCGGCGGCGATAGCGCCTTCAGGAATGCGTTTGGTCATATAGCTCCAGCGATGTTGCTTGCAAAAGCCGCCGGCCCATATCAATGGGTCGACGGCACGAACAAACAAGCCGCAGAGCTTCTGCGGTCAACGAGCAATGCGGCTTGCGACGCATGCGGATGTCTCAGGCTTCCTAGACCCGATCACGTCTGTTTTTGACGTGAAAGCGGAGTATAGCCAGCGCGGTTGCAAGAGAGAGTTCAATCTGTTTCGGCAACAGCGAAGAGCTGATAGACCATTGAACGTAGTTCGTCATCACACGCGGAAAATCTATCGGCGATTTCGATGATGAAATCCACTTGAAGCTTTGACCTGTGAGGTAGCTTCATCGCATCCTCCACTTGATGAGGTAGCAAGTACTTGTGAAGGTACTGATAAGGGTCGATCTTCTTGGCCAAGTACTGCGTAAGAAGCATGCGGTAAATCGAACGGGCACTGGTGGCTTGGCATGCCATGTTTACTCGCCGATAGTCCTGTAGTGCAAGAGGCACAGCTTCTAGACAAGCATCTTTGTACCAAGCGTAAAAGGCGTAGACCCGCTGTGCATACGAATCTACAAGTGGACGTAAACGTACTCCTTTAGGTGAGCGAGCAACATATGCACGAGCATCTTTAGAGATGTCCTCTGGCTCCCCCAGATTTTCCTGAAAAAGAACGAAGTCGGTTCGTCTTCCTTCTTCTTGTCCGTACTCAATCTGCCATCCCAAGCCAGGGAGCCTTTCATGGCAAATCATGTTGCGCAGGGCAATTACGAAGCTGTGCTCTAGCTTGTCAAAGTGAGCTGGAATTTGGGCCTCGATGTCTGGGAGGCCGGTTTTGTTGCGCAGTCTTCTGCTGAATTCCACCAGCGCTCCTGCCGCCGCCGAGTACGCAACAAGCTCTTTGTTGAGCGCGGTCTCAATGAGCGTCAGTTTTGCGTCACCGATGGGCAGATGCATCTCTGGGGTGAGGCTGAAGTTATGGAAGGCATCCAACTGCGCAACGATGTCCGCATGTGCTCGCTCAAAAATCGCCAGCATCTGAAAGAGGGACTTCAACTTTCTTTCTATTGGCTGGCCGGGGTGATGACGAAGAACACTTTCTCTATGACCCGGTCCTAGCCAAACAATCTCGTTGAGTACGTCTTTGGCAACGGGGATAACCTTGATGGCGACGGTCAGCTCCTCACGGCGCCTTTCCTTCTGAAGCTCTCGATGCTTCAGAATTGAGAACAAGTCCGGCATGTTCTTTTGTGCGTTGCTTTCGTGGGCCATGTGAAGATCTAGCGTTTGGTGATGGAGAGCATAGGGAAAGATCAGACCTCTTTATTTGCCTACCAACCCCACCGGAAAACTCTCCGCCAGATAAGCCTCCCCCCGCTCCAGCACGAAGTAGCGGAACGCCTCCGCCGCCGGTGACAGCAGCTTGGACTGCGTGTGCACCACGTTCCAGGCGCGCACCACCGGCGCGCCCTCCACGTCGAGCACGGTCATGAGCTGGTTGCTCAGCTCCAGGCCGATGGTGTGCAGCGACAGGAAGCTCAGGCCCATGCCGGCCATCACGGCCTGCTTGATGGTTTCGTTGCTCGCCATCTCCATGATCACGCGCAGCTCCACGTGCTCGTCGGCCAAAAATTTCTCCAGCGCCGCGCGCGTGCCCGAGCCCTGTTCGCGCACGATGAAGTCGTACTCCCGCAGCAGCGCCGCCGGCACATGGCCCGCGTGTGCCAGCGGGTGGTCCACCGGCGCCACGAACACGTGCGGGTGCGCCGCGAAGGGCTCGGCGCGCGTGGCCAGTTCCTTGGGCGGGCGGCCCATGATGGCGATGTCCACCTCGTTGGCGTGCAGCATCTTCACCAGCTGCTCGCGGTTGCTCACCGCCAGGCGGATGTCGATGCTGCCGTGCTCGCGCCGGAACTCGGCCAGCAGGTGCGGCAAAAAGTATTTGGCCGTGCTCACCATGCCGATCACCAGCGTGCCGGTCTCCAGCTTCTGCAGCCGCGCGGCCGCGTCTTCGGCGTCCTTCAGCGTCGCCAGCACCTTCCTCGCGTAGACCAGCATGTACTCGCCCACGGTGGTCAGCGCCACCTTGCGGCCGTTGCGCTCGAAGAGCGGCATGCCCACGTGCCCTTCGAGCTCCTTCACCTGCATCGTCACCGCCGGCGGCGTGAGGTGCAGCACCTGCGCCGCCCGCGCAAAGCTGAGGTGGCGCGCTACCTCGCTGAACACGCGCAACTGCCGGAAGGTGGCGTTCTTCATTCAGGAATTCCTTAATCGAACTTCTAAAAATCGTGAATTTACTTTATTCAAGCCGAAATCTACAGTCCGCTCCACCCCAGACAAACCCCACTTTTGGAGCCACC
>Ga0247823_10000429_pt1 | contig 35868 bp, 25 predicted proteins | sample 13C_PalmiticAcid_2_FD_192426 | JGI IMG/M metagenome (GOLD analysis project Ga0247823, IMG submission 192426) | Soil microbial communities from agricultural site in Penn Yan, New York, United States - 13C_PalmiticAcid_Day30 | ecosystem: Environmental > Terrestrial > Soil > Agricultural land...
GCGGACCCTGCGCCGCAGGCGCACGCGTCGAGTGGCGCGCGCGTGGCGCCGCAGCGAGGTGTTCGGTACGCGTGCGCAGGTCCATGGCGTGCAGGTGCGGCGCGTCGTCCGCGGCGCGGACGTGGAAGGGCGTGCTGTCTTCGCCCACGTTCAACTGGTGCCATCCGGCAAGGCGTGGCCAGAAGCCGGCGCAGCGCGCATCGCCGGTGGCCGGGTCGCGCTGCAGTCGGGTGACGGTGCCGTCCGGGGCGGTGATGCGCGCACCATCGGCGAGGTGGCAGAACGCGGCGCGCTGCGGGGCGCGGATCTGTGCAGGGATCTGAGGTGCTGTGCGCGTGCCGGCGCGGGCGAGCGTGCCGAATGCCTGCGACCACAGGGAGGCGTGCAGGTCGGGATGTCCCGCCAGCACCAGCGCGTACGTGTCGACCGGCGTCCACAGCCCGATGCGCCCCCGTCCTTCGCTGCGCCACCATGCGATTGCCGCGTCGTTGGCATCACGCACCAACGGAATCGCGTCCGTCGACACCACGCGCACATCGCGTCGTGTCAGCACGGGCAGGCCACCGGTGATCGCCTCGCTGTCGACAGGCGTGTCCGCGGTGCCCACGCCGCGTCGGGCGCGCCAGGCGTCGTCATCCGGCGCGGCCCGCGGCAGGTGGAACTCGGCTTCATCGTCGCCTGTCAGGGACACGCCCAGCGTCCGTTGCGTCGCTGGTGGCACCGTTCCGTCGATGCGCAGCAACACGCCCAGGCCATCGCGCACCGCAGCGGCCAACGCAGCGCGCTGGCCGTCGCCCAGTGCCGCTGCGCTGCGCGCATCCAGCACGACCAGGTCGAAGCGGCGCAGCGTATCGGCCGTCATCGGCAGTGGCGCATCACCCAGTTGAAGGCCGCCGCCCAGGCTGACCTGCAGGTGCAGGTCGATCCCCGCATCGGTGGCCCAGCGACGCAGGTACTTCCATTCGGCATTGGGCGCCCCGGCGAGTGCCCACACACGAGGGGGCGCCGCCGCCTGCGTCCACACCGGCAAGCCCACGGCATCGATCACCGCATGGCGCGCATCCAGCATCTCCACCCGGAACAACGCGGGGCCGGGCAGCCGCGCCAGTCCCGTCAGATGGAAGTTGCCGCGCGCATCGACGGCGGTCGCGTCGATACGCTGGCCTGCGGGGTCGCGCAGCACCACGGTCGCCGGTGACGCGCCATTCACCCGCCCGCTGACGGCGAACGGCGCGCCTGGCGTGGCGATGGCGACGGGCGACAGCGCCAGGATGCCGCGTGGCAACGGTGCGGGCGAAAAGGTGATCGTCCGGCCACCGACCGCATCGCGATCACGCGCTTCCAGTCCGGCACCGACGATGTGCAGCGTCTGCGCATCCGGATGCCGGCGAAGGGCCGTGCCAAGGTCTGGCGCACGCTCCGCATCGGCCATCGCCGGCGCTTCCGGGAGCGCGATGCGCGGCTGGCCCTGCCAGGGGGCGGGCAGGGCGACGCGGTCGGCCTGCGCCGTCATCACCACCAGCATGCCGGGGGTTGCGGTCTGGCGGGGCGGCAGGAGCGTGAAGAAGAGCAGCACCGCGAAGACCGGTTGCAACGCGCACAGCATCGCAAAGCGCAGCGACGTGCCATGCCGGTCGGCGGCAGCGCGCCGCCAGTGCGTCAGGCGCACCCACGCGATCACGACAGCGAGCGCCAGCAGCGTGGCCAGCAGCAGCGGCAGCGAGCTGTCCAGGCTCATCGCACCGGCTCCGGTTGCAGGGCGTCGAGATAGCGGCGGCCCGCGTCATCCAGCGCATCACGCCGCGGCACCTGCGCGGGCGGTTGCGCCGACGCCGACCATAGCAGCGCACGCAGCCGGGCCCGGCACGCGGCACAGCCCGGTTCGCCCCGCACCTCGTCGATGGCGGCGAACAGATCGAGCGCGTCGGGCATGCGTGCCTCGTTCGCACGCAACCAGGCCTGCAGTGCATCCAGGTCGGCCGCATCGGCGGGAACGCCATCGTGGGCGAGCGACCGCCATGCGCGTGCCGGCGCCGACTCCGCGCCCTCGGGCGCGCGTTCGAGGCTTCCCAGCGGGCGCGGCGCGAGGCCCGTGCGATCACCGCCCATGCGGCGCGTCTCGTCGATCGGCGGCAGTTCCGGCCCCACGCGCGCCAGGTAGATGCGCGTGGCCTGCTGCACCTGCTTGATGTACTCGAGTGCCTTGTAGGCAAAGGGCAACGCCCTGTCGGGCTGACCCTGGCGCAGGTGCAGTTCCGACTGCCACATCTGGTCCAGCGCCTTCTTCAGCGTCGCGCGGGTTTCCGGATCCAGCAGAGTCGCCGCTTCGGCGTGGTCGTGCGTGTGGCCATAGGCTTCCAGCACGTCGGCTTCGCGGCCGAACGAAGCCCCGGTCGCGCTGGTGGCCTGCTCATGGCCGTGTCCGTCGTCCGTCCCGACCGCTTCGCTGGCGTGATCGTGCCCGTCGTCGTCCGTGTGGGTTTCGCCGTCATTCGTGGGTGGCGGTTGCGGCTCGCCCTCGGCCTCTTCGCCGAGGAACTGGCCATAGCGCAGGCGCAGGATGCGCTGGTCCACCCCGATCGCGTCTGAGCGGGTGACGAATTTCTCCGACGGCATCGTGCGCTTCTGCTTCTGCAACGCCTCGGCGTCGATGATGATCTGGCGCTGGCTGCGGAAGTAGGCGGGCATCACCTTCTTCACCATGCCCTCCAGGCCCGTGCTTTCGGCGCCCAGGTCGGCCGGCCAGCGCAGGATCAAACCGGGACTCTGCGCGGCCTGCGGCGACGGTGTGCGGTTGTCGTGCACGGTCAGTTGCGCGATCAGGTCGTCACCCACCGCCATGCCGAGTGCTTTCAGGTCCAGAGAGGCGCCGAAGCGCCGTGCGTTCGCCGGGCCCGTGCCACGCACCGTCATCACCTGCTCCTTGAAGGCGATGTTCTCGCCACTGCCCTGGGCCAGCGTCAGCTTGAGCGTGGCGGCAGGCGCGATGCCGTAGTCGTCGCGCGCCTCGAAAGCCAGCGCCCAGCGTGTCTGTCCCACGCTGACGAGACTCAGGCCGCGATCCGGGGCCAGCACCCGCACCTCCGGCGCGCGATCGGGGATGGCATCCAGCCGGCGCAGCTTCGATGGCGGCTGCGCCTCGGTGCCGGCGGCGACCACACGGTACAGCGTGGACTTGGCCAGCACGTGCGTCGCGCGCCAGGTGTCGCCGTCGCGGTCCAGCGCGATGCGCTGGCCATCGTGGAAGACAAGATGCGCCTGCGTCGGTTGCGGGTCGAAGCGCAGCGTCCACGTGAGCCGCGAGCCTGCGGGCGCCTTCGCGTCCAGCGTGGCCTCGTCGCGGGGCGATTGGCCGGTGTACGGCGGCGGCGCCACGTGCAACCGCTGCGCGACCAGGCGCGGAACACCGGGGATCACCGGCGCTACATCGTCCGCGGGTGCGAGCGCGTCTGCGCCCGGCGTGTGCGCGGGCCAGAGCGCCGCCGCGACGATCACGATCGCCGCGACGCACCACATCGCGACGATGCGTGCCCATGGCCACGGTGCGCGCAGGTCCGGCGCCGGCTGCGTGCGCAAGCGTTCGCGCACGCGGGCCTGCTGCAACTGCTGCAACGGCGTCAGCGGTGCCTGCGGTGCAAGCAGCAGGTCGCTGCTGTCGTCGAGGTCCCTGCGCCGCGCATCCAGCTGGCGCACCAGCCAGGCGTTGTCGAAGGCGCGCGTCCGGCGCCATGCGAGCAGCGCCAGCACTGCGATTCCCGCCACGGTGACCGCGATCGCCAGCGCGGGCGATGCGACGCGCCACAGCACGCCGCCCAGCGCAACGGGCATGGCCGCGCCCAGCAGCAGCTGGCCCGCGCCCACGTGGCGGCGGACCTGGGCGAGGCGGTCGAAGGCCGACAGCGTCATGGCGCCGGGCTCCGCGTGCGTCGCGTCGCCATCCAGCGCTCCACCAGCACGAGCAGCGCGATCAGCAGCGCCAGCCAGGGCTGCAGGTCGCGCGGCGCGACGGGGTAGGCCGCACCGCCGCCGTCGGGCGCGTAGTCACCGGCGGGCACGCGCGTCGGCGGCACGACGGGCGCATCGAACAACGCGCGCAAGCGGCGCGGGAAATCCCCTTCGACGAGAGCCGGCATCGCGTCGGGCCGCAGTGACCGGGTGAAGCGCAGCACGCGACCCTGGCCGTGCACCGCCGCTTCGACCAGCGGCGCGCCATCGGCATCGCGCCAGGCCACCGACGTCATTGCGACGCCATCCAGCGTGCTCTCCCGGGCCAGCAACGCAGTGCCGCCGGCCGAGATCCATTGCACGACCGGCGCCGGCACCGGCCCGGGCGCCAGCCAGACCAGCGGATGCGACGGCGCGGGCAACGGCGCGCCGGTCGTGCCGATCTGCGCGGCCGCAGTTCCCGTTGCGTTGGTCGGTTGCCATGCGCGCGCGGCGGCGCGCAGGTAGCGCAGCCCGCGGTCGTCGTCGGCTTCGTGGCGAACGACCAGCGCAAGCGGTGCCGCGGCGGCGGCGGGCGTCGCCTGCATCGCGCCCTCGACAATCTTCCAGGTCACCGTGCGCGACAACGCGGGTCGCTCGGCATCCGCCCCCTGCAGCGTCGCTGGAACGAGGACCGTCAACGCGACGCCGGGCGGCAGTTCCGCGTCCAGCTGCCGCAGCAGGCTGCCGACGGCGGGCGTGCCGGACGGCGCCGGTTCTTCCAGCGCCGGGAAGCCCGGCGCCAGCCAGTGCAGCCGCATGCGGGGTTCCCTTGCTTGCGCTTGCGCCACGGCGGTCTCTACGCCCGGCACGACGACGATCCACGGGCGCGTATCGTCCAGGCCCGACAGCACGGGCCGCGCCAGCCAGAGTGCGAGCAGCGCAAGCAGCAACAGGCGCAGCAACAGCAACGGCCATTCGTCGAAGCGGATGCGGTGGCGCGGCTTCGGTTTCTGCCGCAACCAGCGCAGTGCGGCGAAGTCGGTCGGCTTCTGCTCGTGCCTGCGCGCCAGGTGCAGCAGCAGGGGAAGCGCCAACGCGGCGAGTGCGGCAAAGCCGGCCGGCAGCAGGAACGCCAGGCTCATGCGTACTCCGCGGCATCGCGTGCGCCGAAAAGCCGTCGCAGCGGCAGGTCCAGCGGCTGGTCCATCACGTAACGGGCATGGCGGATACCGCTGGCGTCCAGCCGCGCATCCAGTGCGCGCTGCGCGTCGGCGAAGCGTTGCAGGTAGTCGCCGCGCAGAGCCACCGCATCGCCCAGCAGCTCCTCGCCGGATTCCGGATCGCGGAAACGATGGCCGCCATTGAACGGGAAGTCGCGTTCCTCGGTCGTCAGCAGCTGGATCGCCAGCACCTCGCGCCTTGCGGACGCCAGGCGTTCGGCCAGCGCCAGCATCGCATCGTCGAACCAGTCGCTGAGTGCCAGCACCAGGTCGCCCGCGCCGATGCGCTCGAACACCGGCGCCAACGTGTCGACGGCGGGAAACATGCCGCTGGCATGCAATCCATGCAGCGCGAGGAGCAGCTGGTCGCGCTGGCGCGCCCCGTTGCCCGGCGCCACCAGGCGCACGCCGCCGCCATGCAGCACCAGGAGACCGAAGCGGTCGCCCTGGCGCAGCGCCAGTTCGGCGATGCAGGCGACCAGTGCACGCGCGGCATCGAAGCGTGTACCGCGCGTGCCGTCGCCCTGTGCCATCGAGGCGGTGGCGTCGAGCATGATCCATACCGTCAGCGGACTCTCCCGCTCCGCCTCGCGCACGAAGAAGCGGTCCGAGCGCGCATACAGTTTCCAGTCGATCTGGCGCAGCTCGTCGCCGGGTTCGTATGCGCGGTATTGGGCGAACTCCAGGCCCGCGCCGCGGCTGCGGCTGTGGTGCAGCCCGATGCCTTGCGTGCCGATGGCGCGACGTGCGGTCAGCCGCAGGTCCTTCAACCGGCTGCGGACGTCGGCGGGGATCAGGTCGTGCGCCACGATGCCGTCGGGATCAGGCGGCAAGCGGCACGCCGCGCAGCAGCGCGGCGATCACGTCGTCGGCGCCCACCTGTTCGGCTTCGGCGGCGAACGACAGCAGCAGGCGGTGGCGCATCACCGGCTTGGCCAAGGCGGCGATATCCTCGCGCGTCGCCGCCAGGCGGCCGTGCAGCAGCGCGCGGGCCTTGGCCGCCAGCACCAGCGATTGGCCGGCGCGCGGACCGGCGCCCCAGCGCACGTACTTGCGTACCTCGTCGGGCACGCCGTCGCCGGGGCGGCTGGCGCGCACGAGCCTGGTGATCCAGCGCAGCAGATCCTCGCTGACATGCACGTCGCGCACGTGCTGCTGCAGGGCCAGCACCTCGGTGCCGTCCATCACCCGTGGCACGTCGCCACCGGCGCGACCGGTCGTCTGCGCCAGGATGTCGTGCTCTTCCTGTTCGGTCGGATACTCGACCCGTATGTGCAGCAGGAAACGGTCCAGCTGCGCCTCCGGCAGCGGATACGTGCCGGCCTGTTCCAGCGGATTCTGCGTGGCCAGCACGAAGAACGGCGAAGGCAGTGCGTGCGTGGTGCCGGCATAGCTGACGGTACGTTCCTGCATCGCCTCCAGCAGTGCGGCCTGCGTCTTCGGCGGCGTGCGGTTCAACTCATCGGCCAGCAGCAGGCTGGTGAAGATGGGGCCGGGCTGGAAACGGAAATGGCGGTGGCCGGTGCCGTGGTCCTCTTCCAGCAGCTCCGTGCCGAGGATGTCGCTGGGCATCAGGTCGGGCGTGAACTGCACGCGGCGGAACTGCAGGTGCAGCGCCTGGCCCAGCGAACGCACCAGCAGCGTCTTGCCCAGTCCCGGCACGCCTTCCAGCAGGCAGTGGCCACCGGCCAGCAGGCCGATCAGCAACTGCTCCACCACGTCCTGCTGGCCGACGATGGCCTGGCCGATGGCGGCACGGAGTTCGCCCAGTTTGGCGAGCTGTTGCTGGAGGTCGGATTCGGTGATGGGGGGCATTGGCGTGTTCGTCGGAAGGAGGGATGTAGGAGGGGCTTCAGCCCCGATGCTCTTCTGCGGGTTCACGGTCGGGGCTGGAAGCCCCTCCTACAGAGGTGGTTTGGCGATCATGTCGTCAACGCATAGATCACGAGATTGACGCCGAACTTCGTGTTGTCCTCGGCCAGGAAGCGCTTGTTGCGCCAGTCGTAGTCCCACTCGCAGCCGTAGTCCTTGTTGCTGTAGAGCACGCCGAGGCGGCCGTTGATCTCGATGCCCTGCAGGTATTCGTGCACCAGGTCGTCGCCCCAGCCATTGAGCTCGAAGCCGGTGGCCGGCGGCCCGTCGAACTTGAAGAAGCTGCGATAGATCGCATGCGTGTTCGGTAGCTTCTTCATCGCCTTCGCGCCGAAGATCGATGCCATCTGTGCTTCGAACGACTTGGCGAACAGACCATCGATGTCGTGGTTGCAGTCATCCACGAACACGAAGCCGCCGTTGCGCACGTAACGCTCGAAGTTGCGCCGCTCGGCCGGGTTGAACTCCACCAGCTTGTGACCGGCCAGGTAGCAGAACGGCGCGGCCAGCATGCGTGGGTCGGACAGGGCCAGCACGTGTTCCTTCGGGTCCACGCGCAGGGTGGTGTAGTCGATCAGCGAGGTGATGAGGTTGGACGGCATGCGCGCGTCCACGTCCCAGTCGCCGGAGTCGTACTTCAGGCGGGTGAACCAGAAGTCGTAGTTGCCGGCAGCGCGCGCGCTGCGCATCGGCCCGGCCAGCAGGGCGCCCGCCAGGCCGCCGGCCATGAGTCGCAGGAACCCGGCGCGTGTCATCGTCACGGGAAACCACCCCTTCCCCCGCGTGCGGGGGAAGGTTGGGATAGGGGCGAGGGCAAGAGCACGAGGGGTTTCATCGAAGGATGCGGAGCACGAAGGAGAGGGCTTTGGTGCGCTCCGTAGCGCGGAACGCGTGCGATTTCGTCGGGCCCCCACCCCAGCCCTCCCCCGCGGGCGGGGGAGGGAGCAGATCGCGCTCGCGTTTACACCGCGTCCGACAGCGACGTGAACGTGAAGTCGCGCAGCTTCATCGGCGGGATCATCATCACGAAGCTGGACTCGTCGCCAGCCACGCGCACCGGCTTGCCGAGCTCTTCGATGTTGTTGAGCATGATCACTGGCGATTCGTTGAAGCGGAAGTTCTTCACCGGGTGCTTGATCTGCCCGTTCTCGATGTAGAACGTGCCGTCGCGGGTCAGGCCGGTCAGCAGCACGGTCTGCGGATCGACCATGCGGATGTACCAGGTACGCGTGACCAGGATGCCCTTCTGCGTACCGGCGACCAGCTCGGCGGTGGACTTGGTGCCGCCAGCCACCAGCAGGTTGCCCGGCGAACCGATCGCACGCTTGCCCTGCTTCTGGGCCCAGAAGCGCGAGTACTCCAGGTTGACCACCTTGCCATTTTCGACGATGGCCATCTTCTCGCGCGGCAGGCCTTCGCTGTCCCACGGCATCACTTCCGCACCGGGGTGCCACGGGTCGGCGCTGATGTTCACGCGCGGGTCGTAGACCTGCTCGCCCAGCTTGTTGCCGCCGCCCTTCTTGGACAGGAAGCTGCGGCCTTCGTCGGCCTGGCGCGCATCGAAGAAGTTCATCATGAAGGAGATCAGGCCGGCCGCCGCCGCGGGCTCCAGGATGACCGTGTACTTGCCCGGTTCCAGCGCCTTCGCTTCGGCCGATTCACTGGCCTTGCGCATCGCAGTGCGGATGTCGCTGTCGGCCTTGAAGGTGTTCGCATCCTTCAGGTTGCGGCCCACCCAGCCGGAACCCCGGCCGTCTTCGGTGCGTACCGTGCAGGTGTAGTTGAACGCGGTGGCCTTCTGGTAGCCGAAGTTGCCCTTGCTGTTGGCGAAGGCGACGAAGCTCTGGCCGTCTTCCAGGAAGCCCGCAGCGATCAGCTTCTCCGCCTTGCACGGACCGATCGAGTCGGCGGCCACCTGCGCGCGGAACTCCGGCGTGATGGCGGCGGTGGATTCGCTGAACGTGGGGCTGGGCTTGTAGGTCTGCTTCTCGACGGCCGGCATGAATTCCGGGTTCTCCGGCGCCAGGCGGGCGAGGTCTTCCGCCCGACGGACCACGCGCTCCAGCGAGGCGTCGTCGAACTCGTTGATCGTCGCCACGCCGGTGCGCTTGCCGAACGCCACCTGCACGGCCAGGTCGGTATTGCTGACGATGCCGCTGGTGGACACGTTGTTCAGGGCGAAACGGATGTTGCCTTCGATCGAGCCGGTGAGGGACGCGGTGCACTCATCGGCCTTGGACAGCGCGATGACCTTGTCCAGGATGGCCTTGGCCTGCGCTTCGGTGAGGATGCTCATGTTCTGGTGATCTCCTTAAAGCGCCGGTCAGCCGAGCGAGCGGGCGGTGTTGATGACGTTGATGCCGTTGAAGCGCGCGGTGGACGAACCGTGCGAGACGGCGGACACCTGGCCGGGCTGGCCCTTGCCGTCGAAGAACGAACCGCCCAGGCGGTAGTCGCTTTCGTCGCAGACGGCGGCGCAGGCATTCCAGAACTCCGGCGTGCGGATCTGGTAGGCCACGTCCTCGATCTGCTGGGTGATCTTGCCGTTCTTGATCTCGTAGAACAGCTGGCCGCCGAACTGCGCGTTGTAGCGCTGCTGGTCGATGGAGAACGAACCGTCGCCGATGATGTAGATGCCGTTCTCGACATCCTTGACCATGTCGGCGACCGAGAGCTTCTGCTTGCCTGCCGCCAGCGACACGTTGGCCATGCGCTGGAACTGCACGCTGCTCCACGAGTCGGCGTAGCAGCAGCCGTCGGATTCGGTCTTGCCCAGGATGTGCGCCTGGTCGCGGATGGTCTGGTAGTCCACCAGCTTGCCGGCGCTGACCAGGTCCCAGCGCTTGGTCTTGACGCCTTCGTCGTCGTAGCCGACCGCGCCCAGGCTGCCGGGCTGGGTCTTGTCGGCGAACAGGTTGACCAGCTCGCTGCCGTACTGGAAGCGCTGCTCGCGCTTGTCCAGGGTGGCGAAGCTGGTGCCGGCGTAGTTGGCCTCGTAGCCCAGCACGCGATCCAGTTCCAGCGGATGGCCGACCGATTCGTGGATGGTCAGCCAGGTGTGCGACGGGTCCAGCACCAGGTCGTACTTGCCCGGCTTCACCGAGGGCGCGGTCAGCTTGGCGCGCGCTTGCTTGGCCGAGGCGATGGCGTCTTCCTTCATGTCGTAGGAGAGGCCGTAGTTGATCACCCCGTTGGGCGTGGTGAACTTCTGCGACGCGTCGCCGTCCAGGTACTCGTAGCCCAGGCCCATCGGCGAGGACAGGCCGTCGCGGGTACGGAACTTGCCGCTGGCCTTGTCGATGGCGGTCACGGTCATCGGGACCCAGATGCGGTGCACGTCCTGGTCGATGTACGAGCCGTCGGTGCTGGCGAAATACTTCTGCTCGTTGACCAGGAACATCATCGAGTTGACGAAGTCCGCGCCTGCGTTGATCGCGGCGGCGTTCACGCCCAGCAGCAGGTCGACCTTGTCCTTGATCGGCACCTCCATCGCGTTCTTCTTGATCGGCGTCTTCCACGCCACTTCACCGAAGCCCGGCGCCTTCGCCAGTTGCACCGGCGCGGTCTGGGTCTTGCTGTTGGCCTTGGCGATGGCGGCCGCCTGGCGCGCGGCGCTGGCCACGCCTTCGGCGGTGAGCGTGTTGGTGGCGGCGAAGCCCCAGGCGCCGTTGGCGATCACGCGGATGCCGGCACCGGTGGACTCGGTGTTCACCACGTTCTGCACCTTGTCCTCGCGGGTGATCACGAACTGGCGCAGGTAGCGGCCGATGCGGACGTCGCAGTAGGTCGCGCCGGCCTGCTTGGCCGCCGCCAGTGCGGCATCGGCAAGGCGCTTCTTGAAGGCGACGTCCAGGGTGGACTGCAGTTGCTCGGCGGCGATCGCCTTGCCGAAGAAGGACGGCACCATCAGGCCGCCTACGCTGAGGCCGGTCAGGGCCAGAAAGTCACGACGTTGCAAGGCTGTTCTCCACCGGTTGGGCCTGCATGGGCAGGCGGGGACTGCGACGGACGCGTTGTGGCCCGCGCCATCCCCGCGCAGGTCGTCCCCGATTCTTGCCTTGCGTGCCGACAGCGTCAAATGACTTTCGGCATAGAAGAAGCCGGTTAGCGGATCGAACGCACCATCCTGGGTCCATTCGCACACTTCTTGTCGTCATCCCAGCGCACGCTGGGATCCATTGGCTCTTTTCCCTGGCGTAGACCCACAGCATCAGGAGCAAGATGGGTCCCAGCGTGCGCTGGGACGACGGCTGAAGAGCTATCCGAGGCTGCGTGCCGTATTGATGATGTTGACGCCGTTGAAGCGCGTGGTCGCCGATCCATGCGACACCGCTGACACCTGGCTGGGCTGGCCCTTGCCGTCGAAGAACGAACCGCCGAGGCGGAAGTCGCGTGCATCGCAGATCGCCGTGCAGGCATTCCAGAACTCCGGCGTGCGGATCTGGTAGGCGGCGTCCTCGATCTGCCGCGTCACCTCGCCGTTCTTTATCTCGAAGTACAGCTGTCCGCCGAACTGCGCGTTGTAACGCTGCTGGTCGATGGAGTAGGAGCCACGACCGTGGATATAGAGGCCGTTCTCCACATCCTTGACCATGTCGGCGACGGTCAGCGGCACCTTGCCTGGTGCCAGCGAGACGTTGGCCATGCGCTGGAATTGCACGCTGCTCCACGAATCGGCGTAGCTGCAGCCGTGCGAGGCGTCCTCGCCGAGGATGTGCACTTCGTCGCGGGTCGCCTGGTAGTTCACCAGCACGCCGTCCTTGACCAGGTCCCAGCGGCGGGTCTTCACGCCTTCGTCGTCGTAGCCGACCGCGCCGAGGCTGCGCGGCTCGGTCTTGTCGGCGGTGAAGTTGACGATCGGGCTGCCCCACTGGAACTTCTGTTCGCGCTTGTCCAGCGTGGCGAAGCTGGTACCGGCGTAGTTGGCCTCATAGCCGAGCACGCGGTCCAGCTCCAGCGGGTGGCCGACGTTCTCGTGGATGGTCAGGAACAGGTTGGACGGATCCAGCACAAGGTCGTACTTGCCCGGCTTCACCGACGGCGCAGTCAGCTTGGCACGCGCCTGCTTCGCCGCCGCCACGATGTCCTCGCGCAGGTCGTACGACGCGCCGTAGGCCACCACGCCGCCGGGCAACGCGATCTTGTCGGCGGGATTGGCGTCCAGGTATTCGTAGCCCATGCCCATCGGCGCGGACAGCCCGTCGCGCGTCTTGAACCGACCGGTCGCCTTGTCCACCACCGTCACCGTGAACGGTACCCAGATGCGGTGCACGTCCTGGTCGATCCAGGAGCCATCGGTGCTGGCGAAGTACTTCTGTTCGTTGATCACGAACATGCGCGACGCCGCGAAGCTGGCCCCGGCGGCGAGTGCGGTGGCGTTGGCACCCAGCAAAAGGTCCACCTTCTCCTTCACCGGCACCGCCATCGCGTTCTTCACGATCGGCGTGCGCCACGCTACCTCGCCCACGCCCTTCAAGGGCGCCAGCTGCACCGGCTTGCCCTGGATGCGGGCGTTCGCATGCGCGATGGCCACCGCCTGCCGTGCCGCCGTCGCGACGCCGTCGGGTGTCTGGTCGTGCGTCGCGGCGAAACCCCATGCACCCTGCGCAATCACGCGCACGCCGATGCCGGAGGATTCGGTGTTCACCACATTCTGCACCTTGTCCTCGCGGGTGATCAGCGACTGTCGCAGGTAGCGGCCGATACGGACATCGCAATAGCTCGCGCCCGCTGCCGTGGCGGCCGCCAGCGCGATATCGGCCAGGCGCTTCTTCTTCGCCGCGTCACCGGGTTCCAGCAACGCCTCCGCGGCGATCACGCGCGTGCCGGGCAGGGCCAGTCCGGCGAAGGTCAGTCCGCCCAGGGCGAGGAAGTCGCGTCGTTGCATGTCGGGGTCCGGAAGCGAAAGCCCCCGGACTGTCCTCGGCATGCAGCGCAGCGTCAAGTGACGCCGGTCATGCCGTGCACACGTGGTGCACAATGCGCCTCATCCCGCACAGGAATCGCCCCGCATGAAATCCCGCCCGGTCGCCCGGTCAGAGAACGACGAAGAGCAGCCGCGGCTGGCGGTGCTGATCGATGCCGACAATGCCCAGCCTTCGGTCATCGAAGGGTTGCTCGCGGAAGTGGCCAAGTACGGCGTGGCCAGCGTGAAGCGCATCTACGGCGACTTCACCAGCACGCGCATGACCCAGTGGAAGCAGGCGCTGCTGAAGCATTCGATCAACCCGGTGCAGCAGTTCGCCTATACCAGCGGCAAGAACGCCACCGACAGTTCGCTGATCATCGACGCGATGGACCTGATGTACACGCGGCGCTTCGATGGCGTGTGCCTGGTCTCCAGCGACAGCGACTTCACCCGCCTGGCGCAGCGGCTGCGCGAAGAAGGCCTGACCGTGTACGGCTTCGGCGAACGCAAGACGCCGGACGCGTTCGTGCAGGCCTGCGACAAGTTCATCTATGTCGAGGTGCTGCGCAGTGAAGTGTCCGCACCACCGCCGCCACCGGCCAAGCCCGCGAAGAAGGCCGCCAGGCCGGCCGCGAAGAAGCCCGTCGCCCAGGCCGAGCCGACCGCCGCACCCGCAGTGGAGCAGGGCCGGCATGAGTCGTTGCCGCTGCGGCTGATCCGCCAGGCCATCGAAGAGGCCAGCGACGACCAGGGCTGGGCGTTCCTCGGCAGTGTCGGCAGCTACCTCAGCAAGGTGCGCCCGGATTTCGACACCCGCCTTTACGGCCACAAGAAGCTCAGCGACCTGATGAAAGCGCATCCGCGCCATTTCACGGTCGAGGAGCGCGCGGGCGAAGGCGGCGCGAAGCGCTTCTACGTGCGCGCAGCGGGCGGATGATGGCGGAAAAGCCCTTCGCACCTTCCTGCGAACGCAACCAGGGGCCGATCCTCGAGGTACTCCTGCGTCACCTCGCAGGCACCCGCCGTGTGCTGGAAATCGGCAGCGGCACCGGCCAGCATGCGGTCCACTTCGCCGCGGCGATGCCGTGGCTCTCGTGGCAGGCAAGCGATCGCGCCGACAACCTGCCGGGCATCGCGCTGTGGCGCGACGATGCTGGCCTGCCCAACACGCCGCCTGCGATTGAGCTGGATGTCGACGGCCCTTGGCCCGACGCGACCTTCGATGCCGTCTTCACCGCCAACAGCCTGCACATCATGGGCTGGGCACAGGTGCAGGCGTTCTTCGCCGGCATCGCCGCCGTGCTGGAGGACGGTGGGCTGCTGGTCGTCTACGGCCCGTTCAACTACGGCGGCGAGTTCACCAGCGACAGCAACCGCGCGTTCGAGCAGTGGCTGAAGGACCGCAATCCCGCCTCCGGCATCCGCGACTTCGAGGCGGTCGATGCGCTGGCGTGCGGCATCGGACTGCTGCGGGTGGAGGACAACGCCATGCCGGCGAACAACCGCTGCCTGGTGTGGCGACGGAGCGCGTGACCGACCAGTAGAGAAAACCCCGCCGGAGCGGGGTTTTCATCGTCAGGCCGCCTGCACGATATGCAGCGCCTTCGGGTTGCGCCAGATGCCGAGCAGTTCGGCCTCGCGCGCCTTGGCGGCATGCAGGTGCTTTTCCTTGACGTGGCCGTAGCCGCGGATGTGCTCGGGGATGCTGGCGATCTCGACCGCCAGTTCCAGGCGGTCGGCGTCCAATGCCGCCAGCAGGTCGCTGATCGTCTTCTCGTAGTCGGCGATCAGCTGGCGCTCGCCCTTGCGCTCGTCGGTATAGCCGAACACGTCGAACGTGCCGCCGCGCAGGAAGCGCAGCTTCGCCAGCAGGCCGAACGCCTTGAACATCCACGGGCCGTATTCCTTCTTCATCAGGCGACCGTGCGCATCCTTCTTGGCGAACAGCGGCGGCGCGAGGTGGAAGTGCACCTCGTAGTCGCCGTCGAACTGCTGCTGCAGGCGGCGCTGGAAATCGCCGCTGGTGTACAGGCGCGCCACTTCGTACTCGTCCTTGTACGCCATCAGCTTGAAGAAGTAGCGGGCCACGGCCTCGGTCAATGCCGTCGAACCCGGCGCCTTGATGTTCTCGGCCGAGCGCACCTTGGCCACCAGGTCGGTGTAGCGGCGCGCGTACGCGGCATCCTGGTACTCGATGAGGAAGGCCGAGCGCCGTGCGACCAGTTCATCCAGCGAGCGCGACAGGCGCAGGTCGTCCAGTGGCAGGAAGGCGACGTTGTCGCCACCGCCGGCGCCGCTGTCCGGCAAACCGCGCAATTCGCTTTCGTTGCCTGGATTGCGCGGGGCGGCATTCGCGCCCCACTCGGTGCTTTCCCATTCGCCCGGCGGCAGGATCTGCAGCGTGCCCGGCGTGCGCTCGCTCTCGGTCTGCGTGTTGTGGATCAGGCCGGCGGCTTCCTGCACCGCCTGCGGGTTGACCACGGCCAGTCGGCCCCACGCGAAGGCCGTCTTGTTCATCTCGATGGCGGCGCCGTTGAGCTCGACGGCGCGCATGATGGCGTCGAACGAGATCGGCACCAGGCCCTGCTGCCACGCATAGCCCAGCATGAAGAGGTTGCTGGCGATCGCATCGCCCATCAGCGCGGTCGCCACCTGCGTGGCATCGACCAGCATCGGCTCGCGGCCACCCAGCGCTACCTTCACGCCGGCGATGATGTCGGTGGCGGGGAACTCCATGTCCGGGTGCGTGGTGAACGTGCCGGGCATGGCTTCGTAGGTGTTCAGCACTACCTGCGAGCGCTCGCCACGGACCTTCGACAGCACCCAGTAGTCGTTGACCACCACCATGTCGCAGCCCAGCACCAGGTCGGCTTCGCCGGCGGCGATGCGCACGGCGTGGATGTCCTCCGGCGTGCGCGCGATGCGGATGTGCGTGGTCACCGCGCCGCCTTTCTGCGCCAGGCCGGTCTGGTCGAGCACGCTGGCGCCCTTGCCTTCCAGGTGGCCGGCCATGCCGAGCAGGGCGCCGATGGTCACCACGCCGGTGCCGCCGACGCCGGTGATGAGGATGTTCCAGGGCTGGTCGAGGTCGGACTTGAACGCCGGTGCCGGCAGTGCGGCGAGAAGATCCGCCGCATTGGCCTTCTTGCCCTTGCGGGGCGTGCCGCCGTGCACGGTGACGAAGCTGGGGCAGAAGCCGTCGACGCAGCGGAAGTCCTTGTTGCAGTTCGACTGGTCGATCTCGCGCTTGCGGCCGAACTCGGTTTCCTTCGGCAGCACCGATACGCAGAAGCTCTTCACGCCGCAGTCGCCGCAGCCTTCGCAGACCAGCGTGTTGACCATCGTGCGCTTGGCCGGATCCGGCAGCTTGCCGCGCTTGCGGCGGCGGCGCTTCTCGGTGGCGCAGACCTGATCGTAGATCAGGATGGAGACGCCCTTCACCCCGCGCAGGCGGCGCTGCACGTCGTCCAGTTCCTTGCGGTCGAAGAATTCCACGCCCGATGGGAACAGCTCGCGCTTGCTCCACTTGCCGATCTCGTCGCTGACCACGACGATCGTGTCCACGCCCTCGGCGCGCATCATGTGCGCGATCTGCGGCACCGACAGCGTGCCGTCCACCGGCTGGCCGCCGGTCATCGCCACCGCGTCGTTGTAGAGGATCTTGTAGGTGATGTTCACCCCGGTGGCCACCGACTGCCGTACCGCCAGCGAGCCGGAGTGGAAGAACGTGCCGTCGCCCAGGTTCTGGAACACGTGCTCCGTCTCGGTGAACGGTGCCTGCCCGGACCACGTCACGCCTTCGCCGCCCATGTGGGTGAAGGTGTCGGTGTTGCGGTCCATCCACGTGACCATGTAGTGGCAGCCGATGCCGCCGAGCGCGCGTGAACCTTCCGGCACCACCGTCGAGGTGTTGTGCGGGCAGCCGGAGCAGTAGTGCGGCACACGCGGGAAGTTGGCGCGCGGCAGCGCCATCTCGGCTTCCTTCTCCTCCATCCAGCGCAGGCGCTGTTCGATGGATTCCGTGAAAGTGCTTGATGGAAGCGGGAAGCGCAGGATGCGGCGACCGATCACGCCGGCGATGGTGGCCGGGGTCAGTTCGCCGGTGGACGGCAGGATCCACTCGCCGGCCTCGTCGTACTTGCCGACGATGGACGGGCGCGTGCCCGCATTCGTCGGCCAGTTGTAGAAGTACTCCTTCATCTGCCGCTCGATGAAGGCACGCTTCTCCTCCACCACCACGATGTCTTCCAGTCCCTTGGCGAACTCGGTGATGCCCACCGGCTCCAGCGGCCAGGTCATGCCGACCTTGTAGACCCGGATGCCGATGTCGGCGCAGGCCTGCTCGTCCAGGCCCAGGTACTCCAGCGCCTGCAGCACATCCAGGTAGCTCTTGCCGGTGGTGACAATGCCCAGCCGCGCGCGCGGCGAGTCCAGCACGATCCGGTCCACCTGGTTGGCCCGCGCGAATGCCTGCGCCGCGGCGACTGCGTACTTGTGCAGGCGCATTTCCTGGTCGAGCGGCGGATTCGGCCAGCGGATGTTGAGGCCCCCAGCCGGCATAGCGAAGTCCTCCGGCATCACGATCTGCCGCGCGAACGGATCCACCTGCACCGAGGCCGACGATTCCACCGTCTCGGCGATCGTCTTGAAGCCGATCCAGCGGCCGGTGTAGCGGCTCATCGCCCAGCCCACCAGACCGAGGTCGAGGATGTCCTGCACACCGGCGGGATTCAGCACTGGCATCATCGCGCTGACGAATTCGTCTTCCGAGCCGTGCGGCAGCGTCGAGCTGCGGCAGTTGTGGTCGTCGGCCGCCAGCGCCAGCACGCCACCGAACTTCGACGTACCCGCGGCATTGCCGTGCTTGAACACGTCGCCGCAGCGATCCACGCCGGGGCCCTTGCCGTACCACATCGAATACACGCCATCGACCTTGGCCCCCGGGAACAGGTTGGTCTGCTGCGTGCCCCACACCATGGTCGCGCCCAGGTCCTCGTTGAGGCCCGGGATGAACTTCACCGCCGCCGCCTCCAGGTGCTTGCGCGCGCGCCACAGCTCCAGGTCGAAGCCGCCCAGCGGCGAGCCGCGGTAGCCACTGATGAAGCCGGCGGTGTTCAGCCCCGCCGCCTGATCGCGCAGGCGCTGCATCAGCGGCAGGCGCACCAGCGCCTGCACGCCACTCAGGTAGATGCGCCCGTCGGTGCGGGTGTACTTGTGTTCCAGCGTGTAATCGCTGTCGATCACCCCGATCTGCGGCGTGTTGGCGGACGAGGGCGAGGTGAGTTCGGCGGTGCTGGTCATGGCGGGCCCAAAGCGGCTGGCGTGGCCCGAAAACCCCTCGGGCATGAAGGCGCGCATTGTAACAGCGGCTTTTTCTGTGACGCGCGTCACTCCGCCGTTGTGCGTTGCAGCGGTTAGGATGACAGCCGGGGGAACACTGTTGTCTGGGGGATGTCGTGAAATCCGGTAAGTATTTGCTGCTGGCCACCGTGCTGGCATTGAGCGTTTTTTCGGCGCAAGCGCAGAACGTGCCGAAGCCGAAGGAGTTCTACTTCGATGAAGACAAGACGACAGCGCGGTCGATCATCGTGGTTGAGGGCGAAGGCGAAGTCCAAGTGCGAGCGCTTGTACAGGAGCGCGAGCGGGGCCGCCGACAAGTGGAGGCTACGGCACAGCTTGCACGCATTGCGTTCGCGGATGGACGCTCCGAGCTTGGTGCCCAGCTTTACGAGCAAGCCCTTGCGTCGACTGATGTCAAGGGAACGCTGGGTCGTTCCATTCGCTGGAACTTTGGGTGGGACCTGTATCGGGCGGGCAAGGTTGAATCTGCGCTTGGTCACTGGATTGAAGTTGCCAGCGTCTACGGTTCGCCGTCCTGGGCGCCGCCTACACTTGCGCTGGCCCTGTGGAAACTGGGCCGCAAGGACGAAGCCGTGCAGTGGTTCGGGGCTGCCGTGCGGACCGAGCCCACGCAGTGGACCGATGCGCGCAACTTCGCCGCGCAGCTGCCCGACTGGCGGCAGGAAGACCGCGACACACTGGCCGAAGTGCTGGGGGCGTGGCAGGTCAATCCGCCCACCTGGCCGTAATGCGTAATATCGGCGGCTGAAGGCGCGCGCGGTGCGCGCCATCGCCCGACGATGATGCGTACTCTCCTGATGTCCTGCCTGGCGACGGCGCTTGCCGCCGCCGCCGCGCTGCCCGCTTCCTCCGCCGACCGCATTGCCGGTCGCGCGTTCGCCACGCGTTCGGACGTCATCGCGCCGCATGCGATGGCCGCCACCTCGCATCCGCTGGCCACACAGATCGCACTGGACGTGATGAAGCGGGGCGGCACGGCGATGGACGCCGCCATCGCCGCCAACGCTGCGCTCGGCCTGATGGAGCCCACCGGCAATGGCATCGGCGGCGACCTGTTCGCCATCGTCTGGGATCCGAAGACGAAGAAGCTGCACGGTTACAACGGCTCGGGACGTTCGCCGAAGTCGCTGACGCTGGACTACTTCAAGCAACAGGGCATCACCGACATCCCGCCGCATGGACCGTTGCCGGTCAGCGTGCCGGGCACCGTGGATGCCTGGTTCGCGCTGCACGGGCGCTTCGGCAAGCTGCCGGTGAAGGAGCTGCTCGCGCCCACCATCCGCTATGCGCGCGAAGGCCACCCGGTGCACCAGACGATCGCCTACTACTGGGAGCGCTCGGTGCCGAGGCTGTCGAAGTTCCCCGGGTTCACCGAACAGCTCACCATCGGCGGGCGTGCACCGCGCACCGGCGAGATGTGGAAGAACCCCTACCTGGCCGACACGCTGCAGAAGATCGCCGACGGTGGCCGCGATGCGTTCTACAAGGGCGACATCGCCCGCACCATCGATGCGTACTTCAAGGCCAACGGCGGTTTCCTGTCGTACGAGGACATGGCGACGCACACGGGCGAGTGGGTCGAACCCGTCAGCACCAACTACCGCGGCTACGACGTCTGGGAACTGCCGCCGAACGGACAGGGCATCGCCGCCCTGCAGATGCTCAACGTGCTGGAAGGCTACGACTTCAGCAGGATTCCCTTCGGCAGCCCCGAGCACGTCCACCTGCTGGTGGAAGCCAAGAAGCTGGCCTTCGCCGACCGCGCGCGCTGGTATGCCGATCCTGCCTTCCAGCCCGCACCGGTCGCGCGCCTGATTTCCAAGCCGTATGCACGCGAGCGCGCGACACTGATCTCGCCCGACAAGGCGCTGCGCGAAGTGCAGCCCGGCACGCCGAAGGAACTCGACGAAGGCGACACCATCTACATGACCGTCGCCGACAAGGACGGGATGATGGTCTCGCTGATCCAGTCCAATTACCGCGGCATGGGCAGCGGCATGACGCCGACCGGCCTGGGTTTCATCCTGCAGGACCGTGGCGAGATGTTCGTGCTGCAGGGCTGCGAGGGCGCCGCGCCGCATCCCAACTGTTACGCGCCGGGCAAGCGCCCTTTCCACACCATCATCCCCGCCTTCATTACCAAGGACGGGCAGCCGTGGGTCAGTTTCGGCGTGATGGGCGGCGCGATGCAGCCGCAGGGCCATGTGCAGGTGGTGATGAACCTGGTCGACTTCGGCATGACCCTGCAGGAAGCCGGCGACGCCCCGCGCGTGCAGCACGACGGTTCCACCGAACCGGTCGGCAGCGCCACCGCGATGAGCGACGGCGGCGTGGTGCAGCTGGAATCCGGCTTCCCCTACGAAACCGTGCGCGCGCTGATGGACAAGGGCCACCACGTCGAATGGGCCCTCGGCCCGTATGGCGGCTACCAGGCGATCAAGCGCGACCCGGAGACCGGTGTGTATTACGGCGCCAGCGAGAGCCGCAAGGATGGACAGGCGGCGGGGTACTGACACCGCGTAGCCCGCCGAGACACTTCACCGCATCCAGCTCATCCAATGAACGGGAAGATGCTTGGCAGCACGGTTTTCCGGCTGAACGGAAGCGGCCCGGGTCCACATCGGTGGTCCGGTGACGATGCCGTAGCGCACGCGGTTCTCCGTTTGGAGCTGGCTGCGGGAGGGCTGTGACCGGGCGGCGGCGTACCGATGATGCGGGCGAATCCCCGTTTCGATCCTGGAAATCCCGGTTTCGTCGCAAGCCGGCTTGACGGCTCGGGGCTGTTTGTACTGTACTAGTTCAAATAGTACAGACAGGACGGCACGATGGCTCGACCCCAGGCCCTGATGATCCAGATCGCCACCGGCGACCCGCGCCCGATCGGCCGCCAGATCGTCGACGCGGTGCGGATGAAGATCGCCACCGGCGAGTTGAAGGCCGGCGATCAGCTGCCCAGCGTACGCGGGCTGGCCCAGCAGTTGACCATCAACCCGAACACGGTGGCCAAGGCCTACACCGAGCTGACCACCGAGGGCTGGCTGGAGTCGCGGCAGGGCATGGGCCTGTACGTGGCCGCGCCGCGCCAGCGCCTGTCCGACGACGAACGCGAACGGCGCCTCGACGATGCCATCGGCCGCTTCGTCAACGACGTGATCCCCCTCGGCTTCCCGCCTGACGAGGTGCAGGCGCGGGTCGAGCACGAATTCCGCCAACTGGTTCCCCGCAGGATCGCCTGAGCGCGATCCCATCGAATCGTTTCCCGTTGAAGTCGCATCGAGCACCCACATGAGCCACGACTACGTCATCGAGACGCGCGCGCTGAGCAAGCGCTACGGCCGCAAGCTGGCGCTGGACAACCTCGACCTGCGCATCCCGCGCGGGCGCATCCACGCCATCGTCGGCGCCAACGGCGCCGGCAAGTCCACCCTGTTCCGCATCCTGATGGGCTTCATGCCGCCGAGCGCGGGCGAGGCGCGCATCCTCGACAAGGACAGCCAGCAACTCACGCCCGCCGATCGCGCGCGCATCGGCTTCGTCAACGAGGAACACACCCTCGCCAACTGGATGCGGGTGTCGCAGGTCGCGGCGATGCAGAAGCACCAGTATCCGCGCTGGAACCAGCAGGCCTACGACAGCGTGATCGGCCATTACCACGTGCTGCCGGAACAGAAGGTCGGCCAGTTGTCGCGCGGCGAACGCGCCGGCTTCAACCTCGCGCTGGCGCTGGCGCAGGGCCCGGAACTGCTGGTGCTGGACGAGCCGACACTGGGCCTGGACGTGGTCGCCAAGCGCGCGTTCCTGGAGTCGCTGCTGTACAGCAATGCCGCCGACGACTGCACGGTGATCTATTGCTCGCACCAGATGGAGGAGATCGAGCGCGTCGCCGACAACCTGATCATCCTCGAACGCGGCCAGCTGAAGAACATGTCGGCGCCGGAAGACTTCACCGCGCGGGTCAGCCACTGGGTCGCAGACGTGCCGTTCAAGGGCCCCGAGCGGCATACCGTGCCGGGACTGCTGGAAGTGCAGCGCCTCGACGGCCTTCACCACTACCTGGTGCTGGACCAGGACGACGGCTTCGAGCGCTTCCTGCGCGAAGCCGGCGCCCGCAACGTGCAATCGATGCCGGTCAGCCTGGACCGCGCGGTCAACGCCTTCCTTGCCAAGAACCACGCCGCGCCGGCTGCCGCCTGAGCGCGCGACACGAGGACATTCCCATGATCGATCTCTTCAAGGGCGAGCTGCTGCGTTTCCGCCTGTGGGCGGCGATAGCCGCCGCCATCAACCTGGCCGTGCTGGGCTTCCTCAGTCGCATGGTCGACCTCGCCCAGCAACCGATCTTTGTCTACCAGGTGTTCGCCGCGGTGTACGCCGTGGCCGGCATCTTGCTGGGCCTGTACCAGATGGGCACGTACCGCAAGCCGAACCAGTGGCTCAACCTGCTGCACCGCCCGCTGCACCGACTACGGATCGCCGGTGCCCTGAGCGGCGCCAGCGTCGTGCTGCTGCTCGCCGCCGTAGCACTTCCGGTCGTGCTGGTCTGCCTCTACCAGGACACGATGACCGCGCGCGTGGTCGATACGCGGCATTGGCTGCTGCCGGTCGCGGGCGGGTTGATCGCGGTGTCCGGCTACCTGGCCGGCGCCTATGCGATGGTCGGCAACCGCCGTTATTCGTTCGCCGCCTTCCTGCTGCCGAACCTGTTCATGTATGCGCAGGCCTCCGGCATGGCGATGCTGGGCGTGCAACTCGTGGTCATCGCCTTCCTCGCGGTACTGCTGGCAGTCGCGTTCAAACCGGATCCCGCCGTGCAGCCGCGCAATCCGCTGGCGGTGCTGGCGGTTGCGCTGCCGGTGCAGGTGGGCGCGTATTTCCTGATCTGGATGCTGGGTTTCGGCATCGAACTGTTGTGGACGGTGAGCGGCACGCATCCGCTCAACATGCCCGCGCCGCCGAGGGGCGGCTACATCGAAGCCGAGCGCGCCGAGGGCAAGGACATCCTGCTGCTGGGGCTCGAGGGCAGCCGCGATCCCGAGGCCGCGCTGTGGCGCGAGCAGATCGCGTTGTCAGACGTGTACACCACCTATCCGCTGCGCAACCTGCCGGTGCAAGGCAGCCTGACCAACCTGTCCCCGCTGGAATTCGCCGATGGCGACAACAATGTCTTCCTGGTGTTCAGCCACGACCGCGAACGTTTCGTCACCCGCGGCCTGCGCGACCAACGCCCGATCGGCGAACTGGGGGTGGGCGAGAAACAGACTGAATTCCCGGCACCGACCATGCCGTACGGCACCACCTACCTGTACAACGCGCATGCGGCCTACCAGTACGACAACGACCAGCAGCGGATGTTCGAACGCGTCCGCTTGCCGCAGGGCGAGGTGATGGCCAGTCCGCCCGCGCCCGTCGGCGACAACATCCTGGTGCTCAGCGACCGCGCCGCGTACTTCTATCCCGGCCGCGAGGCGATGAACAGCCTCGACCTGCTGCAGCCGCTGTTGCGCGTGGCGATGCCGGGCCATGTGGGCAACCTCAGCCGGATGGACATGATCGAGCTGCTGGATGGCTACCTGGTATCGCTGACCTATACCTGGGGCGTGTGGTCGGGCGAAATGCAGCATCCGTTCCAGCAGGTGCTGCGGATCGACAGCCATGGCAACGTGCGCACGGTCGCGCATCGCGCACTGAACGTCGATCTGCCGCCGGTCTACACCACGCGCATCTGGTGGCTGTCGCCAGTCCTGCGCACGCTGTGCCTGCGCGCGCAGGAGCTGTTCGCAGCAAAGGACCCGCTGCGCACCGCGCCGCAGCCGGTGCCGCGCACGATGGTCGGGCTGGCGCTGGCCTGCTGCGTGGTGTCGCTGCTTGGTGCGATAGGGGTGAGTGGACGGCAATCGCATTCACCACGCGCGCGCTGGGCCTGGGTGCTGCTGTGCGGCGTGGTCGGACTGCCCGCGCTGGCCAGCCTGTGGCTGATGTATCCGATGCGCGAACGGCTGGATGACCTGCGGCTCGTGCAGCCCGCCGCCGCCTGACCAACATTCCAAGGGCCCGCCGCGAGCGGGCCCTGCAGGAGACGAAGATGAAGACGTTCCCGAAATTATTGGGGGCGCTGGCCTGCAGCGCCTTCTTGTGGACGGCGACGCCCACCCGCGCCGACGACGCGCTGGCCTTGCGCGCCGCAATCGCTGCCGAACGTGCCCGCGCGCCGGCGTCGCAGTATCCGCGCACCGCGTTCGAAGCCTCGCGTGCGCTGCAATCGGTGCGGCTGTCGCCCGACGGCCGCCACGTCGCCTACCTGCGCCAGCTCGGCCAGCAACGCAGTCTGTGGCTGCTGCCAACTGCCGGCGGCGCTGCGCGGCAACTGCTGCCGCGCACCGAAGCGGACGAGCTGTACTGGTCGCGCGATGGCCGCTGGCTGTTCGCCAAGGCGCGCCGAACGCTGGTGACACTGGAGATTGGCGGTCGCGGCGGTATGCGCATCGCCCTCGACAACCCGCGCGGCATGCTGCGGGTCGATCCTTCGCAACCGGCGGCGGTGGTGCTGCGCGAACGCGTGCGCATGCCCACCGGCGAACGCTGGCGGGTGGTGCGCAGGGACGCGCGCGGCAAGCGCACGCTGCTGTGGGAAGACCAACGCTTCATCCACGACGTGGCGCTGGATGCGCGTGGCCGGCTGGTGGCGCTGATGCGTTTCGATGGCGACCACGACGCGCTGTACCGCGTCGACGGCAATGGCCGCCTGCGCGAAGCGCTGCGCTGGACCACCATCCGCGACCAGGCCCAACTGCTGGCGGCGACGCCACAGGGCGACCTGTTCCTGGACAGCGATGCGGGCGGCAACTTCCGCCGCGTGCTGCGGCTGGATCGCGATGGCGTCCTGCATACCGTGCATGCGGATCCGCGCGGCGAAGCCGACCTCGACCGGGTGGTGCTCGATCCGGCCACGCAACAGCCGGCGATCGTGGGTTATCGCAGCATCGTGGCCGCGACCTACGGGCTCGGCGCCGCACAGCCGCAGGTGGCGGCGATCACCAGGAAATTCCCGGGCCGCGACATCGGCATCACTATCGGCAACGGCCCCGGTGCCGGATGGCTGGTGTCCGAGCGCGCCAGCACCCTGCGCGATGTGCGCTGGTACCTGTACGACCCGCGCAGCGGGCGCCTCCGCCGCATCCTCGAGCAGGAGGCGAAGGTGTCGCCGCCGCCGCCGGAAACGGCGCTGGCGCGCAAGCTGCCGTTCGCCTACCGCGCCTCCGACGGCATGCGCGTGCACGGGTTCCTGTTGCTGCCGCCTGGCGTCGATCCTGCGCGCGTACCGCTGGTCGCGTTCGTGCACGGCGGGCCGATCAACCATTTCCGGGCCGACTACGACGGCATCGCCCAGTTGCTCGCCAATCGGGGCTATGCGGTGTTCGAGTCCAACTTCCGCGGCTCCACCGGGCACGGCCGCGACTACGCGCTGTCGCCGCGCGGCGACTACGGCAATGGCCGCGTGCAGCAGGACATCGTCGAAGGCGTGCGCTGGCTGCTGGCGCAGGGGATCGGCGACAAGGACCGGGTCGGCATCGCCGGGCATTCGTTCGGCGGTTATTCGACCCTGCTCGGCGTGACCTTCCAGCCTGATCTGTTCAAGGTCGGTGTGGCGGGCGCACCGCCGGCGGACATGGGCTGGTCGATGCGCTGGCTATACGAGTACGGCAACCAGGGGGCGCGTGCGGATCGCTCGCTGGCGACGACGATGCGCCTGCTCGGCCTGGACCTCGACAAGCCGGCGAGCTACGCCCACTTGCGCGTGCAGTCGCCGCTCGCCAACGCCGGCAAACTGCGGCGGCCGGTGCTGCTGATCGCCGGCGGCGAGGACCGCACGGTGCCGATCCGCGAAGTGATCCACTACGCCGCCGTGCTGCGTCGCCTCGGTAAGGACGTCAGCCTGTACGTCGAAGCGGACGGCGGCCATTCGCCGACCGAGCCCCTCCCGCGCGAGGCCTACGTCTACCTGATGGAAGCGATGCTGCACCGCCATCTCGGCGGCGCCAAGCCGGAACCGCCGAGCCCCGCGCTGCACGCATACCTGAAGTCGGCGTTGCGCATCGCGGACAAGGATGACGGCTTGCTGGCGGAGCGCTGATGCATTCCCTTGGCCCATTTCCCTTTCGTGCGACAGGCGTACGCACGATGACCGGGTGTAGCCGCATGCAATCGGATGGACGCATAGTGCCCCCATTCTGCGAATCGAATCCGGACATGCCCATGGCCACACTCCCCGCCCTCCCCGAACTCACCCCCGGCCTCTACCGCCACTACAAGGGCAACGACTACGAAGTCGTCGCGGTGGCGCGGCACAGCGAGACACTGGAACCGGTGGTGGTGTATCACGCGCTGTATGGCGAAGGCGGGTTGTGGGTGCGGCCCTACGCGATGTTCTGCGAGGAGGTGGTGGTGGATGGGCGTAGCGTGCGGCGCTTTGCGCCGGTCGAATGAGGCGCGCGTGACCACCTACATCGCCCTGCTCCGCGGCATCAATGTCGGCAAGGCCAAGCGCATCGCGATGGCGGACCTGCGCGCGCTGCTGGAAGGGCTGGGCCATACCGACGTCGCCACGCTGCTCAACAGCGGCAACGTGGTGTTCCGCTCCAGCAAGAAGACACCCGCGAAGATCGCGGCGGAGATTTCCGCCGCCATCGCCACGCAGCTCGGGATCGACGTGCCGGTCATCGTGAAATCGGCGAAGGACCTGGCCGCGATCATCGACGGCAACGCGCTGGTCGATGCGGCCGCCGATCCCTCGCGCTTGCTCGTCGCGTTCGTGCAGGAGGCGGATGCGCTGCCGGCGCTGTCCGCCATCGCACCGCACGTGGTGCCGCCGGAACGATTCCTGCTCGGGCGCGAGGCCGCCTACCTGCACTGCGCGCGCGGCATCCTCGAAAGCAAGGCCGGCGAGGCGCTGGTGGGCAAGGCCGGCAAGGCCGCGACCACCCGCAACTGGGCCACCGTGCTGAAACTGCAGGCACTGGTGGACAAGATCGGTGCCTGACCTCCTTCCCGTCTCCGTCCGATGCCGCCGCCCATGACGATCACCCGCTTCCGTGTGTTCCTGATCGCCTCCGCCGTCCTGTCCATCGCGGCCGTCGCGAAGGTCTTCCTGCCCGATGGCTACTCGCCGGCGCTGGCCGAGGCGTATGCCAACGAGCCGCTGCCGGGGTGGTTCCAGAACGAATACGCGGCGATCGGGGTGGGCGTCGTGGCGCTGGCGATCACGATCGTGGGGTACGTCGGTCTCTTCCTGTTGAAGCGCTGGGGTCGCGGTCTCTCGCTGGGCATCACCGTGCTCGGCCTTCCCCTGTACCTGCTGACGGGCCCCATGCTGTTGTCGCCGCTCGAAGCGATGCTGAGCGACGCGTCACTGATGGTCTGGGGCGCGTGCCTGGCACTGGCCTACTACTCGCCGGTCGCCGCCAGGATGGAGGGCGGCGCGTGGTTCGCAGAATAGGTTGGGGTGAACGGAGTGGAGCCCCACGATCATGGCAACGACGTGTCCAGGCGTTGGGGTTCGCACGCTCACCCCAACCTATGGGGTCTCGACGTTCTCTTGTTCCATGACAAGGCATGTTTCCTCGACATTCGAGGCTCTACTGCCTCGCCAGCCAGGCGCTTCTCCTTGTCATGGAACACAACAGCCTCGTCAGCTCACCTCAGCGCTTCGTCATCGCACCTGAAAGCCTCGATGTCGCCCGACAAAACGTGCGCGTCGACGCCGGCCGCACCGACGGAACGGTGTCAGAGATCGAAGCCCAGCAACAGCGGGTCGTGGTCGGAGCTGCGGAACGGCACACTGGCGTCGCCGTCGACGTAGCCCTGCGCGTCCTGCTCGTCGGCGTTGATGTGCCATTCGGCCGCGCCGCGCAGTTGCTTCGCCAGCGAGGGGCTGAGCAGGGCGTGGTCGAGGCGGCCGGTCAGGCCGTTGTAGACGTAGCTGTAGGGCTGTTCGACGCCCGCCTGCTTGAACGCATCCACCCAGCCGGCGTCATCACGCAGCCAGCGCACCGGTGCTTCCATCGCATAGGCGTTGAAATCGCCCAGCATCACGATGCGATCGCTGCGCGTGCGGGTGGGATCGGTCTTAAGCCACGCGTCGAGGCGTTGCGCCGAATCCAGGCGCAGCGCATTCCAGCAGCCGGCGCCGTCCTTCTGGTCGGTGTCCGGGCCGATGGCTTCCGAGCAGCCCTTGGACTTCAGGTGGTTGGCGACCACGACGAAGGGCTTGCCGGTGCCGCGCACGAAGGCCTGCGCCAGCGGGCTGCGGCTGCGTTCGCCGAAAGGACCTTCCAGCAGCGTGGCGGGTTTGCCGGTGGGCTTCACCTTGTCGCTGCGGTAGATGATGCCGACGCGGATGGTGTCCGGACCCGGACCCTGCTTCGCATCGACGAAGCGCCACGTACCACCGTCGGTGTTCAGTGCGGCGACCAGCTGCGCGAGGCTGGAGTCGGCGCCGTAGCCGTCGTTCTCCAGTTCCATCAACGCGGCGATGTCGGGGTCGAGGCCGCGGATGGTGGCGACCAGCTTCGACATCTGCGCCTTCAGCTGCTCCGATGTCTTCGCGCCGCGCTCGGTGGGGAAGCCGCCGCCGTTGCCGTCGCCGTTGAAGAGGTTTTCCAGGTTGAACGCGGCCACGCGCACGTTGCCTGCCACCTGCGGCGCAGCCGGGCGTTGCGGCGCGGCGATCGTCGGCGTGGTGGTGAGTTGCAGGCGCCAGCTGCCCAGGCGCTGTTCGACGATGCCCTGCACGCCGGTCAGCACGGTGCCGGTGCGCAGCGGCTGACCATCCTTGACGTACCAGACGGCGACGGGGTCGCGCGCGGCGCTGCCGTTGTCCAATACCAGGGTGCGGCGTGCATTGTCGGCGGCGAGGCGCTTGGCTTCCGGGCTGCCGGGCGCGACGCGCTCGCTGGGTTGCCACAGGCGGCCATCGAAACTGGTGATCAGTTCGCCGAAACGTTCGAGCGTATGCGTGCCACTGAGCGTGAGTGGCGCGTCGATGCGCACGAGCATGCTCTCCAGCGCTTCCCAGTCGGCGGGCTGCGCACTGAGCACGGTCGGTGCGACGCTGCCCTTGCCGCGCGGCTGGATGACCGGTGCATGCAGCGCGGTCTGCGTGGCGTCGCCGCCGGCCTTGCGTTCGCCGACGATGCCGCTCACGCGGACACGGTCGCCAGCACCGAGCGACGGCGGTGGCACGCCTTCATCGAGCGCGACGAACAGCGCATCGGAGGTCTTCGAATTACCGTCACCGGCGTCCTGCAGGAAGAAGCCGCCGAGGCCCTCGAGGAACGCGCCGCTGACGACGCCTTCGACAGTGACGGTCTGGCCATCGAGCTCGCTGCGCGCGCTTTCACCCTGCACCTGGCCGATGGGCATGACGCGCTCCTTCGGTGTGGCCGCGCAGGCCGGCAGGGCGAGGGTGGCGAGCAGGGCGAGGGTGAGCAGCGAGCGGGGGGGCGTCATCGTGGGGCGACCATTGAAGCGAGGCGGCAAGGGTAAACGGAATGGGTGACGGGCAGGTTTTCCCTCTCCTCCGCTCGTGGGAAGAGAGGGCGCGGAAAGCCTGCCCTAGGCCTTATCCGGGGTGGGTGAGGGGCGCTGGTGCCGTGGAGCGTGCGTTACCCCCGTGCGTCGAGCGGTCGGGGTGGCGCCGGACAGCAGGAAATGGACCTCGCTCGCCCCTCATCCGCTTTCGGCACCTTCTCCCCGCAAACGGGGAGAAGGAATGTCCCCTACGGTTCTTGTCGTCCCAAACAAAAACGCCGCCCGGAGGCGGCGTTTCGTGGAAGGCGCGGGGCCTTACTTGCTGTTGGCCAGCATCCAGTCGACCGTGGCGTGCACCTGCTCGTCGGTCAAGGCCGGGTTGCCGCCCTTGGGGGGCATGATGCCGCCGTCCGGACCGGTGAAGCCCTCGATGGCGTGCTTGTACAGCGTATCCACGCCCTTGGCGGCGCGCGCGCCCATGCCGGCGGCGGTCAGCATGGGAGCCTTGCCCACGCCGTTGGTGTGGCAGGCGCCGCAGAGGTTCTTGTAGATCTCGCCGCCATCGAGCGTGCCGCCATAGGCGACCTGCGAAGCGGCGGCGGCCTGGGCGGCGGCCGCAGCGGCAGCCTGGGCGGCCGCACCGGTTTCACCGGCATAGACGGCACCGGCCGGGGCGATGCGCGCCTCGGTGATCTGCACGGCTTTGGGGTTCACTTCCGGCGGCAGCGTGTCGTGCAGGAAGTACGCGCCGACGATCAGACCGCCGGTGACCAGCACCAGGAAGCCGATCACCATCGAGAAATGCTTGAGGAATTCGAGGTCGTAGTTACGCACTTTCCACCTTTGGCAGCACGGCCTCAAGGCCGCGCATGGCTACGAAAACGGGGGCCGACGGAGTGCGCGGTGCGCGATCCAGGCGGGACCGGGCGCCGGAGCGCCGCGGGCAGGGGGGCATTATAAGCAGTGCGGCCCGCTTTGCCTCAACACCGGCACGTGCCGATCACTGCGCCAGATAGACCTGCAGTGGCGCGCGCAGGGCCTGCATCAGCGTGCGGATCGGGTAGCCGGCGCCCGCGCCCTGGCCTGACAGGGCCTGCTGGAGCACCTGGCGCTTCTCGCCGCCTTCGATGTGCAGATACAGATGGCCGGCATCGCGCAGCACGGGAAGCGTCAGGGTGATGCGGGGCTCCCCGGCACCGGGCGCGCGCATCGGCAGTACGGTGGTCGTGGTGGCGGGGTCAGTGGCCTGGGCGAGCAGGTCGCCACCGGGGAAGAACGATGCCGTGTGCCCATCGCCGCCCATGCCGAGCACGGCCACGTCCAGCGGTATCGGCAGCGTGGCAGCAATGGCCGGGAGCGCTTCCTCGGGCGTGGCGGTGGGCCGGTGCAGCGGAAGGAAGCGGGCACCGGCAGCTGCGTTCTGCAGCAGGTGTTCCTTCACCAGTCGAGCATTGGAGCGGTCGTTGTCGTCGGGCACCCAGCGTTCGTCCACGAGGGTGACGGTGACGTTCGCCCAGTCCAGCGGTTGTCGGGACAGCGCCTGCAGGAAGCGGCGCGGGGTGGTGCCGCCGGACAGGGCGACGCTGGCGGTGCCCCGCTGCGCCAACGCGGCGCGCAGATCGTCGGCAACGGACAGTGCGAGGGCATCGGCGACTGCTTCGCCGTCGGGGAAGGGGTGCAGCTGGACCTGCAGCGAGAGATCGGTGGGGGGCATGGCGCGACTCGGGAGTGGGGGCTTCCCGGGGGAAGGCAGGCCGGCAGGTGGCCGGGGGGAGGCCCCGCGCAGGCGGGGCCGGGCGTCAGACGGTGTCTTCGTGCCAGGTGCGGCCGTCGCGTTCGACCAGGGCCACGGCGGCGCTGGGGCCCCACGAGCCGGCGGTGTAGGGCTTGGGGGCTTCGCGCAGGTTTTCCCACGCGGCCAGGATCGGGTCGACCCACTTCCAGGCGGCTTCCACTTCGTCGCGGCGCATGAAGAGCGTCTGGTTGCCGCGCACCACGTCCATCAGCAGGCGCTCGTAGGCTTCCGGCTGATGCACGCCGAAGGCTTCGGCGAAGCTCATGTCCAGCGGCACGTGCTGCAGCCGCAGGCCACCGGGGCCCGGGTCCTTGATCATCAGCCACAGTTTGACGCCTTCATCCGGCTGCAGGCGCAGCACCAGCTTGTTGCCCATCACCGGGCCGGCGCTGTCGTCGAAGATGGAATGCGGCACGTGCTTGAAGGCGATGACGATCTCGGACACGCGCTCGGACAGCCGCTTGCCGGTGCGCAGGTAGAACGGCACGCCGGCCCAGCGCCAGTTGTCCACTTCGGCCTTGATGGCCACGAAGGTCTCGGTGCGCGAATCGTCGCGGCCCAGTTCGTCCAGGTAGCCGGGCACGGCCGCGCCATTGCTGGCGCCGGCGCGGTACTGGCCACGCACGGTCAGCTGGCCGGCGTCCTCGGCGGTGATCGGGCGCAGCGAACGCAGCACCTTCAGTTTCTCGTCGCGCACGGCGTCGGCCTGCAGCGCGGCGGGTGGTTCCATGGCCACCATGCACAGCAGCTGCAGCAAGTGGTTCTGCACCATGTCGCGCAGCGCGCCGGAGGTGTCGTAGTAGCCGGCCCGCTTCTCCAGGCCGACGGTCTCGGCCACGGTGATCTGCACGTGGTCGATGCGGCTGGCATTCCACAGCGGTTCGAACAGGATGTTGGCGAAGCGCAGCGCCAGCAGGTTCTGGACGGTTTCCTTGCCCAGGTAATGGTCGATGCGGAAGATCTGGCTTTCCGCGAACGCGCTGCCGACGGCGTCGTTGATGACCGCAGCACTGGCCGAGTCATGGCCGATCGGCTTCTCGATCACCACGCGGGCGTTGCCGGTGTTCAGGCCGTGCGTGCGCAGGCGGTCGCAGATGTTCACGAACAGCGTGGGGCTGGTGGACAGGTAGAACACGCGGATGCGGTCGCCGGTGGTCTGCAGGCGGGCGGCGAAGTCATCCCAGCCCTCGTCCTTGGTGGCATCCAGGGCCAGATAGCCCAGCTTCTCGAGGAACGCCGGCAGCTTGGACCTCAGCGATTCGTCGTTGCCGCAGGCGCGGGCCAGTGCGTCACCGACCTTCGCCCGATACTCGGCATCGCCCTGCTTGTCGCGGGCCACGCCGATGATGCGGCTGTCTTCCGGGATCTGGCCGTCGGCATAGCGCCGCAGCAGGCCCGGCAGCAGCTTGCGCAGCGCCAGGTCGCCGGTGCCGCCGAAGATGACGAGATCGAAGGTATCGACGGGCAGGGTCTTCGCGGTCACGGGCGTCTCGGTGAAGCGGGAATGAGCGGCAACAATACCACCGGGGTACCACGGCGCGCCAACAGGTCCGGCCCTGTAACGCAATTGTTGCAGCATTGGTACTCCACTGGTATCTTGATTCGTATGCAAAAGAACCTGCTCGAGGAATACCAGCGATTGCAGACCGGCGAGTCCACGCGTGCGGTGGCCTATCTGCGCTTGCGTCGCGCGCTGCAGAACCTGATGGATGCCGGCGTGTTGCGGCCCGGGCAGGCCCTGCCGAGCGAACGGGACCTGGCCCAACTGCTGGACCTGTCGCGGGTGACCATCCGCAAGGCGCTGGCGGGTCTGATCGAAAGTGGTCTGCTGGTGCAGCGGCAGGGAGCGGGTACTTTCGTGGCCGAGCGCATCCTGCGCCAGTTCTCCCGCCTGACCAGCTTCACCGACGACCTGCGCGAGCGCGGGCTCAACCCGCAAGTGAAGTTCCTCGAGCGCTCGGTGGGCGAGGTGACCCCGGAAGAATCCATGGCGCTGAACCTGTCACCGGGCAGCGGCGTGGTACGCATGTACCGCCTGCGCCACGTGGACGGGGCGCCGATCGCCATCGAACGGACCCTGGTGCCGTACCTCCTGCTGCCGGACCCGGACAGCGTGACCACATCCTTGTATGAGGCACTGGATGCCTATGGGCATCGGCCGCGGCGCGCCCTCCAGCGCCTGCGTGCCGTCGCCCTGGACGAAGAGGCGGCCCGGCACCTCGAACTGCCGGTCGGGGCGCCGGGCTTGCTGGTCGAGCGCCGCGCCTTCCTTGAGGATGGTCGGGTCGTCGAATCCACCCGGTCCTTCTACCGTGGCGACGCTTACGACTTCGTCGCCGAACTCCAGAGCGACTGACCCGCCCCGGCCCGTTTGACCGGCCGGACTGCAAGGTCCGCTTTTCCCCATCGCGTCCCCGCATCCCTTTGCCTGCAGGCCGTCAGTGTCTGCGGGCACGCGCTGCGTGGTCCTTTCCCGGCCGCCGCCTGTCTGTCGGCGGGGGCCATTGGTCGGTCATGTCGGTTTTCGGGCGCTTAGCACATCTCGTTATGTGATGAAGTTCACACGTTTACCTGTTGACGCCAACTTGTTGACGTTAAGAAATGGTGAATGTGTAATGTATGTCTCATTTGGTTGTGACAAATGTCCTCTTTCGGGGATGCAATGCGATTTGTGACGTAATCCCGCTCCGACAGGGCTGTCCTGGCCCAGGTCGAGGGGAGTTGCGACTTTCAAGACAGCCTTGGGGGAGGCAGTCCCTGGCTGGCTTTTCTCCCGATCCAGCGTAAGGGACCACCCGTGTACGTCTCGACTCAATTCCGCCATATGGCCCAGAAGAGCCGCTCCCTCCTCGTTCTGGGGGTGCTGGCCATGTATGGCGCGCTTACGGCACCGGTGCTCGCCCAAACGCAGGTCGCCAACACGGCGACAGTCGCTCCTCCTTCTGGCGTGACGGATCCCACACCGGGCAACAACACGTCAACGGCGACGGTCAACGTACTGGCGCTGCCCCGCCTCACGCTGGTCAAGAACGTCCTCAACAACGATGGCGGTACCGCCGTAGCCACTGCCTGGACCCTGACGGCAACGGGATCCGCCCAGACAGTGAGCGGAACCAGCGGCAGCGCTGCGGTCACCAATGTCGCGGTGCCGGTCGGTACCTATGCATTGAGCGAAGCGGGCGGCCCCGCTGGCTACACCGCCGGGACCTACAGCTGCGTCGTCAACGGTGGGGCGGCCATCGTTTCCGATTCGATCGCCCTGGCTGGCGGGGATATCGCGACCTGCACGATCACCAACGACGACCAGGCGGCAACACTGACGCTGGTCAAGACGGTCATCAACGACAATGGCGGCACGGCGACGGTCAGCGACTTCCCGCTGACAGCAACCGGGCCCACCACGATTACGGGCATCAGCGGCACGCCTGCGGTGACCAACGCCCCGGTGAATGCCGGCGTTTACACACTGTCCGAACCGGTGGTCGCGGGCTACACGGCAGGCGCGTGGAGCTGTACCGCTGGCGCCTTGTCGGGCAATCAGCTGACCTTGGCCAACGGGGACTCCGCGACCTGCACCATCGTCAACGATGATCAGGCGGCGATGCTGACGCTGGTCAAGACGGTGAGCGGTGGTCCTGCGGTCGCGACCGACTGGACGCTCTCCGCTGCAGGCCCCACGCCGGTCAGCGGGGCGGGAGGCGTAAGTGCTGCTCCGGTGGGCGCGGGCGTCTACACGTTGTCCGAAACCGGTGGAGTAAGCAATGTCACCTATACGGCCAGCGCCTGGAGTTGCACTGGCGGCGCGCTGTCGGGCGATCAGCTGACCCTGGCGAACGGTGAGAGTGCCACCTGCTCGATCACCAATACCTATGTGTCGCCTGCGGTCATCTTCACCAAGACGGCGAACACGACCGGTCCGGTGGCGGTGGGTGACACGATCACCTACACGCTGACGACGGTGGTGGCGAACTCGCAGACCACGTCGGTGACGACGCTGACCGACACGCTGGGCACGGGCCTGGACTTCGTGGCGGTGACCAATGCCGGTGCGTACACCTGCAACAGCACCAACCCGCTGGTGTGCACGCTGCCGGTGGGCACGGTGCCGGGCACCTACACGGTGACCTACACGGCGACGGTGAATGCCCAGGCCGTGGGCACGGTGGACAACGCCGTGGTCGGCACCAACGCGACCTGCACGACGAACTGCGGCACCAGCACGCCGGTGACGGCGCCTGCGGTGACGTACAGCAAGTCGG
>Ga0247823_10000430_pt1 | contig 35850 bp, 50 predicted proteins | sample 13C_PalmiticAcid_2_FD_192426 | JGI IMG/M metagenome (GOLD analysis project Ga0247823, IMG submission 192426) | Soil microbial communities from agricultural site in Penn Yan, New York, United States - 13C_PalmiticAcid_Day30 | ecosystem: Environmental > Terrestrial > Soil > Agricultural land...
GGTTCGGTCACGGTTTACGTCGAGGCCACTAGCGAAGACGAAGCGACTGAGAAGGCATGGGAGAAGATCGGGGACGACGATGCCGAGGTCGAATGGGAGGCTCACGAGCACATCGCAACGGGAAACGCGCTCCACGCCTCGATGAACGACATCGAAGTGGATCTTGAGGACTAGTGCAACGGAGCTGCTTGGCGTCGAGGTCGACACCGTCGATAGCTGGTGTCAGGACATATGGAGTCTGAATGAACTACGCGCAGTACCTCGTATTCGACCCTGAGCGGTCGCATTCACGTTTTCTCGGCCTGGATGGCCCAGCGGCATATCCAAAGTGGGGCACCGTCGAGAGTGCGACGCCGATGACGTTCGCGAGAGCTCACTCGTTCGCCAATGCGTACGGGTCGAAGCGGGCGATTGTGGTGAACGTCGAGCGCGCGCGCGAGTTGGCCGCTAGGGCGGAGGAAGTACCTTCGACGCTGACGAGTTTCGGTGGATGGTTTGGGTACGGAGCGACGGATTGAGGAGGTCGATATGAACAAGTTTTGGGTGGTTTGGCGTACCGACGGATGGACTCCGGTGGTCCGTCATCAAACCAAGCAGAGTGCGCTCAACGAAGCGAAGCGGTTGGCTGAGGGGAACGCGGGCAAGGAGTTCTTCGTGCTGGAGGCGATCAGTCTGACGACGTTGCCCCCGCCTCCAGTCGTGACGACGGAGCTCGAGGACCCGGAGTCGATTCCGTTTTGAGGGTGCTGTCGTTTGACCCGGGCTCGAATGCTTCCGGGTTCGCTGAGCTGGATGTGTCGAGAGACTGGGGCTCTCCTGTCGTCATTCGGTACTTAGCTGCCGGCAGCGTGCCTAGCACACGAGACGCGGTCAAAGATCTGATCGTGAATAGCGAGGCGGAGATCATCGCGGTCGAGAAATTGGCCGGTATCGCCTACCAGACCAAAGGCGCCGGCATCGTCAGCGCGCTCATCGCGTCATCGAACGTGGCTGGGATGATCGCCGCGCTCGCGTACGCCGAGGGTCGGCAGGTCGTCGAGATGCCTGCCGTCGAGTGGCGGCGGATGGTTTGCGGCAAACCTAATGCGAGCGACAAGATCATCAAGGATGTAATTCCGAGGCTCGTGCGGATGTGGCCAAGACGCTCAAATTGTCATGAGCGCGATGCGGCGGGACTCGCGATTGCGGTCGCGTGGCGGGAGTGTTCGGCGGCGAGGAAGGCAGCGGGAGGTCGGTGATGGGTGAAGTTACGTCGATTGGGTGGACCGATCACACATGGAACCCGTGGTGGGGATGCGCGCGGGTCTCACCAGGCTGCGAGCACTGCTACGCGGAAACGCTCGCGACGGTGCGCCGGAAGCTCGATGTCTGGGGTGTGGACGCACCTCGAAGGCCAATGTCCGAGGCCTACTGGCGTGAGCCGTTGAAGTGGAATCGTAAGGCCTTTGCAGAGGGCGTTCGACGCCGCGTCTTCTGCGCGTCGATGGCCGATGTGTTCGAGTCGCCGCCAGAGCGGAACCAGCAAGCGGTCGACGTGCAGGGCGTCGCGCGTGAGCGTCTCTGGAAGCTCATTGCGGAGACGCCGTCTCTCGATTGGCTGTTGCTCACGAAGCGACCTGAGAATATCCGGAAGATCGCTCCGTGGAAGGCAATGGTGGACGAGGTCCGGTACGACGACCGGCCGGCGTGGCCGTCGAACGTCTGGATCGGGACGACGATCGAAGACCAGAAGCGAGCCGAGGAACGCATCCCGTGGCTGTTAGAGGTCCCAGCGGCCATCCGCTTCGTTTCGTGTGAGCCGCTGCTTGAGGCAATCGACCTCGAGGAGGTCACGCCGTACTACCTCAGCCGCAAGGTCACGAAGTCGCCTTTCGAACCGGTTATTCGGATCGACGCGCTCCGAGGTCACGTGAAGGGTCCTGACGATATGCTCGATTGGCATGTCGACTGGGTCATCGTCGGAGGAGAAAGCGGTACTGGTGCGCGGCCGTTCGACCCTGCGTGGGCGAGGACGATTATTGGCCAGTGTCGCCATGCGAATGTGCCTGTGTTCATGAAGCAGCTCGGCGCGAACGTTCTTGACCTCGAAGGAGGGACCGTGAACCGAAAGGGAGATGACCCGTCAGAGTGGCCATTCGATTTGCAGGTCCAGGAAGTACCAAGACCGCGGGCACCGTCATCTAGGTACGCAGCGGGAGGTCGGTGATGCAACAGCGAACGAAGTGCCCAATGGCTCGGACGGCCAGGCGTGGGGATTGTGAGGTTCCTGGGTGCCGGCATTGGTCGGGGACCCGACGGAGAATCTGTGCGTGCTGCATTCAGCGGATGGGCACAGAGAAACAAGCCATGTACACGTTGCGGCTCCACAACGGCGATCATGATGGGTTCGTGAAACTGGAAGATGAATGCCTAGCGTGGCTCGTTGCGCATCCTCGAGTGGGGTCATCGCCAAAGTATGTCGGGTGGGCGAGAGCTCCTCGTAGGCAGGTGGAGCCATGAGTAGTGTTGGCGATGAGTTGGGAGTTCGTGGATGAGCGCCGCTGAGCTCGCGGAGGCGGTGTGCCTGCACTGCCAAAGCGTGTACTCAACATCGAACCCGTGGCGCGAGCAGTGCTGCTCCGAGCAATGTCAGGTAGCGCATCGCGTACTCGGGACGCGGACGAGAAATCGCCAGTGGGCTAGCTCGCATCGCCAGTGCCGGCGCTCCAATGCGTGGCTTGCGGGAGCGCCGCCGTACTCGTCACATCTGCCCGGATGCACGATGGCCGTCGAGTTCGACCCTGTGCCTAAGTGGCCGATCGAGCTGCGCAACGCCAGGGGACTCCATGGTGCACTGACGGCGCTGTTGGATATTGGGCACGTGCCGAGATTCCCGTTGTTCTCGCTGCGTCCCGTTGCACGAGGGTGGGCCGTCCACTGGTGGCACGAGACGGGGTCAAAATTCGCCAATCGACGCGTCAACGGTGCACTGTTCGATAGGCCAACGACATTCAAGTTTGGTCCCGCGTTTAGGCTTCGAGCTCCGGTTGTGAAGCGCAGAGGTAGACAGCGCGTCCGTATCGACACGATTACACCCGTGGTCATCCGCACTGGAGGGGGCAAGGCGGAGTGCGTGAGGCCGTCTACGATATCCATGCGTGAGGCCCTCACTGGTGAGTGGTTGCAACGATTCGGACTTCGGTACATTACTACTCAGGATCTGGCACGGGTGGAGGTGCTCAAGGTCGAGACGGAACCGACCAGTATTCCGTTTGGAGGCAAGTACGGAACTGTTCGCGGGTGGTCCGGGGCGGTGGAGTTGGAGGTCAATGCGGTGTCGAGATGGTTGCTCGAGTTGGCTTCGCGAGTTGGGTTTGGATCTCGAACGGCGTTTGGTTGTGGAGTTATTCGCGTGACGGAGTTGCCGTGAGTCTCAGTCAGATCATTCACCGGATTCGTGGAGGCGCTGCTGTCCCAGCATGCTCGAGTGCAGGGAGCTTTTTCTGTTGGGTATGCGGCGGGGCATCGACTCGCGGGCAGGTGCGATGGGAGTGGGCTGGAGCGAACTACACGGGGCAGAACAAGGCGCGTTGTCCGGATAGTAATTGGGTATGTGAGGCTTGTGTGTCCGTGATGGCCGGTCGTCCACCTGACACCGAGCGCATGTGGAGTCACCTTGTCGAAGGTGACGAACATGTGCGAGTGAACAAGGGCGGCAAGCCGACAATGAGGGCGTTTCTCCGTAGAGAGCACAGCAAGCCGTGGGCTGCGGCTATTGCCGATAGTGGCCAGAAGCACATTATCCCGTGGACCCCGGTGAATGCTGGTGGCCAGGTGGGCGGACGCGTCCTCTTCGAGGAGATGCTCGTTGACTTGCCTCGCGACGCGCAGGGCTGGGCGTTGCTCGATGACCTGGAAGTCGTGCTTACCGACGGCCTGACGAAAGAAGAGATCGCTCGTGGTGAGTATGGGCCTCGTGCTTGGCAGTTGCTTGGCGCAGACCGAGTCCGGGAGTTCGAGGGTCGATGGGGCTCGCTTCGGGGTGGGGGCTGGTTCGAGCTGGCCGTGTGGCTCGCTCAGCGCGATGAGGCAAAGGTTCAAGCGAGGCTCGATGCGGAGAAAGCCGCAAAGAAGGAGAAGGGGAAAAATGCCGTTGGACGAACAAGCAAAGGAGCGGCTGCGAAACCTGCTCGTGGAGGCGGTGCTCGAGCTGCGGGCGGCGTACCTGAGGACGCCGGGGGTGAACGTCCTAAAGCATTGGGATCAGCTCCAGGATCGAATGAGGGCGGCGGCGCGGAGCAGCGAGACGCCGGAGGAGTGGATCACGACGATGACTCGAACACTGCAACTAGGGGCGCCCCAGGGGGACAGCTCGCGCTCTTTTAGAGACCTGGCTGACTTCGTTCGGGAACGGGGCGCAGCCAGGGAGTTCCTAGGGTTGATCGATCGTGAGTTTGGGTACGTGATTGCAGTCGCGAGGGGTGTGTCTGAGCAACGGAGGGAGGCGGCGAAGCATGCATGAGCAGATCCGGTTCGACTTTATTCTCGAGGCACTTACGCCGATTGCGCACGCATCGGAGAGTATCGGCAACACCTCTCTGTGCATGCGGGAGAAACGCAGGCTTCCCGACGGGTCTTTTGCGCACGTGCCTATCATCACAGGCGATACGCTTCGCCACGGCCTGCGAGAGGCCGCAGCCTACGCGACGCTCGACGCGGCAGGGATGCTAGATGCCCCCTCCCTCGGGGAGGCAGCATTACGACTCCTGTTCGCCGGGGGCATGATTACCGGCTCTGAATCTGGCGGAGTGAAGCTCGATGACTTCCGGCGGATGGTCGCCCTGTGTCCGCATCTCGGGCTGCTTGGTGGGTGCGCGCAGAACCGGGCAATCCCTGGCAAGGTGCAGGTCGACGCAGCAGACCTCATCTGCCAGGAGACCGCTCACCGGATGCCGGAATGGGTGACCGAATACCTCCGAGAGAACGGTGTCGCGTTGCAATCGTGTCGTGGGCACATCGAAGAGGTCCAGCGTGTTCGCATGGACCCCACGCTCGATCCGGGCAAGCGTAAGCTGCTGACGGATGGCGGGGTCAGCGTGGAACAGCGCCTCCTGTCGTCCGAGCACGGCAAGGAGGTCGGCGATGCAGTGCTGGCCCAAGACAGCAAGTCGTCGATGCTCCCTCGTAGACACGAGACGGTCATCGCAGGGTCTCTGTTCTACTGGTCGGTGTGCGCAACGCTGCACTCTGAGCTCGAGCTGGACACGTTCCGTACGATGGTCGGCGCGTTCCTCCGTGATGCCAGGGTCGGCGGCAAACGAGCGACTGGCCATGGTCGGATTAGACCGGTCGTCGCTAAGCAGATCACAGTGCAGCGTCCGCGCGAGGCGCCTGAGAATCTGGACGCCGGAGCTCTGGCGCCGAGGATCGGGAGCCTCTTCTACTCGCACGTGAGCGAGCGGAAGGCCGAGGTCGAGGCATTCCTTCGGAGCGTCGACGCTTGATGGTACCCATCGCGGTGCGAGCGACGGTGGCCAGCGCCGTTGCTCTACCTGGGTACGCGATCGCGCTTGATTCGCTGCTTATGGCTGCGGTTGCGACGCGTGACGATCTACCGCCTCTCGGATTTCGAGAGAAGGTCGAGTTCGCTATTCCGTTGGCCAAGGAGCGTGGGATCTATCTCGCGTCACTTGGGCTGTTCGAGCACGAAGCCTATGAGCGGCGGTTCTTGACCAAGCGATTTCCATTGGCCGAGGCGCAGGCATTTGGCGACGCGAAGCTCAAACGAGTGAACATGAGCGCCGGGCTCTGCAAGAACTACCGGATCCCGATGGAGACCATTCATCTGCACAACGACGCGATGACGTGGTTTGCTATTGGCGATCTAGATGTTGTCCGCGATCTTCTTTCTTGGGTGCATTACCTCGGAAAGAAACGGAGCGTGGGACTCGGTCGTGTGCAGCAGTGGGTCGTCGAAGAATGCGAGCAGTGGGACGGTTTCCCAGTATTGCGAGATGGTCGACCGCTTCGGCCGTTGCCGCTCGATTGGCCGGGACTTAAAGAGTATCGCGTAGAGCGTCGTGTCCTCTCTCCACCTTACTGGGAGAGGTGGCGCGATGAGCCGTGTGCGGTATCATAAGCAATCGAGGTGACGCAATGAACAAGTTTATCGATGTCCGTGGAATCGAAAGTGGTCCGACTAAGGGCGGCGGAGGCGGCGGGGGTGATGGTGGAGGAGATGGCGGAGGTCGGTAGCCGACCAACATGCAGGCCCGAGGATTTCGCGTGGGCGCGGACTCGGGCCTTCCAGCGAAGGGTAGACCGGGCTATCGAGATAGTCCGGTCTGCTGCTGAAAAGGGACCGATTGGGGTGTCCTATTCGGGTGGCAAGGACTCGACGTGCGTACTGGACCTTGTGCGCACCGTCGTTCCGGACGCCCTTGCCGCTTTCTTCGATTCTGGATGCGAACTGCCGTCGACGCTCGAGATGGTCCGCCACGTCGGCGCCGAAGTAGTTGTGCCTCGAATGAGCATGGTCGATATGGCGAGGTACTCCGGCTGGTGGGGATACCGAGATCCGGTTGACCAAGGCTGTTCGTTTGACGCAAAGCGAGTGCTGATTGAGGAGCCCAGCGAGGCATTTGTTGTGAAGCGACGGCTCCGTGTCATTGCGCACGGCGTGCGAGCACAAGAGAGCGGCGGCCGAAAGAAGCATATTGGATCAAGGGGTCCGCTATACCAGGGTGCCGACCGGACGTGGTACTGCATGCCGATTGCTCATTGGACGCTCTCTGATATCTGGGCGTACATCGCGAGTCGCGAGCTGAAATACAACGCAGCGTATGACGCGATGACGGAGGCGAGGATCCCGAGAGAAGAGCAAAGGGTCGCCGGAATGCTGGGTGAGCGCGGAAGTGGATGGGGGCGGCACGCGCTGCTTCGCCAATATGCCCCTGAGCAGTGGAATCAGCTCGTGAAGGAGTTCCCCCGGCTGGCGATACTCTCGTGACATTGCGAAATGACGAGTGAGGTGTCATGTTTGCCCATGTGGGCGTGATTTGCAGTTGCAGCTTGCGCCACTGAGCTCCGGACGGGTGCTGGGGTCGTCGATGGAGGCGAGGATGGGCGGTGGAGAGGCGAAGCAGAGTGTCGGAGACCGACTAGCCGTTTCGGACCGGATGCTGAATCAGTTCTACACCTCGGCAGTAGGTGGGCGCGCTCAGTGCTACGACCCGACACCCATGGGCTCTGATTCTTCGCCAGAAGAAGCGATTATGACGCCTTGGCGAGTTACAGAGCGGGCGAGACATGCCGAGATCGGGTCGATGCTTGCCGAGTTGCCTACTGCTGTTCGTGACACGATCGCGTCCGTCTACGGACGAGGCGCTGGGGTCCTTTCGGACGACGCTGGGACCGTAAAGGGACTCCTGAGAAGTCGGATCGAGTCTGCGGCTGACCGACTGGGGCTTCTGCGGATCGCACTGCAGCCGACGTGGGGACACGGTTCGTTTCTTCGGCTGGCTGCCCATCATGAGCGAGCGCGTCGCGAGTACGCCAAGCGCTACCCGGATGCGTCACCTCCCACGAGCGACGTCATCTTGGCCTTTCTCTGTGACGCTGCTGGTGAGGGACAACAGCGGGCAAGGTTTCTCGCGTCGCTACGAGATGCTTGCGAACAGGTGCGTACCGAAGCCGTCGCGGTATTCGACGAGGTCCGATCTGCCCGGCGGCAAGCAAAGTCGCTCGCAGAGGAATCCGCCAGGCAGGCCGAAGTCGAAGAGGCGGAAGCGATCAAGGCTCGAGCGCGTGTCAAGGTCGTGGGTGGCGGCCTGCCGCTCAGAATCACGGACGAAGAGCGTGAACTTCTCCGACGAAAGGCGCTGAGTCGCTTGTATGAACTCGGGGCGCTCGACTTGGAGTCGCTATGAGCGCTCGACTCGACAAGGTGCTCACCATCCCTGAGGTAGCAGCCATCGCGGGCTGGAACCGTAGGCGAATGTTTCGGCACCTGACGCGCGTGAACCGCGAGGTCGGCGGCATGCTCCTTCGGAACATTGGGACTGAGCGGCATCCGCGATGGACGGTGACCCTCGGAGCGCTCAAACAGATCGCGCCGCAGTGGTTTACCGACCCAGAGACCGTTCAGGCTCGCATTGAGGCGCTCGAGGCCGAGGTGAAGCAGCTCCGCCGGCTCCTCACGCTCACGAACGAAGCGGTGGCTCAGCTCGTGGCGTGACGAGAGCGCGGAGTACCCCTCCAGGGGCAGACAGGACACCTACCTGTGGCGATTCTGGGCGAGCTCTGCCAAGTCGGCATCCGAGAGCCAATCGTCTGGCCTAGGCTCCGAGTAGAGCGCCGAGATCAACCTTCTGGGGTCTCGCAGTGCGTGACCTACGATGTGTGCAAGCCGTGGAATCTTGAAATCCGGCACATCGGCATCGCTCAGCGCCAGCACGACGGCAGTTTGTGATGCCTCATGCGGCTCAGACATGATCCTTGCCAGCAGCGACCCGACAGGGGCAAACGCCGGAGATAGCCGTGCACGATCGATCATCTGTTGCCGTTGCTGGTCGCTCCCACGAACGAAATCGCTAAGGCGATCCAGCCCGGACCGAATGGCAAAGCCTGCGGCCTCGACGAACTTGGGATCGTCTGCGACCTGGGAAAGCGTCTCACTTGCAGAGCTCAGTGCCGCCATGAGTGCATTCACGCGTCGCCCGCTCACGCCGCGAAGGATAGGGCTGAGGTCTACTTCGGCGAGATGCGGCATTCTAGTGAATCTCTCGGGCGAACTGTCGGCGTGGAGCTTCAACCTCGAGTCGCCGTCCGATTAGTTTAAGGTGATTTGCGGGGTTGACCAGCGCATCGGCGTAATGGCCGAACGTGCCCAGCAAAATGTCGCCGTTTGTGTCAATGGCAAGGGCTGGGCCAAGCTCGCCGGCAAACAGATGCGCGCCGTTCTGGCAGACGTAGCGATCAGCCATCCAGCCTGTGAAGGCTGCCCGGATCTGGCCTACAAACGACTGAAAGCATTCAGCTAAATCGTCGTGGCTAGCACCGCCCGCGCGGCATCGCTGGAGGTGCAGGATCGCTTCGCGTAGCATCTTTCCAGCCGCGACGACCGTGGAGCACAGCGAGACGGAGGCGCAGCATGCATGCACGGGAGAACTCTACCAACGGCAGCGACTGATGAGCTACGCCGTCGTAGCCAGAGCCGCGTAAAACGTCAAAACGACGCAATCGTTGAGGCCACCCAGTAGGCATGGTCCCATGGTCGAGGGGGCCCATGTCCAAGCTCGTTGTTCTTGCAGTGATTACGGCGATGTGGGGGTGCAGCCGGCCGACGAAGACGGACCATGGCGAGGCCGAATACAAGCCGGCGCGCGTCAGTGCAGCGGCAAGCCCGCCCGAACAGCCTCCGATCGTCGTTCCAGAAGCGTCCACTCGCACTCCATCGGTTGCGCCGCCATCTCCAGCGCCGACTCCCGTCCGAATCGGATGTCCCGCGTGCACGTGTCGAGATGGCGCGTGCGGGTGCTGCGGACGGGGATGCTGCTCGGGACACGGCGGCATCGCAAAGTAAGCCAGCGCACATCAGCGCACCGGATTCGGCCTGAGGACTCACTTTTCTTGGGACGTCTTGGGACACGCGGGGACACCGGAAACAGCCCCCTATTAGGGGCGCGGCGATCACGTCGCTCCCGAAAGCGTCCCTCCGGCGGCGACGACGGCCTCCTCCCCTCCTCCCCACCGTCGTCGCTGCCACCTATTTTATGCGCTCCCCATCCGCCAGACGCCGCAGTCCCCGAGCCTGCCTGACGACCTACTCGTCAGGGGTCTCGGACGAGGACGTCGCGACCGCGTTCTACGAGCAAGGGCTGTTCGAGTACGCGCTGGCCAACGTGGAGCCGACCGCCGAGTTGATCGCCGCGTGCTACCGCGCGCTGGCAGCGGCGGGTGTCGAGGCGCTCCCAGTCGAGGGGTGCCAGGTCGACGCGGACTTGCTGCTGTAGGCGCAGGCTCTTGCTCGCCGTCAACTGATGCGCCAATCTGGACGTCTTGGACGCCTGCTTCTCCTTCGACATCGAAGTGCGGTGCGTCCAGTGCGGTGCCGATCGACAGCTCCCTGAAGGCAAAGCAAACCGAGTGCTCGAAGGTGACGCGATCTACGCCGACCTGCCAACGCGGTGTGACTGCGGGGCGAAGCGGGTGCGGGTCGACGTCCTGATGGGCGACGAAGGCTCCTCGTCGAGCTGACGGTCGGAGCTGGCGTCTCGTATCTCTCGCCTTCCGGAAACGCGCGCGATCTCAGATCGCCGGGTGTGAACGCCGACGTCAACGGAAAAATCGTTCACACGCCTACGCTTAGGCCCCCTACAGAATCGACATGCCGGTCCTAGGTCCGCACAACCGCCCCACATTGGAACACGCCGAGTGGGTGGCCGAAGCCGTGCGGCTCTACACCAAGGGGTGGTCGTATCGACGCATCGGGAAGAAGCTGGGGGTCCACTTTACGACCGTGCGTGAGGCGGTTCTCAAAGAGTTCGCTCGCATTCGGCTGAGCGACGACGAGCTGCGTTCGGAGCGTGAGGCAATGATCGCCCGGTACGCCGAGAACGAGGCCGACCTCGAGGCGGTCAAGCGAGCGTTCCTGCCCCACGCAAAGACCGGAAGCCCAGACGCGGCCGACGTCGTCATCAACGCCACCAAGGCCATCGACAAGGTTCGGGTCTCGGTGGCCAACCTGCTCGGACTCCAGGCGCCGAAGCGGACGGAGCTGACCGGGAAGGACGGCGCGCCATTGGTCGAAGCGGACCCGAATGACGACATTCTCGGCAAGCTCGCTCGCATCGCTGCCGGAGCCGCAGAGGGCGGCGGCGATCCAGGCTCTGAGCCCGGATGAACGACGCAAGCTCTGGTACTCGTGGCAGTTCTGGGCAAGGCCGGCTCAACTAGCCCCAGAGGGGCAGTGGCGGATATGGCTTGTTCTCGCCGGTCGAGGGTTCGGCAAGACGAGATGCACTGTCGAGTGGATTCGGTCACAGGTTGAATCCGGTAAAGCCGGACGTATCGCGCTCGTAGGAGCAACCGCCAGCGACGTGCGAGACGTGCTGGTTGAAGGCGAGAGCGGGATACTAGCTATCTCCCCACCGTGGTTCCGGCCCAAGTGGGAAGGCTCTCGTAGCCGACTTGTTTGGCCGAACGGTGCGCTTGGCTACACGTACTCTGCCGAAGAGCCAGATCGGCTCCGAGGCAAACAGCACGACAGCGCAGTGTGCGACGAACTGGCGTCGTGGCGATACATCGACACATGGGACCAGCTCATGTTTGGGTTGCGGTTGGGAGCCGACCCGCGGTGTGTCGTGGCAACGACACCTAGGCCGGTTCCAGCGATCACGAATCTGCTAAAGCGGTCTCAAAATCCCAATGACGTTCGCGTCGTTCGGGGCTCGACGTTTGATAATCGAGCGAATCTTGCCAAGGCATTCGTTGACCAGATCGTTCAGCGCTACGAAGGCACGCGACTTGGCCGGCAGGAATTGTTTGCTGAAGTGCTCACGGACAATCCGGGAGCACTTTGGAAGCGTGAACAACTCGATAGGCTTCGTGTCCTCCGCAAGGAGGCTCCCGCGTTCCGTCGCATCGTTGTTGCCGTCGACCCCGCTGTCAGCGCAAATGCGACGAGCGCAGAAACTGGTATCGTTGTCGCGGCGCTCGGCGAGGACGGGCACGGTTATGTCATCGACGATGTCTCTCTTGCAGATTCCCCAGCTCAATGGGCGAAGGCCGCGGCGAATGCGTACCACACGTATCGGGCCGATCGGATCATCGGTGAAGTAAATAATGGCGGCGACCTCGTAGAGTCCAATATCCGGACTGTAGACCGAGACGTCTCGTATCGAGCAGTCCGAGCGTCGCGCGGCAAGTACACGCGCGCGGAGCCGATCGCGGCGTTATACGAGCAGGGACGAGTACATCACATCGGGTCACTGCCGAAGCTCGAAGACCAGATGTGCCAATGGGACCCGACCTCGTCGGCCCCGCGAAAACAGAGCAGTACGGGCGACGAGCCGGACTTTTCTAGGTCGCCTGACCGTATCGATGCGCTCGTTTGGGCACTGACCGAGTTGATGCTGCACGGCGGCGACGACGACGGCGAGATGCTCGTAGGTCGGGCACGGCGATGAACTCAGATGGCAAACACTCCCGACACCACCGTCTACGTCGAGCCGCGCGCGTCGCGCTCGATCCTGGAGTGGACGCCAGATCTATTCAGGGCGGCGAAGCTCTCCGCTGACGCCGGCAATCTCGAACTTGCGGCAGACTTCTGGGAGTCGGCGATGGCCGATGATCGGGTCCAGGCAGCGATCTCGACCCGCACCAAGGGCCTCGTCGGGCTCCCCCTTAGCTTTGAGGCAGTTCGCGGTACGAAGCGCCTCGTCAAAGCACTCGAGGCCGGAGAAGACTTCTGGGCGGCATACCCGTCCACCGAACTCGCTCAGCTCCTTGCTTGGGGCATTGGTCTCGGCATTGGCGTCGCCCAACAGGTTTGGACCGACCGCGGCTCGACGATCAACCGAATCGTCCCGAAGCTCAAGGTCTGGCACCCACGCTTCCTTCGCTTCGATTGGGACCGCCGGATTTGGCAGGTTCGCACCCATGGTGAAAGGTGGGTCGACGTCCAGGCCGGCGACGGCACATGGATTCTCTACACCCCGTATGGTGAGAGTCGCCCATGGGCTTGGGGTGCTTGGCGCGCCGTAGCCCTCTGGCACCTACTCAAGCAGTTCGCGATCCAGGATTGGGGGAACTACTCCAGCAAGTCTGGTGAAGGCCGGCTCGTCGCCACCGGGCCCGACAACTGGTCGAAAGAGAAACGCAAAGAGGTTGCGGAGGAGCTGTTCGGCCTCGCCGCCGGAGCATCAATCTGTCTCCCCGCCGGTGTTACCCTCGCACTGCTCGAGAGCGAGGCGAACACCTACCAGACGTTCGTAGCGCAGAAGGACGCCGCGGACATGGGGATCGCGGTCGCGGTCCTCGGCCAGAACCTCTCTACCGAGGTGAGCGGCCCCGCATCGACGGGCGCAACGCTCCACGGTCGAGTGCTCCAGACGTTCATCGACTCGGACGCTGAGACGCTGTCGACGTGTCTGCACGATCAGTCGCTCCGCTGGTGGGCCGAATTCAACTTCGGCGGACCAGACCTGGCGCCGTGGCCCATCTGGGACACAAAGCCGCCGGAAGACAAGAGGCTTTCGGCGGAAGTCGGTAAGTCTCGAGCCGAGACGGCCAAGACACTTGCATCGGTGGGGATTTTCACCGTCAACGAGGTCCGTATCGCCGCCGGCCAAGAGCCACTCAAAGAAGGCGGCGACGAGGTCGTGAAGACCGCTCCTGCGCCCGCTCCTGGAGAGGTGGACGAGCCCGAGGACGAAGCGCCAGACGAGGACAGTGCAACGAAGAGGCTCCGTAGGGGCAAGACATTCGGAGGCACTGAATCGATATGTCTCCGCTCCGGCCGTTCCGCCCCCGCCCGATCGGGCATGGTCCAGGGCCAGCTCTACGCGGACGCCGTCGCTGACGCCGCCATCGCGCGAGCCGCCGAGATTCTCAATAAGGACGTCAACACCGTCATCGCCGCCATCAACGACGGCGAGTCCTACGAGGACGTCCGCAAGCGGCTGGTGAAGGCCTACAAGGCGATGTCCCCCGATAAGCTCGCGGACCTCACGGAGGCCGCGGTCACCATGGCCGAACTCGCCGGCCGCCACGCCATCAACGAGGACACATGAGCTTCCAGGGACGAGAAGGCGGCCCGCTGGGGCCGTACTACGACGCGCAAGCGGTCACTCCAAGCGACACGGTGGACCTCCCTGGAGGCCCGTGCCAGGCGCTCTATGTTGCCGGAGACGGCAACGTGACCGTCACACTCGAGAGCGGCGCGGAAATTACCATTGCGATGGTCGCCGGCTGGCAGAACCTGGCCCAACTCCGTGTGCGACGAGTGCATGTTGGCTCAGAGGCTACCGAGACCACCGCGACGGGCATCCTCGCGCTCTACGTGTGACGCGTGGTCTGGGATGTTAGCGACGACCCCGTCGACTTCGACGAGGCGGTCGCGTGGTTTCGTAAGCGCGTAAGGATGACTAAGGCCGACTTCGAGCAACGCTCGGCCGTCGCCAAACGCAAGGCGTTCACCGTCGCAAATGTCACGCAGCTCGATCTCATTCGCCACGCGTGGAATGCGGTCGATAAGGCACTAAAGGACGGCACCTCCCTCGAAGATTTCAAGAAGGCGGTTGGCCCCGAACTCCTCAAGGCGTGGGGCGAGAGTGTTGAAGACCCGGCCTGGCGGCTCGAAACTATCTTCCGCACGAACGTCCAGCTGGCGTACGGCGCAGGCCGTCACAAGCAAGCTACGCATCCGGATGTCCGCGCCGACCGCCCGATCTGGATGTTCGATGCGATCCTCGATGGTCGCGAAACAGAGGTCTGTCGGGAGTGTGACGGGACGAAGCTGCCATCGGATGACCCTTGGTGGACGATCCACACGCCACCGATGCACTTCAATTGCCGCTCGTCGTTCATTGCGATGACCGAGGACGAGGCTGGCAAGCTCACGACAAAGCCGCCAAAGACCAAACCCCTAACCGGGTTCGGGCTGCCTCCTGGCGACGACGAGTGGAGCCCTGACATCCAGTCGTACCCGGCCCCCTTGCGGAAGCCGGCGGTCCGAAAGCTCAAGAAGGCGCCCCCTCCGCCCCCACCCGCGCAACTCACATCAGGCGTGCACGCGACAGTCGTAGCGAACGAGGTATCGCAAGCCGACGCTGAGCGCATGCTCAAGTCGATCAATGACGCCGAGACCCTGAAGTGGCTCAAGACGGCGCCGCTCGACGAGCTGCGACTGCTCCCGAAAGTCTTCGACGGCCCCGATGCTGTGAACGGGCTCTACGACCCGCGCTCATTCAGGCTCAGCGTGTCTCTGGAACGCGAAGAGTGGGCTTTTGGGCACAAGTTCGAGCCCGGCGAAGTCCACTCGATATCGACCTCGATGTCGACCAAAGAGCGTGCTGCCGAGGTAACACTCCGGCACGAAATGGGCCATCACGTCCACATGTATGATGGGCGCAACTCGGACGTAGACCGCATCGTTGCAGCCGCCTACGAGCGCGCGCGCGCGGCAGAACGCTACATAACGAAATACTCAAAAAGCAATAGATTCGAGTACTTCGCAGAATCGTACGCAGCCTACTACCACCGGCGCAAGGATCTGAAAGAATACGATCCGAACGGCTACGCCATGGTTGAGGACGTCCTAAAAGCTCGAGGGATACTGCCGTGAGTGCCCCCGACTTTGACAAGTTGACGTCGCTCAACGATGAGCTTGAGCAGCTTCTCAACGAGAAGCAGCTGACCACAACCGAGTTCGATCGGATTCGAGCTGAGGCCCGAGAGGCCGTCGGCAGGCACACCGAATTCCTGGAAAGCATTCTGATGTACGGCGCAATGGTCGACTTGGCCGACTCCTAGCGCCTCATCCACCGACAACAGCGCCGCCAATCCTTTCGGTCGTGCGCAACGAGGCAGCATGAGCGAGCTTATTCGCCGCTCGCACGGCATCTCCGTGCGTGCGCAAGACGAAGCTGCGCGGTCGATCGACGTCATTGCGTCGTCGGACGCGATTGACTCGTACGGCGAGATCCTGGTCCAGGACTGGGACCTCGAACGCTACAAGAAGAACCCGGTCGTACTGTACGGCCACAACTCGTGGGGAAAGCCGATCGGATATGCGTCAGAAGTGCGCGTACAGGACGGTCAGCTCCTCGCGAAACTGCACTTCGTCGATGCGCGGGCGAATCCCGAGGCTGAGCAGGTCTGGCAGGGCATCCTCCAAGGCAGCCTGCGCGCAGTAAGCGTCGGATTCCGATCGCGCGAAGCAAGCATGCGACGCATCGGTGAACACGACGTCTACGTACTGAGCGGCAACGAACTCCTCGAGATCAGCGTGGTCCCCATCCCCGCGAACCCGGAAGCTGTAGCCCTCGCAAAGAAGTCCTTCGACATCATTCGCGCCCTCGTCGGCGCATCGACCCAGTCCGACCAGGAGCCCGAAATGAACGTGAAGACCATCCTTGCCCTTCTCTCCCTCAACGATACCGCCACGGAAGCGGAGGTCGTCGACAAGGTGAAGGCGCTCGAGAAGCGAGTGGCTGACGCCGACGCTCGCGTCGAGTCGGCTGTCTCTCGTGAGAAGGCTGCCACCGCGCAGGTGAGCGAACTGCTCGCCGAGGCCGGAGTGGACAACGTCGAGAAGGCCAAGGGGGCGATCGCTGCTGGCAAGGCTGCTGTCGCCGAGCTCGCCGACGCGAAGGTAAAGAACGAGGCTCTTGAGCGTACGCAGCTGATTGCCGACGCGAAGGCGGCCAAGAAGCTGACCCCGGCCCAGGAAGAGGGTCTCAAGGGCAAGTCGATCGACTTCGTGAAGTCGTTTATCGAGCTGCAGCACCCGAACCCGACGCTAGCCAAGACCGAAGAGGAGCAGCCGCAGGTGAACAGCTCGGCGCTCACGTTCGAAGGCAAGTCGTGGAACGACCTCTCCCCGAGCGAGAAGCACAACCTCTTCCACACAAACAAGGACCTCTACGTCGCGATGCGCGACGCGGCCTGAGTAACGATTCCCGCGAGCTAGCGGGCGCCGCCGCCGCGTATAGGCGGCTCTGAGAAACCAACAGAGCCAACACCCTGCCGCCCCGATGGGCGTGTGGGGCGGCGGCGTTTTGTCCGCGGAAAGCCGCGGTCGGAGAATGACATGGCTCGTACGACCAAGACTGATGTAATCATCCCCGAGATCTTCACCGAGGCGGTGAAGGGTCGATTCGCGCAAAAAGGGCTCTTTCAGGCGGAGTCGCCCCTCGCGCGCACGGGGGCGGTTGTCGTCTCCGACTCGTTCACGGGAGACCAGAACGACATTGGAAACGAGATCACCGTTCCGTATTTCGGGACGATCGGTGAGTTCACCGAGAACATGACGGACGGCGATGCGGCCGACGTTACGAAGGTCGCGCAGACCTCGGAAAAGGCGATCGTCACGCGCGACTCCCTCGCGTTTGAAGCCACCCGATGGTCGAAGAGCTCCATGGGTGGAGATGCCTACACGGAAGGCGTCGAGCAGCTCGTCCAGGCAGCCGCGCGCGCCATGGACAAGCGCCTCATCACCGCGGCGGTGACGGCTTCGGGCGGGCTCAAGCTCGCGAAGTACTCGTCGAGCGCCCCGCGCTACTTCGACTACGACCTGATGGTCGAGAGCAAGATGCTCTGGGGCGACGAGCAAGACGACGTGGTCGCGCTCGGCGTGCACTCAGCAACGCTTGCCGACCTCTACAAGCTGCGGGACGGGAACGGCCGCCCGATGCTCACCGAGGCGACGGAAGGCCAGCTGCCGAAGTTCCTCGGCGTTCCCCTGGTCGTGTCGGACCGATGCCCCCTGACGGGCAGTGCGATGGGCGCGGTGACCGAGTCGGGGTCGACGCCGCCGGACATCGCTTTCACCGGCAATGCCCCACTCGGAGCCTGGGATCTCAAGATCAAGTGCACTCTCGGCGGTGCGCGGGGCACGGCCAAGATCCAGTTCTCGACCGATGGTGGGCAGAACTGGTCGGCCGACATTCTGACCGCCGCCAGTATCGACCTCATCGATCCGGCGGTCGACTCGCTCGTTGGCGTCAACGGCAAGACCGGCCTCACGATCTCGTACGAGAGTGCGAACGCGAACACCGACAACGTCTGGACGGCAAAGGCCACGGTCAAGGCGACCTCGATGCTGATCAAGCGCGCGGCCTTTGGCTTCTGGTTCAACCGATCGGCCCTCGCGCTGCAGACGGACAAGGACATCCTTCGCGACAGCGATGTTGCTGCGATGCACCTCTACGCAGCGGCCATCCGCTACCGCCGCAAGGCCGGCAGCACGAAGCCTGGTGTCGTGCTCGTTGAGCACAACGTCAGGATGGCGCCCTAATGGGACTTGGTACGCTCCGGCGCCACTACAACACGCGCCGAATTGAGGCAGCGCCGTCGGTCGACCCGGCGGCGCGTCTCGAAGCAGAACTCGAGACGGAGCGGGCTCGCTCAGCGAGGCTTGCCGCCGAACTCGAGGGGCTCAAGGTGGCGGCTGTCGAGCAGCCCCCGCCCGCGCCGGAGTCGACCGAGGTGGCTCCCTCGGAATCCGATCCGGAGCCCGCGGTTCCCGAAGCCGCCGCAACCCAGCCGGCCCGTGGTGCCCGGCGCGGCGGACGGTGACTCCGCGGCGCTACTACCTCCGAAAGCGGCTCGCATCGCGACTGACCCGAGATGGCCTCGAAGCTGTCTGGCACGCGAAGCAGGACGAGGTTCCTGGCGAGCCGCTCGCGGAAGGCTTCCCCCATCGGTCGCGACTCGCATCCGCCGGCTACAGCACCGTCGAGGACCTCGACGGTGCGACGGTCAAAGAACTTCAACAAGCAGGCCTCTCACGACGAGAGGCCACCGCGGTCCTCGCCGCGCTGGGTCAATAAAAGGACTGCATTATGAGCTACTTCTCCCAAGCGAAGGGTGAGTTTCAGGACGTCGAGGACGTCGTCGTTCTCGATACGGTCACGTACACGACGGCGGGCGCGAAGAACGGCACGCCAATCGAGGTCGGAGAGCGAACCGTTGCATGTCTCGAACTCGTGTGCACGGCACTGACCGCGTCGGACACACTCGACGCGAAGATCCAGACGTCCAAGGACGGCTCTGGTTCGGGCCTCGGCGCGTGGCGTGACGTTGCGTCCTTCACGCAGATTACCGCCACGTCCGGAAGTGAGCGCAAGTCGTTCGCTGGTCTCGACCGCTACATCCGCGCCGTCGTCACTCCGACGGACGCTGGCGGCGGCGGCATCTCTGCCACGCTCAGCATCAAGGGCGAATTGAAGTGATCGAACTGCATCCGTCCGGCGCCGAGACGGCGAGTGGCGTCGGTACGCCAATCGATCTCGGGCCGACAGATCGGCTGCTTCGGATCACGCTCACAGTTAACTCTCTCGTCGGTACCCTCGCCATTGTCGTCGAGTCCAGTGCGTCAAGCTCTGGGCCGTGGCGGCAGTGCGGTGACGCGACGAGCGACACCATCTCTGCGACCGTCGCCTACGATCGGTGGGTCCGCCTTCGGTGGACTGGCACCGCGCAAACATCACCGTCCGCAGCATTTGAGTCGACGTTTGCCGTTACGGCTGACGTCGACCGATGCTACGCAAACTTTGACGATCTCTACCTCCATGGCCGTCCTGAGAAGGCGCTGAGTGATGTCTCCACGACGGAGCGAGCGATCGCTCTCGCTACGGCCTCAACGAAGGCGGACGGGAAGCTGGGGCTCCGCTACGACCTGCCGCTCACGGCCTGGGGCAGCGACCTGCGTGAGGTCGTCGCCAAGATTGCCGGGTACGACCTGCTCTCGTTCCAGGGATTCAACCCAGACGGACAGGATGCCAATATCCGCACACGCCACAACGATGCTACGAGCTGGCTCCGCGAAGTCGCAGACTCGATGATTGAGCCACTTGGCATCGTGGACTCCACGCCCGAAGTTGAAGACGACGGGATCGCAGTGGTCTCCTATCCAAGTCGAGGCTGGCGATGAAGCTCACCGGCGACTTCGCAAAGCTCGCGGATCTCCAGAAGCGGCTAGCAAGAATCCCGACCCCGGAAACCCGAACCGAACTCGCTCGAGTCGTCGGTGAGGCGGCGCGAACACAGCTCACACTCGGGTTCCGAAACAGCGTCGACCCCTACGGCGTGCCTTGGCTGCCGCTCAAGCACCGCAGGGGCAAGCCGCTCCTCGACACTGGCCGCCTTCGCAGCTCGTACACATACACCCCGAGCCCAACAGGTGTCCGGATTGGGACCAACGTCCAATACGCCAAGTTCCACCAGTACGGGACGAACGGACTACGGAAAGCGTACAGCCGAAACCAGGCAGTGAAAGACAACCTGTTTTGGTCTCACGCGAAGGCGGGCAAGCAGAAGCGCGGAGCCGTCTCGTTCCGACGCCTCAACTACGCCGCCGGCAGCGGGAAGATCCCCGCTCGGATGATGCTCCCTATCAAGGAGCGAGGGCTTGGGAAGTGGCAAGAGCCCATGGTCCAAGCGGCGAAGCGATTCATCGTTCGACAGCTCCGAGGTTAGGGAATGGCAGGACTCGCAGCACTCCTCCAAGACGCGGAGGAGTTGCTTCGCGTCGCCTACCCGAAGCTGCAGACGAGCTTCCACGAGAACACGCTCGACCGACAGAGCAGTCCGCCGCGCATCGTCTGGATCATCCCCGGGGCGCAGCATTCGCCAGCGCAAAAGGTTGGCCGGCCACGCTCGCTCCTTACCCGCGACGTTTCGGTTGTCGCCCACGTCTGGGGGACCGACCTCGCGGAACTCGAGGCGCTCGTCGAAGACACCATCGGCGCAATCCACCGATTGACGTACGGGAGCGTGGTCTTCGGCGGAGAAGAGTGGCCTCCAGTCGATGACGCCCATCGCGGCATTTCCGCCTTCTTGAGGTTCACGGTGTCGGGCCCAGTGCTCGAGCGCCGATTCAAGGTCGCCAATCGGGCGGCCGACCAAAACGTAACGCGCGCGACCGTCACAACGCTCGACGCCGACACATCTACATCCGCTTCCGGCGACGGAGCGATCGATTGGAAAGAGCCATGACCGAGCAGGAATCCGTAGCAGCCACCGAGGCGGCAAGCGACGAGAGCGCGCCGGGGCCATCGTTTGAAACTGAAGTTGCCGAGTCGCTTGCTGCGGCTGCATCGGTACCATCAAGTGCCGATTCTGATGGTCGCAAGCCCGTCGAGTCCTGGGCCATCGAACTCAAGACACCGGACTGGCTCTTCGCCGCCGCGAAGATGCTCGCCCAATGGCCGCGCGGACGAGAGTTGACCAAGGCCGAGTACCAGTCCGCAGTTGCTGCGGTCGACCAAGTGATCTGCCGCTGAGGAGTTGACCAATGGCAATCTCAAAGATCACGCAGACGATCCAAGATGGCGCCCTCGGGCTCACCGCGGGCAGCGGCCTCGACCAGCACATCAAGGTCGGCGTCGCATCGAGCGGCACGGCCAATGTGCTCAAGTGGCACACCGACCCGCAAGCGGTGAAGACGGAGTTCGGTACCGGCCCGGTCGTAGATGCTGCCGTATACCACCTTGAGACTGCAGGCGGCACGGTCGGTGTGATGCGAATCACGTCCTCTGTCGCCGGCGCCGCCGGTTCGGTCACAACCACTCGCGGCGGGGGTGGTACTTCCACCGGGACCATGGCCGTTACTGGGACGCCGCTGGACGGGTATGCGGTAATCGCAAAATTCACTCGCGGCGCGACGAACCTCGCGGCGAACCTAGCCTCGTTCGTCTACTCACTTGACGGAGGCGATACCTGGTCGGACGAGACGGCGCTGCCCACGAACGGTGTCTATGCGATACCGAACACCGGGCTAACGATGACATGGACGGACGGCGAGACCGGAACGTCCTACGCCGTAGACGACACATTCTCTTTTGACTGTGTGGCCCCAGGCTACTCGGCCACGAACGTCGGCGATGCGCTCGATGCCATCCGAGCGAACGCTACGGCGAAGTTCCGGTTTATTCACCTCGTCGGCGCTGCTTCGAGCGGTTCTGGCTCAGCTACGATCGCCGCCACGGTTGCCACCAAGATGGCCGCCGAGGAGACCAACTACCGGTACACGTACTGCTGGCTCGAAGCCGCGGACGACACCGATGGGAACCTCATCACTGCGTTCGCCAGCTTCGTTTCGGCACGCGTGAACGTCGTCGCTGGATACTGCGAGCTGAGTGCTAACGGTCGAATCATGAAGCGTTCTGCGGCATGGCCTGCCGCTGCGCGACGCATGCAGCAAACGCCGCAGCGTGACCTCGCGCGTACGGCTCCAGACACCCAGGGTGGCGCGCTCGTTGGCATCACGAAGCTCTATCGCGACGAGTACCTGACGCCAGGCCTCGATGCAGCGCGCTTCACAACGCTCCGTACATACCCCGGCCAGCCCGGATTCTACGTTGGTAATGGTCGTCTGATGTACGGACCCGGCAGCGACTTCCAAAAGCTCCAGTACCGCGAGCTGATGGATGTCGCCTGCGCGACCAACTACGAGGCCATGTTCCCGTACATCGGGTCAGATGACCTCGTTGTCGACGAAGAAACCGGCTTTATCGACGAGGTCTCGGCTCGCGCGATCGAGGCGAAGGTGAACGGTAGGCACAAGGCCGTGCTCCGTGACACAAACTGGGTCTCCGCCGTCCGGACCACGATCGCCCGCGACAACAACATCCTCTCGACGTCGACGCTGAAGACGCGAGTGCGCATTACCCCCAAGGGTTACGCCTCGGACATCGAGAGCGAGATCGGCTTCTACAACCCCGCGCTCGCGGCGGCCTGACGACGGCCTGAACTAGCAACCTGCTCGTCCCTGCCACCCTCGATGGTGAGCGGGGCGAGCGCGCTTTGTCCGCCTGACGGAGGCGGTGGAGAACGCCATGGCTAAGAGCCCGTTCATCAACGGCAACCGGTTCGGCTGGGCAAGCATCTCGCTCGGCCTCGACGGGAACGACTTCACAGATTTCACCGCGATCTCCTACACGGCCTCTCAGGAAGTCGGAAAGGTTCGCGGCAAGGGGCATCGCAAGCGCGGTCGCACCAAGGGCGAGAGCGACAGCGAAGGCAGCTTTACGCTCCTCAAGGCGGAAGCTGACCTACTCATCCAGGCGCTTGGCCCTGGCTTCATGACCGGTAAACGCGACTTTCCGATCACCGTCTCTTACTCGGAGACCGGCGAGAGCCAGGTCATCACCGACGAACTGATCGACTGCCGCGTGACCAGTATCGAAAACTCACGCGAGCCGGGCACCGACGCTGCGGCCGTTACGTTCAACATCGACATCGGCCAGGTGATCCTGAACGGCGTCGACCCGCAGGAGTGACATGTTCGAAGCACCGAGTGAAGATCAGCTCGCCGAACTGAAGGCGAAGCACGGCAACGATATGCGCGTCGTCGAGGTCGAGGACATGACCTTCGTGCTCGCGTTGCCGGATGACGACAAGAAGGTGGCTACGGAGTTCAAACGCTTCGTCGACCTGTACGACAGCGGCAAGAAGAAGGAGGCGTTCGGCTCCCTCTTCCCGGCGTACTGCGTGTACCCCGAGAAGGAAGTGGTCGAGCGCGTCCTGCGCCGCCGACCTGGCTTTCAGTTGGTGCTTGGGCAGTGTGCCGCTGAACTCCTGGGAGTGCAGGCTACCTCCGTAAAAAAAGGCTAGAGCGAGCAAAGGCAGACGCAATGGAAGGTGCATACTGCCTGCTCGCATACGAACGTGGCGAAGAGTCCACGCGTGGCATCGCTGGCGCATTGCTAATGATCGAGCTGCTCGACACCGTGCGCGCATGGCGAGAAGCCAACACGAAGAAGAGGTAGCGCATGGCGGACGAGAAGCTCGATTGGGAGCTGAAGTTCGACGACCTCATGTCGGGCCCGCTCGGAAAGATCAACGAGCGGCTGGACGCATTCGACCGTGCTCTCGGCAAGATCAAGGACAGCGACTTCGACAAGGCTCTCGGCAATAAGGCGAAGAGCGCAGAGGACAAGGTCGCCCAAGCGCTCGGTGGAGCGAAGGCTAAGCTGCTCGACGCCAAGGCGGACTTCGCCAAGGCATGGCAGGCGCTTCTCGAGACGCCTCTCGCAAAGCGAGCGGGCGGTCTCGCGTCGCGTGCCGGTGATTGGATGCGCAATGCCTTCTCAAGCATTCGCGGGAGGGCAGGCTCAGCGTTCGACTTCCTTGGCGGTGTCGGCAGCTCCATCTCGGCGAAGGTCGCGCCCATCCTTGGGAAGGCTAAAGCAGCCATTGCTCCCGTCCTCTCGCGTGTCGGCGGCCTATTCGCGCCACTGGCGACCCGTGCACAGGCTGCCTGGTCGAAGATGAGCGCAGGGCTCGCTGGATTCGGGCGCAGCGCGATGACCGTGTTGGGACCGCTGGGCTCGGGCTTCGCGAAGCTGCTCGGATCCGTGGGCAGCCTCGGAAGCGCGATCGGATCGAAGCTTGGCCCCGGACTCGCTGCACTAGGCAAGCTCGGGATGGGCGCCGCCGGCGTACTCGCCGCTGCGGCGGCGGCAATGGGCACTGCTGCAGGAGCTATCGCCCTGGCTGCTGGCAAGTGGGCAATGAGCGGCCTGCAGTTCAAAGAGGACACGCTCGTCTCGTTCAAGACCATGCTCGGTACGCAGGACGCGGCCGATCGAGTCTTCAAGCAAGCGACCAAGTTCGCCGCCACGACACCGTTCTCTAGCGAGGAGGTCGTTGGCGGTTTTCAGCGCTTCCTGACGGCTGGCTTCAAGGAAGACCAACTTGACACGCTCATGAAGGCCGTCGGCGACGTCGGCGCGAACATGGGCACCCAGAAAATGGATCAGGTCATCACTGCGATGAGCCAGATCAAGGCAAAAGGGAAGCTTCAGGGCGAGGAGATGATGCAGCTCGCCGAAGCTGGCGTCGGCCAGACGGCGGTGTTCGACGCGCTCGCGAAGACCCTGGGCATCTCGAAGGAGCAGGCGCAGGCGCGTGTGACTGGCGGCCAAGTCACGGGAGATCAGGGTATCGCCGCCATCCTTGAGGCAATCAAGACGACGCAGTCGGGAGGCACGCTCGGTTCCGCGATGGAGGGCAAGTCCAAGACGATTTCGGGCTTGTTCTCATCGCTCATGGATATCCCGTCCACCCTGCTCTTCGCGTCCGATATGGACAAGGTGACTGAGCCGATCAAGCGCGCGCTGAAGAGCGTCATTGACGCATTCAACGAGGGCGAGCCTCTCTTCAAGAAGGGCGTCGCCGCTTTTAACCATATCGGCGCAGCGTGGGGGCGCGTCTTCGGGTCCCTCGGTGGGACCGACATTCAGGGCGTTCTCGGCAAGGGCATCGACATGGTCGAGCAGTTCTTCGTGGCGCTCGCACCGTTTGCCGAAGGCTTCTTCCCCGAAATGGTGAAGCAGCTTGGGCTGATCTTTGACGCCTTCACCCAAGGAGGAAAGGCCTCGCCTGCTGAACTTGCACAGATGGGGCAGAACCTCGCCAAGGTGCTCGGCCTCCTCGGCAGAGCAATCGCCTTCGTCCTCAACAGTGCCATGTTCCAACTTGAGAAGTGGGCGAAGTACGCCGATGTTGTCATGTCGCTGTTGCCCGATAATGAGCAGGACGACAGCAACTCCGAACTTCGAAATACGCTGGGGATGCCTAAGACCGAGATGGGGGCTTCAGCAGTCGCCACGAACGGTGGCGTAACGAACCACAACACCGCCTCGATCGGTCAAATCGTCGTGCAAGTCTCGCCCGATGAGGCGGACGCAGGCGCGCGCATTGCGACTGGCATCCAAAGCGGTGGCCTGCTCGATCAGTTCACGCGCTTCGCGACGGAGATGGCCGGATGAGCGTCGTTAGCCCGTACGAGGATGCTGCTGCGTGGGACGCGGTGCAAATCGTTGTCAGTCGCAACGGTAAGTCCAACGTCTACAGCTGGGCAGAGCTGCCCGTTGACTTCGATGGCGACGTCACTAACGAATGGGACGTCAAGAAGGCCAAGGGAGCCGACGGCGCGAAGGCCACGGACAATGGCTACACCCCGTCGCAGTTCTCGATGCGGTGGCTGCTGCACAAGCCTGAGCACTTCAAAGTGTACGAGGCCTTCGTCGCGGACGCGAAACCGAGGCCTGGCAAGGAGCCGAAGCCGACGCTCGTGATCGTCCACCCACTGCTGCAGATGTACAACCTAACGATCTGCAACCTCGAGAAGATCCATTTCCTCGACGCAAAGGAAGTAGATCAGTGGGAAGCACGGATCGATCTGGTTGAGTGGTTCCCTGCACCGAAGCCCGTGAAGAAGGATGCCACCCCAGCTTCTGAAGCACGTAATCCGGAGCGGCCTCTCTACGACACGGGCTTCTTCAGCAGCCCCAGGCACGAGAAGCCGATTCTGCCATCGGCCAGCGTCACGCCTGAGTAGCGAGTCCAATGAGCACGATCCTGGCGAACGGCGCGAACGTGCTTCGCGCGACGCTGTCGTTTCCACGCGTCGGAGTCTGGCACGCTACGGTCGACATCGACGCCGACGCCGCCGATGCCTTCGTCGGTCGTGTCGAAATTGACGCGGGAGACGCTGGCGTCTTCGTCGGCACAACCCCGCCGAACGGCGTCAATGTCTTCGTCGGGCGAGTACGCGCGAGGGTCATTGGCGGCGCGGCAGGCTTCGGCACGATCTGCGAGCCGAAGTTCTACCGCTCCATGGTGGCTTCGACCGTCCTGCGCGACGTGCTCGATCTCGGTGGCGAGGAGCTGTCCGGCACCGCGACGGGCATCGACTCAGTGCTTCCCTTCTGGACGCGGCCCGAGGCCAGCGTTGGTGAGGCGTTCGAGGAGCTCGTTGCTTCGCTAGGCCTCTCCTGGCGGGTCCTGGACGACGGGACCGTCTGGGTCGGTGAAGAGACCTGGCCGGAGGCGCAGCTCTCGGCTGATGCACTCGTCCTCGAAGAGAATCCCGCTGAGCGCACCGCGGTACTTTCCGACGGCGAGAAGCTACGTCCCGGTCAGACGTACGAAGGGAAGCACGTCGGTCGGGTCGAGATTGCGATCAGCCCTCAGGCCTCCCGGACTACAGCATGGTTCCAGGAGTCCGATGCCGATGGCGATCCGGTCCGCGTCGCACTGACGAAGATCGTCCGCCAGATGACGCGGACGATAGACTTCCTTGCTGCTTATCCTGCTCGCGTCGTGAAGCAAAACGACGACGGCACGCTCGAGCTGAAACTGAAGAGCGAGCGGATGCCTGCGATGTCGAAGATTCCGATCCGGTACGGCATCCCGGGCATCCGCGCGAAGGTGAAGCCGGGCGGCTTCGTCAACGTCGAGTTCGAGCACGGCGACCCATCGATGCCCTGCGCCACCGTCTGGGACCGCGAGAGCGTCTCGGAGCTCACGGTGAAGGCCGACAAGGTCATCATCGACGCTGCAGACGTCGACGTCCAGAAGGGCCGCCCACTCGCACGCGTCGGCGACATGGTGCAGGTCATCTCGACCGCACCCGGGACGCCGGCAATCGGTCAGATCATGACCGGCAACAACATGCACCGAGGGTGACGCCATGCTGAAGCCAGCAGAGTTCTACGGCAACCTCGCGGCGATCGCGGCCAAGTGCCCGCCCGGCTCGAGCCAGGCGAAGTTCTACACCGACGTCGCTGACATGGTTCTCACGATCCTGAAGGACGCCGACGTTACCCCAACGGGCGTGCCTCCGATGTCGAACAGCGGAGGCCCCGTCACCGGCCTAGGCAAGATCGTCTGAATGGCCGTCGCACTCCTGGCGAACGCCAGCCTCGCGGCGGCGGTCCCGTCTGTCATCGAGCTCAATGCCTCGATGCTCCTCCGGCTACAGGCTGAACTGGCTGCAGCGGTGAAGCTCTCGCTCGAACTCGATCTCGAGCTTCCCGAGCTGCAGGCTAGCCTCGACATCGCCCTTGACCTGAGCGCGCAGCTACAGGCGAACCTGTCCGTCGACGTCAATGCGACCTTGGCAGCCTCACTTTCCTACGCGCTGGACGCACAACTCGCGCTCGCGGCAGGCCTCAGCGGGCCCTCTCTGTCGCTGGAGCTAAATGCCGGACTCACAGCGCAACTCAAGGTTGTCGCCGACCTGACCGCCAAGCTCCAACTGAAGGCCGCGGCAATCGCCGAACTTCAGTTGCGCATTGGGCTCCTGAAGGCAGCGATCGATCTGATCCTCTCGTTTAGCGGCAAGCTCGAAGCATCAGCAGGTGTTCGGCTGTTCCTTTACACCGGACCACTCGCCAACTTCGCCGCCGAGCTCGACGCGTATCTGGGCGGCTCGCTTGCGGCTCGCGGAGGCCTCGAACTCGAGGTTCCCGTGTACGTGCCTATTCTCATCACGGACAGCTCCGTGTCGGCCGACGGACTGAAGTTCTTGTTCGGGCTCTCGTAGGCGCCCCATAGTCCACTCCGAATAGATATGCCCGTCCTCGTTAACGAAGAATCCATCATGACCTGGAATTGCGTGCATACCGAGTATGTAGCTCATGGCTGATTATGGGCACGACGTGTCCACCTACCCCGTCACGGACATGACGGGCCGAACGATCTCCGGTTCGCGTGTCGTTGCCGAGTGCTTGCTGCGCCGGTACATGACGCCCAACGGCTCGCTCGCATACGACCGGGACTTTGGTTGCGACCTGCGCTTCCTCCTGAACGGTGACTTCACCGCGACGGAGCTCCGGCAACACGAGGCGCGAGCAGCGTACGAGGCTACGAAGGACGAGCGCATCGCTTCCGCCTCCGTGTCCTTCACCCTTGATACGGCAGCCTCGAAGCTGCGCATCCGAATCAGCGGCGTGCTCTCAAACGCGAGTTCGTTCGACTTCGTCCTCGCGATCGACAAGGTGACCTCGCAAGTCCTGGCGGTGAACTGATGGCGGCATCGTGGAACGATCTCATCGCGATCCCGACGCGCGATGCCATCCTCGACAAGTTCATCGGGCTGCTACGGCTCGCGGGCTTCCCTGTCGCCTCCTGGCATTCGGGCTCGTTCCAGAAGCACACGGTCGAGACCGAGTCGACGCTCTTTACGGACGTAACCTCGCTCATCCAGACGCTCGCCAAGGCAGGCTCGATCCGCTACGCGGCCGAGGTCGGCGATGTCTGGGTCGACCTGTGTGCGACCGATAGCTTCAGTGAGACGCGAAAGCCGTCCGTCTACACGCAGGGCAAGTGGACGCTCTATGACACTGGCGGCATCGGCCCCGTAACCATCCAGCCCGGCTCGTTCTGGGTAGGAAATGCCGATGGTTCACGTCGCTTCATCAATATCGATTCGGCACCGGTCACGCTTCCACTCAACGGGTCGGTCCAGCTCACCATCCAGGCCGAAAGTCCCGGCAGCCAGTGGAACGTCGGCGTCGGTACGCTGACCGAGATCCTGACCCCGCAGCCTGGGCTCGAAGGCTCGAACGAGGCCGACCCCGCTACAGGCACTTGGATCACACAGCAAGGCGCTGACGTCGAGGCGAACACATCGCTCGTCGAGCGATGTCTCAACAAGTGGGCCACGCTCGGCAGCGGCGCCAACGACGGCGCTTATGCCTACCACGCGACGCGTACCGATTCCGAGATCACGCGCTGCCGGGTTTACTCGCCGTACGGCGGCGCGGTGCGTGTCGTCATCGCTGGCCCGTCCGGTCCGGTCTCGATCACATCGCTACTAGCAGCGGCGGCACGTGTCGCTGCAATGCGCCCACTCGGGGTGCCGGACGTGCTCGTACTGAATGCATCGGTTCGGACTGACCCGATCGCGGGAGTTCTTTCGCTGCCGGCGAACACGAATCCTAATACCGCACTCGTGGCCGCTCAGGCCGCCATCGACTCGCTCGCACGCGCGACGCAGATCGGCGCGCGTGTCTCTCGCGAAAAGGTCATCTGGGCGCTCATGAACACCACGCCCGACGACCTCGAACTCACGTCGCCCGCAGCGGACTTCCAGCTGGGCGACAACGAGATCTGGGTGCCGAACTACTCAGGGCTCACGGTCGCTTGAGCGATGCAATATGACGATTACCAAGTCCAGGACGCCCCATCCTGGCTGAGCGACCTCGCTGGTGTTCTCTGGAATCGTGTCCTCGGCACGATGAAGAACGCCGTGACAGCAGCGGCCAGAGCTGCCGTCATGGCTCGGTTCGCGAGCAAGGCTCCGATCGACGCTCTCCCCGTCCTGCTCGAGGACCGTGTTCTCGACCCTGCGTGGAACGAGAACGAGACGTCCGTTCGGACACGCATCCAGAGCGCCTGGGCCACGTGGGCCGAGGCTGGTCGGCCGGCGAGTCTCGCGGAAGGACTGCGCCTAGCAGGTTGGACGAACTTTGAAATACGCGAGCAGCCGCAAGACCCCACGCTTCGGTGGTGGGAGTTCGAGGTCTGGCTCTACGCGCCCTTCCCGTTCGTCGACGACTACCTGGCGGACGGTCGCTGGGACGACCCTGGCGTCTGGGATGATGGTGGCGTCTGGGCGCCCGCCTTGCCGGTCCCGGACCTCGCGCGAGTGCGCCTGGTCATCAACAAGTGGAAAGGCACGCACACGCGCTGCCGACAGATCGTCCTCGTGCACGCTGGTGAGACCTGGGATGGCGATGCGCCGCCCGGCACCTGGGATGACGACCCAACCGCAACATGGGGAGACGACGTCTCCTTCTTCGCTCCGTGAGTTGCAATGCCCTCAAATCTCACCGACGTTAGCTCGTTCGACACCGTGTCCGGCCCCGTCGGGTCGGATATCCGGAACGCTGCATCCGTACGCGCCTCGCTGCAGACGCTTGCGAACCGCACTCGGTTCCTCGTCGAGCGTCATGACGCGCTCGCAGACATCGACGCGCTGAAGGCGATCGCCTCCCCTGCCGACGGCCTCGTCCGGTTGGTGGAGTCGAAGGGCCTGTACGTGTTCGACGAATCGAGCGTTGACGTTGAGGATCTTCCCTTTATCGTGGCCCCTACGGTCGGGAGCGGACGTTGGTTCCACGCAACGCGTGACCTGTTCGAGGACGTCTACGACATCTTTGATGCGCGACCGAACGTCCAGGTCATCACCGAAACCAACGAGGCTGTAAGCATCCCAACGTGGGCCAAGACGGTAGAGTTCCTCCTCAAGGGAGGCGGGGGTAGCGGAGCTGATGGGGAGAGCTCCCCAGGAGACGGTGGCGGTGGTGGCGGATCCGGTTACGAGGTTACCGTCAAATTGCCTCGCAATTCCGTACCGAACAGTGTCGGCGTGACCATCGGTAGCGGCGGAGATGGTGATAACGGGGGCGATACCTCTGTAACGGGCATCATCGATGATGTCGATTTCATATTCCGCGCAAAAGGCGGCAATATGGCGTCGGGTCGTACCGGAGGAGATGGATACTGCGGTGGCGGTGCCGGAGGAGACCAGGACGAGGGCGACGGTACCGCCGGTTATGACGGCGGTACCGCTGGAGGCGATGGCGTCGGCGACGAGGGCGGCACTGGCAGTAGCAGTAATGTCGGGGCAAGCGCTGCTGGTGGCTTCGGCGGAGCAAGCGGGTTGGGTGGGACATGCGGCGGCGGCGGCGGCGGCGGCGGCTCCTATCTTTTTGGCGGTGTCAACGCTGCGAATGGCACCGCTGGGTTTGATGGGGCCGGCGGCGGCTCGGGTGGTCGGGGTTACGGAGCCGGCGGCGGCGGCGGCGGCGGCGGTAGCTCTGGCCCTGCAGGCACCGGCGGCGCTGGCGCTCCCGGCGTTGTCGTGATCACGTGCTGGTGAGGGGATAATGCCGAAGAATCTTTCGAGTACGGGAGAGAGCTTCCCGACCCAGACCGCACCTATCGCTGGTGAGCCGCGGACTGCTGCTGGCATTGAGCTGCCTCTGCAGAACTCGGCGGACCGGACAGCCTACCTGAAGGACCGCCTCGACTTCCTCGACGCGACGAAGGAAGGCGCACGGCGCCTTAGGCGTTTCGCCTCAATCGCGGCGCTCAAGGCGTCCACCGACCACGATGAAGGAACGGTCGCTCAGGTCGACGGCGTTGGCCTGTACCAGTACGACTCCGCCAGTGCTGTGGCTGAACTCTCGCCGCTCGTCCTCGCCCCGACTGACGTTGGCGGCGGCGCCGGAAGGTGGCTGGTCGTCGGCTACGGCATGCTCGACGTCGCGAACGGCATCCCGAAGCTGGATGGTAGTGCCAAACTCCCGACGGCGCGCCTGGCCGCTGCGGACGGTGACGGGCGCATCGTTGCGAGCGCCGTCCGAAACGGCCTAGTCGATCTGCAGTTCCTGACCATCACGTCAGCATCGACAACGTCCACAACGCTCGTGGACATCTCCGGAACACTCTCGGTCACGGCTGCTATCGGCGACCGACTAGAGATCTCACTTAGCTGTAAGGCACGGAATACGAGCGGCGGAGCGGAGGGACAACTAAAAATAGTCCTAACTCAGCCCGACACGAATCCACTTGCGGTGGACGCAATGGACTTCAACGTCGCGTCCGACACCAATGTCCGGTGTGCCGTGGGTATCGCCCCGCTCACTCAGAACGGCATTCACACTGTGAAGCTACAGCATCGCGCCATTAGCACTGGGACGATGAACACCGACGCAGTCCGCATCGTGACTAGGCTTTGGCGCCCGTAGCGCGCCTGCTTACTCCACTGCCGCCCTAATGAGGGCGTTCGTCCACGTAATGATCCAGAACACCGACCATAGAACGCTCGGGATCGACACGAAGATCCCGCCGATGGCCCAGGCTTTGGGCTCACGTTGAGCCCCGACGATACTGCACACGAGTGCGGGAATACCTGTCACTCCGCACGTGAAGAAGCCCGCCACCGCGAGCCAGAAGCCCACCATCCCTGGCACGTTGGACCGAGTCGCCACAACTGGGACGTCGCCATATGATGACGGGGCCGGCGCTGGCCCATACCCGTATCCGTACGGTCCCGGTCCTGGTTGTCCTTGCATATCCTTCCCCCTTCGTCAGTTCTGAGTTGGTGGCCAATCAGAGATTGCAGCACCAGAGGTCAGCACGCTGACCGGCGAGCATCGTGTTCTGGTAGCTGCAGTAATCTTGCGACGGCGGCGGCAGAAACTTTGAGCCACCCGTCGCGGATGGACACGCCCAGAGCTGCTTGTTGGTGGAATGGTAGTCGCACCGATAGTCCTGGGATGAAAGCCGCACACATTTCGTCGGGCAGCAAAGCCCCTCTCCGGTCTGCTTGCATCCGTCGATCGCGGGCCGCTTGCCACCAGCGCATGCGTACCTGAATCCCCCAGTCTCCGGAGAGATGGCCCCTTCGAGCGAGCACGCCGAGCAGTTGTCTTTGGGCTCGCAGTCGTCGGAGGTCGCTGAAGGCGGCGCAGTACCGTTGCAGATGTCCTTTGAGGTGTCCGCGTCTGCGTCTGAATCTACATCAGAGCCTGAGTCCGAAGGCTCCATGGCATCGACGGAGCCATCACCATCGTCGCTCTTGCTACCATCGTCCACGCCCTGACCGACGTAGGCGTCCCTATCGTCGTCGCCCCCGTCGACCCCGTAGTTGTTCGTCACGTTGGTCGTCGTGCAAGCCACGAGCGCGAGCAACCCCCACCCCACCGCAAACTTTCGGACCACCCTCGCCTCCACTGTTGACCGTAACGCCGCATATGGCGTCGATCAACTTCCGCGACTCTCACCGTTTCGGCGGAGAAGGAGGCCGCTAGGCGGGAGAGCGTATGGCCAACCAGTAGTCGATCGCCTCAAAGAGCGTGATCGGGATGGCGTTCCGGAAGAATTCTCGCCAGCGACCCCGGTTCATCTCCGTTGCTTCGAGCAGCTGCACCCCAACGACCTCACCACCTGCATCCACGTTCAGGATGACAAAGTCGTCATCAGGGAGCGGCGCACTGCGCACCACCTTGCGGTCCGGCAGCTTCGCGTAGAGGACGTCGCTGGCCGCGTCGTGGTGAATGATTTCGGATACTTGCATGATGGTTCCTTACGGCCAGATGATGGGACGGCTGGGCTTTGTGTCGTCCGTGAAGAGGGTTAGAGCAAGGCGAGCGCCAACAGGGGCGTGGTAGCCCTCAACAACCTGAGGCGCACTTAGAATTTTCACCGGAACCAGAACGTACTGGCCGGCAAAGCCGACCCAGCGACAGTACAGCTCGTGGCCTTTGCGCGGAGGAGCACCACGACGTTGGCCGTTCTCGTAGACGACGTCCGGCTGTGACAGCGTCTCCAAAACAGCTCGGTACGGTTGTGCCGGCAGGTTGAGGGCTGGATTCGCGAATGCGGCGTGGTGCTGGGAAGCGTGATTGAAGCTCCCGTAGCTCAAGATCACGGGGACGCCTCTCGTGTCTGCCCCTACCCACGGAAACGAATGCGGCGCGCCTGAGCCCCCGTTGGACATTCCCCCAGCGTAAAGGTCGAGTTCGCCGCACGTCCAGTGCCAGGCCCGCCGCGGTATGTCGCCACAACTGACAATTCATCACAGGTAACCACGCGCCTCGCTGGGGTCACGTCCGAGCGGGGTGCCGTCCTTTTGTGGTTCGCGAGGTCATATGGCCTGGACAGACACCATCTTCAAGTTCATCGGGCTCGCCCGATACAACACGATCACCCCGTCCCTGACGAACGGGCAGACGTGTGAGGCACAGTGCGATGAGCGCGGTCGCCTCCTCGTGTCGACGGAGCCTGTCAACACGCTCTGGTCCGACGGCGGGATTGCGGCTGCCGAGCGGGTGGTCAAGGGCAGCGCCGGGAAGCTGCACCAAATCTTCGGCCGCAATACGGGCGGCAGCACCAAGTACATTTTCATTTTCAACCACGCGACATCGGGTGGCTCGCGCCCCGCGAACACTTCGACCGCACACATGTTCGTGCCTGTGAAGGTGCAGGCGGGAGAGGCGTTCTCGATTGAGTTGCCGCGTGCGCGCGCCTTCTCGACCGGCCTGTACTGGGGCGTTAGTTCAACCGACGCGTCGTTCACCTACGACTCCGGCGCGACATTCGAAGTTTCTGCGGAGTACGAGTAATGGGTCTCTCGCAAGGTGGTGGTGGCGGTGGAGGCGGTAGTGGACCGCTCCCGCCTGGCTCGCTTGGCGACATCCTGACGAGCGATGGGGCCGATGACTTCGGCGATCCCATCCCGCCCGGAGATGAGAATGACGTTCTCACTGTGGTGGCCGGAGCGTGGGCCTCAGCTCCCTCTCCCGGGGGAGGTGCTTCGCCTAATGGCGAGGCCGGCGACATCCTCACCAGTGACGGCGACGGAGAATTTGGTACCCCGATCGCGCTCGGCTCCGGAGTCGCCACGTTTCTCAGCACGCCGTCCAGCGCCAATCTGCGGGCCGCGCTGACAGACGAGACCGGCACTGGCGCGGCGGTGTTCGGCACGGGGCCGACCATCGACAGCCCCACGCTCGAGGGCGACGTCGAACTCGCCGAGGAGGTCTCGGTCGGAACAACTTTCTCCGATGGCGTCGTGTTCTCGCGAATGGAGCGATACACGACCTCGTCGACGGATCCCGAACCCGTCTTCTTTTTCGAGCTCGTATCAAACTCGACCATCACGGTCGATATCTACATCAAGTGCTTCTGCACAACGGACTCCACTAAGCGCGGGCGTTGGCTGCGCAGGATCGAGTACGCGAGAGAGAGTGGTGTCCTCGTGCAAGACGAGGTTTCTGGGGACGAGGGCGACCTCAATATCGACGGCGGGACGGTCACCGTAGATGACGACGAGTCGGACTCCTTCCAGGTTTTCGCGACGGCGGCCGATAGCGACCCACGGACCTGGATCGTCGAGGTCAGCTACCGATACATAGTGGGCAGCTCTTGAGCTTGCGCTCGCGCATATGGCTCTTTACTCGGGGTGGCTCGTCGGAAGTTTGGAGTCACGCGCAAGAGAACCTTAGCGGACTCTGGCTTCCCTCATATTCGGGCAGCCCTTGGGTCGGGAGCGCCAGCGCCGGCACGTCGGGGGGCAAAAATCTCGCGGCTACCTCCAATGCAGCGACGGTTGGCACTGCAGTAAACGGATTCACGCCCGCATCGTGCGGTACCAATCGCCGATTGTTTACCAGCGATACAGGGTACCTCACGAGTTCAACCGGCGCCCTCACTGTGCTATGCAAAGCGAGCGCAGCATCAGCCGACAATGCTACGCCAGGCAATTCGGCCAACCCGATGGTGTTTGGCGAAGGAGCTGGCGATCTTTGGATTGCATTCAGCACGGTAGGCTTGCGCATCGGT
>Ga0247823_10000431_pt1 | contig 35845 bp, 51 predicted proteins | sample 13C_PalmiticAcid_2_FD_192426 | JGI IMG/M metagenome (GOLD analysis project Ga0247823, IMG submission 192426) | Soil microbial communities from agricultural site in Penn Yan, New York, United States - 13C_PalmiticAcid_Day30 | ecosystem: Environmental > Terrestrial > Soil > Agricultural land...
GCCTTGATGATCGGCGGTGGCTGGTAGCGGGACGTCATCGGTCAGATCAGGTCAAAGGGGCCAATTACTGACCGACGCGGCGCACGGCCAACGCGAACCCGTCGTTGCCGCGGCGGCCGTCGCCGACGCCGCCGAGGCCGAAGGAGACGAACCACGCGGACGCCGAGGACCAGGCGGCCGGCGTCTTGCTCCAGTACCAGTCGTTCTGGATGTCGCGGAAGAACGCGGTGTCGATGGCCGGGTTGTAGCGCTCCCGATCGACCAGCAGCTGCAGTTCGTCGATGGTGGGCAGGTCCCAATCGGTCGCGCCGAGCAGGTCCAGCGCCACGGCCTGCGCTTGCAGAGACTCCTGGTCGGTCTCTTCCTCGTTGATCTGGGTGGCGGTGAAGATCAGGCCGTGCTCGGGCAGCTTCACGGCGACCCATTCGGTCGCATCGGCGGGCAGTTCCTGGCCATCGGCGGCCAGCTTGATCATGGTGGGCTTTTTCATGGTGTGTGCTCCTGGATGGAAGGGCAAAGGGGCCAACTACTGACCGACGCGGCGCACGGCCAACGCGAACCCGTCGCCGTAGCGGGGGTCGCTGGAGACGTAGCCGTAGTAGAAGCTGACGACCCACGCGGACGCCGAGGACCAGGCGCAGGGGGTGCTGGTCCAATGCCAGCGCGGCTTCACGCGCGGGAAGAGGTTGGTGTCGATGGCAGGCTCGTGGCGGGTGTCATCGATCAGGCCAGCGAGTTCGCCGCGGGTGGGCAAGCGCCAGTCGTCGTAATTCAGCAGGCGCAGCTCGCGGCACCTGGTCGCGCAGTTCTCCTGGGAGATGCCGTCGTCCGAGTCGGAGCGTGCGCCCAGCGACTCGACGGACCACATCAGGCCGGTGTGGTGATCGATCACCGCGACGTGGCTGTCGCGCGGATCTTCGGCGGATACTTCTGTGCCGTCGGCGAGGACCTTGCTGAAGCGCGTGCCGGTGGCCTGCGCCTTGGCTTGGGTCACCGCCTCGTTTACGAGTTCAGCGACGGCGTTGCGGTCGATGTTTACCCTCAGCGGGGCCACGACCGTGCGGCCGGCGTTGGCTTCGGGCTGCGGGTGCAGGTTGAGCGTCACGTGCTCGGCGTGAATGGTGATGTTGTCCATGGCGTAGACCTCAGTGGCGCCGATCGGTCGGCGTGATGGCGTGCTGGGGCATGGCGCGATCCGGGATCGGCTTGCCCTGGTCGGCGAGCTGCGTCTCCAACACCTCGATGTACTGCTGGTCGGCACGCCACTGCTTTTCAAGGCGCTCGAAGTGGTTGGCGTCGATGGGCAGGCCTTTGCCTTCGGCGGCGTTCGCAAGCGCGCCGAGGGCATCGGGTCCGGTCAGTTCTTTGGGCATTCGGCTTCTCCAGGCGGTGGTTGGTCCTTCGCCAGGTGCAGCTGGATGCGTTCCAGCAGCAGGCGAGGGCAGTGGTGGTCGGGTAGGTCGTGGAAGACGCGCTCGGCGTCTCGCAGCAGCTGGTTGGCACGCCTCAGTTGCTTGCCCAGGCGCGGGGCGGATGGCGTGGTCATTCCTCTTCGTCGGACAGCCGCCGTCGCTTGCGTTCGAGGTTCTGCCGCTTGATCAGCAGCAACTTGGCGCGCTCGATGGCCTTCATCGATTTGCCCTCGCGGATGGGCGTGTTGCCGAGCACCTCGATGGTGTTGCCCTTCTTCTTGAGAAAGCGCTGTAGATCGCCGGCGATCGCGTCGCTCTCGGCCTGTTTCTGGCGGCTGCGGGGCGGCAGGATCACGGCCGCCTCCCGCATAAGTGTCGACCCGTGGCATCTAGCCGTGGTGTGATGCCGCCCATTGCGGTCGAGAGGTATTGGCAACCCGTTGCCTGATCGACGTGCAGCCCAAGTCCGGATCGCTCGCGTGCGTCATGGTTGTCGGTTTCGTCGAAGCCGATTCGCAACCACGAAAACAGCGCGCTGAGCAGGAAGTAGACAGCTACGCACCAGAAGAGGTCGCGCTTGAGCTCCTGATACGCGCTCACGGTGACACCTCGCTTGCGCTTCGCTGGGGGCACTCCGGGTACGCGCACGGCGCCCCGTCGCTCTGCGTGCAGCCCGGGTGAGAACAGGCGCCGCGGTCGAGGAGGTCGATGACACTCAGTCCACCGCAGATGTCGAGCAGCATCATCGCCATGTTGGCCACGTCAGCGGCGTACTCGCGAATGCCGGGACCGTTGTCGTCACGGACAGCCTTCTGGAGCTTGGCCAAGTGGTAGTAGATTTCGAGAAGCGCGAACTCGGGAGACATCGTCAGCCACCCTTGGCGGTCGCCTTTCCCCGCGTTCGCATGCAGCTCGCTCTCCATGGCTCGGAGGAAGGGTCGAAGCACATCGGCGTACTTTCCTGTCAGCGGTCCCGGGGTCGCGGTGGCAACCAGTGCGCGCAGCTCGACGCCACGCAGGCGCATGAAGTCCAAGAGCTCAACGCCGAACTGCGTGGCGGCCTGCTCGTCGTACTGCTCCTTCTGAAACAACAAGCGGCCCTGGGCTGCGAGCAGGTGATCCAACTGCTGAAGGATTTCGCTGGCACCGGCGATCACTTCGCACCCGCCTGTTCCAGCTCCTGCGCACTCCGCACGCCGGCCTCGGTCAGCGTGATGCGAGTGGGAAATTCGGGTTCGTCGAACGTGACCAGGCCGGCATCGAGCAGGCGGTTGACCGTGCGGCGGGTGAAGGCTTGGAACAGCTTGGGGCCGCTGTGGCGCACGGTGGACGTGCCCAGGGCGACGTAGCCGCCGCAGGCGCGCTGCAGCGTGTGGCTGGGGGTGGCGATGGCTGCGAGCAGGGCGTCGCGCATCTTGGGCTGCAACTCGGGCATGTCAGCTCCAGCGGCCGCCGGCGGCGGCCAGGGTGAGGACGATCAGGGTGGCCAGCAGCAGCCACCCGATGACGCCGGCCGCGCGCAGGCGCATGCGGGTGGGCGGGGTGAAGTCGGGCGTGGTGTGCTGGATGCTCTCCAGTGCGCCCAGGAACGGCGTGCGCTTCATGCGACACCTGCCTGCAGGGCGGCGTGCACATCCTGAATCTCGGCGTCGCAGGCGTCGCGCACGCTCAGCCACAGGCGCTTGCGGTCTTCGTCGCGCACCAGGCGCAAGCGCTTGAGGTTGTCGAGCGATGCCTGGTGGGCGATGGCTACGGCGTCGGCGCGCTGCTGCAGGGTGATGCTGTGGTCGTCGGCGCGGGCCTCGGCGTCGGTCAGCTCGCGATCGTGGCGGCGGGTCACCAATACGACGAGCAGGAGGTGCAGCGCGACGACGGTCGCGGCAAGGATGACGGTGGTCATGCGTGACTCCTGGGTGCGAGGGCCCACCAGCTGCTGGGCTCGATGTCGCGGTTGCCTTTGACGATGCGCACGCCGATGCAGGCCGAGCACGGGTGGTGGTCGCAGGCGCTGTGGTCCTGCAGATGCAGGAAGGGCGGCAGGGCGGCGTTGGGCACGTCGCGGCGGCGGTCGAAGGCGGGGGCTTCGTTCATGCGCGCGGCCGCCGTGTGAGGCAGGCTTCGGCGATCAGCAGGCCGATCACCAGCAGCATGCAGAGCAGTGTCGGCGCGCTCACTGGATGCCTCCCAGCGCTTGGCGCATGCAGGCCATGTCGGCGTTCGTGGCCATGTCGGTGCATGAGGAAGCCACGAAGAACCCGCGTTCCTCCAACCGCCTGGCGGCTGCGACGAGATCGGCCACCGCTTTTGCGGCACTCGCCAGCGCCCATGCCTGCGAACCTTCCGGCGCGGCCGCATCAGCGCCGGCACGCTCCAGGACCGCTGCGATATCGACGCGCGTCATCACTTGGCCACCCCACGCGATTCCTTCATGGCCGCGATCCAGCGGTAAGCGGTCGCGCGCGACATGCCAAAGTGGTCACGCAGCTGCGCGACGGACGGGATGGCACTGGGGAACGCGGCTGAGATCCGAAAGGCCATCTGCGCAGTCCGATGGGCACTGCTATGAGCGCTCGGCTGGTGGTTTCGATAGTCGGTCCTCATGCCGCACCGCCTTGTGCCCGCTCGGCCTGCCTGCGCAGCAGTCGGATGTGGCTGGCCACGTAGTTGCCTGTGCGGCCGTGCTGGTTCTCGGAGATCACCAGGCGCGTGGCGTCGCGGCGCAGGTTGGGCAGGCCAGCGCGGTCCAGCTCGCTGTGGGCGCGGCGCACGGCTTCCAGGTCGATCGCGAAGGCAGCCATCAGCGTGCCTCCCTGGCCAGTTCGCGAGCGCGGACTTCTTCGCGCTCGCTGCGGACGTGCAGGCGCGGCACGTGCCGGCGGTTGTGGCCCGCGCGCAGCTGTTCGGCGTGTGCGTGGTCGTGGTTGCTGCAGCTGCGCAGGCAGCGCGCAGCGGCGTGCGGAAGCGGGACCAGCGTGTCGGTTTGCTGGTCGTCGGACGGCGTATGGGCGTCGAACATGGCAGCGTCTCCGGTCAGGTAGGCAAAGAGGCCGATTACTGACCGACGCGGCGCACGGCCAACGCGAACCCGTGGTAGTCGCGGCGGCCGTAGTTGACGTAGCCGTAGTTGAAGTCGACGTACCACGCGGACGCCGAGGACCAGGCGCACAGGTCGCTGGTCCAGAACCAGCCGCCCTTGATGTCGGGGAAGGTGTGGGTGTCGATGGCCGGGTCGAACTTGGTGATGTCGACCAGCGTCAGCAGCTCGGCGCTGGTAGGCAGGCGGAAGCCACCGCCGTCGTGCTCGACTGCGGCGCAGGCGTCGATGGCCTGCTGGTGTTCATAGCGGCCGGCCAGCGGCGTGCGCAGCCACTCCAGGCCGGTGGTCGTGTCGACGACGGTCAGGCTGGTGGCGGCGTCGCCGGTGGGGTAGGTGAAGCGGGCTTCGGCATTGGACATGGCGCTCTCCGGATGAAGGGAGGGCGCCGGCGGGTCAGTGCTGGGGCCGAGGGGTGCGGCCTTTCAGCGGCCGGAAGGGGGTCCGGCAGGGTGGCGACCCGCCGGTCGCCCGCCAGCTGGTGGGCTGGCGGGACGGACGATAAGACGCCTTAGCGTTACATGTCAAGAGGGCTTAGCATTTGCCCGCAGTTAGCGCGCGGCGGGCGTATCCGGCGGGTCGCATCCCTCCTGGACGCACTGCTCCAAAGTGACAAAGTGGTCGTGCAAACGCTCGACCAGCTCGTCGTCGAGCGAGGAGATGCTGGCCGCGTCGTGGTTGTCCAGGAATCGCTGGATTTCCCGCGTCCAGCCGTACCAGATCGCAATGCGATTGACATTGCGAACTCGTCGAGCGCGCGGAGAGGTGTCGTGATCGGGGAGCGGGTCGTTCTCCGCGAACGCCTGGTAGCGGCGCCAAGCATCCGTCTCTTCAACAGAAGGCGCCACGGTGGTTTGAGGCACGGCTTCGCTCAGCAGTTGCCGAAGGCGACTGACCTTCTCACGCGACATGGACTTCCCCTTTGGTGGCGCTTACGCCGCCGCTGCTTGGACGAAGCGCAGCACCTTCGCCCGTTGCATTCCCTCGATGAGCAGATCGTGTGCGAGAAGCGTGACTTCTGCTCGTTTTGCGGGTGGCAACTGCAGTCCTCGCTCGTCAAGGACTTCCGCTACCAGCTGGAAAGCGACTGTCCATTCTTCGAGTTGCACCGGTTGAGATTGATATGACGCCTGCGGCTCGGCGATCGACCTGGCGTCCGCAGTCCATGGTTCGGGCTGGCCGGTAAGCAACTGATGACCGCTTAGGTCCACGGCGTTAGCGATCGCGAACAACTGCGCTGCCTTGACGTGATCCGGCAGAACGCGGTCGTGCATGTAGTTCCCGACCGTCTCGGGGGAAGTTCCCGCCCTGCGGGCCAGTTCGGCCTGAATGAGACCCTTCCGCTCCATGGCGGACCTCAGGCGGCTTCCTATGGTGGGCTTCGTCATAGTAAAGCCAGCTTAGCGACTGCCGTGCCAAGCGGGCTTGACGTTGAAGCTAAGACGACTTAGCCTCCACGTCCCATGAGCCAGCTGACAAAGAAATTCGTTCGCGAACGCCTGGGCCTGGAGAGCGACGCTGCCCTGGCCAGGATGTTCAACGTGTCCCGGGCAGCGGTGGCGCAGTGGGGCGAGGACGACCCACTGCCTGAGCCAAGGCGGACGTGGCTGCACCTCCACATGGCAGACAAATTTCCGCTGGGGCAGACCGCCGAACGGGAGGCCCGCTGACATGCCGCGTGCCCGTCGCAATCTCTCGCAATCCGAAATTCTCTCCATGGTCCTGAGCACCAGCGACGCCCAGCGCCTACGCGGTGAGTGGCCGGAAGACCGGCGGCGGGATTCAGTCTCGTCCACGGCGATGTTCCTGTGGTTGGCCCTTGCCCTGACCCTGCTGGCCTTGGCCGGTACGTTTGTGTGGGAGGCCGTGCGCTGGGCCGAACAGGACTGCGATGACGGCGCCGGGTCCGGTGCGCGTGTGGAATGCGCGCAACGCGGTAAACACGAAGCGCGTGGGGAAGGGAAGGATGTTGGGCATGGCGCGAAGTCTGCTGTGCCTGCTGGGGGTAGCGCATGAAGCCCGCGCGTCAGTTCCTGCCCCCGCGCCAGTCCGTTGTCTACGGACATACGCGTCGCATGCTCGACCAGACCGCGACCAACTATCAGTCCTTCGCCATGGCGTTGGCTGACAGCTATCTGAGCAGCGTGGCGCCGGACGTGCGCGGCGTGCCATTCCGCCTTGGCGATGACCCGTCCGCCGACATGAAGCACAACGCGCAGATCCTGCGCCGCTATCTCGATGGCACGGTCAAAGCGCTGCCGGCAGACCTGGAAGACGCGTGGGTGATGGCATTGCCGGAGCCCTATCGCGGTGAGTGCGAACGGGACCTGTCGCGGCGACGTGGCCTGTTGGTCGTGCATCAACTTCAGACCGACGAGGCGGGGGAGGCGGTGGGGCTTGCGCGGCTGCTGTTGGAGTTCGGGCAGTTCGTCGAGGCCCTTGGCCCCGCGCTCGCAGATGGCCGTATCAGTGAAGCCGACGCGCAGTTCGCGCGCCGCATCCTCAACGAATCCGACGACCTGATCAGCGCCGTGCTGAGCGTGCGGCGACAGGTGCAGAACATCCTTCCGGGGGCATAGACGCATGGACAGGGGGAGTCACTACCGCCCGCTTCTGCCGGGCTTGCCGAATGCACGCCGCTGTGCGCCTGGACTGCTGGCTGCGATGGCGGCGCTGTATGACGACGCCCATGCACTGACCCACGAGCAAGCCATCGCCGAGTACGACCGCATTGCGATGGAGGACGACGCGCGTCGATCGGTGCAGCGGGCGCTGCCGCTGCGGGGTGGTGAGTGACGTTGCATTGCCCGTCGATTCCCCGGCCCCCTCGGCGTGAGAGCGGAATGCGCGCGTCGACGCACGGCAATTCAGTAACCCTTGACGCGCGGTCGAACCTGAACGGGTCCGGGCATGGGTCCTCCCTGGAGGGTGCCCACGCGGGTTATCGGACGCGCGATATCGGGGTAGTTAGCGGGGTCGTCGGTTACTGAAATGGCAGTCAACTACGACGACGTCCTCGAGCAACTGCGCGGCTTCGGCCTGCTGATCGACCACCTGGATACCAGCGGGCGCATGATCCGCGTGCGCACCGAAGGCGGCGGTCGCGAGAAGCGTGGCTGGTACACGCTCCACGAATTCGCACCGCCGGGCGGCGACGTGCTGATCGTCGGTACGTACGGCATCTGGCACGCGAACGACAACGGCGCGCAGAAGGTGGAGCTGCGGAAGCGCGATCGCGAGTTCACCGATGAGCAGCGCGCCGCCCTGACGAAGCGTCTTCGCGAGGATCGCGAGCGCGCCCGGGCTGAAGAGCGCCGCCGGCACGAAGCCGCCGCCCGCCACGCCCGCACAATGTGGTCGCGCCTGGTCGTCGACGGCGAGGCCGAGTACCTGAAACGCAAGGGCGTGCGTGGCCACGGCCTGCGCTACTCGCCGAAGGGTGCGGCCGTGGTGCCGGTGCTCGATGCCGGCGGCGGCATGCACGGCCTGCAACTGCTGCGCACGAAGCAGGAAGCCGCCGAGCAGCAGAAGCCCGAGAAGGAATTCTGGCCGGCCGGCCTGGCGAAGAAGGGCCACTTCCACCTGATCGGCTCGCCCGACTGGCTGATCCTGGTGGCCGAGGGTTACGCCACCGGCGCCACCCTGTACGAGGCCACCACCTATCCCGTCGCCGTCGTATTCGACGCCGGCAACATCGACGGGGTCTGCGCCGCGCTGCGCAAGCAGTACCCACGCGCGCGGCTGCTGATCTGCGCCGACGACGACATCCTGGCGCGGCACAAGAAGTGCGGCACGCGCTTCATCCTGGACGATCACCCGGCCACCTGCCCGGAGTGTGGCGAGGAGCATCGGCTCACCAACGCCGGCGTGGCCGCCGCGTCGGCCGCGGCGCTGGCGCACAATGGCGCTTGGCTTCTGCCCAGGTTCGAGGACGAAGCTGCGCGCCGCGACAAGTTCCTCGAGCGTGGCCACAAGGTCAACGACTTCAACGACCTCTACCAAGCCGAAGGCTTGCACGTGGTCCGTACGCAGGTCGAAGCCCGCCTCACGGATCTAGCGTGGGGCCGGCCCCAGGCGCCGCGCGTCTCCATCACCACCGGGGGCGCGGGGGACGCGCCGTTGCGCCCGGTCGAATCGAGTCAGGAACTTCTGTCGCGGTTCTCGCTGGTGGCCGGGCAGGGCGGCACGGTGTTCGACCGCCAGGAGCATTGCCTGATGTCGCTGTCGGACATGCGCGACATGTGCCTGCGGAAAGACGTGCACCGCGACTGGCAGGAATCGCCCAGGCGCCGCATCGTGCGCGTGCGCGAAGTCGGCTTCGACCCGGCCGGCGACGACCCCAACATCACCTGCAACCTCTGGGCTGGCTGGCCCACCACGCCCCGACCAGGCAACTGCGAAAAACTGCTGCAGCTGCTGTGGCACATGTGCAGCGCCGATCGCAACGCGACGGAGCTATACCACTGGGTGCTGAAGTGGGTGGCCTATCCAGTCCAGCACCCAGGCGCCAAGATGAAAACCACTCTGGTGCTACATGGTCCGCAGGGCACTGGCAAGAACATGTTCTTCGAGGCGCTGATGGGGATCTATGGCCAGTACGGCCGGATCATCGACCAGTCCGCAATCGAGGACCGCTTCAACGACTGGGCCAGCCGCAAGCTGTTCCTGATCGCCGACGAGGTGATCGCGCGCTCGGATCTGTACCACGTCAAGAACAAGCTCAAGGCCTTCATTACGGGCGAGTGGATCCGCATCAACCCGAAGAACATGGCGGCGTACGACGAGCGGAATCACGTGAACATCGTGTTCCTCTCGAACGAGGCAATGCCGGTCGTGCTTGAGGAGGATGATCGCCGGCACGCCGTGATTTGGACGCCGGAAAAGCTGTCGGCCGAGTTCTACCGCGCCGTGCTGCAGGAGCTGGCCGACGGCGGCGTGGCCGCGCTGCACAACCACCTCCTGTCACTGGACCTGGGCGACTTCGGGCCCGGCACGCTGCCGCCGCACACCGAGGCGCGCGACGAGCTGATCAGCCTGGGACTGGATACGCCGCTGCGGTTCTTCGACGAGCTGTACGGGCAGGAGATCCACAGCATCAAGCCAAGACCCGGCCTGACCGAGGACTGGTACGAGGTCTACAAGGTCTGGTGCCACCGCGCCGGCACGCGCGCCGCGCCGTCATCGAAGTTCGTCAATGCGCTAGTGCGCAAGCGAGGAGTGGCCCCACCGAAGAGCAACCGCAAGCGCTACTACGTCAACCAGGAGCAGCGCGGCCCCCATTCGTTCCTGATGCTGGGACTGACGGCGCCGGAGGATGGCAGCAGCGAGCCCATCTGGTTCGGCGAGCAGGCGGTGCAGGTCCGCGCGGACCTCAACGCCTATAAGGGGGCCGCATGACCGGGGGTGTGCAGGGTGTGCAGCCACGCGTGCAGGGTAGAGCCTCGACCGAAAGCCATACGGCGCACGGCTTGTGCAGAGTGTGCAGGGTGTGCAGGCCCTATATAGGCGCGTGCGTGCGTGAGCGCCACTCGCTTCGGAGAACGCGCAGTGCTGCGCTCACGCGTATATACCCCCCTGCACACCCTGCACACCCTGCACACGCCGCGTCACCGCTGCGTTTCGTCATTTCGTCACCCTGCACACCTCCCTGCACACCCCGCACAGGGGGTCGCGCGCGCGCGCGGATGACTCTCCTGCTTGCGCTGAAAGGAAGGGAAGAGGGAGGCAGCAGGGCATGAGCGGCGCGAACGAGGTCACCGCCAAGCAGCTGGCCCACATCCTGGGCGTGGGCCCTTCCTACATCACCCAGCTCAAGGGAGAGGGGCGGCTAGTGCGCACGACCGATGGCAAGCGCTACCTGCTGGCAGAGAGCCGCAGGCTGCTGGCCGAGACCGCCGACCCGGCCAAGGCGGGTGTGGCGGCGCGCCACGCGGCCGCACGTGGCGCTGCCGTCGCCCTGGAAACGTCGTCGACGGCGAGCGAGCCGGATGACGCGGAGGCGCCGCTGGCGCCTGCCCAGGACGACCCTTTGGCCAAGCGCCGCGCGCTCGCCCAGGCACAGGCCGAAGAGGCGAGGGCACGCAAACTGCTGCGCGACGAGGCGGTCGAGCTGGGTCAGCTTCTGCCGGTCGACGAGGTGCGCTCCGCGATCGCCGATGCCGTCACCGCCATGCGTGCCGACCTGGACAACCTGCCGGCGATCCTGGCGCCGCAACTGGCGGCTGAGCAGGACGAGGACCGCGTTCGCGTGATCCTGCGCGACGCCATCGAACACATCGAGCGCGAGTTCGCGCGCAAGGCCGCTGCCATCGCGAAGGAAGAGACGCGATGAACGCCAACCCACGCTCCGTGATCTTCACTGCCGTAGCGCGTGCGATCGCGCCTCGCATTCCGACACGCGTAAGCGAGTTCGCGGAACGCAACCGGATCCTCTCCGGCAAAGGAAGTCAGATGGCGGGGCAATGGCGGAACGACCGCAACCCGCTGCAGATCGAAATCATGGACTGCATGTCGGCGCGCAGTCCTGTGCATGAAGCCGTCGCGCTCTTGCCCATCCAATTCGGTAAGTCGGAGATCGAGACGAACATCCTGATGTACGCCATGTGCGAGGACCCCGGTCCGATCATGGTTGTCTTGCCCGGCGAAGTGTCGATGAACAAGTGGATCGACCAGAAGCTCAATCCGCTGATCGATAGCTGCCCTGCGGTACAACGTGTGCTCACGAGCTTGGCCAGTCGCGAATCCAGCAACCGGCGAGCCTTCAAGGATTTCGAGGGTGGCCAGCTCTACATCGAGCACGCGGGCAATCCCACGCGCCTCAAGTCGACCAGCGTCAAGCGATTGCTGGTCGACGAGTTCTCCAGCTTCGCCGCGGCGCTCAAGACCGGCGATGATCCCGATGAGATGCTCAACGGCCGCAACTCGGCCTTCCCCAGCACCTACAAGCGGCTCAAGGTGGGCACGCCGGATACCGTCGGCACCTGCCGCCTGACCGCGCTGTGGGAGAAGTCGGACCAGCGTCTGTTCCACGTGGCGTGCCCCGACTGCGATGCGAAACAGCCGTTGGAGTGGAGTGGCTTGCAGTGGACACCGGAGGCGGCGCGCTGCTGGTACGCCTGCCGCGAGTGCGGCGTGGTGATCGAGGAGTACCAGAAGACCGCGATGATCGCGCAGGCGCACGCGCGCCAGCAAACCGGCGAGCTGGGCATCGGCTGGGTGCCCACGCATCCGGAGCGCAAGATCCGCGGCTACCGCGCCAACTGCCTGTACTACCCGCTGGGCCTCGGGCCACGCTGGCTGGACCTGGTGCACATGTGGCTGGACGCTCAGGGCGATCCGGCCAAACTGAAGACCTTCGTCAACGACCGGCTGGCAGAGGCTTGGGAAGACCCGGCCATGCGCGCGGTCAAGCAGAACCTGGTCGCTGAGCGCGCGGAGGCGAGGGGTCTGCGCCCGGTGCCGCACTGGGTGGTCGCCGTGACCGCCGGCGTCGACACGCAGGACAACCGCCTGGCCGTACATCGCATCGGCTGGGGCAGGGCGCCGAAGGGCGGGCTGCGCTGCTGGACCATCGACTACGTGGAGCTGCCGGGCGATCCCGCCAGCGACGATGTGTGGGTCGCGCTGACCGAACTGCTCAACGAACCCATCGACCGCGAAGATGGCGCGGCGCTGCGCGTCGACGCCAGCGCGCAGGACATCCTGGGCCACCGCACCGAGGACGTGAAAGCCTACGTGCGCGATCGCCGCGGCGGCCGTCGGCACATGGCCATCTTCGGCGCCAAGTCCAGCAACGCGCCCGCCATCGGCAAGGGCAAGCTGCAGGACATCAACTGGCGCGGCCGTTACGACAAGCGCGGCGTGATGGTCTACCAGGTGGGCACGGTCACCATCAAGAACATGATGTACGGCTGGCTCGGTGCCGACGAGGACCGGGAGCTGGACGACCGCCGCATGCGCTTCTCCGACCAGCTCTCGCTGGAGTACTTCGGCGGCCTGACCAGCGAAACGTTCGATCCTCGCAAGAACCGCTATGTGCCGAAGCGCGGGAGCCCGCGGAATGAGCCGCTCGATACGTGGGTGTACGCCTACGCCGCCACTCTGCACCCAGAGGTGCGCCTGCCGCAGTGGACGCGCGCCCAATGGGAGGCCCGCGCCGCACAGCTGCTGGCCAGCATCGGCAAGCGTGCGGTGGATTCCCGTGAAACACCGAGCGCGCCCGATCCTCAACCGAAGCGCGTGGATTCCCGTGAAACACCGCGCGAGGAAGATGACTTCGGCTCGGGCCGGTGGAGCAGCCGCCTGTGAGTCGCAACACCGCCCGCGCCAAAGCCAGGATCGATCAGCTGTCCGACGAGCTCGCCATCGGCGCCGCCATCCGTCTGCGGACGGACGCCGACCAGATCAAGGCCATCGTCGACGCTGTCGTGGCCTACCTCGTTGAGGAGTATCCATCCCAGGATCTCTACATCCCGTCGGCTGTGACGTACCCGGTGGATGAGATCCGCGCCGACTTCAAGACCATGTCCATGCGGGCGCTGTGCCGCAAGTACCGCATCAGCCGCCAGACCGTCTACCGGCTGCTCGACAGCGAGGTGTGATCACGCGGGGTGCGTACGTTTCCCCGAGATTGTGCGCACTCGGGTCGGCAACCTAGCCGCCCATGAGCTTCGCAACCGAACAAGTTGCCCTGTTGCAGGACGCCTACCGAAAGGTCGTGTCTGGTCAGGCGGTGCGACTGGGCGAGCGCCAGCTGACACGCGCTGACGCGAACTGGATCAGCGCGGAGCTCGACAAGTGGATGCGCCGCGCCAACGCGGAGCAGGTCACCTCCGCTGGCGGAACGGCGGGCGTCGCCATCGCCGATTTCAGCGGGTGCCGCCGTTGAGCACGCCTGTCGCGAGGCGCATGCCACAGCTGTCCCGAATGGCGGCCGCTTTCGACCGCGCACTCTTGCAGTGGGCGCCAGGTTGGGCGGCGTCGCGGGCGCAGCACCGCATCCGGGCCGTCGCCTATCGGCAGGCCTATGAAGCGGCCGAAGCGACTCACCTTCGTGGGCAGGCGCGCGAAGCCGGCAGCGGCAATGCGATCGTCTCCCTGACCGGCACCGCGCTGCGGAACCAGGCGCGTCACCTCGATCGCAACCACGACATTATCAGCGGTGGCCTGTCCACGCTGGTGCAGAACATCATCGGGCCGAGCGGCATCAACATTGTGCCCACGCCGCGCGATGCCGACGGCAACGTCGTCGAGTCCGTCGTCGACCAGATCATGCCGCTGTACCAGGCATGGGCGAAGCGGCCCGAAGTCACCTGGATGCACGACTGGGCGAGCGTGCAGCGCCTGCTCGCGCGCACCTGGCTTCGTGACGGGGAAGCCTTCGCGCAGGAGCTGCGCGGGTTTGTTCCGTTTCTCGAGCACGGTTCCGCCGTCCCGTTCTCCCTTGAGCTGATGGAGCCAGATCTCGTCCCCCTGGACCTGGACGACAGCGCACGGCGGATCCTCCAGGGCGTGGAGCGCAATGCATGGGGCAGGGCGGTCGCGTTCCATGTGTACAAGCAGCATCCGGGCGACGCAGCCGTGTTCCGTCCGGAGACAAAGCGCGTGTCGGCGGACCTGATCCGCCACGTGCGCACCATCGATCGCATCGGCCAGGTGCGTGGCGTGTCCATCCTCGCGTCGACCTTCACGCGTATCGAGGACCTGAAGGACTACGAGGAATCCGAGCGCATCGCCGCGAAGATCGCCGCCAGCATGGCGGCGGTGATCATCAAGGGTGACCCGACCCTGTACGACACGGAAGGATTCGCGAACGCCGGTAAGCGCAAGATGCGATTCCAGCCCGGCATGGTCTTCGACGACCTCCGGCCGGGTGAGTCGGTCCAGTCGATCGACAGCAAGCGGCCGAACCCGAACCTGGAGCCGTACCGAAACGGGCAGCTGCGCGCGATTGCCGCGCCGATGCGCATTTCGTTCTCCTCGCTGTCGAAGAACTACAACGGCACCTACAGCGCCCAGCGGCAGGAGCTGGTCGAGCAGTACGGTGCCTACGGCGTGCTCGCTTACGAGTTCGTTTCCCAGATGGTGCGCCCTGTGTACGAGCGCCTCATCGCCATGGCGGTCGTTTCCGGCGAGCTCGTGCTTCCGCCTGGCGTCACCTTGGCGAGCGCCATCGGCGCGGACTACCTGCCGCCGCCCATGCCGTGGATCAACCCGGTTCACGAGATGGAAGGCATCACGATGGCTGTGCGTGGCGGCGTGAAGTCCTTGTCTCGCGTCATCGCCGAACGCGGCGACCGCATGTACGACACCCTCGAACAGATTGCCCTCGAACGGCGCTGGGCCGAGGACCTGGGAATCGTGCTTGACACGGATCCGCGGCAGGTTTCCGCCGCTGGCCTGATGCAAGCCCGCGCGCCCGGTCCACGTCTGCCGACGGAAACCATCGAACAGGAAAAAACGCCATGAAGACCTGTGTGCTCGCCACCTGCATCTTGGGCGCCATCTACGCGCGCGACAACGTCGGCCTCGACCAGATCGCACCCGACGCGCGAGGCCGTTCGGTGCTTGCGCTCAATACGGTCAGCACCACGCAGGTGGACCTGCTGATCTACGGGCCGATCGGCGACTACTTCTGGGCAGACGGCATCACCGCTGCCAGTATCGTCGAGCAGCTGGGGCAGGTGACGGCCGGCACCATCAACGTGCGCATCAACTCGGATGGCGGTGTCGTCAGTGATGGCTTGGCCATCTTCAATGCGCTCGCGGCCCACCCAGCCACCGTAAGCGTGACCATCGATGGTGTGGCAGCGTCGATCGCCAGCCTCATCGCACAGGTGGGCACGACCCGCAAGGTTCATCGCAACGCCACCATGATGCTGCACGGCCCGCAAAGCGGCCGCTGGGGCTATGCGGACGACCTGCGCGATGCCGCAGCGATGCTGGACACCATCACCACCTCGATGCTGAGCGGCTACACCGCCCGGGCAACCACGCCTGCGGACATCGAAGCTCAGTTGAGGGACCGCCGTGACCACTGGTACACGGCGGAGCAGATGGTCGCCGCGGGTCTCGCCGACGAGATCATCGAGGCCAACGTTTCGCCTGCGCCCAGCGACGAGGCGGCTGCGGCGGCCCTGCTGTCCTACGTCCAGGCCATCTCCACTTCCGAGCGCAGCGATGTCACGGCATCGCTGCGCCAGTACATCCAGACGACAGTCACCGCGTCTGCCTTCGCCGCGCTCAGCGGAGCTCACCAGAGGGCGGTGTTCGCCCACATCGAGGACTCGACCATGAAGCACCAGTGCAACCTGATCCTCGCGCAGGCCGGCAACCAGCCGTCCTCGCAGGGCAACAATCCCACCCCGGCCCCTGCGGTTGCCGTAGCACCTGCGCCGGTCCCTACTCCGGCTCCCATCGTCGCTACCGACGATCCGATCGCCCAGCTCGCCGCGCGCAACGAGAGCATCCGTGGCGTATTCGCCGCGTTCCATGATGTACCCGGCGTGCGCGAGCTGGAATCCACCTGCCTGGCCGATCCGCGCATGACGGTCGAGCAGGCCCAGGCGCGCCTGCTCCAGCGCCTGCCGAATGGCGCCACGCCGCTGGCGGCCGCGCCGGCGCGCAGCGGAGAAAGTCGCGTGATCGGCGACGAGAACGAAACGCGCCGTCAGCGTGTGGCGGACGGCATCCTCGCGCGTGCCGGCATCCTGACGGGTGAGGCCGCCACGGCGGCACGGCAGGACAACCCCGCCGCACACCAACCGCTGTTCGTGCTGGCGGAACAGTCCTTGATCACTGCGGGCGTCAACACCCGAACGATGGATCGCGACCAGATCTCGCGTATGGCGCTGGCGCAGAGCACCGGTGACTTTCCGCTGATTCTGGAGAACGTCTTGCATCGCATGCTGCTGACGGCCTATCGCCTGCAGCAGTTCACCTGGTCCCGCTTCTGCGCGACTGGCTCGCTGACGGACTACCGGCCGCACAACCGTTACCACATGGGCTCCTTCTCCGACCTCAAGCCGGTGAACGAGGAGGGCGAGTACGAGAACGGCATCCTGTCCGACGCGGCCAAGGAGACCATCCAGGGCAGTCGCAAGGGCCGCATCCTGCAGATCACCCCGGAAGTCCTGGTCAACGATGACCTGGGCGCCTTCTCCCGCCCCACCACGTTCCTCGGCCAGGCGGCGGCACGCACCATCGAGAAGGACGTGTACGCGCTGCTGGGCCAGAACGCCGGCATGGGTCCTCTGATGAGCGACGGCCTGACGCTCTTCCACGCCGACCACGGCAACATCGCGACCTCGGCCGGCGCACCCACCATCGCCCGCATCGATGCCGGCCGGCAGCAGATGGCGCAGCAGAAGGATGTGGGTGGCAATGACTACCTGGACATCCTACCCGCGATCTTCCTGGGCCCGTTGTCGCTCGGCAGTACGGCACGCGAGCTCAACGCGCAGGAATACAACGACGAAGCGCAGCGCCAGCAGAAGAAGCCCAACGTGGTGCGCGGCCTGTTCGCCGACGTGGTCGATTCGCCGCGTCTCAGTGGCCTGGCGTGGCTGATGCTCGCCGATCCGAACGTGGAGCCCGTCATCGAAGTCGCTTTCCTCAACGGTGTGCAGACCCCGACGCTCGAGCAGGAAGTGAACTTCCGGACCGATGGCGTGAGCTGGAAGGTCGTTCACCGCTACGGCGTGGGCGCGGTCGGCTTCCGCGGCGCACATCGCAACGCCGGCGAGTAACCGCCATCCACCTTGCTCGCGCGCAGGCCCGCGCGTGAGCCCTGAATCGAGGATACGAACATGGCCAAGAACTACATCAAGCCCGGCGAGCACCTGACGTTCACCGCTGCCGCCGATACCCCCTCCGGTAGCGGTGTGCTGCTCGGCACATTGCTCGGCGTGGCGCTCACCACCATCGCCAACGGGAATTCCGGCGAAGCCGGTGTCGAGGGCGTCTGGGAAATGCCGAAGGCAACCGGCGCAGCCATCAACGCCTGGTCCAAGCCGATCTGGGACGTTGCCACTGGCGCCTTCATTGCCAGTGGTGCTTCGACCGGCGATCTCGTCGGTGGCGCGATCGCGGTCGAAACGGCCGGATCGAGCGCGACGACCGTCAAGGTGAAGCTGCTGCCCGGCGCGGGCAGCCTGCAAGCCTAAGCCTGGACCGCCGTCGCGCACAGAAGCCCGGGTGGCGTGCGCGGCGGCGGGGCCTTTCACCCGACGTCGGACAGGGGCGATGAGCGACAAGAACATGCATCTCGAAGATGCCATGGACAACAAGGTGGCGAAGGTTGCAGTGCGGATCTTCGTCTTCCTCGCGCCGTTCGCCATCGCGTTCGGTGCGTTCTACATCAGTTCCCAACTGGGCGAGATCAAGCAGCTCCAGGTCAAGCAGGCGGAAAAGCTGCAGCAGGTCACCGGCGACGTGCAGGTGCTCAACGCAAAGCTAGACAACGGCGTCATCTGGCGCATCACCGAGCTGGAACGCCGGCTCAATTCCGTCGAACAGGCAACCAAGACCCCATGACCACCGATCGCTTCCCCGTCTTCATCGATCGCCTGCTCTCGCACGAGGGTGGGTTCACCGATGACCGCCGCGATCCGGGCAACTGGACTGGTGGCAAGGTCGGCGTCGGCCTGCTCAAGGGCACGAAGTTCGGCATCGCCGCGAACACGTATCCCACCCTCGATATCAAGAACCTGACTCGCGGGCAGGCAGTGGCGATCTACCGCCGCGACTTCTGGGAGCGGGCGCGCTGTGATCGCCTGCCGCCGGCCGTGGCGTTCCAACTGCTCGATGGCGCCGTCAACAGCGGCATCGCCCAGGCCTCGCGCTGGCTGCAGCGCGCCGCCGGTGTTGCGGACGACGGAATGATCGGGCCGACCTCGCTGGCGGCCATGAAAGTCACCGACCCCAACGACCTGGTGTTCCGCTTCAACGCGGACCGCATCGAGTTCATGACGCGCCTGAAGAACTGGCCCGTCCACGGCGCCGGCTGGATGCGGCGCATCGCCCACAACCTCCGCTTCGCCGCCCTGGACAACTGAGAGATCCCGACATGAACCTCTTCTTCACCCTGATCCTTGTCGCCGTCATCCTGGCGGCGCTCCTGTTCTTCAAGTACTTCACCAAGAACGGCACGGTCGCACTGCCCGTGGCCTGGCGCAGCTTCGTCGTCTGGGCGAGTGCGTGCGGCGCGGTCCTTGGCCAGTTCATCGTCGAAGGGCTGGCGTGGCTGGCGGGCATCTGGGATCCGTTCCGCGCGCAGTTCGGTGAGTTGCTGTCGTCCGATTCGGCGGGTCAAGCCCTGCAGATCGTCAGCGCGATCTTCTTCCTGCTGCGCATGAAGGGGCAGGGCTTCCCGTCGTTCCGGCTGCCTCCCGTGCCGGACAACAAGGGCTGACCGCCAGCCATGTCGATCCTCGGCACCGCCGCCGTGAAGCCGTTCGCGATCGCACTGGCGATCGCGGGTTCGCTGCTGCTCGCCAGCAACGGCGGCTGGTGGGCATATGCCGCCACGCTGAAGGCATCGGCCTCTTCTGCGCGGGCTGAGGTCACCACCGTCACGACGGAGCGGGATGCCTGGAAAGGTCGCGCAGGCGAACTCAAGGCGGCCAATGTCGCGTACGACAGCGCGTTCGCGGATCTGGCTGGCGAGCTGAAAGCGGCGCAGGCCGAGAACCTGCGCCTGCAGCGTGATGGCGCCGCCGCGATCGCGGCGGCTGAAGCTGCCCAGGCGGATGCGGATCGCACCTTGAGTGCCTTCATGGATCGCTACGCGGCACAGCTCCGTGCGCCGGACTGCGCCAGCGCCATGGCGTCCGTCGCTCGCTTCTGCCCGGCGTTGGAGGGCTATTGATGCGCGTCCTTCTTTTCCTATTGTCGGTGTTGCTGCTCACCGGATGGGGCGGCTGCGGCAAGTTGCAGCCCGATCTCCCGCCCGGCAGTGGAGCCGTCCAGCCCAAGGTGATCTACGTGGATCGCCTGGTCTACGTGCCAGTACCTGCTCACCTGACGCGTCAGGAGCCTGTCCCCGAGGGCTCCATCACGCAGTGCTTCGACGTGGGCGCCAAGCGCCGCGCCGTCATCGTCGGCCAGAACGCCCGGCTGAAGGCGATTTCCGAGATCCAGGGCACGGAGGTCAAGCCGTGAGCCAGAAAGCCTTCATGGCTCAATTCGACCAGGGCGCGCACGCAGCATTTGCTGCCGCGGGCATGGCAGACCACGGCCAATACACACCGAAGGGCGGGACGGCGGTGCCGTGCGATGTCTTCGTCGATCGCAGCGTGCAGGAGGTCGGTGATCTCGGCCAGGCGCGCAGCTCGCGCACCGAGGTGGTCTACGTGCTGTCTTCCATGACGCCCACGGTTCCTGCCGCCGAGGGCGTGCTGGTCGTCGACGGCGACACGCTAACCAACGTTTACGAGATCAGCAACGACGGCTCGCTGAGCCGCTGGCTGGTGCGCGGTGGCTGAGCCGATCTCCTGGGAGGCGCTGCAGGCCATCAAGGGCCTGCTGGAACAGATCGACGGCACGACCGGTTGGCATACCGCCATTGGGCAGGGCGTGATCCTCACGGACCGCTCGCGTCTGAAGCTCGAGGGCAACGCCCCGATCACGCTGGTGGTGGCCGGTGAGTTGGGTGTCAGCGCCGCGGCGAGCAGTGGCCGCACGACGGTCAGCGAGATGGACCTGACCATCGAGGTCGCCGTGCCCTTCGGCAGCAACAACCCTGAGCTCGTCGCGCATCGCGCGCGCGCCGACATCGTGCGCGCCCTGGGCGTGGACCTGCGCGGCCTGGCCGTGCGCTTCAACAAGCTCGACATCACCGGCTCCCGCTTCCTGTCGGACGCGGACGAGGCCGGCACTCCCTTCACCTTGGCTCAGGTCACCGCGCGGGCGGGCCTGACCGAAACCCACGCGCCCGCCCTGTAACTGGAGACACTCCCATGGCACAACCCAAAGTTCGCAAGTTCGCCGGCGACCTGCGCATCTGGCAGCACGGCACCGGCCCGGAGCGCATCCCGGTGATCCCCGAAGCGGCCGACGCTTTCGGCAACCAGCCGATCGAACAGACCTCGCTCGTCTTCTCGTACGAAGCCGGCGACACCACCAACGTCACCAGCAAGCGTCGGGATGATCGTTACGGCCAGATCATGCAGTCCGACTCCAACCCAGGCACCACCGGCATCAGCATCACGCTGTTGGAAGTGCCGCCGCTGATCCTGGCCCGCATGCTGTACGGCAGCGGCCAGTCGGGCGCGGTTACCGCAGGGGCCGTGACCGACGTCGCGTACACCGTACTTTCCGCGGATGTGCCGCTGCAGCTGGCGCACCGCTTCCTGCTGGCCAGCCCTACGCCCGTGGTGGAGAAGTCCGGCACGCCGCTGATCGCCGGTACCGACTACACCATCGACAATCGCCAGGGCCTGCTGATCCCGAAGGCCGGCGGCGCGATCGAGTCGGGCGACGAGCTGACCATCAGCTACAGCTACGACGGCTACGTACGGACCGCGATCAACGGAGGTGCGACGCCCAACGAGAAGTTCCTGATCATGGGCGACGTGCAGGACCGCATCAGCGGCGAGAACGGCCTGCTTCGCATCCCGCAGGTGGACCTGACCGTCGACGGCGATGTCGACTGGTTTAGCGCCGAGCCGATCCAGGTGACGCTGACGGGAAACGTCGTGTTCCGGTCGGAAGAGTCGGCGCTGTACACGTTCGAAGTCTACGAGCAGGCCGCGTAACGCATGGTCGAAGCTCGCGCCCTGGTGGGTCCGGGGGCGGTGGCAGCGGAAACGCTGCCGCCGCTTTTCTTCTGCGCGGTGGGCTGATCCATGGCCAGCAATCGGCGCAACAGCGCGCTCAAGTTCTACGTCAATGGCCGTCGCGCCAAAGATCTGCATGGCATCACGGATGTAGCGGGCCGCGTCCTGTCGGCGTACGACACCTCGGTGATCCGCGCGACCGTCAGCACGCAGCGGCGCGCGGTGGCGATGGCCAACCGGGCCGTCCGTGAGCAGTACGGGGTACAGGCGCGCACGTTGTCCGGCAAGTACCGCGCGGAGATGGGCAGCCGCGGGCGGCGCGGCGACCGCTCGGACTACATCGGCCTGTGGGCCAGCACGCGCGCCATCCCACTGCTCGCCTTCGGCGGTCGCTGGGGGGGCGCCCGGACGGCAGGTGCGGTGGCCAGCATCCAGGCCGGGCGTAGCAAAACCTACGACAGCGCCTTCATTGCCACGATCCAAGGGCGCCGCGCGATCCGCGTGCGCTCGTTCGCCAGCACCGGCCGTCGCCATGGGCGCGGGCCGGTGCGCATGCTCTACGGCCCTAGCCCGTTCGAGATGATCTCCGGGCTCGATCACCGGGGATCCCGCGCTGCCAGCGAAGCGCTGCTCGGCACGCTGCGCACGTTCTACCTGGCGGAGCTGAGTCGCCAGTTCAAGTTGGGAGCTGCGTGATGGCCGGCGATCGCCTCGAAGAAGCCATCCGTATCGTCCTGGAGACCGCAGGCACCGAGGGTGTCGAAGCGCTGCGCCGTGCACTCGCCGAAGTGGGCGACGTCTCGGCGGAGACGCTGACGGACACCAACAAGCTGCTGGACAGCATTACCGGTCTGAATGAGCAGGCGGCAAAGGCGACCGACCTGCAGCGCATGACCGACGAGCTGCAGCGCACCGAAGAGGCGCTGGACAGTGCCCAGAAGGCCGCTTATCAGCTCACCCTGCAATTGGCGGCTACTGACAAGCCATCCCGCGAACTGACGCAGGCGCAGAAGGCTGCGCGCACGGAGGTTGAGCGGCTGGAGAAAGCCTACGCCGGGCAGTGGTCGGCGCTGATCAAGGCGGACGGCGCATTGCAGGCCACCGGCGCCGATACGCGCGACCTGGCCGTGCTGCAGGCGCAACTGCGCAACGAGATTGGGCGCACGGCCGTGGCGATCGAGCGCCAGGCACAGTCGGTGCGGGCGGAATCCGCTGCCGTGGGCCAGCTCAAGCAGCGCATGGCCGACGGCGACGCCGCCTTCCGCAAGCAAGCCGAGAGCAGTCGCGCAGCAGGCGAGAGCCTTCGGCAGTACCGCGAGCGAGCCGCGGCGGCCGAGCGTGGCACGCGCGAGCTGGCCAGTGCTTCGCAGACCGGCTCGCGCTTCATGGCGCGCTTCGCTGCAGTGGTCGGCGGCCTGACCAGTTTCTTCAGCGTGCAGGGCGCATGGAATGCGACGAAGCAAATGCTCGGCCTGGGCGATGCGGCCGAGCTGACGCGCAAGCGGCTCAACCGGCTGTATGGTGAAGGTGCGGGCGACCAGGCATTCGACCAGATCCAGCAACTGGCGCGTGGTGCCAGCCTGCAGTTCGACAGCCTGCTGCAGTCGGCGCTCAAGCTGAAGTCGTTCGGCTTGGAACCGCTCGACGGCACGCTCCAAGGTCTGGTCGACCAGAACGCCCTGCTGGGCGGATCCATGGAATCGCTCGACGGCCTCATCCTGGCCGTCGGGCAGGCCTGGTCCAAGCAGAAGCTGCAGGGTGAGGAAATCCTGCAGCTGGTCGAGCGTGGCGTGCCGGTGTGGGACCTGCTGGCGCAGGCCACGGGCAAGAACGTCACCGAGCTGCAGCGGCTGAGCAGCGCCGGCGAGCTGGGCCGCGACGTCATCAAGCAGCTGCTGGATGAGATGGCGCGCTCGGCCGATGGCGCGGCAGCCGAGAACATCAACACGCTGAGCGGGTTGTGGCGCGGCTTCGTCGACGACGTGCAGGGCTTCGCGCGCGACGTGGCCAACAGCGGCGCCCTGGACTGGTTCAAGGCGCAGCTGTCGGAGATCCGCGACACCATCGCGCGTATGTCGGCGGACGGCGCGTTGGCGCAGTGGGCGCAGCGCGTGTCAGATGCCGTGGTTTCGGTGGCCAATTCGCTGAAGACAGGCACGCAGTTCCTGTACGAACACCGCGGCGCGCTGCTGCTGGCTGCCAAGGCCTATGCCGCGTTCAAGATCGGCCAAGCGCTGGTCCAGATGAATCAGTGGCGGATCTCGCTCTGGAACGCCACCAACGAGTTGGTGCGCACCAACACGGCGATCAACGCCGCAGGCAAGTCGGCGCTCAGCTTCGGTGCCCTGCTGCGGGGGCTGCCCGCCAGCATCGCTATCGGCGTGGCGCTGGTTGGCATCGAGCAGGCTTACAAGGCCGGCGAGCGGCTCGGCAACTGGCTGGCCCGGTACAGCGAGGGCACGGCGCGCCTGCGCGAGGTCGAAGCACAGATCGAAAAGCAGTGGCTGGCCTCCGCGCGGGCGGCCAGCGAGGCGGCGAAAGGCCTGGAGGCGAATGCGCATCAACAGGTCCTCAGCGCCGAGGCGGCGGCACGTTTGGGCGAAGAGGAGCGCGCCTCGTATGCCGCGCGCGTAGGCGGGCTGCGCGACTACCTGGTGGAGCTCGATCGCTACTACCAGGCCATGCAGCGTGCGGGCGCGCTCACGCCCGACCTGGCCAAGCAATGGGAGGGCGTCAAGGCACGGCTCGAGGAGGTGCGCCAAGGCATCTCCGCACTGGAGCAGGCCTCGCGCACGGCGGGTGACGCCCTGAAGAACGGCATCGGCGTCGGCGCGCAGGCGGTGGCCGATGGTCTGCGTGGCATCGACAGCGACGCCAAGGCGGCGCGCGAATCCATCAAGAAGGTCTTTGAGGGTCTCAATTTCGCCGACAGCAACAAGCTGGGCGACGTGGGTGTGGCGCTCGCCCAGATTGCAGCCGGTGGTGCGGTAGCTGATCGCAATGTGCGCGAGGGCCTGCTGGAGACCTTGCGCACATTGTCTGGCGAAGAGCTGCTGCGCTTCCAGACCGCGTCACAGGCGGCATTCGACGTGTGGCAAATCGGTCCTGCGCAGGCCGCCGCCGTCCTGGAGGCCACACTCGTGGCGGCCATGGAGCGGCTCAACGTCGCCGCCGAGCGGATGGGCACGCAGTTCACCCAGACCGGGCGTGACGCCACCGCTGCCTTCAGTGCCATCCTCGAGAACGCGAACGCCACCAGCCAACAGATCGAGACCGCGTTCCGGGCCGCTCTGAGCAAGGTGGCCACAGTCGATGAAGTGCGCGTGCTGGGCGACCTGCTGCGGTCAGCGGGCGAGCAGGGCGCCATCGGCTTCGACCAGACCGCCCGCGCGATGCAGCTGGTGGACGCGCGCATCAGGTCCATCACCGCGGCCGTCGACCCCCTGGTCGATGAGTTCGCGCTGTTGGGCATCCAATCCCAGGCCTCGCTCAACGCAGCCAAGGACGCGGCCTATGACGCGTTCGATGCGATCCGCCGCGGAGCCGCCAGCGGCAAGGCCAGCGTCGAGGATGTCCGCCGTGCGTTCGAAGCATACGCGCGCACAGCCCGTGCCACGGTCGCCGACAGCGACGCCGCAGCGCGTGACCGGGTCGATTCCGAGCTGGCCGTCATGGATGCGGTCATCAACAGTGGTCGCGCGCTCGAGCGGTTGGCGGAGCAGGGCGGTGCCGCAGGTGAGGCGGTCAGTGCCGGCGCAAGTGCAGCAGCCGGCGCGCTGGACAATGTCGCAGCATCCGCAGGTGCGGCATCGGACGCGGTCCAGGCGGTCGGATCTGGAGCCGCGGGCGCCACTGGCCAGCTCGCCCAAGGCGCGCAGGCTGCGCAGGGCATGGCGTTTTCCATTGGACAGGTGGGTGAGGCGTTCTGGGATACCTGGCGGCAGATGAGCCGGGCCATGCAGCCTGGCAGCAACCCGATTGCCGCGTTGGCCCAGATGCTCAAGACGCTGAACCAGGAGCGCAGGGAACTGCGCGACTACGCCGAAGAGCTGGACAAGACTGCGCGGTCCTTTGACGCGTTGGCCGAGCGGCGAGAAGAGCTCCAGCGGAAGTACTCCTTCGTAGGCAAGGATGAGATCGAGGCCATCCTGCAGAAGGAGCAGGCCATCAAGTCGGCGCGCGAGGCGCAAGCCCAGGCGTACCAGCAGGAGCAGGATCAGCAGCGCCAGCGCGACGAAGCGCGCCTCAAGACGGCGCAGGGCCTGCAACAGGCTGCCGAGCAGGCGGCGGGCCGTAGCGAGACGGTGAAGTCTGGGGACGAGGCCATCCGGGTCGAATTCATCACCCCGACCAACACGCAGGTCACCAACCTGCAGAAGATCCTCAACGAACTGGCGGACGTGGTCGTCAAGCTGGCCACGCCCAAGATCATCCAGGCCATCTCGCGTGCCCGGGCCAGCAGCAATCGGGGGAACCGATGAGCGACATCGTGCTGGGTGGCGTCACGCTGCCGGGCGACCTTCAATGGACCGACGAGTTCACGGCGTGGAAGGTCGGCCAGAACATCAAGACCTCGCTGACGGGCGCCCGCATCGTGCAGGAAGCGGCCCTGCAGGCCGGCCGTCCGATCACCTTGGACACCACGCGCGCCGGCACCGCCTATGTCGCTCCCTTGCGCCTGGACGTGCTGCGTGCGCTCCAGGCGTTGGAGGAAGTCCCGGGCGCCACCTACACGCTGGTCATGCCCGCGCATAACAGCGGTACGCGCAGCTTCAATGTGGCCTTCAACCGGGAAGGCGGGCAGGCGATCACCGCCACGCCCATCCGCTTCGCCGCGCCAGCACTCGATTCCGACTTCTTCGCCGTCTCGATACGGCTCATGACCGTTTGACCAGGAACCTCCATGGCCATTTCCGCAGCCAATATCAAGATCCGCCAGTCCCAGCGCCTGACCGACAACCCGGACGGCGGTGGCCGCATGGTGCAGGCCGAGGTCGTCGACGGCCAGCTCAACAATCTCTTCCCCAATATCGGCGATGAAGAGCGCACCACGGGCCGCAGCACGCTTCGCAAGGCTTTCGTCCATCTGGACACGCAGAACCGCGACATCCTGACCGACGCCATCGGCATCATCCTGCAGCCACCGGAGGATGACGCCATCAGCGTCACCATGTTCAGCACCGGCAGCTACAGCGATGTGCGCGCCGATGCGCGCAATGTGGTCGAGAGCTACATCACCAAGGGCGTGGAGTCGCGCTACGTGCTGATGGGCAACCACTACGTGGGGCAGCTGGCCATCAGCGTGTACTGCATGCCGGACGCGCCCACGCCGGACATCAACGACAACTACTGCCTGTCGACGGTGGCCGCCGGCTACACGGCCAACGAGCAGTACGTGCGCGTGACCGAGGTCCTTCAGCGCAGCACCGAAGAATTCACCGATGGTGAGGGTACTTTCCGGCGGGACGTCATCATCATGGGCATTGGCTCCGCGCTCCTTTTCCCGTTCTACGGGCAGGAACCCACCCGCATTACTGCGACGAAACCGCCCACCCGCGTGTTCCGCACCAACATCGTGGAGGCTGCCAGCTTCTACTCGGTCAAGGCGCTGACCGAGCTGGCGGAGTCCGGCGACCTCAGCGTCAAGGTGGACAGCCCTTACGTGCCGATCGTCCCCTCCACGCTGGCGGAAACGCCGGTCGTGGATGAGCTGGGTGGCAACGGCGCGGTAGCGTATGTGCAGGCGGGCCCTGCCAACGACCTCACGCTCACGTTCTCCAGCGCGTTCTCTGCGGGCGTCGACGTCACGCGCTTCCTCGGTGGCCCGCTGGCAAAGGGAAGTGTGTCGGTAGTGGTGGCCAGCGTCACGCTGTCTGACGACGGGGAAGGAAATCTCGTCACGGGCTCCGTGACACCTTGGGCTGGCACCGTCGACTATGCCAGCGGGGCAATCAGCCTGCGCAACGAAGGCGGGGCAAGCTCAACGTCGGTCAGCGTGACGGCCACGGCCGCGGCCTTGGTCACGCAGCAGGCGTTCACGCAGCGCAAGACCATCGAGGTGGCCAGTCAGACCTACAACCACGTCTTCACGTTGGCCCCTCTGCCTGCGCCGGGTACGGTGACCGTCAACTTCCGGGCCCTGGGCAAGTGGATCCAACTGGCCGACAACGGGACCGGCACGCTGCTGGGCAACCCGGGCGAGGGCACGGGTACCGTCAACTATGCGACCGGCAGCCTGCTTGTCACTTGCGGCGCATTGCCCGACCTGGACTCGGACATGATCGTGGGCCATGGCACGGGGGTGACGACAGAGCGGCGTGACGGAGATTCTGAGATCACGCCACCGGAGCTGCACTTCTTCCTCGTCAATGGTGGCGTCAATCCCGGTACGTTCAGCGCCACGCTGACCGTGGGTGGCAGCCCGGTTGTCGCGTCCGACACGGCGGGCGACGGGGTCTTGCTGATCAGTGGCGTGGACCGCGGCCGTATCGTCTACGCCACAGGCGAGGTGCATATCCGGCCGGCGACGCTGCCGGACAGTGGCACCGAGATCGCTTGCGAGTACGCGTGGTCTGCACTTGAAAGCGAGATCTTCACGCCCACTCCGGATGGCGGCGGCATCGTCGGCTTTTCGCTGCCCGAAGCGCCGGTGCGGGCCGGTAGCGTGGCGCTTGCCTGGATGGTCACCGTGCGCCCTACGGGGAATACGGAACTGGGTGCGCCAACCGTATCGTTGCGCATACAGGCAAAGGACGACGGCGCCGGCAACCTTGTCGCCACGTTCGCCGGCGGCGCCAAGCTCACGGGCGTATTGGGAACCATCAACTACACCACGGGCGCGGTTAGTTTGCAGGTGGGCTCGCTGAATATCGCGAACGTTCCATTCCCGCAATACGCTTTCCAGTCTGGGCGCACGTACTGGCGGGTGCAGGACATCGTGCGAGCAGTCGGGACCGGCAACTTCTCTGCCGGCACCCAGATCAATGGCGAGTGGCAGGCGGCCGGCGCAGGCGACACTGCGGAAGACGAGGCGGTTCCGCTCCCGCCGGTCACGCTGGACCTGACCCCCGGCATCATCGACGCCGTCTTGCCTGGCAGTGTGAGGTTCACCTTCCGCGGGCACACGTACGTGGACCGCAGCGGATCCCTGTACCGGGACATCGACTCGGTGAGCGGCGCTGGCACTTACGCGGGCGCCATCGACTACGGCACTGGCATCGCGTCGCTGACCCAGTGGGAGCCTGGCGGCGCCAACGTCGTGACGATCAAGGCGTTGCTCAGTACGGCCTTCGAGGTCGGACTGGATGGCGTGACATTCCGGACCCTGGGCTCGCCCTTGGCGCCTGGGCAGTTCACTCTGCGCGCGACCACGCTGGAGGGCGATCTGCTCACGGCCACCGCGGATGTGGGCGGCATCGTGACCGGCACGTTGATCGACGGCACGGTGGACTGGGAAACCGGCGTTGTGCAGGTGCGGTTTGGCGAAATGGTGACCGCTGCGGGCAATGAAGGTGAGCCGTGGTACGACGAAGCCAATGTGGTCGGCAGTGATGTATGGAAGCCGCACCTCGTGGTGGCGTCCTCCGTGTTCTACAACGCGGTGGTCTACAAATCGCTGCCGCTGTCATCGGTAGTGGTGGGGCTGGACCCGACGCGCCTTCCGCCGGATGGGCGTGTGCCGTGCTTCAAGGCCGGGCAGACCGTGCTGGTCCACCACACCCAACAGACCAGCCTCACTCCCGTGGCCGGTGCGACCACGGACCTGGGCCGCACGAACCTGTCGTACTGCGAGGTCCGCGACAGCGAGGGAACGCCGATCGACAGTGCGTGGTACACGATCGACCTGGACGCCGGTACTGTGGCGTGGTCGGACCCGTTGAATCTTGCCGCATACGTGATGCCGGTGATGATCCGCGATCGCATCGACAACAGGCGGCTATGCAGTGGCGTACAGATCAACGGCCTGATCGAGCTCAACAGCGCACTGTCGAGGGACTTCCCGGCCGGCACGCTGGTCAGCACCTGCCTGCGCCTCGGTGAAGCGAACGGTTCACTCAATCTGGTGGCGCGGGTGGAAAACCTGTTCGACCAGATGACGTGGAGCAGTTCGAGCATCTGGTCCGACAGCGTGGTGGGATCGCCGGCGGCGGCCACGTACAACGACATCGATTTCCCCATCCTCGTGGACAACCGCAGTGCGATCACGGAGCGCTGGGCCATCGTGTTCACGGGTGCAACGGCTTTCGAGTTGCGGGGTGAGACGGTGGGCACCATCGCTACGGGCAGCACGGGCGTGGACTTCGCGCCGATCAATCCGCGCACGGGTGAGCCCTACATGGTCATCGACAAGGACGGGTGGGGGCTGGGGTGGGTCACTGGCAATGCACTCCGCTACAACACGATCGGCGGGCTGGCGCCCGTATGGTTCGTCCGCACGGTGAAGCCCAGCACGCCGGAGACTGCCATCGACCAGTTCCGCTTCGAGGTCATCGGCAACAGCGAGGAAATCGAAGAATGAGTCTGTATCCCACGATCTTCACTTCCGACGACCTCGGTGCGCCGAGCATGGCTGGTACTGCAGGCGCGTTGGTAGCGCTGCTGGATGCCATCTTGGTCAATGGTTACGGAAGCGGCCCCACAGCGAGGGCCCCGTTGGGTTGGACGATCGAGTACACCGCGTCGAACAAGCGCGTGTATCGCGGAAATCCGACTTCGGGGTCTGGCTACTATCTGTGGGTCGATGACACCAACGGCCGTTATGGATTGGTGCGCGCCTTCAGTTCGATGAGCGACATCGACAACGGGACCGATATGTTTCCGCCTCCGGCGACACGACCGAACGGCATGCTATGGGCAAAGTCGAGTCTGGCCAGCGCGACTGCGCGCGCCTGGTGGGCGATCGGCAATGAACGCTGCTTCTACCTGTTCTTCGATGTTGCCGGCCTTGCGGGTGGACACTCGGAAGGCCCGGTTTTCTTTGCGGGTGACATTATCTCGAACAAGTCGGGCGATGCGCATACATTTGCATTGACTCATACGACCATTACCGGTTACGCAGGAACAGGCGAGCTGAGCAACATGTGGAAGACGTGCATCAACATCGCGTCTGATCCTGAAACCTCGAATGCCGCGATCTACATCGCTCGCAGCATTGCGGGCTCAGCTGGCGCCGTGTTTGCCAACACCATTACCGTCGCAGGCGTGCAGTCTGTCCCCGTTGGAAACGGGAGCATGCCTTATCCCATCTACGCTGGCGGGCCCATGGTCTATGAACGCCTCAGCCTCAGCGAGGCCGGACGCGTTCCACGCGGACGCATGCCAGGCGTTTTCGGCCATTCACATCCTCGCGCCAGCTTCACTGAGCTATCACCAGTTGCGGGCATGCTGACGAAGAACTTCCGGGTGGGCAGTAGTCAGCAAGGACAGGTGTTCTTCGAAACCGATCAGGAGTGGGTGTGAGCATTCTGCGAGATCGCTTCTTGACGGCGCACGTCGCCTATCACGGCAAGGGGTACCTCGCCGGCGAGGTGCCGCCAGATCCAAATCCGGATGAGCTGGACGGGCGGACGAAGATCCTCAACGTGCCATCCCGTATCCGTGTTGTCGTGCTGGATCGCAGGTCGCTTTTCTGCGTGGCGAGCACGATCAGCGGTGAGGACGGAACTTGGCGCGCGGAGAATCTGAGCCTGACGCAGCAATTCATGGTGCTGGGCATCAATGGCGCGGGCAACGTGAACGCCGCGGTACAGGATTGCGTGACGCCGGTAGCGATGGTGTGAGCCATGGCAGCGCCTGGCCAGTACGTCCCCATAAACTTGCGGCCCCTCTTTGCCGGCCCCGGTTCCCATGTGCCCCTGAACCTGGGCGTCGAGGGAGGGGATTCGGACCCAGAGCCCGGCCTCGTCGGTCCTCAGCGGGGCATTGCGGTTCCTTGGGGCAGGTCTCCTCAGCGCTCGCGGCAGGTGTCGTCTGGCTGGTCCGCCGCGCCGCGTGCCCGCAAATTGAGTCAAATGCCGTGGAGCGATGCACAAGTACGGGCTCGTGCGCTCGCGGTTCTTTGGGGCGGTCTCCCGCAGCGTGCCGGGGCAACTCAACTGCGGTGGCGGCAGCGATCGGCGTGGCAATCAAGGGGGCTGACGCTTCCGTGGTGGTATCTGCCCAGCATGAGGACCAGCACCAGCGCGGCGTGGGCAACGCTCAAAGCAGTCCTCCAGTTCGCCTGCGTGCCGTGGCGGACGCTGGGCCCGACCGAGCACGGTCGCCAAGTCCCGTTCTCATCGCGCCTCCAGCTCAAGCGCTGGGCGCGCTTGTTGCCTTGGCTCCACCTCGAGCACCTGGATCGCAACTGGCGGCTCTCGTGGGGCGAAGCTGGTCGTCTCCCCTGGGTGGTGCGGCCGCCCGAGTCGCCCGAACCCCCCGAGCCGCCGGGGGGATTCCCGCCCGGCAACTACGTGGGCCTCAATCTGGCATGTCAGGTTATCGGCGTGCCGGGCTTCGTGCCTCTCAATCTCGGCGTTACGGCCTGCTACGCCGCGCGCCCTCGCCGCAGGACCTACATCGTGATCAATGACATCGAAGTCGTTCGCTTGCCCGACCTTGCGCCCATCGAGGTGGACAGCATCAGCATCGCCGGCGACGCCGGCAGCTGGTGCCTGAGCCTGGCCATGTCCGTGCTGAGCCCGGCAGACCTGGATCTGCTCAAGCCTACTGGCGCCGGGCCGCGCGAGGTGCGCGTGACCATCAACGGTTACGTGCACGTCTTCATCATCGAGGACTTCCAGCGCCAGCGGCAGTTCAACGCCGGTGGCATCAGCGTCAGCGGCCGATCCTCCACCGCCCTGCTCGGCGAGCCGTTCGCGCCCGCTCGCAGCAAGACCACTACGGAAGCTCGTACGGTCGCACAACTGGTCGACGAGGAACTCGCGGGCACCGGGTTTACGGCCGACTACGACAGCGTCGACTGGGAAGTGCCAGCGGGGGCGTGGTTCTATGACGGGCTCACTCCGATCGATGCCATCACGCGCCTGGCGCAGGCGAGCGGGGCCGTGGTGCAGTCGCATCCGTCAGACCGCCACCTGATCATCCGTCCGCGGTATCCGGTCAGCCCCTGGGGCTGGCCCGAGTCCACGCCCGACTTCACGCTGCTGGACGACATCGTCACTGGCGACACGCTGCAGGTGCGCAGTGCGCCGCTGTACGACGCCGTCGTCGTCACCGGCGAGATCCAGGGCAAGGGGGTGACCGCACGCGTCGGCCGCGCCAGCGAGCCGCGCACCCTCTACGCACCGCAGGCCAGCAGCCCACTGATCAACGTGGACGCCGCGGCTGCGGAGCGCGGGCGCAATATCCTCAGCGATCGCGGCGAGCAGGCGGCCATCGCCCTCACGCACCCGCTGTTCTCGGAGCCGCTACTGTCCGGCCAGACTGGCCGCGTGCTGCCCCTGATGCTGGGCGAAGTGCAGGAGGCGGGCGAAACCTGGCACGGCCTGTGTACCGGGTTCCAGCTTGAGGCGCGCGCAGACGACAAGGCGCTCGTGGTCGAGCAGACCATCACCCTGGAGAGGCACTACACCGATGCGGACTGACCTGTGGGGCCAATTCGGCGACCTCATCGAGGGCGCACCGCGCCTGCTGGCCACCGTCACCGCCCACAACGGCGACGGCACCAGCAGCGTCACCCTGATCGACGGCAGCACCACCCGCGTGCGCAACCAGCTGGGCGGCACGATCCCCTACAACGTTTGGGTGCAGGACGGAAAAGCCATCGAGACGGGCCCGAACCTGCCGTTGGTGGATCTGGATATCTGATCAGCGAGATTCGCTGATTGCGACGATCTTTCCGTCGGTGTCGATCGTGAAAACGATGGTCTTGCCATTGCGGAAGTAGGTCCACTTCTCACCACGTTGGGCGCCGTACTCGTTCTGGATGGGCGTCACCAGGTCCGGCTTGCCGGCGATCTCGACCAGGCGACCGATGCTGTCGCCGCTGGAGACCACGCGGTTGCCGAAGTTGTAGGTGTTGGCGAACGCAGCGGCGCTGGCCAGAAGCAGGGTGAGGCAGAGAATGGTCTTGCGCATGGAGATCCCCTTTCCTTGAGTGGGCTGAGTATAGGTGCTCAGGCTCGCGCTGGGATGGGAGAAGGGGGCCGGACCGGATCCAGAGACCCGCGCACGTTCCATGTGCCTCGGTCGGAGCAACTCGCCCCGCCCGACTTACTCGTCGATTGGGGATAGATCATTGATGCGGCGGTCCGGATGCCTCTGGCCGTCCATCAGTATCTCCATCCCGTCAAAAAGCGCGTCGAGCTGCGATTGGATGCTCGCGGGCAGCCTCGCAGCTTCCGGCCCGCTGATGACCTGCAGGAGCTCTGGGTCGTGTGCCTTGTAGGCGGCCCAGAACTCCCCATACGTGCAATCCCGCTTGGTTCGCCGGAACTCGATCACCCAAGCTTCCAGGCCTGCGATGCGCTGCGATAGCTCGTCGTTGTTCATCATGCCGCCTTGGGTATCGTGTGGCCGTAGAAGGCCTCGGGGCGATTGTCGAGGATGGCCTGCAGCTCTTCCGACGAGCGCCCCTGTGGCGTCAACCACGCCATCAAGTTGTCCATCTGCAGGCGGATCGGAATGCGGTCGTGGCCGGCGGCGGCCACCTCGGGTGGCGGATCATCCGTGATGAAGGCGAAGCTGTCGAAGGGATCTTCCTCCGAGCCCTCCCAGTGATCCCAGATGCAGGCGATCAGCATCGGCTCGCGCGGCTCTGGCGTGAACTGGATTTCCACGCCCGCATCGGGCTCCCCGGGCGCCAGTGGGCGCCCCTCGGCTTTGTGCAGCGAGACATTCTCGAAGAAGCTGTCGATCACCAGCACGCCGTGCTTGTGGCCGAACTGGCTCTTCCAGTAGCGGGTGAGGTTGTCGCGCCTGGCGTTGTAGGTACCGCTCAGCCGTCGCGCGGACTTCTTGCCGCTGGGCAGGGTCTTGCCCTCGATCCAGTCCGCCGATGCCGGCAGGCCCGGCTTGCGGAGCTGGTAGCGCATGGGCTTTACCACGAGCTGGTCGTCTTCCATGACCATCACCGGTACCCACCACTGCGGGAAGAACCGGAAATCGCGCGGCAGCTGCTGCACGCGCTCGGCGTCGGTGATCCAGCGCTCGATCTGCGCGATCTTGTTGCTGGCCTTCCGGACCTCCTCGGAGGCTGTCTTCGTCGGCTTGGTCGCCAGCTTCGCTTCGTTGAAGGCCAAGCGCTCGCGCTGGCCAGCGAGGTCGGTGGCGTGTTCGGCCATCTCCTCTGCACGCGCGTCGCGGATCGCCAAGCCGATCTCCTGTCCCAGGCCCTCGCGCTGGGGCCGCAGGAACCAGTCCTCGATCGCCTTGGGCATCCGCCGGCGGGTCGTCCGTTTGCGCTGCCGGTCAGGCGCAGCCCACACGTTCGCTGCGAAGTCCTCCAAGCTCATGATCGCCCCGTGATGGCGGCAGAACTTGTCGTAGTCGGCCTGGATCATGGCGGAATAACACATCGGGTCAGCGCTCCCTGGTGTATTCGTCCAGCACGTTCCGCGCTTCGAGCTCGGCCATCACCGCCGCCTCGAGCAGTTCGCCGTCCTCTTCCGTCACGCCTTCGAACAGGGGCGCCTTGGCGATGTCGACGGCGCGCTGGAAGGCCGGCGCCCCTGCAGAGAGGTCGGCGATCGCGATGCCCAACCCTTCAAGGAAGGCCAGCCACTCGGGCCCGTTCAGGCGCTCGTCCACGATGCTCTGGATGTCCATGGCGCGGACTATACCGGGGCTCAGTCGGTACGGCGTCAAGGCCGCTGCCAGCCCGCTGCCTTCAGTTCCTTGGCGGCCTGCAGCTGCTGCAGGGAGCGGCGGAGATCTTCTTCCGTCTCCGTGCCCCAGCAGCTCGGAGCGCCTTGGGCCAAAAGCATCTCCCCGTACCGGTGCAGATCCTCCCAGGTGAGCTGGGCGGCTTCCCGCGCATGCTCAAAGGTCAAGTGCATCACCGCCCGGAAGTCCTGCTGGAGCTCGGGCCAGAAGGCATCGGCGATGTCGGCGCCCTGGCGGACCCGGTGCGCGGGTGACCCCGGCCGGTTCTCCCCCGTGGCCAACGGGAAGGCCGCGGCGAGCAGCAGGTAGGCGAGGTCCCGCCTGCTAACGTTAGCGCCCTTGAGCAGCTCGCCGGCGCGCTCGTTCATGACCTGGTGGAGCTCCCGCAGGGTCATGTCGCGGTAGGGGTTTGGGGGATCTCGATCCATGGCGTCGAACCATACCCGGACTGGGCATGAGCGTGCCCATGCAGGGCACGGCATGTGGTCGAAATTGGAACGGTGAAGTCGCGAGCCGAAGTGCTTGAAGGCCGATGCAACGAACTAATTTTACGTCCGATTTTACGTCGGGCAGCAAAAAGGCCGCTTGCGCGGCCTTTAAGGCATTGATATTGCTGGCGCCCGAAGTTGGACTCGAACCAACGACCCCCTGATTAACAGTCAAGTGCTCTAACCGGCTGAGCTATTCGGGCGGGGCGCGTATTGTAGCCAGCCGCCGGGGCGGGAACAAGCCTCCCGCGG
>Ga0247823_10000432_pt1 | contig 35776 bp, 39 predicted proteins | sample 13C_PalmiticAcid_2_FD_192426 | JGI IMG/M metagenome (GOLD analysis project Ga0247823, IMG submission 192426) | Soil microbial communities from agricultural site in Penn Yan, New York, United States - 13C_PalmiticAcid_Day30 | ecosystem: Environmental > Terrestrial > Soil > Agricultural land...
CCCCCACCCCCAGCCTCCGGCTTGACAGGGTGTGCTAGGCTTGGGCCTGTGCCCCGCTCGGCGGCACCCCCGGCCTCCCGACGGGGGAGTGAGCATGAGCGAGAGGGCAGCGTGGCACGGCCCTAAGCCAGCACTACCCCAGTCATGAGCCGTAGAGGCTTGATGGGGTAGTAGGAGGATCTCCTTCTAGTCCCGGCAACAGCGGTATCGGACGATCCGATACCGCTGTTGTGTGTACCCCCGTGGCCCGTCGGTCTTGACTGAGCCTTTACGATCGGGGCGAACGTCGTCGGATGAGCGGCATGGGACAGCATGGTGATGTGTCCAGTGAGCCCCGGGCGATGATCAGGATCTGGGTGGGACGGCGGGTCGGAGACGTGGGTCGGAATGACCGAATCGGTATGGTTTCCAGAAACCGTGAAGTACCGAATATCGGGTTTCGGAAGTGACACGAGGAGACTCGAAACCTTCGATGTTGGAAGGACGAGAGTCAAAGTCAGGTGAGCCGGTCATGGCAGATCCACCATCCGAGAAGAGTCGAGAACCGCTGACTCGCCGAATTCCATGTGGGCCGGAACAGATGTGCCCGACGGTGCCGCTGACACGAACAGCAGGATGAACGGCACGATGACGAGCATGGCGAAGACGCTGACCCACCCCAGAACGGTGAATATCACCGCCTCCAGTGCCGCGTCACGGGCCGGATCGGGCATCGCGTCACTTCCTGCCGAGGTAGGCGGCGCGGACGCGTCCGGCCAGTGCGAGGCCGACGCGGCTGGATCGGACGATGGTGTCCGCGTTGGGCACGGTGCGCTTGGTCAGGGATACCGGCTTGGTCAGGTTGACGGTCATGGTCATGCTCCTTGGTTGGTTTCTGGAAACGGATGATGCCAACGCGAGAGTCCCGTATCGGACATTCCGATACGGGACTCCACGCAAGCGCCACCTGATCAGGCTGCGTCGGCGATCTCGTCGGCGTCGCCGGTGATCATCGCCACCAGCGCGTCGTACAGGTCGGGGTTGTCGTCGCGGTTGATCGTCACCGATCCGCCACCCTCGCCCGACAGCGTGGCGCGCAGGGCAACCGGCTTGTCGCCACCCACCGACAGCGCGCGCTTGACGGCGCGGACCAGCGTGTCGTGCCCGGTGCCGTAGTCGGTGGTGACCTGCGCACCCTTCTTGCCCGTCTTGACGGCCGGACGCTCGCCGTCACCGCATGCCCACACGTGGACGGCCTCGGCGACCGCGCCCCGCTCCTTGTGGTCGAAGGTCTCCGACAGGGACGCGATGATCTCGGTGACGGCCGTCTCGGTGAGACGCACGCCGCGACCGATGTTCTTGACGGTGGTGATGTTGTTCATGACGTTCTCCTATGTGTGTGTTGGATGTGGAGTGAATGAATCACGCAAGCCGTATCGGAGGAGTCCGATACGGCCAACGCGACCCACACTTGCTAGGTGTGGATGCGTGTCTTGTTACCGCATGACTGCGGCGGGCCTACGGTTCCTGACGCGGGATATCCCGTTCGGATCAACATGTGCCGCACGCGCCACGGTTAGCGCGCCCGGCCGTCCCATCGTCGTTGTCACCGCGTGTTGCGCCGTGTCTGTGAACACGCGGGTATGGCTCAGCCTCTCGCTATTGAATGCTGTGGCGTCGGGACAGCCGTCACGCCTGTCCACCCTCATGGGACTTCACCCATGGGTGCCTGAGCCGAGCGCGCACGGGCGCACGGGGTGCTACGGCGAACCTCCTGTCGTGTGCGGTCGGGGCCTCGCGCCCGACCTGCAACCCCCAATCTAGGTGCCCCACACCCCCGTGTCTACCTTCGCAACGAAAGTTCTGAAGACGTGTCCGTAACGAAGCCTGACTCGGCCCATTGACAGGTTTCCAGAAACACATATTGTGACACACTATGAGGTTTCCAGAAACACCTGTTGTGACACAATACGGGCGCATGGTGTAATACGGTGATACACCCAATGGTGTGTTACAGTTGACCTACCGAAAGGGGCCGGAACCCGAGTAGGTTATTCAGCCCTCTCTGGTGCGCTACCCCCGGTTTCCAGAAACGGGGTCAGGACCAGCGGAGCGCAGGACTGAGCCCACAGAGAGCCGCTCCGCTGGACATGTCGTGTTACCGTATGCGACATGATGGAGGAGGTGGGACCATGGCATGGCGAACGACGGCTGAGCCGCGCACTGAGTTCGTGACCCTGCGGCTGACGGTCGCTGAGGCTGCTGATCTGGACACGATGGCGGCCGACAATTCGATGAACCGCTCCGAGGCGGTTCGCTGGTCGGTGAACCGCGTGGTGGCGGCCGAGAAGCGGAAGAAGGCCAAGCAGCAGACGCAGGCGGAGCGGGAGGACGGCGATGGCTGAGTTCCTGTTCGGCGGACTGCCCGACTGGTATCTGGTTGGGGTGATCCTCGCGACCCTTCTGGTGCTGGCAGCGTTCTGTATCACTTTCGGGTTCATGGCTGACGCTTCCTCGTACAGCGACGACCGTCGGAACTACGCTCGGGCGGCGCTGGCCATACTGGTGTTGGGCCCAATCGCGGCATACCTGTGGCCCTTCATGCTCGGGTTCGCCCTCATGTGGCTGCTCGTGTGGCTGGTGATGGAGGCGGTGGCGTGACGAAGCCGAAGGGTAAGGCGCTCGCGATCACCAAGACCCCGGCCCAGAAGGCAGCCGAGACCCAGCGTGCGAAGCGGGAGCAGGCTGCCGCACTGGAGAGGGCGAACGCACAGCGCCTCGCCCAGATCATCAACCTGACCATCTCGGGGCACTCGCTCGCCGATATCGCGATAGCCACTGGCTCCACGGTCGATGAGGTCGAGCGCCTGCTGACCACCGACATGAGCCGCTACGTGCGGTCCCAGCCCGCGCTTCGCGTGTACGTGCGCAACTTCATCTCCTCGAAGTACGCGAAGTTGCTGGAGGCGGACTGGAAGGACGCTACGGTCGATGACCCGACCGACTACCGCAAGAAGTTGGAGCATCAGGACCGGGTGTTGAAGATCCTGCGCGAGATGGATCGCCTCCACGGTGCCGCAGCGCCCACCCAGTCCGAGATCAAGGTCGACGCGGCACCCGAGGCCGTCGAGGCGCTGGTGAACCGCCTGAGCAGTGCGCAGGGGCTGGGCTACGACGCCGCGATCTTCGACGTGGTAGACGCCGAGGTCGTGCACGAGGCGGTGGAGGCCAGCGCCGCTGCTGAGTACGATGCGGGCGAGGCTGTCGGTGAGACGGCTGACGACGAGGAGGACCTGTGAGCAACGAGTACACACGGCTCCGCAAGGGCGACGTGCAGATCGCCCGGGTGGTCGGTGAGACCGAGGAGGGCCTGACCCTGTTCGTGCCCAAGGACTTGGACGGGGTGTTCCATCTCGAAGGCGGAGAGGCGTTCCTGTCCATCATGTTCGTGCGCAACGACGGCCACGGCGGCATCGCTGTCTGGGTCCCATGGGAGAAGTGATGGACGCCAGCCCAGCCACGTGGTTCGTGCTCCTGATGGTGCTGGCCGGTGGGTTCTATCTCGTCGGATCAGTGGTGCACGGGGTGCTTGCTCGGTCGCTGGCCTACGCCGCCGTCACCGCTGCGGTGCTACTGGCGTTCGAGGCCCTGTCGAGGCTGGCATGAGCGAGCCGCTGGACTACAACGCCCTGAGCGAGGCCGAGAAGCGCGCTGTGGCCGAGCGGCTGCTGCGCATCGAGGAGTCGGGGTGGAAGCCGTTCTGGTGCCTCGACCCTGAGTGCACCGGGGACCCGCACTGGGCCGTTGAGACGGACCCGGACACGGGGGAGTCCTTCAACCTGTGGGTTTCTGGAAACGACACCTCAGGCCCCGATGGGCAGCCCGTCGGTCCGCTGGTCTACGAGGACCGGAACGGGGATCTCCTTTGGGACCCGCACGGCAAACCGATCAAGGACCTGCGCAAGAAGGGACTCACTCTCGTCGGGCGTCCAGTGCTCGATCCGAAATGGGCGCACAACCACGCTCGCAAGGACCAGCGCCTGCCACCGTGGAACACCAAGTGGACGCTGTTCATCATGAGTGGCCGAGGCTCGGGCAAGACCCGGACCGGGGTCGAGTTCGTCACCCTGTGTGCACGCAAGGGGCTGAACGGCGCGATCCTCGGTCGTCGTGGTACCGAGTTGGTGAACACCCACGTGGCGGAGATTCTCGCTCATGCGCACCCGGAGTTCATGCCCACGTACTGGGCGAGCAAGGACCTGATCGAGTGGCCGAACGGGGCCATCACCTACTTGTTCAGTGCCGAGAAGCCGGAGAACATCCGAAGCGTCAACCTGTCCTACGCGTGGGTCGACGAGGCCGCGTTCATGGACGAGATCGAGACCGCGTGGATGAACCTCAAACTCGCCACGCGAGTCAAGGTGGCGGGCAACCCGATCCACTTCCTGATCACCTCCACTCCGACCGGAACACCGTGGGTCATGGAGATGGAGGAGGACCCCGACGTGATCGTGCGCCGGGTGAGCACGTACGCGAACCGGGCCAACCTCGACGAGGACTTCCTCTCCGATCTGGAGAAGAAGTACGAGGGCACCCGGATGGGCCGTCAGGAGTTGCACGGCGAGGTGCTGCGTGATGTCGAGGGCGCGCTGTGGAACGACGACCTGTTCAAGCACCTGCGACTGGACGCGTCCGAGTTCGCCGACTTCGTCGACGTGCTCGATGACCGCGTCGTGGCCGTGGACCCGGCCGGGTCGAAGGGCAAGAGGAGTGACGCCACCGGCATCATCGGGGCGGGGGCCATGCACTTCGACGACGACGGCAACGCACTGGCACGGTCGAACCACTTCGTGCTGGCCCGGGGCACGCTGAAGGGCTCGCCGACCGAGTGGGCGGCGCGCACGTTCGCAATCGCCCACCACATCGACGCGAACCGGATCGTGGCCGAGAAGAACTTCGGTGGCGACATGGTCAAGCAGGTGCTCGACGACTACAAGGCCACGCACAACCGCGAGTCCAAGAGCCCCGACGACAACATCTACAACTCCGACGGCGACGAGTTCAAGGTCGAAGTGGTCCACGCCCAGAAGGGCAAGGAGACCCGTGCTGAGCCCGTGGTGGGCAAGTACGAGCAGGGCACGGTCACCCACGTGACAAGCCCCGGCGTCTACGGAGACCTGAGCGAGTTGGAGAAGCAGCAGGTCACGTGGGTACCGAAGTCCCGTGGCGGTCGGATGCCCTCGCCCAACGACATCGACGCACTGGTGTGGGCGGTGCGGGCGCTGGAGTCGAAGGTGAAGTTCCGCACGGCACAGGCATCGAGGCAGATCCTGAGCAAGTTGAAGCGCACCGCTTGACGTTGTGTTACGGTATACGGCATGGTGAGACACGAGGAGCGCTTCATCGGACCGGACGGTCGAGCGTGGGTGTTGGAACGCCGCGACTTTGGTGATGGTGATGTGGACTACTACCTGACTGAGCCGGATGGACGAACCACCAAGGTGCGAAGGGAACTGGTCTGATGGGACTGACTGATCAGATCGGCGTGGCGCTTTCCACGACCGGGCAGGAGCACCGACTCGGGTTTCTGGAAACGTGCGTCAAGGCGTGGGGCAAGGCGCTGCCCGTCGGCTCCACCCTCATGGTGACCGTCGACGGGTCAGCCGCCGAGGCCGAGCGCGTCAAGGCTCGGCTAGGTGACTCGACGCTGGTGTACCGGGTCGGCCAGCCGCACTGGGCGGGACAGAGGGGACTTCCATTCCCCGATCGGCTGGGCGTGGCGGTGAACAAGAACACTGGGCTGGAACTGCTCATGAACGCCCGCGTCAACGCGGAGTTCCCCACCATCGAGCACCTGTTCCTGTGCGACGACGACACGTGGCCGCTCAACACCGACGCCCTATGGCTCCACACCCAGCAGCCAGCGCTTCCGCATTCGATGGTGTGCTGGGGCGCTGGACGCCTGCTCGGTCAGTGGAACGAGTACGCCCAGTGGAAGTGGCCACGCGGCGTCCTGCTGTACGCCAACCGAGCGGTACTGAGCAAAGTTGGCGGAATGGATGAGGCGTTCGGGCTCGGCGGTCATGAGCACGCCGAGTGGAGCCGCCGCATACACCAGCACGGCATGACCCCGGTGCCCTTCCCTTCACCCCGGTACTACGCCGAGGACGCGCCTGTTGGGAGGGCTCATGGGGCGTGGGCGTACTGGCACTGCGAGGACATGCCCCAACTGATCCGGGGCCGCGTCGAGCACAGCGCCCGGCTGGGTGCCCGGCGTCGTGAACAGACCACCATCAGCCGCAAGCGGGACTGGGACAAGATCAACGCCGTGATGGCTGCCCGCGACGGCGACACGTCTTTCGTGCCGTTCCGCGCTGAGGCAAACGGGCGGGCTTCGGCTACCCTGTTCTGAGTCGAGCCGAGGCGCCGACGAATACTTGAACATCCCGAGCCAAGGAGCCAAGGGGAAACCAGTGAGCATCGAGTTCTTCTGGATCGCTGTCGCAGCGGTCACCATCACGTCCAGTGCGAGGATCACACGCCTCGTCACCTACGACAAGTTCCCCCCGGTGCAATGGCTCCGGGACAAGTACGCGGATCTCACTGACCGCCCCCGTCTCCTCGGCTGGCAACTGCTGGCCTTCTGTGCCTACTGCGCTTCGTTCTGGATCACTGTCGGCGTTGTGCTCTGGGGCTACCTCACCGACTGGCAGCCCGTGTGGTGGGTCGTCAACGGCACCTTCGGCGCGTCCTACCTCGCAGCCATCCTGATGGTCCATGACGGTGAGCCCGACGACGAGCCTGTCGAGGTCCACGTCGAGAAGCCGATCGAGGTCCAGATGCAGGAGTCGTTGTTCAACGACATGTACGACGAGGACGCTGACTGATGGCCCGTCCCAAGGCTCCGACGCGCATCCCGGTGCAGGCATCACTGGTTTCTGGAAACCCTGCCCGCGCCCCCCAGGCGCTGGCTGGATCGGCTGCCGTCTACTCGAACAAGCGGCTGACCCAAGCACGCCGGGTGAACACCGATCGCCGCGAGATTGCCAAGCGCTGGCAGGTCGAGGCGTACCGCCACGTCAACATCTGCGGTGAGGCGCGCTACGCCGCCTCCCTGTTCGCGTCCACGGCTGGGCGGGCCGAGATCGGCATCAGCCAGCCCCAAGCACTTGTGCGCAAGCCAGTGTGGGTGAACTCGGGTCCCGAGGTCGACGTGCTGGCCGAGATCGCCCCCACGGTGCGCGAGCGATCGAAGTTGATCCGCAACTACATGCTGCACCGGGTCATCGCTGGGGAGTGCTACCTCATTGCCCGTGACCGACTCGACACCGACCCCGAGTACGCCACTCGTGCAGCCGACCCGGTGTGGGAGATCGTGGCGGTCACCGAACTGCGCAAGACCGGCGCGGGTGAGTACACCGAGTGGCAGGTTCGCCACCAGAACGGCGAGTGGATCTCGCTGTCGGCTGACGACCCGGTCATCCGGATGTGGAACCCGGACCCGGAGAACCGCGAGGAGGCATGGAGCCCGTTCCGCTCCCTGCTGCCCACGCTGCGTGAGATCGAGTGGCTGACCAAGCACATCTTCACGCAGGTCCGCAGTCGCCTGATGAGCGCCGGGATCTGGTTCCTGCCCGAGAACCTGACCTTCGCTCCGCCTCCGCCCGAGGCGGTGGAGGGCGGCGAGGAGGCCATCGCGAACATGAACGAGGCCGAGCAGTTCATGCTCTCCCTCGCGCACTCCGCGATGCAGATGCTCGACGCCGACGAGGTCGCCATGCCATCGATCGTCATGGCCGACCCCATCGCCCTGCCGAACGTCGACCAGAACAAGTTGATCAAGTTCTGGTCGGAGATCGACGACAAGGCGATGCTGCTGCGCTCGGACTCGGTGCGCCGGTTCGCGCTTGGCATGGACATGCCTCCCGAGCAGATCCTCGGCTCCTCGGGCATCGCGGTCACTGGGGCTGGTGGCTCGGCCGGGTCGGTCAACCACTGGGGTGTGTGGGCCAACGAGGAGCAGACGATCTCGGACCACATCGAGCCTGCGCTCGATGACCTCGTGAGCGTGCTGACCTCAGCGGTCCTGCGCAACGCGGTGCCCGGGACCAAGTACGTCGTCGCCTACGACACCGCGAACCTGCGCCTGCGCCAAGACCGCAGCAAGGAGTCGATGGAACTGTACGACCGTGGCCTGCTGAAGGCCGATGTCGCCCTACGGGAGAACGGGTTCGACCCGGCCTCGGACCAGATGGACGACAAGGAGCGCAAGTTCTGGCTGCTGAACAAGGTGCTGGGCGGCACCTTCACCCCCGAGCAGATGCAGGGGGCGCTCGCGCTCTACGGAGTTGACCTCCCGATCGTCCGCGCCTACGTGGAATCGGAGCGTGTGGGCACCCCGAAGGAACTTCCGGGCCGCAGCAACGCCCCGAGCCTCGAAGACCACCCCTATGAGGGGCCGCCGCGAGTCCAGAACGACCACTCCCCCGCCCCGTTCGGCGTCTTGCACGCCAGTTGTGAGGTTCTGGTGCTCCGAGCACTGGAGAAGGCCGGAAACCGGCTGCTCAACGACGGTCGCCGGGGCAAGGACAAGGACCGGAGCACGCCCGCGCACATGGCACACCTCGTTGCGAGCGTCGAAGTGGTGCCCGAGTTCGACTTCGGGCTCCTTCCGACGGTCATGGAAGGTGAATCGGCGGTCCGGCAGGCCCAGATCGGCGGCGCACTGCACCGTTACTGCGCCCGGATGTACCGCGAGGGTGTCGGATACTCCCGTGAGGGGCTGATGGAGGCGGTGAAGGGGCTGTGAGCGCGTTTCTGGAAACGGTGAAGGCCGAATACACCCGCGTGCGCGCACTTTCCTTCGCCCCTGAGGGCTATGAGGGCGTCGAGGTGGCCGGTGTGCTGGTCGTGGCCCGCGATACCGGCGCAATGCTGCTTGCCCGGCGGGCTTTCGACGAGGATGACGACCCCGAGGTGGCCCAGACATGGGAGATGCCCGGCGGCCACCTCGAAGACGGCGAAGATGCGTGGGTTGGGGCGGCTCGGGAGTTCTCCGAGGAGATCGGGGTGCCTCTACCGGACGGTGAGGTGGTCCATGGGTGGCGAGCGGGCGATGAGGACCAGTATCAGGGCTTCGTGTACGCCATCGAGGCCGAGATCCCGGTCGAGAGCCTGAATCCTGATCCCGAAGAGGTGTCCGACGTGGTCTGGGCGACCGTCGATCAGGCGGCTACCCTGAACCTGCGCCCGGAGTTCGCGAAGTTGGATCTGAACGCGCTGGTCGCGACGGTTTCTGGAAACAAGGAGAGCAGCATGGCCGAGGACGAGACGTTGGCTGCGGCAACGCAGGTCGGCACCGCCGAGGAGTACCTGCGTACCGACGAGGACGGAAACGAACTGACTCGGGTGGAGGCTCCCGCCGACGAGAACGAGATCGAGGAGCCGATGCTGTCGCTGGCCGACATCTCGCTGGCTTCCATCCCCGTTCACGGCGTGCTGGCCCCCGAGGACACCGAGTCGGGCGACAGCCGGGGCTTCAACAATGGCGCCATGACCCGGCGCCCCTACCGCCTGCCCTTCATGTACCAGAAGGCGCAGACCTCCGGCCATGACGGCGCTGTTCCGGTCGGCTCGGTGGACCGGCTCATGCGCAAGGACGGGCTGATCCACTGGGAGGGGCAGTTGATGCCCTCCGACGACGCCTCCGACTTCGCCGGACTCCTCGCGTTCTTCGGACGCTTCGGTGTCTCCGTCGACGGGGACCGTGGCTCGCTGGACTCCGAGAAGACCAGCGAGACCGGCGTCGTATGGTTCGACGCTGTTCGCGCTGCTGGCCTGACTGCTGTGTCCATCCCCGCCTTCGCTGAGGCGTACGTCGCCTTCGGCCCGCACCCGGACATGCCGACTGAGGAGGCGTTGACCGCCTCCATGGTCGAGTCCGGCGACCTCGTCACCTTCGACCGGGGGCCGGGCTGGGTCACCAACCCTCGTGAGACCAAGCGCATCCATGACTACTGGACCAAGAAGGGCCAGCCCGGCTACGTCAAGATCGGCTGGGGCACGCCCGGCGACTTCACCCGAGCCAAGAAGTTGATCGGGGAGAAGATCGGGATGAACTCTCCCGAGGACCTGCGCTACCTCAACCAGATCATCGCCCAGTGGCACTACGACGCCCTCGGCTACTGGCCCGGTGACTGGGACAAGCCGGGCAACGACACGACCGCTGAGGGTCGGGCCAAGCGCAAGGCTCGCGCTTCGCTCACGGCGAGTGTGTTCTCGATCGAGGCACTGGCAGCAGACGACCCTATGCGCGGGGAGATGTACTGCTCGGCGCACTGCGGCAAGCCGGGCGAGTTCACCGTCAGCACCCCCGATAAGGAATGGTTCGCCATCTACTGCGCCGAGCACGCACAGGAGTACGAGGACAAGCCGGTCCCGGGTTGGGACCCGCCTGAGGGCATCGAGGCAGTCGAGAACGACGAGCACGCCAAGTGGGAGGCGGTGCTTGTCTCTAGTGTTTCCGGAAACCCACGACCGCCGCTGTCGTACTTCCACCAGCACCCGATGATGGTGGATGACGTGTGGGCGCTGGAGTCTGGTGCACTCACAGTCGAGGAGCCTGACGAGTTCGGCTTCCGCCGGGTCTGGGGCTTCGCCGCCCAGTGGGGCGTGTGCCACGTCGGCATGGATGGCCGATGCGTCGAGCCGCCGCAGACTTACTCGGACGACTACCCGGAGTTCCACCTCGGCCGGACCAAGACCGCCGAGGGCTACGTCTACACGGGCGTGCTGACCTACGGCGTCGGTCATCGTGACGGAGACACCATCCTGTCCGAGAGTCCCGAGCAGGCGTTCTTCGACAACACCAACAATGCATGGGCTGCTGTCCGCGTGGGTGAGAACGAGCGCGGCATCTGGTTCTCCGGTGTCGTGCTGCCCGGCGTGCCCGAGGAACACCTCGTCAAGATCGAGGCATCGGGTCAGGTCAGTGGTGAGTGGAAGCGAGGTGCCATGCGCGCCTGCCTCACCGTCAACGTGCCCGGCTTCCCGGTCGAGCGCCCGAGCGCAGCGTACGACGACGAGGGCAACGTGCTGGCGTTGGCCGCGAGTGCGTTCGGCGGTGTCGAGAACTCGCCGTGCGAGCCGACGCCGCTGGAGAGGATGCAGGCGCTGGCAGCGATCGACGCGGAGGTGCGCTTCGAGCGCCTGCGCGAGCAGTGGAAGGCGGTGCGGTGATGGGTTGCGGCTGCAACAAGACCACCTCGAACCAGAAGTTCGAGTGGACTGCGTCGGACGGTTCGGCGAAGATCCTCTACCCGAACAAGATCCAAGCCCAGGCCAAAGTGCTTCGTAGCGGCGGTTCGATCAAGCCAGTCGCGGGCTGACGTATGACGACCGAGTGCTACGCCATGGTGCGGGGCTCGGCCCTGAGGGTGACAGGGCTGGCCCGGTGTGGTTCCATCCCTGAGACCATCCAGTACGCCACCTCGAAGTCGGTCAGTCGGGTGGCGATCAACGAGGTCACCGAGGCCGGAGCCAACGAGGCACTGAAGACTGAGCAGGATGAGACTCGTCTTCTCCTCGTCCGGCCCGAGCAGACGATTCGCTACAAGGTCGACATCGACTTCCTGCGTGTCGATCCCGGAATGCTCAGCCTCGTGACCGGGATGTCATTGGTCTATGGCCACCCGTCTGAGAGTGGCTTCGGGTTCGGTGAAGGTGGATTCGGGGTCGTCCCGTTCGGTGGGTCCGGCGGCCTCGGAGATGTGGTGGGTTTCGACGCGAAGACCCGGATGCCCGCAGCCGCCTTCGCTCTGGAGGTCTGGTCTCGGCTGACCGGACAGGCTTGCGTGGACGGCGAGCGCAAGTACGGCTACACGCTGTTCCCCTACCTGAGGGGTGGTTACCTGTCGGGGTTCCAGTTCACCAATGGGCTGGTCTCCTTCCGTCTCGTCGGAGCGCAGGCTCGTCGCGGGTCGAAGTGGGGCTACGGCCCCTACGATCTCGAAGGTGAGTGGGAACGGCTGAACTCCCCCATCGAGCGCAAGACCCAGTGGCGCACCTTCATCACCACCGCTGCCCCTCCGACCGAGCAGGATGGGATCATCGAGTTCACGGACGGGATCGACGGCGGGGACGCCGACGAGACCACCAGTGACATCATCGACAACTACTACGCTCCGGAGGCCAGCCAGACTCCGGATCTCATCGAAGGCGGTAGCGCGGCATGACGCACATCAGGCAGCGGCGAGACACTGCTGCGAACTGGACCAGCGCTGACCCCATCCTGCAACTCGGTGAGATGGGTTGGGAGACCGACACGCTCAGGGGGAAGTTGGGCGATGGGATCAATGCGTGGAGCGACCTGTCCTACGCCGTTGACAGCGCACCTGTCACCACAGTGGCGGGCAAGACCGGCGACGTGGAACTCGACAAGACCGATGTCGGCCTGCCGAACGTCGACAACACCTCGGACGCGGCGAAGCCGGTCAGTGCAGCGCAGGCCGCCGCTCTTGCGTTGAAGGCCGACCTCGCTTCCCCGACGTTCACCGGGGATCCGAAGGCACCGAGCCCGGCTTTGGCTGACGACGACACTTCGATCGCCACCACCGAGTGGGTGCGTGACGTGCTCGCCAACTCCCCGGTCTTGGCCGGGAGCCCGACAGCACCCACCCCCACGGCCGGGGACAATGACACCTCGATCGCCACCACCGCGTTCGTGCAAGATGCGATCAAGTCTGGTCCGTGGACGGCGTACACCGTGGCGTGGACGGCGAGCACCACAGATCCGACGATCGGCAACGGCACGTTGCAGGGGTGGTACCGGCAGGTCGGGAAGACGGTCAACTTCCGGATCCGGGTCACCTTCGGGACTACCACCAATGTCGGGTCTGGCACCTACTTCTGGACCCTCCCGGTCAACGCCATGAGCACCCACATCGCGGTGGCGCAGGCGTTCCTGCGTAACGCGGCAGGATCGTCTCGCAACTACCGATTTGCACGGACCAGCGCCTCTGGTGTCATCGCTCTCGAAGACGCGGCGGGGGCTGCTGTCACCCACGCTGTTCCGATGGCATGGGCGACCGGCGACACAATTGACATCAACGGAAGTTACGAAACGCCGTGATACCAGTCTGGCGTGTTTCTGGAAACCCGTGCTAATCTCGCAGCAGCGTAGGTTGGTTGCCAAGGTGCCCTGACTACACCAGACTGTTTCAACACAGCATCGACAACAACAGGACTGAAGGGACACCGTCATGGACTACACCACCATGAGCGCTGACGAACTGACCGCCGCGCTCAACGAGGCTCGCGAGAGGGCCACCGCGCTGTTCGCGCTGGAGAGCGTCAACAAGGAGCAGGCCGACGAGGCTGAGGCTCTCGTCGCCTCCATCCGCGACATCGAGGCCGAGCAGGCCGATCGCGACAAGATCGCCAAGGACGCCGCCGAGCGCTTCGCCAACGCCCGCGCCTCGTTCTCCAACGAGGACGGCGAGGACGGCGACGAGGGTGACGACGCCGAGGACGGCGACGACTCCGAAGACGGCGAGGGTGGCGAGGTCGTCGAGGCCGCCGCCGAGGACGGCGACAACGCCGACGAGGGTGACGACGCTGACGGCGACGAGGCCGAGGTCACCACCGCAGCCGCCGTCAACCACCGCAACACCCAGACCGCCAAGGTCTCCGCCGCCAAGCGCGTCGGTGCCAAGGTCAAGCGACCCACCGTGGCCGCTGCCCAGCCGGTCACCATCACCGCCGCCGCCGACATCCCCAACGTCGCCACCGGCTCGGAGATGGAGGGCATGACGCAGGTCGCCTCCGCGATCCAGTCCCGCCTGAGGGGCATCCCGAAGTTCAACGCCCGTGCAGCCCAGATGGTCCACGAGACCTCGGGTGGCGAGCCGGTCCTGAAAAAGATGGCCATCGCGTCGTTCGGCCTCGACTTCGAGCCCGAGATGACGGCGAAGAAGACCTCGACCGACAAGGACTACTCGGCGGTCCACGCCTCGATCGCCAAGCACAAGGAGGCGGTCAAGGCCGGTCTCGCGGTCGCGGCCAACGGCCGGGCGAACGTGGACGCCACGACGCTCACCGCCGCTGGCTGGTGCGCACCGTCGCCGTACGTCTACAACTGGATCGCGGACTACGTGGTCGACGGCCTCATGACGCTGCCCGAGGTCTCGGCGCCGCGTGGTGGTCTCCAGATCACGCAGGGTCCGCAGTTGGCGCAGGGTACCTACGCCGACCCGGCCGACTTCGGCTTCGGCGGCACCGAGGCGCAGGCCATCGCGGGCTACACCAAGACCTGCGAGACCATCGAGTGCCCGGACTTCGTCGACCACCGTCTGGACTTCACCGGCTACTGCTGGAAGATCCCGATCCTGACCGAGAAGGCGTTCCCGGAACTCGTCGCGGACGCCCTGCGTCTGTCCGACGTGCTCTACGCCCACAAGATGAACTCCCGGTTCATCGCGGACGTGGTCGCCGGATCGAGCGAGGTCGACGCGACGAACGCTCTCGGCGGTGTCTTCCTCGACACGCTGGAGGCGTTCACGCAGGTGGCGATCAAGGAGCGCCGCTGGTGGAACATCGGTGAGAACGCGCCGATGGAGATCAAGTTGCCGCAGATCGCGCTCGACATCTTCAAGTTCGACATGGCTCGTCGTTCCGGCCTCGCGCTCGACGACATCGCCACGGACCAGAAGGTGGCTGCGCACTTCGCCAACCACAACTTCTCGGTCGAGTACGTGAGCGACTGGCAGGACCCGACGCCGCACGTCTCCACCGTGACCGTGGCGTGGCCCGAGACCATCAAGGGCATCATGTACCCGGCCGGTACGTGGGCCAAGGCGGTCGAGGATGTCATCAACCTGTCGGCCGTCTACGACGCCGCCTCGCTGAGCGTCAACGAGTACACCGGCGTTTTCTTCGAGCAGGGCGTCATGACCCTCAAGATGGGGTACCGCTCGCACGTCATCGAGGTCCCGGTCTGCGTCGCGGGCCGCTCGGGTGCGAACGACTTCACCTGCGAGCCGATCGGTTCGTTCTGATCCGGTGGGAGCCGGTTTCTGGAAACGGGAACCGGCTCCCCGCCGAATTGGAATGTGACTGAGAACTAGGAGAGAGCATGTCGCAACTGATCGAGGAGGCCGAGATCGCTCGGCCCACCCCGGACCCGGTGACCTCGTCCGTTCTCGCGCACGCGACGGTCGCCGAGATCGGTCGCTTCGGCCTGCGGAACAACGAGGGCCTGTGGCCGTCGTACAACTGCATCGACACGCTGGTGCCGACGCCGATCTGCCCGGACCCGATGCTCACCGAGACCGGCGAGTGGAAGTCCTACGACTTCCCCGAGTGGGTCCCTGCGTTCGAGTTCGCGGTACAGGGTGGCGTCCAGTGCAAGGTCATCGGTCTGGACCGAGCCGACATGGAGGCCGAGGTTCGTCGCGTCTTCGCGCTCAACGAGGGCAAGGGCGTCGAGCGCGCACTCGCGGCCAACCGCTTCGTCGCCTCCACCTCGGGTGAGACCCCGCTGTGGGGCGACCCGGTCGACCTCACCCCCGGCTCCGCCATCAGCCTCGCCACCGCTCTGGCCCTGCTGGAGGGCTACGCGGCGGCGAACTACGCGGGCTTGCCGACCATCCACATGCCGCGCGCTGCGGCTTCCCTACTCAACGAGCGGATCGTGTGGAAGGGTGACGAGGCGTACACCCGGTCGGGGTCGAAGATCGCCATCGGTGGTGGCTACGACCCCGACTACGCCACGGGCTTCGACGGGACGTGGGACCTGTTCGCCACCGGAGAGGTCTATGTCGAGCGATCCGGGACCATCGACATCAACACCATGGTCCTTCCGGGTGACGGCTCGGGTACCGGCTCGGACCAGAACGGCCTGAGCGACAACACCGCACTTGCGCTCGTGGAGCGCATGTACCGAGTCGGGGTCGACTGCTTCGTCGCCAAGGTCACCGGCACGGCAACCACCCTCGACGGCGGCGCAGGATTCGGAGTCTGATCATGGCAACTCTCAGTGTGTACGTTCCCAACGGTGAGTCCCGTCAGGAGACCGCCGTCCTGCTCGTTGGCACCGCCGAGGAGCACGGCATCGACCAGCGTGAGATCCGTGCTTCCAACGGCGGCTTCTTCATCTCGGAGGCGCTGGCCGACCTGCTCTACGATGACCAGCCGGGCGAGCCCGCTCCGGTCAAGACCGAGGACAAGACCTCGACCACCAAGACTTCCGGCAACCGGGCCGCGAAGAACAGCACCACCGAGAAGGAGTGATCCAAGGTGCCCACCAAGTGCTACGCGCAGGTCCGGGGAAGCGTCATCCGTGCGACGCGACTCGACGGCTGCGGCAACCCGGACCCCGGCGCGAGCGCCGTGGTCGTCTCCAAGCGGATCTCGACCGTCACCATCAACGAGGTGACCGAGGACGGGACCAACATCCGCGAGCGGAACTTCGGCGATGAACTCTGTGTCGTCGACGACTCGTTCACCCAGATCCTGGGCTACAACGCCGACGTGGCTCTGTGCGGCGTCGACCCGGATCTGATCTCGCTGTTCACCGGCCAGCCGGTGGTCCTCAACGCGGCGGGTGACGTGGTCGGCTTCGACGCCACCACCAACGTGAACCTCGACTCGTTCGGCTTCGCGCTGGAGGTCTGGTCCCGCATCGCGGGCACCGCCTGCGATGCGAGCGGCAACCGGCCGTGGGGCTACACCGTCTTCCCGTTCCTGAAGGGTGGCCGCCTCGGTGGCTTCTCGTTCGAGAACGGGGCGGTGCAGTTCACCATCTCGGGTGCGCAGACCCGTGACGGCAACGGTTGGGGCGTCGGTCCGTTCGACGTGGACCGCGACGAGAGCAACGCCCCGGCGCCGCTCAACACCGCGCTCGACCCCAACGTCCACTTCCGCAACATCCTCGTCACGCTCGACCCGCCCGCCGCCGCGTGTGGTGCGGTCGCGCTGGCCTCGGCCTGACCTGATCAGCCGACAGTGGCCCCGTCCCTACTCGGGGCGGGGCCTTCGTCTTGAACCCGGTTTCTGGAAACCAAGGAGCACCTGATGGCTGACTGGCCAGCGCATGGATCTACGCCGTGGGACACCAACCTGAAGGCGTACGTCGACGAGAAGGACGCCGCTGCTATCGCTGCCGCTGACGCTGCGCAAGCGACAGCGGACGAGACCGAGGCAAACCTGATGGCGCTCGGCCCGGCGTTCGAGGCGGTGTCCGACATGGCTGCGGCGGCGTCTGCGTCGGCTGCTGTGGCAGAGACCCGTTCGAGCACTCTCCAGACAGCGGTCGCCCTCCCATCGCACGTGGTCACGGCGCCTCGCTACAACCCCTACGACGCCGAGCACAACGTCTACAACTTCAAGCAGTCGAACACGAAGCGACTGCGGGCGGGGCTGGGTAAGTCCGGGTCCGGGCAGGTCTCTGAGCACATCGTTGTCGGGGACTCGATGAGCGCGGGCTGCGTGTTCGGCGCGGCGGCCCCCTACATCTTCGACCGAGCCCACGCGTGGCCGCGCATGATGGCCAAGGCTCTCGGGACCGAGACGGGTAGCGGCCTGTGCCGGGTCAACGACAACCTGCTCGGGTCTCCCCAGAATTGGGTGCTGAACGGCACGTGGAACCTGACGGCCAAGTTCTACGCCGTCACCACCGTGCCCGGTGACACGGCTGTCTTCACCGTCCCGGATGGCGTCAGCGGGACCGCCTTCACCGTCACGTGGTACGACCCCGGAACCGGCGGCTCCACCTACCCGTGGACTGCCAGCATCAACGGCGCGGCCTCGGGCGCTGGCTTCCGCACCACTGACTCCGATCTGGCATCCGCGAACTGGCGCATCACCACGCTCATCCCGACGATCGCGCTGAAGTCCGGTGACACCATCACCTTGACGGCCGGAGCCAACGGTCTCTACCTCGTCGGTGGTGAGGTCCACGATCCGGCGAACGGCGGCCTGCGGGTGCACAACCTCGCGCAGTCTGGATCCCGGGCGTACTCGACTGCCAATGGTCAGACGGACCGCTGGGCCTCGTTGGGTGCGAACGGTCTGGGCACCATCCTCAACGCACCGCTGTGGCAGAAGCGCACTGTGACCGACGCGGTGCTGAACGCGGCGTCTCCGACGCTGACCAGTGCGACGGCCGCCTTCACGATCGACGATGTCGGCAAGGTGGTCAGGATTTCCGCCAACAACACGGCCCTGTTGACGAACGCCACCAGCGTCTACATCGCAGCCTTCGTCTCGGCAACGCAGGTCACGCTCTCGTCGAACGCGTTGGCCTCAGCCACGGGCATCACCGTCGACATCAGTCAGGCCCCCGACTGCATTCACATCGAACTCGGTGGGAACGACCTGTCCAACGGCGTCTCGTCGGCGAACATCAACGCGGCCATCACTGCGATCCGCAACTTCTTCCCGAACTCGGACTGCGTCCTCTACGCCAGCCTCTCCCCGGCGACCAGCCTGATCGCGCAGGGAACGTACGACGCGTGGGTGTCCTCGATGTACGACCTCGCAGACGCGCTCGACGTACCGCTGTTCGACATGCGGGCGCGCTACGGAACGTGGACTGAGATCACTGCGAAGTACATGGCGGGTGATGCCACGGCGCACGTCCGTCCGGAGGTGTTCGCTGATTGGGGTGCGAACGTCGCAGCCGTGATGGGTGCCCCCTACGGCAACAAGAACACCAACCCGGCGGCGGGACTGCCCGTTCCAGCAACGTGGCGGAGCATCACGACGGGGGCCAACCTCACCCTCGACGCCACCAAGCGTCACCGCCTCATGTGGCTTGGTGCCGCAGGCACCTCAGCCATTACCCTCAGCAACGCCTCGGAGGCCGTCGACATCGACATCGACATCTTCCAAGGGGCAACACCCTCGACTCTCACATGGTCGAGCAGCGTGCGCTGGGTGGGCAACGCACCGCCCGTCTTCCTGCCGAACACGTACACCCATCTCCGCTTCCGCTTGGACCTCTCCACCGGGTACTACATCGAGCAGCCACGGACCGAGGGGATCTATGCGACCGCCTCGGTAGCCGCGAACCTCACTGGACGGCCTCGTAGGGTCCTGTTGACCTCCAGTGCCACCGCTGCCGCGACAGCCGCTAAGACGGCGACTCTCGCGGGCTACACGCTCACCCCGGGCGACCAGATCGACGTGGTCCTCACCAACGGCAACACCGCTACGAACCCGACGCTCAACATCAACGGCACCGGAGCCCTGCCGATCTACCTGTTCACCCTCCAGAACACGGCTCCTACGAACCTGCTGTTCGGAGCGAACAGCGCCCTGTCGCTGGTCTACAACGGGACGTACTACTCACTGGTCAGCGCCATCTCGGGGTCGATGCCCTCGGGCCTGCTCTCTGGTGTGTCTGGCGTCGTCAACCTGTCGGCCTATACGACCGGCGAGGTCGCGCTCCGTCTGGCCTTGACGGGCAACGTCACAGGCGTGACACTCCCCACCCTCCCTGCCGGGGCATCGCTGAGGTTCTTGCTGGAGATCGTGCAGGACGGCGTCGGGGGCCGAACGTTCGTGTTCACGGCGGGCACCGTGCGCTTCTCGGGGGACACCGCTCCTGTCCTGACCACGACGGCGAACTCCGTCTCCTTGCTCTCCGTGATCTGGACGGGGCAGTCGTGGTGGGTCAGCCTGCTCGGGACGGGTTCGACTGCTCTCAAGCCGTAGTGCGTATACTGTGACACAGAGCAGTTTCCAGAAACGAAAGGAAAGCCCATGGCCACGAGCCAGAACGGGTGGCCGGTCTACACGACCAGCACCGGCCTTGTCCCACTGAACTGGGTCACCGGACGGGTCAAGCCCGGCGATGTCCACTACATCTTCGACCACCTGTGCCGCCAGATTCACACCCGCGTCGAGCCGATCCGCAGGGACTGGTCGTGGGGGTGGGCATACCGAGCCATCCGGGGCCAGATCAGCGGCTTCAGCAACCATGCCTCGGCCACGGCCATCGACCTCAACGCTCCGGCCCACCCGCTCGGGCAGGTCGGGACGTTCAGCAAGAGGCAGGTCGAGGAGATCCACGCCATCCTGATGGAACTGGACGGTGTGATCCGCTGGGGAGGCGACTACTCCGGTCGCAAGGATGAGATGCACTGGGAGATCAACGCCTCACCTGAGGCCGTGAAGAGGGTGGTGGACCGCTTGAAGGCGAACAACGTGGTGTACCCGAAGGTCGACGCGGGCGAGATCGTCTACCAGAACATCAAGGTCGGCCGGTCTGGGACCGTCGAGGCAGCACTGGACGCGCTCGGCGCCCACAAGCCGACCGTCATCGGACTGCTGGAGTGCGTCGGCAACTGGGCGGCCATCCGGCGGTGGGCCAAGGCCAACGGCTACTCGATCTACACCGGCCGCATCGGTGACGAGATCTCCTCCAACGGAGCCCTGCTGGTCAGGCACGGCTCGGGTGTGACCGACCACGGCTACACCACGATCTCGACCCCGTGGTTCGGCCCGAAGGGCAAGAAGATCAACGGGCGCACCTCGTACTGGGTCGACCTCGTGATCAAGGGTGAGCCGACTCGGGTGTTCTTGTTCCACTTCCCGTGGGGCTACGGCAAGGTCGTGCGCAACGCGCTGTGCTATATCCAAGTCGCCCGGCTCCAACGTCGGTGGGCCTCGTTCCACGTGGCCACCAAGAACCTGTGCATCCTTCAGGACGGCAACCTCTCGGCGGTGTCCCGAATGCCCTACAGTCCGAGGGGTACCGCGAACAAGATCGGCGCGAAGATCATCGGGTCGCGTGGTGTGGATCAGGTGATGTGGCGAGCGAAGAAGGGATCGGTCCTGAAGCCGACCTCGCGCGCTGACACCACTTCGCGGCTCGGATCGGACCACTACCCCCTCATCACCAACGTCTGAGGAGACGACATGAACCCGCTCGACAAGTACCCCGCTGTCCGATCCGCCCTGTACCTCGTGCAGTGGCTGGTCACTGGTATCCAGACCGTCCTGTCGGCCTACTTCGCCTTCAGCATCGGTGTCGATGGCATGGCCGACTGGCCTCGCTGGTTTCTCGGGAGCCTCGCGGTTGCCCCGGTGCTGTGGACCTACCTTGGTCTCACGGCTCAGGCCAACACGGTGACCCAGCCCGCTGAGCACTGGTCCGACAGGGTCGACGACTACTCCCCGGCTGACGACTCACTGGAGGACTACGCCGCGAGGGACGCTGAGGTTTCCGGAAACGACGAGGGCGTCATCAACCCGGAAGCCTGAGTCGGCTACCCTAGGCAGGACAAGACGGGATGGTGATTGGGATGACGTGCGTGTGGACGCCGGACCCTGCGTGCCTCGGCTCGAAGTGGGAGGCTGCCGAGGAGGCTGACAAGGAGCGAGCCCTCATGCTCGCCACTTCGTCCCTCCAGATGCTCACGTACTACCGGGTGGGGACCTGCCCGATCACCATCCGCCCCTGCCCGCAGGCCAAGCCCTGTCGATGCGATTGGGCTCCGGTCCTGTGGGGTGGCACGTGGTTCAACCGTTGCACCCATGACTCGATGTGCAAGCCGCTGAGCGAAATCGACATCCCCGGTCCCGTCGGCTACATCGACTCCTTCAAGATCAACGGCGAGGAGGTCGACCTCGCGACGGGTGACTGGCGTCTCGACAACGGACACCTCCTCGTGTGGCAGGGCGAAGGTGACAGCCCGGTGCCGGAGGTCCAAGACCTCAACAAGCCGGACACCGCACCCGGTACGTGGTCGATCACCTACAGCCAGTCCTACCCGGTTGGCCCTGACGCTCGTCTCGCCGTGGCCTACCTCGCCGCTCAGTTCTTGGAAGCGTGCCAGCCGAAGGGCAAGTGCTCACTTCCACGAGGTGTGACCAATGTCGTCCGTAACGGCGTCTCGTTCACCATCAGTGCTGGGTTGTTCCCCGGTGGGCTGACCAACATCGACATCGTGGACGCCTTCATCCTGAAGTGGGCTCCGGCTGGTTCACCCACTCGATCCGCTGTTGTCTTCGATCCGCGCAAGGCATCTCCGCGACGCACCAGTGCGGTGCCGCTGCGAGACACAGGCTCTGCGTAAAGTAAAGCCATGGATCAGTTCCTCACTCTCGAAGTCCTCGACAAGGCATCCGCCTTCGCGGTGCTGGTCACCGTCGCGGTCTGTGTCATCACCGGCAAGTTGGTGTGGCACACCCAACTGAAGAAGGTCGAGGATCGCGCTGATCGCTGGGAGCGTGTGGCGCTGGAAGCCCTGTCAGCAGGCGCTGCTGCCGGAGTCAAGGCGGCGGAGGTTACAGTAGACGTTGTGTCTGCCATGCCTGATCCGCAGTTGGACAACCAGCGAGGAGGGTGACCTACATGCTCCAGTGGGTACACCGAAACCACCGACGTTCGGCTGAGGTCGAGCGCGAGAAGAGTGCCCGTCTCGAAGACGCAGAGCGCGAGGTGGCAGACCTCCGTTCACGGGCTGATCGTGCCATCCGTACACTTGATGACCGGCACACCCGCAACCATTGGCGGGAGTCGATCGAGCAGATGATCCAAGGAGCAGCGAAGTGAGTCTTGACGATTGGCGTACCCTGACTCTCGGCTCGGCTGCGGTGGGGCAGACGGTGTTCGTTCTCCTGTACGCGACCTTCCCGTGGTGGAGGTTCTTCTTCGGCCGAGCGCTCTTCTACAAGGCCATGATCCTTGCCACCATCCTTGACCTGTTCCTCGTCGCTCGGGTCTGGGATGTCTTGCGTAACGATGTCTTCTTCGTCGTGCTGTACGGCCTGCTGGCGATCGGCATCTGGTGGCAGACAGCCGCCTTCATGGTCGTGAAGGCCAGGGGCCGCGCTGGACAGGTTTCCGGAAACCATCAGGACATTCGATGAGCGAGACGCCGGTTACCAGTGACGAGGTGATCCCGAACCCGGCCGAGGCGCTGCAAGACGCGCTGGTCGAGTTCACCGGGTGCATCAGCCTCGCGGTGCCGGACATCTGCTCCTACGGTCTGACCATCGGTGAGTCGTACGTCCCCTTCGACCCGGACCCTGATGATGAGTGCAACGAGGACGATGTTGCCTGCTCGCAGTTGTGGGTCCGCGTGACCAGCGTCAACCCTGACGCCTCCCAAGGGTTCGATGGGGGCGACTGTGCCGTCGTCATGTCGGTCGGGCTGGAGGTCGGCGTCCTGCGCTGCATCGAGGTGCCTGAGGGCGGTGAGGCTCCGACGGCCACCGATGTGCTGGCGGCGGCCCTCCAGTCCATGGAGGACATGCAGCGCATCCACTGCGCAGCCATGGGTTGCGAGGTGTGGAGTTCCATCTCGTCAGGTGAGTGGATCCCGTCGGGTCCGCTCGGCGGTCAGTACGGCGGGATCTGGACCTTCAGCGTGGAGGTCTGATGCCTCAGGTCAAGACTCTGCGCAACCGTGGCGCGACCATCGTGGTCGAGGCCAACGGTGAGTTGCTGTTCACTCCGCTCGGGCCGATCACCCAGTGGAACCGGCGCATCTCCCGGCACATCCGTGAAGCCGCCATTGCAGAGGCACCGTCGAACAAGCGCCCGCGATGGTCGCACTACGGCAAGCCACTGAAGGCGACGATGCGGGCTACCACTCGCTCAGACCCGGTCACCATGCACGCCTACGCTGCTGTCGGATCGACCGCGCCGTACTCGCTCTACGTCGATCAGGGCACCGGCATCTATGCCGGTCGTGCGCCCTATCAGGGCAAGATCCTGCCACCGTGGTTCCCCGGCAGCCCCAGCCTGTACGAGCACACGTGGCGACCGTTGGAGGGGAAGGAATACGCCCCACGGATTGGCACTGTCACGATCAAGGGCCAGAAGGGTCAGCACTTCTTCGACAAGGCGCTGAAGCGCGGCCTTGCTGCCGAGGCCATCGCTACCACGACTGGCCTGTACCCGGCGCTCGACACGTTCCCCGACTCCCTGACCGGCTTCCTCGGTCCGTTCTCCACACCTGCCTTCATCGGTCAACTCAACGAGTGGCGGCAGTGGAGGGACGCTGCGTGGAGCCGTGACCGTCCACTGGGTGAGGGGAAGGCCAAGGCCCGGGGCACTGCGATCATCAAGGCGCGACAGGCGGCTCGTGAAGCGCGTCGTGCGGCACTCAGGACGAACACGCGCCAGAGCAAGGACACTCGGGTGCGGGCTGAGTTGGCGAAGATCCGACAGGAGCGTGAAAGCGCCAAACGTGAGCAGGCCCGCCAGCAGGTCGAGGCACTGGAGCGGGCGCGCAAGCAGCGAGCACGTCAGGAGGCTGAGCGGGTTCGCAAGATGCAGGAGGCCAAGGATCAGGGCCGCCGCAAGCGCGAGAAGCGTGAGGCTGAGCAGCGCCGTCAGGAGGCTCAGCGGGCGTCCGTCCGAGCGTTGAAGAAGGCGGAGAGCGACGCGTGGGCGTATCAGCGCCGGATCAAGGTGCAGTACCCGGACGCGACCGTCCACTACCTGCGGAAGAACGGTGTCATCAAGGGCTACTCCGTGGACTTCCGGGGGCCGGACGGACCCGTAGAGATCCGCTTCCTCCCGTAGCCCGTTTCTGGAAACGTGGTACCGTATTACTCTGTACGGATCACGACACTGAGAGAAGGAGACTCCGTTGAAGGAGTTCATCACAGCCGTTGAGGAAGTCCTCAACGAAGACGCGGGTACTCCCGTCGAGGAGAAGTACGTCGAGTTCAAGTTGGACGATCGCGTCATGCGGTCGTACCCGCCCAACGACGGCCAGTTGGCCTTCATGCTTGCGGCCATGGGCCGGGGTCAGAGCGCTGACGGTCGCTTCGCCGCGATCATCAACATCATGCTGGAGTGCCTGCGTGATGAGGACCGTGACTACATGGAGGGCCGCCTGCTCTCCCGCGACCCGAAGAAGCGGCTGCCCGTCAAGCAGATCGAGTCCATCTTCGAGTACCTCACCGAGGAGTGGTTCGGCCGCCCTACCCAGCCGTCGTCCGACTCTGCACCCTCGCCGCAGAGCGATGGGCAGAACTGACGGCTGCGTACTACCAGATCAACCTCCTGCGGGTTCGCCCGCACATGTTCGCCAACTTCGTCTACGCTTGGTGCATCGAGCGCGTCCCCAGCGATGAACTCGACGACTGGAAGGCTGAGTTGGTCGACCTCCTGCCGTGGCAGGATTCGGCCAGTGAGGCGGCGGTGGAGTTGGAGTCGGAGTCGTTCATGAATATGATGGCGAAGGGGTAGCGGATGCGCAGGGGAACGCGAGTAGGTCAGGCGTACATCGCGCTCACCGCCGACGGCTCCGGGATCAACGACGACATCACCGACTCGCTCGACGATGTCGACTACAAGGACCTCGCTGACAAGCATGGCCGCCAGTACAGCGACAACTTCCGACGCCACCTCGAAGGCGTCACGAAGACGCTGGAGGGGGACTTCAAGCAGGTCTTCGGTCGCATCGACGCTCTCGGCCGGGAGAACAGCCGCATCCTGTCCTCCCGGCTGGAGAAGGCGTTCGACACGGACAGCGCACTGGACACGGCTGCCGCTCGTCTGACCGGGCAGTTGAAGGACTCCGGTCGTCTCGACTCCCTCATGGACGAGGTGGGGCGTCGCGCTGGTCACCAGTGGGGCAACGGCTTCGACCATCAGGTCCGCGCTCAGATCCTCGACTCCATCGAGCGCAACATGCAGGAGGCCATCCGTCGCGGGACCTTCAAGGTCAGCGACTTCATCGAGGACCGGGGTGACGGGGTCTTCACCTCGGGCCGCTTCATCGATCAGGCAGTGCGCGATGTCGAGCGGATGATGACTCGGATCAACAAGGAGCGCACCGACGCTGAGCGTCAGTGGGTGGCGGCGCAGGATCGGTTCGCCGAGGAGGGTCGTCGCAATGTCGAGAAGGCGGCTCAGGCTGCGCTGCGTGACCGCGTCTCGGCTGAGCAAGAGTGGCTGAAGGCGCAGGAGCGCTTCGCCGAGGAGGGCCGCCGAATGGCGGCGAGGAATCTCTCGGAGCGCCTGAAGTTGGAGCAGGACTTCCTCCGAGCGCAGGAGCGCTTCGCTGAGGAGGGCCGCCGCCAGATTGAGCGACGCCAGCGCGAGGAGGACCGCGTTTCCAGAAACCGAGGACGGGACAGTGATCTCGGCGCGCGTGTCGGTCGTCTGTTCGGCGCGGGGTCACGCAACAACTTCCTCAACCTGTTCGGCCGCTCCATCGGCGGTCTCACTGGCCTGTTCGACAAGACCGGGCGCAGTGCCTCCAACATGTTCAGCACCTTCAACAAGGGCTTCAGCGAGGGGACGGGCCTGCTCAATAAGTTCGGCAAGGGCTTCGCTGCGCTCGGGGAGAGTGGTGGGGGGTTCTTCGCCAGCATCGCCAAGGCGGGACCCGGCGCTCTCATCGCCATCGCGGCGGTGGGTGCCGCCTTGACAGTGCTGACGCACATCATCGCTTCGCTGATTGCCTTGGTCACCGCTCTGGTGTCGACCATCGTGTCCGGTCTCGTCGGTGCCTTCACGGTGCTGGGTGGGTCCATCCTCGCCGTCGTCGCGGCGGGCGGCCTGCTCACCGCTGCGTTCATGTCGATGACTGATGCGCAGAAGGACCTACTGAAGAACGCCTTCATCCCCCTGCGCGAGCAGATGGTCGGCATCGGACAGATCATGCTCCAGCAGATGATCCCCGCCTTCCAGATCTGGTCGGAGAACCTTCAGCGTGCGCTCACGCTGGCAGCGCCCGTGGCTCAGGTGATGGGTGCGGCATTCGCTGAGGCAGGCAAGTCGCTGACGGCTGCCTTCTCCGGTCCGGGTTTCATGAACTTCGCCAACGCGCTGGGCGTCTTCCTGCCGGGCATCGTGACCCGGCTGTCGAACGCTCTTGGTTCCTTCCTCAACGGACTGCTCGGGCTGTTCTCCGCCGTCATGCCCTTCGTGAACCAGTTCGCTGGCTATCTGGAGCGCGTGGCCAACCGCTTCTCGGACTGGGCCAACTCGGCGCAGGGGCAGAACGCCATCGTCGACTTCACCGACCGCGCCCTCACTTCGCTGAAGTCCCTGTGGAACTTCACCCGTGAGTTCTTCGGCTTCCTCGGTGACCTGCTGTTCTCGCCTCAGGCGCAGAACGCTGGCAACTCCATGTTCGACAGTCTCGCCCGCTCGTTCGAGGGGTTCCGCAAGAACCTCTCCAAGGCAGCGAAGAATGGTGATCTGAAGAAGTGGTTCGACGAGGCCATCGAGTTTGGCGGTGCGCTGAAGGACGTTATGCAGGGGCTCACTGACATCTTCCAAGGGCTCTACGACTCGGGCACCCTGACCGCTCTCACGAAGGCGCTGACCGCGCTGGGCAAGGCGATGTCGTTCGTGTCTGGCGAGGGTGAGGACATGGGCCCGGTGCTGAATGGCGTCAGCAAGGCGCTCAGCGTCTCGCTCAACCCAGTAGGCGCAGCCATCGGTGGTATCCAGAGCCTCGGGCACACCATGCGCGGGGAGACCGGCAACATCGCCGACTCGGCCCGGAAGATCGCGGAGTCGTGGGGCCTGTTGGAGAGCACCATCGGGCGCACCGCTGTGTTCGAGCGCGCCGCCGCCGTATTCGGCGGAGTCCGGAACGCGATATCCGGGATCGTCGACTCGGTGTCCAGTTCCATCTCGCAGGCATCAACGCAGTTGGCCGGTCAGCAGGCGCTCGCTGGCACCTCTTCTGGCCCGGCTCAGTTCGTCAACCCCTACACCGCGTGGGCGGAGTCGATCATCAAGGATGGGCCGACCATCGCGGCGCAGATCCGCACCGCTCTGTCGAACCTGAACAAGCAGATCGCCGCTGCGCTGGCGTCGGCGGGGAAGTCGAAGGACGGCAGCGCCACCTCTCAGGCCCTGCTGACCATGACCAACAACTTCCGCGATCAGGGCCGGGCTCTGGTCGACGCAGCGCAGCAGGCCGTCAACAGCGCTGCCCAGCGCCTCGCTGGGGCGAGCACGGCCAAGGAGGCGCGCAAGGCCCTGCGGGAACTGAGCCGGGCGCAGAGCGCGCTTCAGAAGGCACTCGACGCGCAGAAGCGCCTGAACAGCGCGGCGAAGATCATCGCCTCCCAGCGGCTCATCAACAGCGCCAACGTCACCAAGTTGGTGTCTGGCCTGAAGGCCCAGAATGTGACGCTGGCCGAGTTCGCTCGGGCTCGACAGATTCTTGCGAGCCGTATCAGCGACGCGCAGGATGCGCTCGAAGCAGCGATCCAGACGCGCAACAGTTTCAACGAGCAGGTCACCAACTCGATCAAGGCGTACGGCTCTCTGGTCTCGGCGCAGGCCAAGACGCTCAACGGTATCGAGCAGTCGCTCACCGCCGGGGACGTGACCCAGAACCTGCGGGACCGGCTCGCGAAGATCAAGGAGTTCCAGGACAACCTCCGCATCTTGCTGGCTCAGGGTCTGTCGGACGAGGCATACAAGCAACTGGTCGAAGCGGGTGTCGAGGGCGGAGCCGCCACCGCCTCGGCACTGGTCGCTGGTGGGGCCAGCGCGATCGGTGAGGTCAACTCCCTGCTCAGCCAGATCGGGAGTGAGGCCTCCGGTCTGGGCTCGGCGGCGGCCGACCGGATGTACCAGAACGGCGTCAACATGGCCAAGGGCCTGCTCGACGGCCTGAAGTCCCTTGACTCGCAGTTGGCTACGCAGGCCGCGAAGTTGGGTGACACCATCGCCGGGGCCATCCGCCGCGCGCTCGGCATCAAGAGCCCGTCGCGGGTCTTGATCGCGGACATGGAGGAGGTCGGCAATGGCGCTGTCATCGGCCTCGACAACCAGCACAGCAAGGTCGGAGCCGCCGCTGCACGGCTGGCCAGCAAGGTTGCCATCAGCCCTGAAGTGGCTGCCTACGCTGCTCGACAGAACTCGGAGACAACGGCGGCCAGCCAGCCGGTTTCTGGAAACGACCCGAGGTTCCGCGACCTCGTCGTCGTCACCCCGACCGAGGACCCGGAGGCCGTGGCGATGGAAGTTCTCAACGAAGTGACGGGAAGGCTCTGAGATGGCGTACGACGGCTGGCTGGAGTACGACGGGATCGAGATCGCCAACCTCTCGCGCACCGCTCAACTCGGACAGAGCCTTGGCATCAGCCCGGTGTGGCTGAGCCCTGAGGAGTCGGAGTGGATCCAGACCGAACTTGGCGGGGCAGGCTACGAGAACGTGGCCAACGCTCCGTGGTACGACGCTGGCTACCCGGCGAGCGGTGAGTTCGCGGGGTTCATCCCGCTTGGTGCGGGTGGTCTGGGTGACTCGTCACGCGAGGCGTCGGTCATCGAGTTCGTCACTGACGGCGGGCGTTCGGGCCGGTCTCGCAATGCCACCCTCCCGATCGTGCTGAGCGGTGCCATCGTCGCCAGCACGGAGCGTGGCGCGGACTACGGCAAGCGCTGGCTTGACAAGGTCCTCGGTGCCCGGGGCTCGTCCGTCTGTGCGGGCGTTCCCCTTCGCTACTTCGCCTACGCGCAGGCGGGAGCACCGATCCTGCACTACCGGGACGTGAGCCTGACGCGTGGCATCTCGATCACCCGCAAGCGGACCACGGACTGCGACTCGGTGTGGCTGTTCACGTGCACCCTCACCGCCAACGATCCCTTCGAGTACGGCGAGCCCCAGTTCCAGTTCGAGGGCTTGGGTGAGGGCGTCCCGATCTCCAGCCCCAACGTCCATGACAACGGCTCGACGGTGCTCATCCAAGAGTCTTGCCCGGTGTACGACTACTCGCCCCTGTACGACCCGCTGTACCCGGCTCTGGTTCCCAGTCCGACAGCGCCTGACTTCTACCCCGACGGGTGGGGGATCGTCGACGGTGCCACCTTCCAGCGGTACTGGGCTGTGCTGGAGCCAGTTGAGCCGAGTGCGACGGATCTCGTCCCGGTCATCACCCTGCGCTCCGACGTGGACGCCCGCATGGTCAGGGTCTCGATCTGGCCGTCGACCTCGGACACCGCTGACCAGTGTGATCCCCTGTTCAGCGTGGTGGTCTCCTACCTGCCCGCCGATACTCCGTTCTACATCAACGGCGAGGCTCAGGCGTCGTACGTCACCTCCCTGCTCGGGACCCTGCGGCGCACGGACAGCCTCGTCTACAGCCCTGACGCGAAGCCGGTACAGTGGGGCTCGTTCAACGACACGGGGATGATGATGGTGACCCTCGATCTCTTCACCGACTCGGAGGGCATCGAAGGCGACGGATCGCTGACGGTGGAACTGTCCTTCATCCCGAAGTCCGACTAGGTTTCCAGAAACACCAAGCGATAGGAGAGATCCATGGCGAGTTGGGTCCCGGGAAACGACGGACTCCTCCGGGGTTACATGGGCGCCTACAAGACCCTGCGACCCGAGGCGTTCCACTTCGCCTCACCCGGTTCGGTCGACATCAACGGTGTCACCCGACTCCAGTACAACCTGCCGGGCTTCACGGGCGGCGTCAACCGCTTGCGTGCCGAGGTCCCGTTTACCTTCACCGCGACCGACATGACGAACAACGCGGGCAAGAAGGTCACGCTGATGATGTATCTGGCACCGTCCAGTGCATTCGCTGACGGTGCTGTCCCGACACCAACTCAGATCGTCAATGCGGCCGGTGTCCGGCTGTACCGCGCCGACTGGTACTACACCTCGATCGCCGGTTCGGTCACGCGGACCTTCAACATCGACGGCCCTGCCCCCGGCACGCTGGCATCGAACACCAAGTACTGGGTGCTGATCGCTCCGGTCTACTTCACCAATGCCAATGACCCGTGGGACACCTCGCACTTCAAGCCGCTGAAGGGTGTCACCCTCAACACCATCGGCCGGGCTCTGTCGGTGTGGTCCAACCGCACGCCGGAGGCCCCGACGATCACGGCTCCGGTCACGGGGCTGGTGGTCAACCCCGGCGATGTGGTCACCCTCGTCATCGACACCCCGCCTGCGGGCAACACTTCGGACCGCGCGGCTCCTGATGACGCCGAGCGCGTCAACCGGGACATCGCTGGTGTCGAGTACTCCTACGCGGAGTTGCCGACCGCCGAGAACCCCACACCCACATGGCGCTACTTCGCCTACACGCTGGCAAACGGCGCGTTGCAGGTCAACTCCCACGCACTCGTGGGCTCGACGGACACCGAGGCGCAGGACGGTCGCAAGGACCTCATCGAAGACCTCGGGATGAAGATCCTGTGTGGGTCCGACGAACTGGTTGCGCTGCACGCGAACCTCCCTGCCGGGGCGTGGCAGATCCGGGCTCGGACTGCCGACTACGGGCATCCGTACCCGACGCTGGTCAGCCCTCCGAACGGGACCGCTGGCTGGGACATGACCAACTACCCGGCGCTCAACAAGTCGCCGTGGTCAGCGCCGATCAGGATCAACATCCTTGCGCAGGTCCCGCCACCCATCGCTCTGTCGCCGAAGGACAACCTCGCGGTGGCCGAGGACACCACGATCCGGCTCAACTGGAAGTACCGCAACACCTTCCTGCCACCCTTCGATCAGGCCGAGCGCGTCATCCAGATCCGCAAGGTGGGTGACCCGGACTGGACCACGGTCTTCTCGGGTCCGTCGGCCTTGTCCTACGTCGATCTCCCCCCGGTGCTGGACAACGGTCTGAACCCGGTGTCACCTGAGCAGTACCTCACGGACCTCGGCTTCGAGAGCGGCACTCTTGGCGGTTGGTCGGCCTACGACCCATTCGAGTTGTGCGACGGATCCGAGTCGGTCTCCAACCAGAACCTCGTCGCCTTCGCGCATTCCGGCACTCACCTCCTGCGGATGGACTACGCAGGGTCGGGCTGGCCCGGCTTCACCCAGACGGTGGACCTCGATCCCCTCCATGACACGTTCCAGTTCTCCGGCTGGGTGCACCCCGTCGACGATGCCACGACCGTGTCGGCGGGAATCATCTGGCAGGACGGCGCGGGGGTGAACCTGCCCGACGAGGTGCAGCCCACACCGTGGGAGACGACCAAGGCAGTGGGGGTCCCGTGGCCCGGTGTCGATGGCTGGCTGAACATCGACACGGGTGTGCTGCCCAAGCCGATCGGTGCCGAGAAAGCACAACTGGTCGTCCAGATCTATGACCTCGTCGGCTTCGACATGACGGGGTTCGGAGGCAGTCGTCTCGACGACGTGTCGTTCCAAGGCTGGCAGACCTACCCGTTGGGCGACTTCACGCTGGAGGCGACCACGTGGTACGAGTGGCAGGTCGCCGTCCGCGACGAGGACAACGAGTGGTCCAACTTCAGCACGCCCGCTCGCTTCTGGATCGTCAGCGCCCCGGTTTCTGGAAACGAACGCCCTGTCCCGAACGAGACGATCGAGGGTGCGACGCTGGGTTGTGGCACCCACCGCATCGAGATCTTCCGGCAGGGTGGCACGCGACCTGTTGGTGAGATCACCGGGGTGTCCAAGGTCGACTGGGGCCGGGTGCGCGACGACATCAGCACCGCTCAGGTCGAGGTCTCGGACTGGAGCATCGACTGCGGAAACCTGTTGGCCTCTCTCCAGTGCTGGGCGTACGAGGTGGTCATCTTCCGTGACAACGGCTACTCGGTCGACCGGGTCTGGGAGGGTCCGATCACCCTGCTCACGTACGAGGAGAGCAAGGTCACCATCCAAGCCAAGGATGTGGTGGGCTACCTGTACCGACGCATCCTGAAGCAACAGATGAACGACTCGGGGACCGGCAATGGGCGCACCGTCGTGGCGCGTGCGACCCAAGTCATCCAGAACGCGCTCGCGCCGCACGACCCCAACCTGCTCGGCTACCTGACCCCGATCAATCAGGACGACGACGCAATGCAGTACCGTTCGACGCCTGCCTACTCGCGCACTGCGTTCGAAGAGGTCGATGACATGGCGGCCAACGCGGGACTGGACTACACGGCGGTCGGCCGGGCGATCCTGCTGTGGGGCACCAAGCACCGCATCGGCACATTGCCCGAGTTCCGCGACAAGGACCTCGGCGCCCCGCCCATCGTGAGCGAGTACGGCATGAGCATGGCCAACCGCTACGTGGTGTCCGACGGCAATGGGGTGTGGGGTGAGGCGAACCGACTGAACGAGGACGGACAGGATCCGACCTACGGACTGGTCGAGATGCTGTCCTCGACGTGGGCCTCTGACTCGACCGAGGATTCAGGCACCTACACCCAAGAGGGCTTGCAGACGGTGATCGAGTCCTTCGAGGGCTACGCGGAGCGCAGCATTGCGGATCGCTACCCGCCGCCCGTGGTGGTGCGGGTGCCGGACAACACCTCGTTGAGCCCGGACGTGGCGATCAGCATCCAGCAGTTGGTGCCCGGCGTGGTCATCCCTCTGCGATCGCACACCACCTTGCGTACCGTGGTCCAGAACCAGAAGTTGGACTCGGTCAAGGTCGTCGAGGAGGGCGGCAAGGAGACGATCACCGTCACGATGTCACCGTTCAGCCGTGACGACAACGCTGTCGGAGAGGAGGTCGAGGCATGAGCAACGAACAGAACTGGCGCATCCAGCGGAACTCCGAGGACTACTTCCTCCAGCAGAAGAAGAAGTTGGAGGTGGCCGATCGCCGTCCCGTCATCCGAAGGGCCAGTGATCTGGTGGGGCCCGGCATCGCGGCCACTACCGTGCGACTGACCGACTTCAACGACACCCTCGCCACGTACAATGGCTTCTACGCTGCCGCCGAGGGTGCGGCCAACGCGCCGACTGCTGACGATGCCTACGTCGGCACGATCGCCGGGGACGCGGAACTCGGAGGGGTCCAGACCTTCACTGGACTCACCTCCGAGAACCGCTACCAGCGGGTGTTCCGCCGCAACCCGTCCGACGCCGAGACGATCTACTGGGGGTCGTGGGTCTTGCTCTGACTCCACCACGTCACGGACTGGCTGGGGTAATGCGCCCAGCCGACGTGAGGACCAGCATGATCTACGTCTTTCTCGCAGAGTGCGCCCGATGAGGGCTCTTGCTCGTTGCACCACGGGTCGAACTTCATCACTTCTCCCATCGAGACGGTTTCTGGAAACGGGGCTTGATCGAGCGGGCGTACAGCCGCCATGACTCATCCGAGGTGGACACCCACGGCGTGCCGACGCCGGTCTGTCGCCGCCCCAACTTCGCGTCGCCCACCGGGTGGGCGTCGACCTTGTTGAGCACCCCGTATATGGTCCTCCACTGGGGCACCATGTCCCCCAGAAGCCCGCCCTGCTGGTCGTGCCACCTGTGCAGCGCCTCCATCATCCCCAGAGCGTCACAGAGCAGGGGCCTGTGGACCTCGTAGGAGTCCGGGTGGGGGAATCCCTCACCGGCGAGCCACGAGGCCGTCAGACGGAGGCTCCGGGGCCACCACAGGCTGGGGTTTCCGGGGAACTGGGCGATGTGCTGCTCCAGTGTGATGTTGCGGCGCACCGGCAAGACGGCTCCGATAGGGTCGAGGCAGAAGAAGTCGTCGTTCATGTAGATGATGTTCTCCTCGTGCGCGTTGACAGCCTCCTCCGCACCGAGTCGGACGTTGTCGAACACCGCAAGGTGCGGTGACTTGTAGAAGTTGCCAGAGATGTGGCGATCGGGATCGAGCCACGAGGGCTTGAACCCGACCGTCCACAGTTCAAGATCCGGCAGGATCATGTTCGTCTCCCACGAGCGCAGCGCATGGCGCAACTCCTCGTTGGTCTCACCCGGCCGGACCGGGCAGATGAGCACGGTCACGATTCGATCTCCTTGAATTCGTGGCAAGTGCAACGCTCCAGCGGGGAGCACGTGACACTCCCGACGAAACTGTTCCACTTGTGATCGTACTGCGGGTGGCCGCACTCGCAAGGCTTGACGGTGTCAACCGGGATCACATCTTCATGCCACTTCGTGTGCTGCTCGTCATCCACGACCGCTGCTCCACACGCGAGGCACTGTCGCAGTGGGGCTCCCGGCTGGTACCACAGCGTGTACTCGATCATGCCCATACTCCTGTCTTGCTCACCTTGATCTGGTCCAGACGCGCGGGCATCTGGTTGACCTTCCTCACGAGGACCGATCGGGACGAGGAGCACGACGGGCACAGTGCCTCGCCGGGATCCCGGACCGATCCTCCCTTCGCTATCGTCGCGGCCGACATCCAGAAGCCGACTCCGCCACAGTCGGCGCACCTCGACTCGACCTTGGTCACTTTGTCGGTCACAGCCTGATACCCCTTCCTCCGTGGTACTTGTCGAGGTGCTTGTCCACCGCGTCCTCGCGTACCTTCTCCCTGTCGTGCTTGTACCCCCAGCCACAGGAGCACTGAGAGGTGTCCCCAGCCGATGTGATGCGAGCGAGACCCACGTGCTTGAACTCCTTCGCGCTGACGGGTTTCTGGAAACCGGCGGTCATCCGATGCTCTCGATCCTGAATGCCATCTCCTCAGCGCCCCACGCGATGCACTCGCCCTTGACCTTGTGCCTGTCGATGAACTCGGACCACGCCTTCGCCTCGTGGTCCTCCCATCCCTCGTAGCCCTTCATCTCGTCGAACACAAAGACGGTGCCGGGACTGATGAAGGGCAGCACGCCATTGAGCGCGGTGACCGTCGAGGAGTACAGGTCACAGTCGATGTGGACCAGACCCAGCGGCGGGAGGCCATGCTCGACCAGCCGGGGCAGGGTATTCTCGAACAGGCCGCCGACCAGCATGATGTTGGGGTGGGGGCCCGCCCGCAGGTACCTCAGCGAGTTCTTGTCGTCGAACTTCCCCTTGGGGAAGCCGGGGCGCCAGTCCTCGGGGAGACCTGCGAACGAGTCGAGCCCGATGACCGGCATGTGCTCCGCGATGATCCGGATCGAGTAGCCGGTGTACACCCCGAACTCGAT
>Ga0247823_10000435_pt1 | contig 35676 bp, 27 predicted proteins | sample 13C_PalmiticAcid_2_FD_192426 | JGI IMG/M metagenome (GOLD analysis project Ga0247823, IMG submission 192426) | Soil microbial communities from agricultural site in Penn Yan, New York, United States - 13C_PalmiticAcid_Day30 | ecosystem: Environmental > Terrestrial > Soil > Agricultural land...
TCCTTCACCGGCACGCCCGAGACCTCGGCCAGCGGCGCGGTCGAGACCGCGTCGGCCGGCTTGCCGGTGTCCAGCGCGCCGCGCAGGCCCAACACGAAGCCCACGACGCTGACCGCCGACAGCAGGACCACCACCAGCGGCAGCGGCATGGGACGTTCGAGCGTGGTCATCGCGCTAGTCTACTCCCCCCGGTCGCCTGCCGTCACGCCTCGGTCTTGGCCTTGGCCGGCGCCTTCTTGGCGGCCGGCTTCTTGGCCGCCGTGGTCTTGGCGGCGGCCTTCTTCGGCTTGGCCTCGGCGGCGTCGCCTTCAGCCTTGGCGGCCTTTGCCTTGGCCGGAGCCTTCTTGGGCGCGGCGGCCTTCTTGGCCGGCTTCTTGCCGCCGCCCTTGGCGACGCGCTCGGCCAGCAGGGTCACCGCTTCCGCCAGGGTCAGGGCCGCCGGATCCGCGCCCTTGGGCACGTTGGCGTTGGTGTCGCCGTGCTTGATGTACGGACCAAAGCGGCCCGACAGCACCCGCACCGGCTTGCCGTCCTCGGGGTGGGCGCCCAGCTCGGCCAGCGCTGCTGCGGCCGCGCGCTGCGGACGCCCGCCGCCGGCCCGCTTGTCGGCCAGGATGGCGACGGCGCGGTTTAGGCCCACGTCGAACACCTCGTCGGCGTTCTCCAAGTTGGCGTAGGTGCCGTCGTGCAGCACGAACGGTCCAAAGCGCCCCAGGCCGGCCGTGATCGGCTTGCCGTCGTCGGGGTGCATGCCGACCTCGCGGGGGAGGGACAGCAGCCGCAGGGCCTTCTCCAGGTCCAGCGCGGCCGGCGTCCAGCCCTTGGGCAGGGACGAGCGCTTGGGCTTCTCGCCCTCGGCCGCCACCTCTTCCACATAGGGGCCGAAGCGGCCGTTCTTCAGCCACACGGCGCGGCCGGTGGCGGGGTTGATCCCCAGTTCCTTGTCGGCGCTCTCGGCCTCGCCGTCGCCCTCGGCCACGCCCAGCTGGCGGGTGTAGCGGCACTCCGGATAGTTCGAGCAGCCGATGAAGGCGCCGAACTTGCCGGTCTTCAGCGACAGCATGCCCGAGCCGCAGGTCGGGCACAGGCGCGGGTTCGACCCGTCGCCCTTGTCGGGGAAGATGTGCGGGCCCAGGGCGTCGTTCAGCGCGTCGAGCACGTTGGTGGTGCGCAGTTCGGCGATCTCGCCGACGGCGGCGTGGAAGTCCTTCCAGAACTCGCGCAGGAATTCCTTCCAGTCGAGCTGGCCGTCCGAGACGAGGTCGAGGCGCTCTTCCAGCGAGGCGGTGAAGTCGTACTCCACGTAGCGGCGGAAGAACTGCTCGAGGAAGGCGGTGACCAGGCGGCCCTTGTCCTCGGGGATGAAGCGCTGCTTCTCCATCCGCACGTACTCGCGGTCGCGCAGCACGGTCAGGACCGAGGCGTAGGTCGACGGACGGCCGATGCCCAGCTCTTCCATCTTCTTGACGAGGCTGGCTTCGGAATAGCGCGGCGGCGGCTCGGTGAAGTGCTGGTCGGCGCGGGCCTCGATGACCTTGGCCGCCGAGCCCTCGACGATGGCGGGCAGGCGGGCGCTGTCTTCGCCCTCCTCGTCGTCACGGCCTTCTTCGTAGACCGCCAGGTAGCCCGGGAACAGCACCACCTGGCCGGTGGCGCGCAGGCCGGTGCGGCCGTCGTGGCTTTCCAGGTCGACCGTGGTGCGCTCGATGCGGGCGCTTTCCATCTGCGAGGCGATGGTGCGCTTCCAGATCAGTTCGTACAGGCGCCCCAGGTCCGGATCCAGGCGCAGCGAGCCGGGGTTGCGGCGCATGCTGGTCGGGCGGATGGCTTCGTGGGCCTCCTGGGCGTTCTTGGCCTTCGACTTGTAGATGCGGGGGGCGTCCGGCACGTAGTCCTTGCCGTAGACGTTTCCGATCACGTCGCGGGCGTCGGCGATGCCTTCCGGCGCGATCGAGACGCCATCGGTACGCATGTAGGTGATCAGACCCACGGTCTCGCCGCCGATGTCGATGCCTTCGTACAGCTTCTGGGCGGCCTGCATGGTGCGCTGGGCCGAGAACCCGAGCTTGCGGGCGGCTTCCTGCTGCAGGGTCGAGGTGGTGAAGGGCGGGGCGGGCGAGCGCTTGCCCGGCTTCTTCTCGACGGCCTCGACCTTGAACGTCGCGGCCTGCACGGCGGCCTTGGCGGCCAGGGCCGAGGCCTCGTTGCCGAGGTCGAACTTGGTGAGCTTCTTGCCGTCGTGCTTGACCAGGCGCGCCAGGAACGGGTCGCTGCCGGCCGAGACGTCGGCGTCGACCGTCCAGTATTCCTGGGTCCTGAAGCGCTCGATCTCGATCTCGCGGTCGACGACCAGGCGCAGGGCCACCGATTGCACGCGGCCGGCCGAGCGGCTGCCCGGCAGCTTGCGCCACAGCACCGGCGAGAGCGTGAAACCGACGAGGTAGTCGAGGGCGCGGCGGGCCAGGTAGGCCTCGACCAGCTCCATGTCGAGGTCGCGCGGGGCCTTCATGGCCTCGGTCACGGCGCTCTTGGTGATGGCGTTGAAGGTGACGCGCTGGATCTGCTTGTCCTTCAGCGCCTTCTTCTTGTTCAGCACCTCGAGCACGTGCCAACTGATCGCTTCCCCTTCGCGATCCGGGTCGGTGGCGAGGATCAGGCGGTCGGCGTTCTTCAGCGCGTCGACGATGTCGGAGATGCGCTTGGACGACTTGGCGTCGACCTCCCAGCTCATGGCGAAGTCGTTGTCGGGCTCCACCGAGCCGTCCTTCGAGGGCAGGTCGCGGATATGCCCATAGGAGGCCAGAACCGTGTAGTCGGACCCGAGGTACTTGTTGATGGTCTTGGCCTTGGCCGGGCTCTCGACGACGACGACGTTCATTACGACTCTGAGCTAGGGGGAGGTGGATCGACCTTCCGGCGAACCAGGAGGCGAGCGCCGGAAAGTGGGGGCGACCCTATGACAATGTCAACGGCGGCTGTGCGAACCTTCGCAATTGCCGAGCATTCGCCTGTCGACCTCTCTCTTTAGAGAGAGGGGTGTCGAGCGTCAGGCCATTCCGGATTTGCGTGGGCGGCCGCCCTTGGCGCCGTTGGCCCGCGCCGCCGCGCTCTTGGCGACGGATCTGGCCTGTCCGGCGATCCTGGCCATGTGCGCCTTGGTCCCGAAAACCCCGGCGGCCAGCCCCGGGATCGACAAGTCGACGTCCAGCGCCTTCCAATGCAGACCATATCCGCCCGGGCTGACGAGGACCTGCGCCAGTTCCTCTTCGGTCGCGGCTTCGAGGCCTTGGCCGAGGCGCGCGGGGAAGGCGAACGCGGCGCCGCTGGTCAGTTCGACCTCGATGCGGCCGCTCGCGCGATCATATCGCGCGGATCGTGCTCTGGGCTCGTTATTGGCCTGCTTTTCGCCGAGGGCCAGTGCGGCGTCTATTTCGGCATGGGTCAGGTCAGCCATGGATATCCCTCCATCGCGCCAGCAGGCGTTGCGGTGCTCGACGACGATCGCCATGGCGCGGCGGATTTCCGCGCGCGTCATGGCTTGGGCATGATCGTTGGTGAAGATCACCACACGCAGTCCTTGCACTCGAAGGACGGCTTATCATTTTAACCCAACTTGATGGGTTTTTGAAGCGGTCGCCGAGGCCTCGGTGCGGGTAAAGGCGCACAGCGCCGGCGCCTTGGCCGCCTCGGGCGTCAGCGCCAGCTGCTGAAAGCGCTCGGTCTGGGTCCCTTGCGGAAGGAAGGTGACGACCCGGACCGGGCCGTCGCCCTCGCGCACGACCAGTTCGTACGGCGTGGTCGCGTCGCCGCCTCGGCCCTTGCGGCGCTCGACGATGACCATGCCGTTGCGCAGGCCGGCGCGATGGGCGGCGCTGTCCTCGCGCAGGTCGGCGATGGTCATGGTTCCCTTGTCGTCGGTCTTGGGCTCGAAGCCGCGATCGAAGACCGGCGCTGTCACGTCCGTCACCGTGGCGCACGGGGCGAAGGCGTCGGCGGGCAGGCGGATCGGCCGGCCCTGGTCGATGTGGGCCTCGATGTCGGCCGTGACGTCCAGGCCCTTGGCTTTCGCGGCTTCGACGAAGGCGCGGACCATGGTGGCCTTGGGATCGCGGTTTCGCGCCTGGTCCCGCAGCACGGCGTCCAGGCTCGATCCGGCCCGCCGCAGCTTCAGGTCCCAGATCGCGGCCAGCAGCGCGCCGCGCTGGTAGGCCAGCTTGTCGGCGTAGGGATCGGTCCAGAATTTCCCGGCCGCCTCGTCGCCGGGCATGGCGATGGCCGGTGAAGTCGCATAGTCACGCAAGGTCTCGTTCCAGGCGGCCGCGAAGGCCTGCGGCGTGATCTGGCGTTCGCGAACCATCAGGCGGCGAGCGTAGAAATCGGTGAAGCCCTCGCTGAACCAGTAGCCGCGGGGCCCGAAGGCCTGGCCCAGCCGGTTCGGGTTCCAGGCATGGAAGATCTCGTGCGCCAGCAGCACGCGGATGTCCTCCAGCGTCATGTTGGGCGTGACGGCCATGGCGAAGGCCTGGTGCTTGCCCGTGCCGTGGAACGACGCCCCGCTCTGCGGGGCCAGGCTCAGGGCGGTGACCAGGAAGGGTTTCTCGCGGTCGTCGCCGAAGAAGCCGCGTTCGGCCCGCAGGATCGCTTCCAGCGCGCCGCTCAGCTCGGCGTCCGAGAAGGCGTGGTCGCCGCGAATGGCCAGCCGCACCGGACCGGCGCGTACGACGCGCAGGTCGCGACCGCCGATCAGCACGCTCTGGCGCGCGTCCTCGTCCCAATCGGCGTCGTCGAGATTGCTGGCCAGCTTGAAGTCCTTTGACCAGGCCTTGCCCCAGCGAAAGGAGACGGGGTCGTCTTCTCGCCCGTCGATCGTGATCAGGGCGCTCACCCCGTCGACATAGAACCACGAAGGCCGGATCCAGGGCTCGCTGGGATAGCTGTCGGACTGGACGGGGTCGCGCTTCAGGGTGTCGTTGACCCTGTAGCGAAGGGTCAGCCTGCGCCCTGGCCTGGAGCGGATGACCCGCGCCTTGGGCGTGTCCTCGACGACGGAGTCCGCGCCCTCGACCGTCAGGTCGGTCAGGTTGCGCCAGATGCCGCTGCGGCCCATCCAGTTGTTGGGCAGCGACAGGTGGGTCTCGCCGTCGGCGTCGGCCTTGAAGGCGGCCGTGACCTCCAGCGCCGTCAGGTCGCCGTCCTTCATCACCGGCGAAACGACATAGGCCACGGGCGCGGCCCAAGCCGGCGCGGCCAGCATGGCCAGGGTCAGCGTCGTTGCGACGCTCAAGGTCTTGGATTTCAACTCAACGCCCCCTCAGACGCCGGCCACCATGCCCCCGGGCAGCAATTCGGCCCGGTCGGCCAGGGCGAGCTCCACCAGCGCCGCCATCACCGCCGAAGTCGGCGCTTTTACGGCGCGCACCAGCTCGTCGCGCGACACCGGCGTGGGCGAAAGCAGCGCGGCCACCTGTTCGCGCAGGGCGTTGTGGTCCAGATCGTCGGCGGCTTCATCCGGATCCCAGGCCCGGTCGCGCTCGCGCATGGACGGCGACGCGGACAGCGAGCGCAGCACGTCCTCGACCCCCTCGCACAGGATCGCGCCCTGGCGGATCAGGTCGTTGGGGCCCTTGGCGCGGGGATCCAGCGGCGAGCCGGGCACGGCGAAGACGTCGCGGCCCTGCTCGGCGGCCAGGCGGGCGGTAATCAGCGAGCCCGACTTCAGTTCGGCCTCGACCACGACCACGCCCATGGACAGGCCCGAGATGATCCGGTTGCGGCGCGGGAAGTCCTTGGCCTGGGCGCGGCGCAGCGGCGCGCTTTCGGAAACCACGCAGCCGTGCTCGGCGATGCGGGCGTGCAAGCTGGCGTGCTCGGGCGGATAGATGTCGGCGATCCCGCCGCCAAGCACGGCGATCGTACCGGTCGACAGCGAACCCTCGTGCGCGGCGCCGTCGACGCCGCGCGCCAGGCCCGAGACCACCACGTGGCCGTGCTGGCCCAGTTCCGCCGCCAGTTGCCGGGCGAAGCGCTGGCCGGCGGCCGAGGCGATGCGGGCGCCGACGATGGCGACGCTGGGCTGGGGCAGAAGCTCGTAGTGACCCAGCGCCCAGATCACCGGCGGCGGCGGGTCCAGCGTGGCCAGGCGATGGGGAAAGTCGGGCTCGCAGGCGCAGATCAGGCGGGCGCCGAGTTTGCCGCCGTCGTCCAGTTCGCGCAGGATCTCGTCCGTGGGCGGCGGCCGCAGCGGGGCCGCCCGGCCTGCCCGGCGGGCCAGGTCGGGGAGGGCGATCAGCGCCCGCTCGGGCGAGCCGAAGCGCTGAAGAAGGTGGTCGAAGGCGACGGGGCCGACCGTCTCGGTGCGCGCCAGGCGAAGCCAGGCCAGGCGCTCCTGATCGGAAAGGCCCCGGGTCATCAGGCCTCCGTGGGCGGCGTTTCCGCCGTCTTCTTCTTGCCGATCTTCGGCTCCTCGCCCTTGAGCAGGCGGGTGATGTTGTCCTTGTGGCGGATGTAGATCAGCACGGCCATGAACAGGCAGAGGCCCAGGATCGGGTAGGGGCGGTCGGTGGCCAGGGCGAAGGGGGCGGCCAGGGCGGCGGCGGTCAGGGCCGCCAGCGAGCTGATGCGGAACAGGGCAGCCACGGCCAGCCAGGTGGCGGCGGCCAGCAGGCCCACGGGCCAGGCGGCGGCCAGCAGCACGCCGTAGAAGGTGGCCACGCCCTTGCCGCCGTTGAACTTCAGCCAGACCGGGAAGATGTGGCCGGCGAAGGCCGCGCCGCCGGCCAGGGCGACGACCAGCGGGTTGCCGTGGCTGAGCAGGTGGGCCAGGCCCACGGCGACCGCGCCCTTGCCGCCGTCGCCCAGCAGGGTGATGGCCGCCAGGTCCTTGCGGCCCGAGCGCAGCACGTTGGTCGCGCCGATGTTGCCCGAACCGATCTTGCGGATGTCGCCGGCCCCGCCCAGGCGCGTGGCGATCAGGCCGAACGGGATCGAGCCCAGCAGGTAGCCCCCGATCACGGCGATCGCGAGGGTCAGATAGGCGACGGGGGCGAGGCTTTCCAAGAAATGCTACCTTTGCGCGAGCGAAACATGGCCAAGCTTGGCCGGTGAGGCAAGCCCGTTTTCGCTTCTTATAGCCGCTTCGCGCGCCGGTTCATGCTTCCGTTTGGGAAGTTCGGCTTGGGCGTCCGGACACGCCTGTTCTATTGAGCGGTCCATGAAGGATCCGCGCTACGCCCGTCTGATTCCCATCCTCGCCGCCGCCGTGCTCGGCGTCGGCGCCGCCCTGGCCCTGGCCCACTTCGTCGGCAAGCCCGGGGCCGCCGACAAGCCCGCGCCGGCGTCGCCCGCCAAGATCGCGCCGCCCAAGCCGGTGGAGACCGCGCCGGAGCCAGTCGCGGCGACGACCTTCCTGCTGTCGATCCAGGGGATCGCGCTCGGCCCGGACGACTATGTCGACGCCTTCGGCCTGAAGCTGGCGGGCGCCAAGGTCACGAAGGTCTGCAAGACGCCGGCCGGCTGGTCGCTGACCGCCGCGCGCGGCGGCGCGGGTCTCGACGGCCAGGCTTCGGTGGGCGCGGCCTTCCTCGATCGCGACCACGTCGGCGACCTGCGCGGCCTGGCCCTGGTCGAGATCCCCGGCGGCGACGCCTCCACCGTCGGCGTCTCGGGCACGGCCCAGGTCGGCGTCTATGGCGACATGGGGCAGGCCCGCCAGATCAGGCTCAGCCCCGCACGCGTCGCCCTGGTTCCGGCGCAGGCCTGCCCTTAGGCCTCAGCCCTCGGCGCGGTGCACGATCCGGCCGTCGACGATGGTCATCAGCACCTGACCTTGCAGCCTGCGGCCGTCGAACGGCGAGTTCTTGGACTTCGACAGCAGGCGGGCCGCGTCGACGATGATCGGCGCGTCGAGGTCGCACAGCACCAGATCGGCCGGCGCGCCGGGCGCGATGCGGCCGGTCTGTAGGCCAAGCAGGGACGCCGGGGCCAGGGTCACCGCGCGGATCAGGTCGATCAGGGGCAGGCGCTCGTCGTGATAGAGGCCCAGCAGCGCCGGCAGCAGGGTTTCCAGGCCCACCGCGCCCGGCGCGGCCTGGTCGAACGGCAGGCGCTTGTCCTCGGCCGGAGCCGGGGCGTGGGCGCTGACGACGATGTCGATCAGGCCCGAGGCCAGGGCCTCGATCAGCGCCTGGCGGTCGTCCTCGCCGCGCAGGGGCGGGGTCAGCTTGGCGAACGTGCGGTAGTCGCCGATGTCCAGTTCGTTGAAGCTCAGGTGGTTGATCGACACGCTGGCGTGGATGCGCAGGCCCTTGGCCTTGGCGCGGCCCAGGGTCTCCAGGGCCTGGGCGCTGGTCAGCTGGTCGACCAGCAGGCGTCCGCCGGTGGCTTCCAGGAGGGCCACGTCGCGCTCCAGCATGATCCGCTCGGCCATCGGCGAGATCGACGGCAGGCCCATGCGCGCGGCGAACTCGCCGCCGGTGGCGGCTCCGCCCTTGGCCAGCCACGGGTCGAGCGGGCGGTGGGCCAGGATGGTGTCGAAGCCCCTGGCGTAGGAGAGCAGGCGCTGGAACACCTTGCTGTCGGCGATCGGCTTGTCGGCGTCGGTGACATAGACGCAGCCGGCTTCGCGCATCAGGCCGATCTCGGCCATCTCCTCGCCGCGCAGGCCCTTGGTGGCCGCGCCGGCGCAGAGGATGCGGGCGCTGTCGATGTCTCGCGCGCGGCGCAGCAGGAAGTCGACCGTGCTGGGATCGTCGACCGCCGGATCGGTGTCGGGCTGGACGACGAAGCTGGTCACGCCGCCGGCTGCCGCGGCGCGCGCGGCGCTGGCCAGGGTTTCCTTGGTTTCCGCGCCCGGCTCGCCGGTCTTCACCCGCAGGTCGATCAGGCCCGGCGCCAGCATGGCCCCGCCGCAGTCGACGACGCGCACGCCCTTGCTGAGCTTGCCGAACTCGCGGCCCTTGGCCACGTCGGCGATGACGCCTTCGGAGACGATGACGCCGCCGGGACCGTCATAGCCGCTTTCGGGATCGACGAGGCGGGCGTTGACGAAGGCGAGCGGCTGGGGCGCGGTCATCGGCCTTCCTCCTCGAGACGGTGGGCGAGGGCGGCGAGCACGGCCATGCGGGCGGCGACGCCCATCTCGACCTGGTCCTGGATCAGGCTGACGGCGGGATCGTCGGCGACGTCGCTGTCGATCTCGACGCCCCGGTTCATCGGCCCCGGGTGCATGACCTTGGCTCCCGGCGCGGCGCGCGACAGCTTCTCGCGGTCCAGGCCGTAGAAGCGGAAGTATTCGCGGGTCGAGGGCACGAAGCCGCCCTGCATCCGCTCCAGCTGCAGGCGCAGCATCATCACCACGTCGGCGCCGGCCAGGCCCGACTTCATGTCGTGGTGCACGGTCACGCCCCAGCGCTCGGCCTGGGCCGGCATCAGGGTGGGCGGGCCCACCAGGCGCACGCTGGCGCCCAGGATCTGGAGCAGGGCGACGTTCGAGCGGGCGACGCGGCTGTGCAGCACGTCGCCGCAGATGGCCACGGTCAGGCCCGAGACGCGGCCGAAAGCCCGTCGGATCGAAAGGGCGTCGAGCAGCGCCTGGGTCGGGTGCTCGTGCTGGCCGTCGCCGGCGTTGACGACGCTGCCGCTGACCTTCTGGCTGAGCAGGGACGCCGCCCCCGACGAGGCGTGGCGCACCACCAGCAGGTCGGGCCGCATGGCGTTCAGCGTCACGGCCGTGTCGATCAGGGTCTCGCCCTTGGCCACCGACGAGGTCTTGGGGTTCATGTTGACGACGTCGGCGCCCAGCCGCTTGCCGGCCAGCTCGAACGAGCTCTGGGTGCGGGTGCTGTTCTCGAAGAACAGGTTCATCAGAGTCCGTCCCTTGAGCAGGTCGAGGGACTTGGACGTCTGCCGGTTCAACGCCACGAAGGCGTCGGCCAGGTCCAGAAGGTCGGCCGCCTGGGGAGCGTTGAGATCGCCCGCCGAAAGGAAGTGCCGCTTGGGGAACGAGAAGAGGCGCTTGCGGATCGTCTCGATCGCCGCGCTCGGGTCATGGGCTGAAGCCGTCATGAGCCCGCGTCATAGGCGGCTTTGGGCGGGAAGGGAAGGCTAGTCTGCCCCCTCTCCCCTTGCGGGAGAGGGTGGCCTCGCGGAGCGAGGTCGGGTGAGGGGATGAAGGCGCTGTCCGCTCGGAAGCGGTCAGGCTGGGTGGGGCATCGGAATTCCGAGAGACCCCTCATCCGTCGACTGCGCCGACACCTTCTCCCGCAAGGGGAGAAGGGGAAGTCAGACTTCCCCCCGGATCCCTCGCATCCGCTCCAGGGCGCCCTGGAGGATCCAGCCGGCGGCCATCTTGTCGACGACCTCGCCGCGGCGCTTGCGGTTGACGTCGTGCTCGTCGATCAGCACGCGGGTCACGGCCGCCGTCGACAGGCGCTCGTCCCAGAAGGTGATGGTCAGGTCTGGGCGCAGGCGCAGCAGGTTGCGGGCCAGCGCCCGGTTGCTCTGGCAGCGCACGCCCTCGGTGCCGTCCATGTTGACCGGCAGGCCGATGACGATCCCGGCGACCTTGCGATAGTCGATGATGTCGAACAGCGCCGCGGCGTCCTGGGTGAACTTGGTCTTGTGGATCACGGTCAGCGGACTGGCGACCGTCAGGGTCACGTCGGACACGGCCACGCCGATGGTCTTCTCGCCAGGGTCCAGGCCGATGACCGGCTTGTAGTCGGGAATGGCGGCGGCGAATTGTTCGATGTCGAGAACGGGCATGGGCGGCTTCTAGCGCTTCGCGGGCCCTCAGGCGAGGAAAAGCCCCATGCGCGAGCCGTCGGGCTTGTCAAAGACAAGGCTAGGCGGGTAACCCACCCCTCTACTGTCGGAAATTTCCGACTGCCGTCACTACTGCTTGGAGAAGGCCCCATGGCCATCGACGCCGCGACCGTCCGCAAGGTCGCCCGGCTCGCCCGCATCGCCGAACCCGAAGAGCGCATCGAAGCTCTGACGCAAGAGCTCAACGGGATCATGACGTGGATCGAGCAGCTGGCCGAGGTCGACACCGACGGCGCCGAGCCGCTGACCAGCGTCGTGGCCGCCGGCCTGCCGCTGCGCGACGACGTCGTCACCATGGGCGGCGAGCCGGAAGTCGTGACCGGCAACGCCCCCAAGACCGTCTCCAACTTCTTCGTCGTGCCCAAGGTGGTCGAATAATGAGCGCGCTTAACAAGCTCACCCTCAAGGGCGCCATCGACGGCCTGGCCGCCAAGGAGTTCACCTCGGTCGAACTGACCCAGGCCCACATCGACGCCGTCGAAGCCGCCCGCGGCCTCAACGCCTACATCCTGGAAACCCCGGAGCAGGCGCTCGAGATGGCCGCCGCCTCGGACGCGCGCCGCGCCAAGGGCGAGGCCGGCCCGCTGGACGGCGCGCCGCTGGGCGTGAAGGACCTCTTCTGCACCAAGGGCGTGCGCACCACGGCCTGCTCGAAGATCCTCGAGAACTTCGTCCCGGCCTACGAGTCGACCGTGACGTCGAACCTGTGGCGCGACGGCGCGGTGATGCTGGGCAAGCTGAACCTCGACCAGTTCGCCATGGGCTCGTCGAACGAGACCAGCTACTTCGGCCCGGTCACCAACCCCTGGCGCGCCAAGGACAGCAACAAGGCCCTGACCCCGGGCGGTTCGTCGGGCGGCAGCGCCGCGGCCGTCGCCGCTGATCTCTGCCTGGGCGCCACCGCCACCGACACCGGCGGCTCGATCCGCCAGCCGGCCGCCTTCACCGGCACCGTCGGCATCAAGCCGACCTATGGCCGCTGCTCGCGCTGGGGCGTCGTCGCCTTCGCGAGCTCCCTGGACCAGGCCGGCCCGATCGCCAAGACCGTCGAGGACGCGGCCCTGCTGCTGAACTCGATGTCGGGCCACGACGAGAAGGACTCCACCAGCCTCGACATCGCCACGCCGGACTTCACCCAGTTCGTCGGCAAGTCGGTCAAGGGTCTGCGCATCGGCGTGCCGAAGGAGTACCGCGTCGACGGCATGCCGGCCGAGATCCAGAAGCTGTGGGACGACGGCGTCGCCTGGCTGAAGGAAGCCGGCTGCGAGATCGTCGAGATCAGCCTGCCGCACACCAAGTACGCCCTGCCGGCCTACTACATCGTCGCGCCGGCCGAAGCCTCGTCGAACCTCGCCCGCTACGACGGCATGCGCTATGGCCTGCGCGAAGAGGGCGCCAACCTCGCCGAGATCTACGAGAACACCCGCGCCGCCGGCTTCGGCGACGAGGTCAAGCGCCGCATCCTGATCGGCACCTACGTGCTGTCGGCCGGCTACTACGACGCCTACTACCTGAAGGCGCTCAAGGTGCGCCGTCGCATCGCCGAGGACTTCGACAACGCCTGGACCAAGGTCGACGCCATCCTCACCCCGACCGCGCCCTCGGCGGCGTTCGGCCTGGGCGAGAACTCGAGCGACCCGATCGCCATGTACCTGAACGACGTCTTCACGGTGACGACCAACCTTGCCGGCCTGCCGGGCCTGTCCTTGCCCGCGGGCCTGGACGCCAACGGCCTGCCGCTGGGTCTGCAGATCATCGGCAAGCCGCTGGACGAAGGCACGGTGTTCTCGGTGGCCGGCGCCATCGAAAAGGCCGCCGGCTTCACGGCCAAGGCCGACAAGTGGTGGTGATGTGAGGTGCGATCCTCGCCCTTCGACGAGCTCAGGGTGAGGATCGATTTCGACGCCCGCATTGAAGCCTCTTCCTGAGCCTGTCGAAGGACGAGGTTTCACGTACAGAAAGGGCGGCTCCAGCGATGGAGCCGCCCTTCGTCTTTTCAGGCCCTTACTGGCCAGTATCTTATTGGGGCGTGTTCGGCGTCACCGGGACCACAGGAACGGCCGGCTGCGGAGCCGGAGCCGCGATGGGCGCCGGCACGGCCAGCGGAGCCGGTTCGGCGACGATCGCGGCCGGAGCGGCGGGCGCCGGAGCCGGCGTCGGGGCCGGGACCGTGGCGCTGACGTTGCTCGAGGCCTCCTCGGCCGACGGCGCGCTTTCCACGGGCGCCGGGCGAGCCGCGCGGCGGGCGGCCGGGCGCGGCTCGGCGCGGGCCACTTCTACGCGAGCCGCGGGAGCGGGAGCAGGCGCCCCGGCCGCCGGTTCAGGCATCGGAGCCGGGGTCGGCGCCGGCGCCGGCGTGGGAACCGCCTCGGCTTCTGCGACCTTCAAGCCTTCGTCCGGCGAGGCCGGGGTCTGGGCCTGATTGCTCATGATCCCCCAAGCCAGGGCGCCGACGGCGACCACGGCGACGGGGGCGCCGATCAGCAATGGCAGGTTGCTGGAAGACTTCTTCTTGTGCGTCGAGGTGCGGGCATAGACGGGGGCTTGCGGAAACAGGGCCGAACCGTCGCCAGCATTGGCGATCGCGGGTTCAGGACCATCGAGGTTCAAGGCAGGCATTTGGGTCCTCCTCAGCTTATCCTTGTCGGGATAAGTAACGGGAGGTTTCGAACGTGGTTCCTCCTGACCCGGAATGGCGCCGTTTCTGCCGGATTCGGGCCGCAATTCTTGTAGCGCTTGATTTACCCGCTCCCGGAGGACGCCGCCCAAGGCGCACTCCCCATCACCGCAAGGCTTCGAACCCTCTCCCTGAAGGGGGAGGTGGCCCGGAGGGCCGGAGGGGGTCTTGCGCGGTCTCAATACCCCAGCGCGACCCCGTCCTTGCGCATCTCGGTCGCCGCCGCATAGCGCCCCGGCCAGCGCTCGATGGCCTGGTAGCCGCCATAGCCGCCGGCGTCGGTTTTGAGGGTCCAGCCGATGGCTTCCAGAGCCTTGCGGGTCGCGGCCGGCACGCCGGTCTCCAGGTCGAGCGCGGCGATGTCCTCGGCGGCGATCCCGGTCGGTTCTGGCGAGCCGCCGTGGTGCCAGCGCGGGGCGTCGCCGGCTTCCTGCACGCCCAGGCCGAAGTCGACCATGTTGCTGATGATCTGGGTCTGGCCCTGGGGCTGCATGTCGCCGCCCATGACGCCAAAGCTCAGCCACGGCTCGCCCTTGCGGGTGGCGAAGCCCGGGATGATCGTCTGGAACGGCCGCTTGCCGGGCGCATAGACATTGGGATGGCCATCGGTCAGGGCGAACAGTTCGCCCCGGTCCTGGAACATGAAGCCCAGGCCGTCGGGCATCAGGCCCGAACCCATGCCGCGATAGTTCGACTGGATGATCGACACCATCATCCCGTCCTGGTCGGCGGTGGTGAAATAGGTGGTGTCGCCCTTGCTGGGCGCCGTGCCCGGATAGCTCGGCGTCCAGATCCTGTCGGGACGGATCAGCCTGGCGCGTTCCTTGGCGTAGTCCTTGGAGATCAGCCACTCGATCGGCGACTTGTAGAAGTCCTGGTCGGCGTAGAACCGGGCGCGGTCCTCATAGGCCAGGCGCTTGGCCTCGACGGCGTGGTGGATGGCCTGGGCCGACTGGAAGCCCATGCCGGCCACGTCGAACTGCTCGAGGATGCCCAGCATCTGCAGGGTGGCCAGGCCTTGGGTGTTGTCGCCCAGGGCATGGACGTCGACGCCGCGATAGCCGGTGGTGTGCACCGTGGTCCAGACCGCGCGGTGGGCCGCCAGGTCGGCCTTGGTCATCCAGCCGCCGATGCGCTTGAAATAGGCCTCGATCGTGGTCGCGATCTCGCCCTCGTAGAAGGCCCGGCCGCCGCCTTGCGCGATCAGGCGGTAGGTGCGGGCCAGGGCCGGGTTCTTGAAGATCTCGCCCTCGACCGGGGTCTTGCCCTCGGGCGCCCAGACCTTCTTGAAGTTCTCGACCTCCTCGATGTTGGACGCCGGATTGGTGAAGCGGCGATGGCTGCCCGCCAGGTAGAAGGCGACGTTCTGGGTGATCGGGTGGCCTTCCTCGGCCGTGGCGATCGCCGGCTCGAACAGTTCGGCCCACTTCAGCTTGCCGTAGCGCTCGTGCAGGGCCCGCCAGGCGTCGACCGCGCCGGGCACGCTGACGCTGACGGCGCCGTAGCTGGGGATCTTGCCGTCCTTGGCGCGCGAGCGGACCGTCTCCAGCGACAGGCCCTTGGGCGATCGGCCCGAGCCGTTCAGGCCCACCACCTTGCGGGTCTTGGGATCCCAGAGGAGCACGTAGCAGTCGCCGCCGATGCCGCAGGCGATCGGCTCGCACAGGCCCAGCATGGCGTTGGCGGCCACCGCCGCGTCGGCCGCCGAGCCGCCCTTCTTCAGGACGGCGATCGCCGCCTGGGTCGCCAGCGGATGGGCCGTGGCCGCCGCGCCATGGATCCCCCAGGCGGCCGAGCGCGAGGCGAAGCTGGCGCCGTCCACCCGGTCGCCGCCATGCACGTCGGGGCGCTTGCGGTTCGGGTTGGGGCCGGTGAGGATCTGCGACTGCGCCAGGGCTTGCCCTGCGAAGGCGACGGCGGGCAGGGCGGCGAAGAAAGTGCGACGGCGCATGTCGAGGTCCCCACGAAAACGGCGAGTCCGTTTCTAGGGGCGGCGGCCGGGGGAGGCTAGGCCATGCGGGAAAAGTGGGTGCTTGGGGCAAAGATCCTCCTCCTCCGGGGGCGGTGGCCCGAAGGGCCGGAGGGGGGGCGTTTTCAGCTTCCGCTTTTGAGGAAGGCTCGCGGCCACGTCCCCACCGATCGCTTCGTTCTTTGATCTCTACCCCAGCGCCAGATCGTCCAGCTCCTTGCCCAGCACAAGCGCCAGGGCCTCGACCACCAGCACGTGGTCCTGGCGTTGCGGCAGGCCCGAGACGGTGACCGCGCCGATGCAGCCCAGGCCCTTCACCAGCAGCGGAAAGCCGCCGCCGTGGGCGGCGTAGTCCCGCGTCGGCAGGCCGTGCTTGGCCTCGAGCGTCTCGCCCTTGGCCGCCAGGGCCAGGCCGATCCCGTACGAACTCTTGGAGAAATGCAGCACGGTGTTGCGCTTGCGGCGGATCCAGTCGGCGTTCTCGCCGGTCGAGCCGGGCAGGGCGGCGTGGAACAGCGGCCGGTCGCGCAGCGAGATGTCGATGGCCAGCGGCGCCTTGCGGGCCAGGGCCGCGTCGCGCAGGCCCGCGCCCAGGGCCCAGGCGGCGTCGAGGTCGAAGCGCGGGAAGACCAGGCTGGCCTCCTGGGCGGCGATGCGGTCCAGGTCGTCCTTGCAGCTCATCGGGCGGCCTCGACCGAAAGCTCGCGGCGTTCAGCGGCGGAGCGGGCGGCCAGGTCCAGAAGCTCCATCACCTGCAGGGCCTCGCGGGCCGGCACGGGATTGGCCGCTCCGGTCAGGATCGCGTCGCGGATCCCGGCGTAGTAGGCGGCATAGTCGCCGCGCTGGCCCTGAACGACTTGGCTGGCCAGGGCGTCGCCGTCGGCGCGGGTCAGGGTCCCGGGGCGCGGATCCTGGCCGAAACCCTCGTCGGCGGGCGTGAGACCGCGCTTGAGCGCGTCCTCCTGGGCGTCGAGGCCCTGCTTGACGAAGCTGCCCTTCGTGCCGTGAACGGCCAGGCGCAGGTCGGCCGCGGCGGTCAGCAGGCTGCCGTGCAGGATCACCCGCAGCGCCGCATAGCGCAGGGTCACGTGGAAATAGTCGTCGGCCCCCGCGCCCTGGCGCTGGACGCCGATGTCGGCATTGACCGCCAGGGGCGGGCCGAACAGTTGCAACGCCTGGTCCAGCAGGTGCGGGCCAAGGTCGAACCAGGCGCCTGCGCCCGGACCCGCCCGCTCGCGCCAGCGGTCGCGGACCACGGGGCGGAAGCGATCGAAGTGGCTTTCGTACTGCGTCACCTCGCCCAGCGCGCCTTCCGCGATCAGGCCTTTCAGCGTCAGGAAGTCGGCGTCCCAGCGGCGGTTGTGGAACACCGACAACAGGCGATCGTGGGTCTCGGCCGAGGCGATCAGGGCGCGGGCCTCGTCGAGGGTGACGGTGAACGGCTTGTCGATCACCACGTGCTTGCCGGCGGAGAGGGCCGCCTGGCCCTGCGGGGCGTGCAGGTCGTTGGGCGTGGCGATCACCACCAGGTCGATGGCCGGGTCGGCCAACGCCTCGTCGAGGCCGGCGACGACCTTGGTCTCCGGGTGGTCGGCGAGCACCTTGGCCGGGTCGCTCGACACCACGGTGTGCAGGACGAGGCCCGGCGTCGTGGTGATCAGCGGGGCGTGAAAGGTCTTGCCGACATAGCCGTAGCCGACGAGGGCGACGTTGAGCGGGGCGGTCGTGTTGGGAGACAACGTTGTCATGCATCCAATCTAGGCCGTGATCGCGGCGAGGTCACGGCGCCGGCGGGCGAAATGCACAACGAAAAAGCCCCCGGCGCGGCTGCGTCCGGGGGCTCGATTTCAGCGGAGGGGCGAAGATCAGATCTTCACCGGCTCCATCTTGGGGGTCAGCAGGTGCACCACCAGCAGGGCGATCAGGTAGGCCGTGCCAGCGACCACGAAGATCGGGGTGTAGGTGCCGATGTCCTCCAGCACCTTGCCGATGTACTTGGAGAACACCATGCCGCCCAGGGCGCCCAGCATGCCGCCGATGCCGACCACCGAGCCGACGGCGGCGCGCGGGAAGACGTCTGAGGGCAGGGTGTAGAGGTTGGCCGAAAAGCCCTGGTGGGCCGCGGTCGCCACGCCGATGATCAGCACGGCCAGCCAGACGTTGCTGGCGAACGAGGCGAACATCACCGGCACGGCCAGCAGGGCGCAGACCAGCATGGTCGTCTTGCGGGCGGCGTTGATGCTCCAGCCACGCTTCATCAGGTTCGACGACAGCCAGCCGCCGCCGACGCTGCCGACGTCGCTCAGCAGGTAGATGGCGATCAGCGGCGGGCCGAAGGTCTTCAGATCCAGGCCGTAGCGCTTGCCCAGGAAGTCGGGCAGCCAGAACAGGAACATCCACCAGATCGGGTCGATCAGGAACTTGCCCAGCGAGTAGGCCCAGGTTTCGCGCTTGGTCAGCAGCTTGGCCCAGCCGATCTTCTCGACGGGGTCGGCCGGATCCTGCTCGATGTGGGCCAGTTCGGCCGCGCCCAGCTTCTTGTGTTCGCGCGGACGGCGGTAGACCAGCAGCCAGATCGGCAGCCAGATCAGGCCCGCTACGCCGGTGACGATGAAGGCCATCTGCCAGCCGAAGGCCAGGGTGATGCCTGGCACGACCAGCGGGGTGACGATGGCGCCGATGTTGGTGCCGGCGTTGAAGATCCCGGTGGCGAAGGCGCGTTCCTTCTTGGGGAACCACTCGGCCACGGCCTTGATGCCGCCCGGGAAGCCGCCGGCCTCGCCGACGCCCAGGCCCATGCGGGCGAAGATGAAGCCCGACAGGCCGCGCGCGCCGGCGTGGGCGATGTGGGCGATCTGCCAGATAGCGAACGCGATGCCGAAGCCCCAGCGGGCCCCGATCTTGTCCATGATCTTGCCCCACGCCAGGTAGGCGATGGCGTAGGAGAGCTGGAAGTAGAAGACGAGGTCGGCATAGTCGCCCTCGCTCCAGCCGAACTCCTTGGAGAGGTTCGGCTTGAGCAGGCCGATGGTCTGCCGGTCCACATAGTTGATGACCATCGCCGCGAACAGCAGGCTGACGATCACCCAGCGATAGCGCCCGATCTTTTCAGACGGCGCGGGGGCCGCGGATACGTCCATGGACTTCGTCTTCCTTACCCTAGTCTTTGTTCTGGTTTGTTGTTTTGCGGCGGCCCGCCGTCAGGCGGGAACCGCCCTGCAGCGGACCTCGCCCAGCGGGCCGAAGCTTATGGTCGACTCGTCGCCGGCCGCTACGTCGTGGATGCCGGTGCTGGCGCCGGTGGTGACCAGCATGCCCTTCTTCAGCGGCCGGCCGCGCGAGGCGACGTGGCCGAGCAGGAAGGCCAGGGCCGCCAGCGGCGAGCCGGGGATCGAGGTCGCGCCGCCCTTGCCGACGCTCAACCCGTTGACGAAGGTCTCGGCCGGCATGGCTTCCCAGCCGATCTCGCGCCAGTTCTCGATGACCGGACCCAGGATCTGGCCGTCGTTGTTGCCGAAGTCGGAGACGACGATGGGCGGGCCCAGCTCGTTGATGGTCTTCAGCGGGCTGCCGGCGATCTCGACGCCGAGGATCAGCTCGCCGACATAGTCGGCGGCTTCTTCCGCCGTCCACTCGGTCTTGCCCTCGGGGGCGTCCTTGGACAGGCGGATGATGAACTCGGCCTCGACGGCGCAGAAACCGCCAGGAATGGCGCGGAACGGGGTCGGCTCGGCGCCGGCGTCCCAGACGTTCTTCTTGAAGATGCAGCCGGCCAGGCGATCGACGCCCAGGCGCTCGCGGTGCTGCGGGGGAACCAGGCCCACCTTCCAGCCGACAAGTTCGTCGGGCCACAGGTCGATGGCGATGTCCTGCACCGCATAGCCGTCGGCCATCGACTGGGGCAGGGCGCCGCCGGGATAGCCGGGAACCGAAACGCCCTTCTGGCGGGCTTCAACGAATTGGGGGGCGATCGACGCCGGTGCGAATAGGTCGCTTTGCGCCTCAGAAACGGTCACGCCGCGTAGCCTCCCTCGAATTACTCATGGCTGGCCCGTTCGTCGGACCTGCGCTGTCTCTAATGGAAACCGGTGTCATTGACAATTGGTCCACTGAAACACGTCACGGCGCGGAGGGGAACCGTTCATGCGCTCGGAGACTCTTGTTTTCAGACAGGGATCGGGAAAATGGCGCAGCCGCAACTGACCGAGTACCGCCGCAAGCGCGACTTCAAGAAGACCGCCGAACCCAGCGGCGAGCGCGCCGTGGCGGCCGCGCCGCACCTGCGATTCGTCATCCAGAAGCACGACGCCACGCGCCTGCACTACGACTTCCGGCTGGAGGTCGACGGGGTCCTGAAGTCCTGGGCTGTGACCAAGGGTCCGTCGCTGGATCCGGCCGACAAGCGGCTGTCGGTCGAGGTCGAGGACCATCCGCTCGACTACGGCGACTTCGAGGGCACGATCCCCAAGGGCCAGTACGGCGGCGGCACGGTGCAGCTGTGGGATCGCGGCTACTGGGCGCCCGAGCCCGGCTTCGAGGACGTCGGCAAGGCCCTGAAGAAGGGCGAACTGAAATTCGTGCTTGAGGGCGAGCGCCTGCACGGCGGCTGGGTGCTGGTGCGCATGAAGCACGACCGCAACGCCAAGGACGGAAAGGGCAGGCGCAGCAACTGGCTGCTGATCAAGCACCAGGACGAGGCGGCCAAGCCGGGAAAGGGAGACGCCGTCCTGGAGGAAGACCGCTCGATCGCCTCGAGCCGCAGCATGGCGGATATCGCGGCGGGCAAGGGCAGATCACCCAAGCCGTTCATCCTGAAATCCAAGGGCAAGGCCGACGCAGTGTGGAAATCGCGCACCAAGGCCGAGCGTGACGCGTTAGCCAAGGAAGCCGAGGAAAACCGCAGCTTCGCGCCGGCCAAGAAGGCCGGGGCGACCAAGGCCGACGCCATGCCACGCTTCATCGAGCCTCAGCTGTGCAAGTCGGTGGATCGCCCCCCGGCCGGCGCCGGCTGGGCGCACGAGATCAAGTTCGACGGCTATCGGTTGCAGTTGTGCGTCGAGGATGGCCGCGCCGTGCTGAGAACCCGCAAGGGCCTCGACTGGACCGAGCGGTTCGCAGGGGTCGCCGAGGCGGCCGCGGACCTGCCCGACGCGATCATCGACGGTGAGGCTGTGGTGTTGGACGAGGCCGGCCAGCCCGACTTCGCGGCCCTGCAGGCGGCCCTGGCCGAAGGCGGGGAGGGCGAGATCATCTTCTTCGCCTTCGACCTGCTGTTCGAAGGGGGCGAGGACCTGCGGAGCCTGCCGCTGCGCGAGCGCAAGGCTCGGCTGAAGGCGCTGCTCGGCGAGGACGAACCCCGCCTGCGTTATGTCGACCATTTCGAGACGGCGGGCGACGCGGTGCTGCTGTCGGCCTGCAAGCTGGAGCTGGAGGGCATCATCTCCAAGCGGCTCGACGCCCCTTATCGTTCGGGGCGCAGCGAGACCTGGACCAAGGCCAAGTGCCGGGCTGGCCACGAGGTGGTGATCGGCGGCTGGACCACGACGGGAACGGCCTTCCGCTCGCTGATCGCCGGGGTGATGCGCGGCGGCAAGCTGGTCCATGTGGGCCGCATCGGCACGGGTTTCGGCAAGGACAAGGTGGCCAAGCTGCTGCCGAAGCTGAAGGCGCTGGAGACGGACCGCTCGCCGTTCGAAGGGCAGGGCGCGCCGAGGAAGGCGGCCAACATCCATTGGGTGAAACCGCAGTTGGTCGCCGAGGTCGAGTATGCCGGCTTCACCGGCGAGGGCGCGATCCGCCAGGCCGCTTTCAAGGGGCTGCGCGAGGACAAGCCCGCTTCCGAGGTCGAGGCCGACGCCGTGCCCGCCGCACAGGCGGAACTGGCCGAGCCGACGCCCAAGGCCGTGAAGGCGACGGCCTCGAAGGCCGAAAGCGTCGTGCTGGGCGTGCCGATCTCCAAGCCCGACAAGCCGCTGTGGCCAGACGCCGGCGACGGCGAGCCCGGGACGAAGCTGGATCTGGCCCGCTACTACGCCGCCGTCGGCGAGTGGATGCTGCCGCACATCGAGGGACGTCCGGCCTCGGTGATCCGCGTGCCCGATGGGATCGATGGCGAAGCCTTCTTCCAGCGCCACGCGATGCGCGGGATGTCGTCGCTGATCGAGACGGTGACGGTGGATGGAGACCGCCAGCCCTATATCAGGCTCGACCGCGTCGAGGCCCTGGTCGCCGCAGCCCAGATCGCGGCCGTCGAGATCCACCCCTGGAACTGCCAGCCGGGCGATCCGGAAGTCGCCGGCCGTCTGGTCTTCGACCTCGACCCGGCGCCGGAGCTGACCTTCGAGGACGTCATCGTCGCCGCCCGCGAGATGCGCGACCGGCTGGAGGAGCTTGGGCTCGTCAGCTTCTGCAAGACCACCGGCGGCAAGGGGCTGCACGTGGTCACGCCGCTTTCGGACAAGGTTCCCTGGGACCAGGCCAAGGCCTTCGCCCGCGAGGTCTGCGCCCGCATGGCCGCCGATGAGCCCGACCGCTACCTGATCACCATGAGCAAGAAGGCGCGGGCCGGAAAGATCTTCCTCGACTACCTGCGCAACGACCGCACCAGCACCGCGGTGGCCCCGTTGTCGGCGCGGGCGCGGCCGGGGGCCACGGTGTCGATGCCGCTGAACTGGACGCAGGTGAAGGCGGGTCTGGATCCGACGCGGTTCACGATCCGCACAGCGCCGGATTTGATCGCCAAGAGCACGGCCTGGGCCGACTACGCGGAGGCGGGGAGGCCCCTGAAGGCGGCGATCAAGCGGCTGAGGTAGCTTGGCTCCTTACTTGCCGCCCACCCAAACATCGTCATCCCTGGCGAAGGCGCGAAGCGCCGCAGACCAGGGACCCAGGGGACCGGGCGCGACGTTTGGATCCGCAAGCAGTAGCCGGCGCCTTGCGGCCGCTCCTGGGTCCAGGCTCTTCGCTTCGCTGCGGCCGGGATGACGAAAAGGGTGGGGCGGTAAAGGGTTGCCCCGCGCCCCCGCATCGTGACACCACCATCGGGTGACGATCGCGGCGACCAGGGACGAAGGACGGTTCACCGCCCTGGACGGGCTGCGCGGCGTCGCGGCCCTTGGGGTGCTGCTCTACCACATCGCCGACTGGTCGGGGCGGCGCGGGCATTTCGCGCACGGCTACCTGGCGGTCGATTTCTTCTTCTGCCTCAGCGGCTTCGTGCTGGCCCACGCCTTCGAGCAGCGCCGGATGGGGTTCGGCAAGTACCTGGTCGCCCGCTGGGTGCGGGTCTGGCCTATGCTGGCCATCGCCACGGTCGCCGGCGCGCTGCTGACCGGCAAGGGCGACGCCGAGACCTGGATCGATTTCGCCAAGGGCCTGCTGCTGATCCCCAAGTTCGCGCCGATGGAGGCGGGGACGTTCCCGTCGCTGTTTCCCTTCAATCCGCTGGCCTGGTCGCTGTGCCTGGAGGTGCTGGTCAGCCTGGCCTGGTATCCGTTCCGCCGCGCGCCCGACATGGCGGTGATCATGTTCATCCTGCTCGCCGGCGCGGCCCTGCTGTTCGTGGCCATCGGCATGGGCGGGTTGCAAACCGGCTGGGACCAGGCGACCTTCGGGCTGGGCGTGCTGCGCGCGGCCTTTCCCTTCGCCATCGGCTGGATGTGCTGGCGCCATCGCGCCGCCTTCACCGCCCGCAAGACCTGGCTGCCGGCGGCGCTGCTGCTGGTCGTGCTGGTCGTGCCGGTGTGGCCCAGCCCGGTGGCCAACGGCCTCTACGACTTCGCCTGTTCGACCTTGCTTTTCCCGGTCTTGGTGCTGCTGGGCGCCTATGATCCGGGCGGTCGGCTGGCCAAGCTGTGCGAGCGGCTGGGCGGGGTGTCCTATCCGCTCTACGCCCTGCACTGGGCGTTCTGGTACGTGATGATCTCGATCTATCCCGACGGCTGGAAGCGCGACCTGCCGCTGTGGTTCTGCGTCCTGGCCTTCTTCGTGCTGCCGACGGCCTCCTGGACCGCCTGGCGCTGGGTGGAGACGCCGCTGCGCGATCGTCTCAAGCGACTGACCGGAACCTGAGACGAGAAAATCGTCGCCCGCTGGTGTGCATCCGGCGAGGATGTGCGTCATGCACTCCGGGAAAGCTGTCGAGACGGACCGTGCGGGCCAAGAGTGAACAGGACCTGGGGAGCTTGGATCGGCGCTATCGGCCCGCGCTGATGGCGTTCTTCATGCGCCGCGCGGCCAGCCACAGCGACGCCGAGGACATGACCCAGGAGTTGTTCGCCAAGCTGGCCCTGTCCGACGGCGGGCGCACGATGGACAACGCCGACGCCTACATCTTCCAGATGGCCGCCAACCTGCTGCGCGACCGGGCGAGACGCGAGCGCGTCCGATCGAGCTACAGCGCCGAGATCCGCGCCGAGCCGCTGGACCTGGAGCCTCTCGATCCGGCCCGTGTGCTGATCGGGCGCGAGCGGCTGGGCGAGGTGTCAGACGCATTGCGCGAACTGCCCGAGCGCACTCGCGCCATCTTCCTGCTGTTCCGGCTGGAGGGCATGAAGCAGGCCGAGCTGGCGCAGCTTTACGGCATGACCACCAGTGGCGTGCAGAAGCATATTCTCAAGGCCATGGGCCACCTGACCAAGCGTACGAGGGCCGGGGAATGAGCGGGCCCGACATGAACCACACGCCCGCCGAGGAGGCCTTGGACGCAGCCGCTGCCTGGTGCGTGCGCCTGGCCGAGGGGGAGCTGTCGCCGGCGGAGCACGACGACCTGCAAGCCTGGTTCGCCGTCGATCCGCAGCATCGCGCCTTGCTGGACGACGCGGTGTCGGCCTGGCGCGCCGTGGACGAGCAGGCCATGAGCCCTGGCATGGTCGCCCTGCGCGGCGAGGCGCTGGAAGACCTGCGCCGGGCCCAGCAGGCGCGGTGGTCGCGCAGGCCTGGACGCCGCGCCGTGATCGGCGGCGCCGTCGCCGCCTGCCTTGCGGCCGCCCTGGCCGGTGGCGGCCTTGCCTGGCGCGCCAGCCTGCCGGACGTCTATCGCACCACCGAGGGCGAACGCCGCATCGTCGAGCTGCCCGACGGCTCGCGCGCCTCTCTGGATGCGGCCACCGTGCTGAGGGTGCGCTACGACGGCGGGCGTCGCCGGCTGTGGCTGGACGAGGGGCGCGCCAAGTTCTCGGTGGCCAAGGATCCGCTGCGGCCGTTCTCGGTGGCCGCCGACGGCAAGCTGGTGGTCGCCACGGGCACGACGTTCAGCGTCGAGCGCCTGCCGGGCCAGATGCGCGTGGTGCTCTACGAGGGGCATGTGGCCGTGCTGGACGGAGAGGGCGCGCGGGGCCGTCCGCCGCCGTCGCTGAAGGTCGACGGCGCGCCGGCCGAACGCCTGCTGACGCCGGACCATGAACTGGTCGCCTCGACGACTTTCGGGACCACGGTTGTCTCGGCCACCGACCCCTCTCGCGCCGCCTCTTGGGAGAGCGGCCAACTGGTGTTCCAGGACGAGCCCATGGACCTCGCCGTCGAGCGGGTGAACCGCTACGCTCGCGAGAAGCTGCGGATCGCCGATCCGGCCGTGGGCCGGCTGAAGATCAGCGGCGTCTTCACCTCGGGCGATACGCGCGCCTTCGTCGACGGCGTCACGGCCGTTCTGCCGGTGCGGGCCGAGCCGGCTTCGGGCGAAACGGTGCTGCGGATCGCCAGGGGGAAAAGCGACGGGGGCAAAAAAAGATCAGCGGCGCTGGTGAGTCTTCCGCGGACTGAGGCGTCTCACTGACCAAAGCGCCGCCAAAGAACAATGATCGGCGCGAGGGAGGGAAGTGATGCGCAAGAGCTTCGACCGCCGCCTCGTCTGGGGCTCCACCACCGCCGCCGCCGTCCTGGCGGCCCTGATCGCGCCGACCGCCGGCTACGCCCAGGCGCGCGCCACATACAGCTTCGACATTCCGGCCCAGGACCTGGGCGGCGCCCTGCGCGCCTTTGGTCGCGTGTCGGGCCAGCAACTGGCCTTCGACGAGACCCAGCTGCGCGGCAAGCGCAGCGCCGGCCTGAAGGGCAGCTATTCCGCCGATGAGGGCCTCAAGCGCCTGCTGGCCGGCTCCGACATGGTGGCCCAGCCCACCGCCAGCGGCGTCTACGCCATCCGCGGCCGCAGCCTGCTGGTCGCCGCCAGCGCCACGGCCCAGGCCTCGCCGGCCGTCGCCGCCGAGCCCCCGGTCCAGCCCGAAGCGCCTTCGGAAGTGGAAGAGGTCATCGTCGTCGGCACCCCCGGCGGCGCGGGCATCGACAAGCTGTCGGCCAGCTTCGCGGTCAGCACCGTCAACGCCGCCGACATCACCAAGGCCTCGCCTAAGTCGAGCGCCGAACTGCTGGCCCTGGTGCCCGGCGTCTGGGTCGAGACCTCGGGCGGCGTGGCCGGCGCCAACGTCTTCGTGCGCGGCTTCCCGGCCACCGGCGACGCCGAGTTCCTGACCATCCAGCTGCAGGGCGCGCCGATCTATCCGCCGTCCACCCTGTCGTTCCTCGAGAACTCGTCGATCTTCCGCGTCGACGAAACGATCTCGCGGATGGAGGCGCTGCGCGGCGGCCCCAACCCGATCTTTTCCAACGGCCAGCCGGGCCTGACGACCAACTTCATGCTCAAGGAGGGCGGCGAGGAGACCAAGGGCCTGGTGAAGGCCTCGACCTCCGACTACGGCCTGCGTCGCGTCGACGGCGTGGTCAGCGGCAAGCTGGCCGACGACCTGTTCTTCATGGTCGGCGGCTACGTCACCCGCTCGCCGGGCATCCGCGACACCCAGTTCGACAGCGAGAAGGGCCAGCAGTTCACGGTGAACCTCACCAAGAAGCTGGAGAACGGCAAGATCAACCTCTACGCCCGCGCCACCGACGACCACGGCGCCTGGTACCTGCCGTTCGCCATCAACGTGCCTGGCGTCGACAAGGGGACCTACACCCAGCTGGGCGAGCTTTCGCGCCACCAGACCCTGCAGGTGCACGCCAATGGCGCGACCCGCAGCTTCGACCTGGCCGACGGCCGCGGCTGGAAGGGCTATGTCGCGGGCGGCAGCTTCGAGCACGACTTCGGCGACGGCTGGACGGTGCGCGACCGCTTCAGCTTCACCAAGGGCGACGCCAACACCTACGGCCTGGTGCCAGACGGCGGGGCGGTGACGGCCTCGTCGGTGGCGACCGTCATCGGCGGACCGGTGGTGACGCGCGGAGGGACCACGCTGGGCGCCAACGACTACGTGCAGGCCTGGGGCGCCTGGATCGTCGAGAAGGAGATCGAGGCGCTGACCAACGACTTCAGCGTTTCCAAGGCCTTCGGGACCCACGAGGTCTCGGCCGGCTACTACGCCTCCAGCTTCTCGTCGGACGACTTCTGGACGATCGGCAATTTCCGGCCGATGCAGGTGAAGGCCAACGGCGACTACCTGGCCGCCAATGTCAGCTGCGCCAACCTGGCGACGGCCGGCAGCGGCACGGGCTGCTGGAACTACGGCCTGGTCTCGGCCGGCGACGGGCGGGTGGATGCGCTCTACCTGGCCGACGCCTGGCAGGCCACCGAAGCCCTGCGCATCGACCTCGGCCTGCGTCGCGAGCGCTTCAAGACCGACTACGTGGTCGACGACGGCAATGGCTATCCCGACGGCCTGGCCATCCGCACCACAGACTACAGCCAGAGCAAGACCTCCTACACGGTCGGCGCCAACTATGACCTCAACGATGTGTCGGGCGTCTTCGTGCGCTATTCGCGGGGCTACAAGTTCCCCAGCTTCGACAACTTCCGCGAAAACCTGACCGACACCCTGAAGGTCGACCAGTACGAACTGGGCTACAAGCTGCGCAGCGGGCCGTTCGAGCTCTACGCCACGGGCTTCGCCAACGAGTTCAAGGGCGCCAAGTTCGCCGACGTCGGCGGCATCCAGGAAAGCAACACCAACAAGGCCCACGGCATCGAGCTCGACGGCCGCTGGCGGTCGGACTTCGGCCTGTCGCTGGCGCTGAACGGCACCTTCCAGAAGACCGAGATCAAGCAGTCCTCGATCCCCGCCAACGCCGGCAACAGCGCCCAGCGCCAGCCCGACTGGCAGGTCCGTTTCACACCCAGCTGGGACGTGACCTTGGGCGCGGTGGACGCCACCTTCTACGGCACGCTCAGCGCGGTCGACGACCGCTATGGCGACAACGCCAACACCCAGGTGCTCAAGGGCTACGAGAAGCTGGATCTCGGCGCGATCTTCCGCGTCGCCCAGTTCGACGTGCAGATCGCCGCCGACAATCTCACCGACAGCCACGGCCTGACCGAAGGCGACCCGCGCTCGACCAGCGGCGCCAACGCCCGTCCGATCCTTGGCCGCTCTGTGCGGCTGAGCGTCGGCTACAACTTCTGACGATCTCGCGGGTTCTGACCTGCAACAGACCCTGCGCGCGGGCCGGCTTTCCTCCCTGCTGGCCCGCGTCTTTTTCCGATGAGGCCCCGATGATCCGCGCCCGCCTGCTCGCCGTCGTTTCCGCAGCGGCCTGGACGGCCCTCACGCCGTTCGCCGTGGCCCAGACGCCGGCGGCGGAGATCCCGACGCCGGCGGACACCTACCAGGAGCTGTTCCACCAGGTGCAGACCCGGAGGCTGTTTCCCGACGGCAAGACCTTCGTCGACGCTACGCCGCGGCGCGACCCGGCCGCCATCCTGAAGGCCTATCGCGCCCACGCCCGCTTCACCGACGCCGAGCTGAAGCGCTTCGTGCGCGCCAACTTCGTCGTGCCCGAGGCCGGGGCCGCGCCCGCGCCCAGCGCCGAGCGCACGACGCTGAAGGCTCATGTCGCTCAGCTTTGGCCGCACCTGACCCGGGATGCGGTGAAGCCGGTGGCCGGCGGTTCGGCCCTGGCGATGGACAAGCCCTTCGTCGTGCCCGGCGGGCGCTTTCGCGAGATCTACTACTGGGACAGCTACTTCACGATGCTGGGCCTGAAGCTCGACGGGCGTTCGGACCTGGTCGAGAACATGATCGACGACTTCGGCGGTCTGATCGACGCCTACGGCCACATCCCCAACGGCGCGCGCACCTACTATCTAAGCCGCTCGCAGCCGCCGTTCTTCTACGCCATGGTCGGCCTGTCGGAGGCGACCGATCCAGCGGTGGTCAAGGCCCGCGTCGACCTGATGAGGCGCGAGCACGCCTTCTGGATGGACGGCGAGAAGACGATCGCGGCGGGCAAGGCGCATCGCCGTGTCGTCGCCCTGCCGGGCGGGGCGGTGCTGAACCGCTACTACGACGACCGCGTCACGCCGCGTGACGAGTCCTACCGCGAGGACCTGGAGACCGCCCGCCAGGCGTCCCTGGCCACGGGGCGGCCGCCCGCCGAGGTGTTCCGCGACCTGCGGGCCGGGGCCGAGAGCGGCTGGGACTTCTCGTCGCGCTGGATGGCCGACGGCGAACACCTGAAGACCATTCGCACCACGGCGATCGTTCCGGTCGACCTCAACAGCCTGATGTACGGCCTGGAGGTCGCGATCTCGGCCGGCTGCGCCCGCATCGCCGATGCGGCCTGCGTCGCCGAGTTCGACGGCCGCGCCAAGGCCCGCAGGACGGCGATGGACGCGGTGCTTTGGGACGCATCGCGCGGGGTCTATCTCGACTGGCTGTGGACCGGCGGCGAGCGGATCGACGCCTTGAGCGCCGCGACCCTCTATCCGCTGTTCGTCGGCGCGGCCTCTCCGGATCAGGCCAGGGCGGTGGCGGGCGCGACCCGCGCCCAGTTGCTGGCGTCGGGCGGCCTGCGCACCACCACCCGCCGCACGGGCCAGCAGTGGGATACGCCCAACGGCTGGGCGCCGCTGCAGTGGGTGGCCGTGGCCGGCCTGCGTCGCTACGGCGAGACCCAGCTGGCGGCCGATGTCTCCACGCGCTGGCTGGCCACGGTCGAGCGCGAGTACCGGGCCAGCGGCAAGATGCTGGAGAAGTACGATGTCGAGGAGGCCAAGGCCGGCGGAGGCGGGGAGTATCCGCTGCAGGACGGCTTCGGCTGGACCAACGGCGTGACCCGCGCCCTGCAGGAGAGCGGGAACTAGAGTTCCGGCTCGTCCCCGCCTAGGCGCTCGATCTCAGCGACCAGGCCGTCGATGTCGAGGATGGTCAGGGTGCGCCCCTGCTTGGCGATCAGGTTGCGGGTCTCCAGCCGGTTCAGCTCGCGGGTCACGGCTTCGCGCTGGGCGCCGGCCAGGACGGCGATCTCGGCGTGGGTGGGCGCGCGCACCAGCACCGCGCGATTGTCCTCGATGCCGACGTCGGTGGCCAGGCGCAGCAGCTCCATCTGCACGCGGCAGGGGGCGGAAACGGCGTTCAGCTCGAACACCCGGCTGCTCAGCGCCCGCACCATGGCCGCCAGGTCCTCCATCACCGCGCGGGTGAAGTTGGGCGAGCCTGCCATCAGCTCGGCGACCAGCGGCTCGGGCAGGCGGCCGACCACCGCTTCGGTCAGCGCCGTGACGTTGGCCGAGCGCGGCAGGCGGTCGATGGCGGCGATCTCGCCGAAATAGGAGCCCGGCTGCAGCCGGCGGTAGCCGACCTCGCGCCCCGAGCGGGCGTACTGGTTCACCAGCAAGAGGCCCTGCACGACGACATAGATCGCGCCGCCCGGATCGTGCCGCTGCACGAGGCGCGCGCCGCGGCGCACGGACAGGATTTCGATGCGCGAGGTCAGGGCTTCGACCTCGGCGGTGGCCATGTGGCGCAGCAGCCGGCAGCCGGCCAGGGCCTGAAGACGGGAGGCCTGATCGCCAAAGCCCGTCGCATTCGAAGCGCCAGCGGTGGCGGCGCTCGCGGAAGAGTCCATAATCGCCGCTCCTGAGTTCGCGTACGGGGAGAGTCGAGGGGGCAATGGGGGACTTAAACTACAAGGCCTTCATCAGCTACAGCCATGGCGACGGCAAGCTCGTCGATTGGCTGCACAAGAGGCTGGAGGCCTATCGCCCGCCAAGGGGCGTGGGGCCGGCGGACGCGCGTCCGCTGCGCCCGATCTTCCGTGACCGCGCCGAGCTTTCGGCCGCGGCCGACCTGGGCGGAGCGATTCGCGAGGCCCTGGACCGATCCGAGCACCTGATCGTCGTCTGCTCCGAGGCCTCGCGGCGTTCGCGCTGGGTCGGCGAGGAGATCAGCCACTTCCTGTCGACGCACGGTCCACAACGGGTGATCTGCGTTCTGGTCGATGCGCCCGAGGGAGGCGGCGAGGTCATCGACTGCCTGCCGCCGGTGCTGCGCGAGGCCTTTCCGCCTGGCGGCGAACCGCTGGCCGCCGATCTGCGGCCTGGTGGAGACGGCCGGCGCCTGGCCTTCCTGAAGGTGGCCGCCACCCTGCTGGGCGTGCGGCTCGACAACCTGATCCAACGCGACGCCCGTCGGCGTTCGCGCTGGATGGCGGCGACCACGGCGGGCGCGCTCGGCGTCGCCGTCGTCACCGGAGCGCTGGCGGTGGTCGCCTTCGACGCCCGTCGAGAGGCCGAGGCCCAGCGCGCCGAGGCCGAGGACCTGGTGGCCTACATGCTGGGCGACCTGCGCAAGAAGCTCGAGCCGGTGGGGCGCCTGGACGTGCTCGACGGCGTCGGCGCGCGGGCCCTGGCGCACTACGCCCATGTCGACGCTCGCGACCTCGACGACGAAGACCTGTCGCAGCAGGCCAAGGCCCAGACCCTGCTCGGCGAGATCCGCGACAAGCGCGGCGACCTGAAGGGCGCCCGCCAGGCGTTCTCGCAGGCCGCCCTGACCTCCGAGGCGCTGTCGAATCGCAACCCGCAGGACGGGGCGCGCCTCTACGACCACGCTCAGAACGTCTTCTGGCTGGCCTATGTCGACTGGCGGCTGGCGCGGATCGCTGACGCCGAGGCCGGGTTCCGCCGCTATGGCGAACTGGCCGAGCGGCTGACGAAACTCGATCCGAGCAATGTCGAGTGGAGGATGGAAGTCGCCTACGCGCGCAACAACCTCGGAACCCTGCTGCTGGGCGAGGGGCGCAGCAAGGACGCGCTGGTCGTGTTCGACGACGCCCGCGTCCGCTTCGAGGCCGCCGCCAAGGCCTCGCCTGGCGCCGTCCAGCCGATGAAGGACCTCGCCGACGTCCATGCCTGGCTGTCGGACGCCCATTATCGGTTGGGGCAGGTGGACAAGGCCTACGAGCAGCGCGCGATCGCCCAGTCCATCGTCGCGGGCCTTCTGAAGAAGGATCCCGAGAACCGGCCGATGACCGCCAAGCTCTATGCCGGCCAACTGGCCCTGGCGCGTCGGGCCCTGGACATGGGGCGCGTCGACGAGGCGCGCCGGCTGGTCGACGGGGCGCGGCGCGGTTTCCGAGACCTGACCGCCCTGGACCCGGAGAACGCCACCTGGCTGGACTATGCCGCCAATGTGGAGCTGGACGCCTTCGACGTCGCCTTCGTCGCCGGCGACCTGGCGACCGCGCGCGCGGCCCATGCCGAGGCGGAGCGCCGAATCGAGCGGCTGCGGGCGCTCAATCCCGAGGTCTATGTCTGGATGGCGCGGCTCAGCGGAAAGCTGCGGGTGCAGGCGATCCGGCTGGCCGAGATCGACGGCAAGCCTGAGGCCGCCAAGGCCGCGGCGCGCGAGATCGAGCAGTCGCTCGCCAGGCGAACCGGCAAGAAGGGCGACGCCGAAATCGAGGACTGGCTGCTCAGCCTGGCCTACCTGAAACAGGGCAGGGCGGATCAGGTCATCGGCTTCCTGGGCCCGCGTCGCGACAGCCTCTCGCCCGAGAAACTCGACGTCCTCGCCCGGGCCCTGCACAGCCTGGGACGAATTTCCGAGGCGTCGGCCATAGTGAACAAACTTCGTTTACACGGTTATGCGAGACCCGACTTCGTTGCGTTCTCACGCGATTCATCTCTAGGTTAACTCGCCTACAGGGGGAATTTTCTATGCTCAGCCACAACGGCGCCAATCCCGAACCGGATCTGGTCATCGACATCATCGTTGGCTTCGATGGCAACCTCAGCTTCATGGACCTGTTCCCGAGCCCGCCCGAGCCGCTCGACCTGGACCTGAAGCAGCGCTGCGTCCTGCAGTTCCGCCTCAGCGACGACCTGCTCTCCAAGGGCTGGGGCTTCCAGCCGACCCCGATCTCGTTCGAGAACGACTGGGGCCAGAACTTCTCCAGCTACTACTGGACCAACTACATCCCGCCGGGCGCGGAAGAGCCGGTTCCGTACTCGCAGTTCAAGGTGATCTACGAGTGCAAGCGCATGGGCATCTTCGTCTACAGCCTGTTCATGCACGACGGCCTGGGTCAGCCGATCGACCTGGACCCGCTGATCGAAAACGGCGTCGGCGCCTAAGCTGAGCGCCGAAGCGTCCTTCGACGAGCTCGCCGCGCTGCTTCGGCGCGGCGAGCACCTTTCCGCCTACGATCTGGCGCGCCGGGCGCTCGACGAGGATAAAAGCTCGCTCCCGCTAGCCCATGCGGCCGTGCTTTCGCTGGCCCGCGCCGGCGCCACCGACTTCGCCCGCGCCGAGTTCGTGCGCCTGGGCCTCTCCACCTCCGACGATCCCGAAGCGCTGTCGCTGGGGGCTCGCCTGCTGAAGGACGTGGCCCTGGCGGCCGACGGTCCGCGCCGGCGGGCCTTCGCCCGCGCCTCCGCGCGCGCCTATGTCGCCGCCGCGCTCAATGGCGGTGGCCAATATGGCCTGGTCAACGCCGCCACCATGAGCCTGCTGGCCGGTGATGTCGGGCGGACCGCCGAACTGGCGGCGGCCGCCCTCGACGCCGCCGGCGTGGCCGCGAACGGCGAGGCAGGTTACTTCGACCGCGCCAGTCGAGCCGAGGCGCTGTTTCTCCTGGGGCGACGGGCCGAGGCCGCCGGGATGCTGGAGGCCGCCGTCGCCGGTGCGCCGGGCAGCCTGTCGGCCCATGCCTCGACCCTGCGCCAGCTGTCGATGATCGCCGCCGAGATCGGCGCGCCGGCCGCCTGGCTGGAAATCCTTCGTCCGCCCGCGACGGCCCACTTCACGGGCCACATGTTCGTCGCACGCGAGGCCGGCGATGACGTCGCGCTCAAGGCCAGGATGGCCGATCTCGTGAGGGCGCAGAAGATTGGTTTCGGCTATGGCGGCCTGGCCGCAGGCGCCGACATCCTGTGGGCCGAGACCCTGCTGGCGGCGGGGGCGGAGCTGCATGTCATCACGCCGCTGGCTCTGGCCTCCTATGCCGAGACTTCGGTGCGGCCGTTCGGCGAGCATTGGGTCGGGCGGTTCGAGGCCTGCCTGGCGAGGGCCGCCTCGGTGCGGTTCGCCGCCCGCGACCCCTATGCCGGCGACGACGAGGTCTTCGCGTACGCCAGCCGTTTCGCGATCGGCTGTGCGATCCTGCGGGCCGAGGGCCTGTCGACCCGGGCGGTGCAGGTCGCCGTTTGGGACGGACGGGCGGCCGCGGGTCCGGCCGGCGCCGGCGCCGACGTCGCCTACTGGCGCGAGACCGGACGGCCTCAGTCGATCCTGCCCTTCGAGCGCCCCGCGCCCGATGCGCCTGCCGCCGTCGCGGCGACCGAGGCGGGCGAGCGCGGCGTCAAGGCGATGCTGTTCATCGACGTCCGCGGCTTCGGAGCCCTGCACGACGCCCAGGTGCCGGCCTTCTTCGAGGTCGTCATGGCGGGCATGGCGGAGGCCATAGCCGGTCTCACCGCGCCGCCCGAGCATGTGGAGACCTGGGGCGACGGCGTGTTCCTCGTGTTCGACCAACCATCGGACGCCGCCGAAGCCGCGCTCGTCCTGCTGGAGGCCCATCGCCGCCTGAACTTGCGGGCGCGCGGCCTGCCGCGTCACCTGGCATTGCGGATCGGGGGGCACTACGGGCCGGTGCACCTGCGGGTGAACCCGATCACCGGGGCCCAGGCGGTGGTCGGCGCCCACGTGGTCGTCGCCGCCCGTATCGAGCCCGACGTGGCCCCGGGCGCGGCCTATGTCAGCGAGGCCATGGCCGGCATACTGGCCACGCGCCATGCCGACCAGTACCGCTGTGGCTACGTTGGGCGAACGACGCCTCGCAAGAGCTTCCCGCCGGTTTCGATCTTCAATCTTTCGCGCCGCTGAAGCTCACCGGACCCCCTGTGAAAAATTGCACAGCGGGGCTGTAGGGCTTGGGACATTCTGTCGCAGATCAAGGACGGCCGGGCCGAAAAGCCTCCAGAGCGGACGTCCAACGATCAGGGACCCGGAGCCGTCGCGCCATGATGGCTCCGGGTTTCCCAGGCCATTGGCGCGCGAGGAAGTCTTGGGGGGCTCTTCGCATGCGGGGCGGGGGCCGCTCGTGACGCTCGCGAGCGGCCCATCGCCGACCCCAGGGTGGAGTAGCGGCGTTGCGAAGCATCGAGGACCGACGGCTTGAGCCGCGGGGCTGGCGATGAACGGGCTTCTGCTCTTCGCCGGCGACGCCAGCGGCCGTTCCGCGCAATCCGGAAATCTGTTCGATCTCGGTCTGGCCGATTGGCGCGACGTCGCCGCGCTCGGCCGTGTCGCAGCCGAAACCCGCGCCACGTTGCGCGCTTCACGCCAGCGTCGCGACATCGTCGACTTCCTGGGGGAAGTGGTCGGCTCGGCCCTGGAGCCGCGACGCGGCGGTCGCGCCGTCGAGGCGGGCGAACTGTGCGCCGAGGCCCAGCGCCTGCTTTCCGTCTGGACCGACCTGGACGCGGTGCTGGAAGGGCAGGGTCTGGATCTCCAGCTTGGCATGGCCGCCTTCGCCCGCGATCTGGTGTCTTACGGCCGTGACGTCGCGCCGTCCCTCTATCGGCAGGTGCTGACCTGCGATCGGGGCGCTGCGCTGGAGGCGCTGCGCCTGCAGATCCGCATGCGCGCCGACCGCGCCACCGCCCTGGCCGCGGCGATGCGCGGTTTCGCCACTCGCGCCGGCGCCTTCGCCGCGGCCTTCGCCGCCTTCGAGCGCGACCCGGCGGTGCGGATCTCGCTGCGCGAGGCGCCGGAGCTGTGCCTGTCCTACGACGATGACGGCGTGGCGCACCTGGAGCCGGTCAAGGGCGGCGCCGCTCGCCAGTTCTGGCGCCTTCAGCTCGACCAGGCCGCCGACGCCCATCGCCTTCGATCGGCCGCCGATCCGTCGCTGCGCCTGCACATCACCGCCGACGACAAGCTTTGGACGCTGGCCAACGCCTCGACGCCGTTCGGTTTCCCGCTGATCAGCGGGAAAC